>Ga0302317_10001059_pt1 | contig 21275 bp, 23 predicted proteins | sample III_Palsa_N3_3_FD_200450 | JGI IMG/M metagenome (GOLD analysis project Ga0302317, IMG submission 200450) | Peat permafrost microbial communities from Stordalen Mire near Abisko, Sweden - III_Palsa_N3_3 | ecosystem: Environmental > Terrestrial > Soil > Palsa > Peat permafrost | place: Sweden...
TCGTCACCACCTCGCCGGACGTCACCGCCTCCACCAACCTGACCGGCTGGGTGAACCGGAAAGGCGTGTTCCACTCCTCGATCCGCGCCGACGTGTTCCAGGACGAGAAGGTGCCCAGTCCGCAGAAATGGCTGATGGCCCCGGGCGGCCAGCACATCGAGCTGGGCATCGCCGAGCACAACCTGTTCCTACTGCTGGGCCAGCTGGGCCTGGCCGACAAGTTCTGGGGCGAGCGGCTTTTGCCCATCGGCACCGTCTACGACCCCTTCATCAACCGCGGCCTCGATCCGCTGATTTACGCCTGCTACCAGGGCGCCCGCTTCATGCTGGTGGCGACGCCGTCGGGCATCACCCTGGGTCCGGAAGGCGGCGCCCACCAGTCGATCAACACCCCGCTGATCGGCATGGCCCAGGATGGCCTGTCCTATTTCGAGCCGGCCTACGCCGACGAGCTGGCCGCCATCATGAGCTGGGGCCTGCGGCACATGCAGGAAGACAATGGTGGGTCGCTTTACCTGCGCCTCTCCACCCGCCAGCTGGAGCAGCCGAAGCGGGAGATGGACGAGGCCCTCCGCCACGACATCATCGAGGGCGGCTATTGGCTGCGTCGCCCCAACGCCGCGACCCAGTTGGCGATTGCCTATTGCGGCGCCGTGGCGCCCGAGGCGATGCAGGCCGTGCAGCGGCTGATGGAGCGCTTCCCGCACATCGCTTTGTTGGCCATCACCTCCCCCGACCGCCTCCACGCCGGCTGGAGCGCCGCCCGCCGAGCCCGCGCCGAGGGCGATCGCGCCGCGACCAGCCACGCCGACACCCTGCTGGGCGACCTTCCCGCCGGAGCCTCCATCGTCACCGTGTTGGATGGCCACCCGGCGACCCTGAGCTGGCTAGGCGGCGTGCGGCGCCACGCCATCCACCCCCTCGGCGTGGAGCGCTTCGGCCAGAGCGCGGATATCGTCGATTTGTTCAGGCTCCACCGGATCGATGCGGACGCTATCGTGGCGGCCGCGCACGAGGTGACGGGGCGGTGCGGATAGGGCGTTGTAATATATGTGATAATGTCCCTTATCACGTATAGGGTGGGAGGGGAATCCTGCCGGCTGGGCCACGCTGAGAGTCTGCTTTCGGGCGTGAAGCCAATTTCCGAGTCCGACCCTAAGCAGATTCCGGCGGCCCCGCTCCGTCCGCCGGTTTGCCCGCCGCCAGCCGCGCCTGGGCGGCGGCGAGCATGGCCTGGAAGCGGGGATCGTCGCGCAGACCGACGAGGTCGGGGTCGGTGAGGGCCCCCTTCACCAGGTTGCCGCTGTCCCGCTCCAGGACGGGCCCCAGCATGTCCAGCGCCGACGCGGGGTCGTCCAGCGCGGCCGCTAGGTCGCAGGCGAAGTTGTAGCGCATGACCAGGTTGTCGGGGTCGATCAAGAGGGCGCGGCGCATCCAGTCCTTGGCCCGGTCCGTCTCGCCCAGCGCCGCCAGGGCCGCGACCCCCAGACCCATGGCCGAGCCGTTGCTGCGGTCCTGGGCGACGGCCTTCTCGGCCCTTGCCAGGGCGATGCCGGCGATCCGCCGGGCGCTTTCCCCTTCGCACAGGGCGGCGTAACAGCTCAGCAGCATGGCGGGAATGCGGATGTCTGACTCGATCAGCAACATGGCCTTTTCGAAATAGGTGACCGCCTCCTCCAACCGGCCTCGGCGGTAGCTGATGTTGCCGGCGCGATAGTTCACCTCGTAGGGCTCCGGATCCAGCCGCAGGGCGACGGCGATCTCGGCCGCGGCCTCATCGTCCCGGCCCGAGTTGGCAAGCACCTCTGCCTTCAGCGCGCGGGCCTCGGCCAGGTCGGGGTTGAGGGCCAGGGCTCGGTCCAGGGCGGCCTGGCCGCCGTCGCCCACCCGTCCAAAGAGGCGGTGAAGGTTGAATTGCCCGGTAGCCAACAGAGACCAAGCCTGAGCATAGCCGCCATCGATCTCCACGGCGCGGCGGCACAGGCGCTCGATCGCCTCGTGCGACCGCGGATCGCCTTGGTTGCCGCTCAACACGTATGAGCGGGCCATCAGATAGAGGTCGTAGGCCTCGACGCTGTCGGTGCCGCGCCGCTCGATCGCCTGTTTCTCTCGCGGCAGCAGCTTCAGCTTCAACGCCGCCACGATGGCCTCGCTGATCTCGTCCTGCAGGGCGAAGATATCGGTCAGGTCACGGTCGTAGCGCTCGGCCCAGGCATGTTCGCCGGAGGTCCCGTCGATGAGCTGGGCGGTGATCCGCACGCGGTTTCCCGCCTTGCGCACGCTGCCCTCGAGCACATGGCTGACGGCCAGCTCCCGCGCCACGTCCGGAACCCTCACGCTCTTGCCCTTGAAGGTGAAGGCGGTGTTGCGCGCGATGACGCCGAGCGCGGAGACCTTGGAGAGGTCGGTGATGATGTCTTCGGTGATCCCGTCGGAGAAGTATTCCTGCTGCGGATCATCGCTCATGTTGGAAAACGGCAGGACGCAGATGGAGAGCTTGCGGGGCGCTGCGGCGGGCGCGGGAGATCGGTCGCCGCCCACCAGATGGCCGACGCTGGCGACGACTTTGCGCCAGTCGTGCGCGTCCAGATCGCCGGTCCAACCGGTCAGATCGGCGCACTGGATGCGATCGAAGGGCATCGGCAGCTTGGCGCCGTCGAGGTTGAGCTGAACCAGTTTGCGGGCGGCGCGGGCCTGATCGGCCTCGGACTGCACCCATTCCGACTTCACCGCCTCCGCCGACCAGATGACCACAACCGCCTTGGCCGCCTGCAGCCGCTCCTCGATCACCTCGGCATAGGCGCGGTGCGCCGGCAGTTCATCGTCGCGCCAGACATCGTAGCCCAGCGCGCGCAGGGCATCGGCGACCGTCTGCGCTTGGTTGGCGGTGGACCGTGCGTAGCTGATGAAAATGTCCGACATGCAAGGGCGGCCCCGCCTCCGGCCGCTGGCGCCAACCCTAACGATGGCGGGGAGCGGGGCGCAAGGCAAAGTCTCGCGGCGGTTAGGATGGGCTGAGCTTAAGGTCGTGTTTCCCCCCACCTCGGACTCTCAGGAGGTCCGCTTCCGGGCATTTCCGATAATGGGGCTTATCGGCAGCTCCAACTGCTGAAGCGCCTATGAGAACCTCATCCCTCCCGTGTCAGCAGCGCCAGCGCCGACAGCGCCATCACCTTGGCTGAGGCGACCATGTCGTCGATGCCCACCCACTCGTCCACCTTGTGCGCCAGGTCCAGCACGCCCGGCCCATAGGCGATGCAGTCTTTCAGCTTGCCGATGCGGTCGACGTGTTTCTGGTCGTAGGTGCCTGGGGAGCAGATGAACTGCGCGGGGCGGCCCAGCACCCGGCGGATGGCGCGGGCGGTGGCCTGGGCGACGGGGCCGTTCTGGTCGGCCAGGGTGGGCAGGACCGAGAACAGCTCGGTCAGGGAGTAGCGGAAGCCGGGGCGTTCGGCCTGAAGGGCGTCGAGCAGGTCCTTGACCTCGCCCCGGACCATGTCCAGCGGCTCCTCGATCAGGAATCTCCGGTCGATGATCATCCGGCAGCTGTCGGCCACCAGGGGCGCGGGCAGGCCCTCGAACTCTTCGCCCTGGCCGCCGTGCAGGGAGTTGATGTTCAGGGTCGAGGTGCGGGCGCCGTCCGGCACCACCGGCATCTCGGAGCGGCGCTTGTTCAGCACGGGATAGAGCTCGTGCTCCAGCTTTTCCATCACCGCGCCCATGTGGCGGATGGCGCTGTCGCCGAGGAAGGGCATGGAGCCGTGGGCGATCTGGCCCTTGGTCTCGATCTGCGCCCACCACACACCCCGGTGGCCGATGCAGACCCGGTCGACATTCAGCGGCTCGGGGATGATCACGTGATCCACGCGCGGCGCCGAGAACCAGCCCCGCTCGGCAAGGTAAGCGACGCCGCCATAGCCACCGCTTTCCTCGTCGGCGGTGCCGGATATCTCCAGCACCCCCGGCGGGTCGATGCCGGAATCCAGCAAGGCTTCCACCGCGATCACCGAGGCGGCCAAGCCCCCCTTCATGTCGCAGGTTCCGCGGCCATAGACGCGGCCGTCCTTCACGATGGCGGCGAAGGGGTCCATCGACCAGCCTTCGCCAGGCTCGACCACGTCGATATGGCTGTTGAAGTGGACGCAAGGGCCTGGGCGGCCGCTCTCGCGCCGGGCGATGACGTTGATGCGCGGATATCTGTCGGTGTCGCCGGGCGCGCCCTCGGCCCGGACATAGGCGATCTCGAACCCGCGTTTGCGCAGCCGTTCGCCCAGCAGTTCGGCGCAGGGTTGGTAGTTGTCGCCCGGCGGATTGACGGTGGGGATGCGGATCAGGTCCTGGGTCAGGGCGACCACGTCGTCCTGGCGGGACGAGATGCGGTCGAGCAGGCTGTTGATGGCGGCGGAAGGCGCGGCGTCGTCGGGCATGGCGGAAATCTTCGAAATGGAGCGCGTATCTGAATGGCGATCAGCATGAGCCTCGAATCCGCGCCCGGCAACTCTGCGCGGGCGACCTGGACGCCCGGTTCCGGGGCGCTGGTAGGAGGGGTGATCCGAGGGGTCGTGGCGGCGAAGCTCGCGACCAGAACGTAACAAGAACATATCCTCGCCAGGTTGTCAAGCTTTTTTTGGCCCAAGATGATCATTTCAAGGCAGGCGAAGGGTCTCGGTGTGGATGTGCGTAAGCCCGCTCCCACCATTTCTAAAGCCGCCTCGCCAAAAAGTCGGAAAACCTGGCCATTCCGCCCGGCGCCGGCCCACCCATCTCTCCCGTACCGCCGAAGATCGGCGAAGTAAGGAGAACTCCCAATGGCCAAGCTCGACGGCAAGATCGCGCTGATTTCCGGCGGCACCAGCGGCATCGGGGCCGAGACCGCCAAACTGTTTCTAACTGAAGGCGCGACGGTCATCGTCACCGGCTCCAGCCAGGCTTCGGTCGAAGCGGCCAAGGTGGCGCTGCCGGGGATCGAAGTCCTGGTCTCCAACGCCGGCGATGTCGCCGCGACCAAGGCCCTGGTCGATCAGGTCGCGGCCAAGCACGGCCACATCGATGTGCTGTTCGTCAATGCCGGCGTCGCCAAGTTCGCCCCCATCGCCCAAGTGGACGAGGCCTTCTACAACAGCCAGTTCGACGTGAACGTGAAGGGCGCGTTTTTCCTGCTCAAGCACGCGATTCCGGCGATCCCGGACGGCGGCGCCATCATCCTCACCGCCTCGGTGGCGGGCGCCGGCGGCGGGCTGGGCGGCAGCACGATCTATGGCTCGACCAAGGCGGCGCTACGCTCGTTCGGCCGCACCTTCGCCAAGGAACTGACCCCGCGCGGCATCCGGGTCAACACCATCAGCCCCGGGCCGATCGTGACCCCTATCCTGGACAAGAACGGCTTCACCCCGGCCCAGAAGGACGCCTTCATCGCCGGCGCCGCCACCCGCATCCCGCTGGGCCGCACCGGCACGCCGGCCGAAGTCGCCGCCGCGGCCCTCTATCTGGCCGCCGACGCCACCTACACCACCGGCGCGGAACTGTTCGTCGACGGCGGACTGATCGACCTGTAGTCGGCGCGGCGCGCGCCCCTAGCGCCGGCGCGCTTTCACTACCGCATTGTCCAGCGCCTGCAGGAACTTGGACCGGTCCGCGGCCGCGAAAGGCTTCGGTCCGCCGGTGATCTCGCCCACCGACCGCAGGTGCTCGCCGATGGCCCGCGAGGCCAGGGCGGCGCCGATATTGTCGGTCGTGAACATCCGGCCCGTGGGGTGCACCGCCTGGGCGCCCGCCGCCAGCACGCGCTGGGCCAGGGGAATGTCGGCGGTGATCGCCACGTCCGCCGGTCCCGCTCGCTCGGCGATCCAGTCGTCCGCCACGTCAGGGCCCTCGTCCACCACCACCGAGGTGATGCGCGGGTTTTGCGGCGTACGGATCCAGCTGTTGGAGACCACGAACACCTTGAGGCCATAGCGGTCGGCGACCCGATAGACCTCGTCCTTCACGGGGCAGGCGTCGGCGTCGATGTAGAGGCTGGTCATGAGGAGAGATTAGAGCGGCCGAGCGATGGATTGAACCCGCCGCCGCCGCGAAGGCCGTGTCAGCGGGTCCAGTCCTTGACGATGACATTCTCGGTGGCGTTCGACCGGCGATAGCGGTGCCACTTCAGGAAGCGCCATGCCGCCAGGCTGGCCTCCCGATCGCTGCGTGGGCGCCGGCGCACATCGGCCATATGGCGGTCGAGCTCCTCCACCAGGGCGCCAAATGAAATTCTGGAGCGGTACTGATCGTAAGCGGCCGCGAACAACTCTCCGAACTGGGCGTACTTCGGCAGCGCCGCCAGATAGACGCCCCGCGCCAGCACCAAGCTCACGCCCGCCGCGACCAGCCATGGAGCCCGGTGTCCGGTCATGAACGCGTCGGCCACGGCGACGGGCGCCGCCAGGACAAGGACGAAACAGGCATAGACGCCGCCGTCGGCGACCGCCTGGGCGCTGTCGAGCTCCTCCCTCAGGTCCTTGTCGATGACCACCCACAGTCTCGGCCAGAAGAAGACGCCGTCGAGCTGGTATTTCACCGTCGGGTAGGTCTCATAGCTGGCGACCAGATTGCCAAGCCGGGTCGGATAGGTCGCCACCGGCTCGCCGGTGGCGGGGTTCAGCGGAAATTCGCTTGCCTGAATGCTTAGCTCCGTCACCCGCGCCTCGTCGGCGGCCCGCTTCGTCTGGTCGACCAGGGTTGCGAGACGGGCCGCTTCCAGCGCCAGCCCGAGCCGGCGCAGGAAGGCGGGCCAGTAGCGCCGCCCGGCCATGAACGAGAGGATCGGATGCTCAAGCAGCATCAGAGCCATGCTGGCGGCAAGGGCCAGAGACACAAACAGGATCGCCGGATTGATTTCATAGCCGAACTGCCGGACCGCGCTGTCGGCGAGCGGAAACAGGACCATCGCGATCAAGGCGCAGGGCAACAGCAGCCGAAGGATGAACCTCTGTCCGATATCGAAGGGGAGCTTCATGCGACTAGGTATTCGGGCCGCCGCCCGGGCCAATCGGGCCGAACGGGACAGGACCGCGGGTCGGACTGCCGCCGGAACCGACCGTGTTATAAGTCGCTGGACCGTCGCCGAGCGAGCCCTGGTCAAGCGAGATGTCGATCGGCCCAAAACCGAACGGTTGCAGCGCCTCGACCATCTCAACGATGCCACCATGAACACCGGCGGCCCAATCCAAGGTTACCGGAACCCCGGCTTGATATCTGCGAAGCGTGACGGTGGCCTTCATGACGGCGGCCAGCGCCGCTTCGGCCGATGTCGACCCCCCCAACGCCACCTCAATCTTGGGCACGCGCTCGCAGATTGGCTGTTGGTACGGGAGCACTTTCAGCTCGATCTCGCGCCAGAGCTGCGGATCCTCACGCACGGCGGCGTTGGTCGCCACATGCAGGTCAACGTACGCCATCAAGGCCAGCAGTTCCGCCTTGCCGGCCTCAAGCCTGTCGTCGGACATAGCGTCCTCCCCGTCCGCGCCATAAGGTTGCCGGAGCGATTGCAACACGCCTGGAGGGAACCGGCAAGCATCTCCTGTCCCCTCGTGGCTCGCCCGACACGCGCGGGGCGTGGCGCAGGCTCCAAGGCGCGCTATGCTGTTAAGATTGGGGTTTGGGGGGATTGCGGTTGGTTCGCCGTCGTCTGTTTGCCGGCGGCGGGTTCGTCGGGCTTGGTTTGGCGCTGGCGTTCGCGAGTTGTGCGAGCGCGGCGCCGGTGTGCCGCACCGATCCGCTGGCGCCGGCCGTGACGCCCCGGGTGGAGATCGACACCGCGCCGGACGCCTCTGGCCGCGCCGTACGCTTCGGATCGCTGCAGTACCCGCGCTCGCCCCTGGGGCCGATGAAAATCGCCTTGACCATCGACGACGGCCCGGATGGCAAGAACCATAACCGGGTGCTCGACATCCTCGACAAGCACTGCCTGAAGGCCACCTTCTTCTTCGTCGGCGAGCTGGCCAACGCCCGCCCCGACCTGGTGCGCGAGACCGCGGCGCGCGGCCACGTGATCGGCACCCACAGCCTTACCCACCCCGACAACATGCGCCGTCTGTCATGGGCGCGGCAGCAGATCCAGATCGACGGCGGGTTCGAGGCCGCGCAGCGGGCGCTGGCGGAGTCGCCGCCCCAGCTGCAGGCGGCGCTGGCGCCCTTCTTCCGCTTCCCCGGCCTGAACGACAGTCCCGCCATGCTGGCCTATCTCGGCCGTCGCCACGTCGCCGTGCTCTCTTCGGAATTCGGTACGGACGACTGGAAGGGCATTTCCTCGGCCGAGATCGAGCGGCGCGGGCTGAAAGAGGCCGCGGAATCCCGCGGCGGGGTGTTGATCGTGCACGAATCCCGACCTCACACCGTCGCGGCCCTGGACGACCTGATCACCCAGTTCGAGAAGCGCGGCTATAGTTTCGTGCTGCTGGCGTCCAAACCCGGCGCCCGCGACCAGGCCGCCTCCGCGCCCGGCGCGCTGCTGAAGCCGCTCCCATCAGGCGTGGCCCAATCCTCGAGCGCCTATTAGACCGATCTGGCTGGACGCCACACTAGTCCTCGTCGCCGCTCGCATCCCCCGCGCCGGGCTCCCGCCCCGCGGCGCGATCGGCTTCGCGCTGGGCCGCCTTGGCCGCCGCTTTTTCCGCAACCTTAAGCGCCTTGGCGCGGTCGCGTTCCTGGCGTTCGAAGTTGTAGTTGGGTTTACGGGCCATGGTCTGATCTTCGTTTCGTGACAGAAAGGCGGGCGTCACGGGCAACTTAGGGCGCCCGCGATCTATCCGCGAGGCCGGTCCTAGCCTAAATGAGCGCGATGTCCTCCCAAAATATCGATCCGGTGCTGGCCAAGGCGCTCGCAGACCGCGGCTACGCCACCCTCACCCCCGTCCAGACCGCCGTGCTGGAGCCGCAGACGCAAGGCCGCGACCTGCTGGTCTCCGCCCGCACCGGCTCCGGCAAGACCGTCGCCTATGGCCTGGTCCTGGCCGACACCCTGCTGGGGGTCGGCGGCGCGCTGGCGCCCGCCGGCGCGCCAAGCGCCCTGGTGATCGCCCCCACACGGGAGTTGGCCATACAGGTGCAGCGCGAGCTGAGCTGGCTTTATGCCGGCGCCAGGGTGGTCTCCTGCGTCGGCGGGATGGACCCGCGCGCCGAACGCCGGGCGCTGGACGCCGGTTGCCAGATCGTCGTCGGCACGCCGGGGCGGCTGCGCGACCACCTGGAGCGCGGCAACCTGCACCTGGACAAGCTGGGCGCGGTGATCCTGGACGAAGCCGATGAGATGCTCGACCTGGGATTTCGCGAGGAGATCGAGGAAATCCTCGACGCCACGCCCAAGGACCGCCGCACCCTGCTGTTCTCCGCCACCCTGCCCAAGCCCATCGTCGCCCTGGCGGCGACCTACCAGCGCAACGCCCTGCGACTAGTGGTCGGCGCCTCGGAAGCCCCCCACGCCGACATCGACTATCGCGCCGTCCGCATCGCCCCAGGCGAGGTGGAGTTGGCCACGGTCAATGTGCTGCGCTTCTTCGAGCCCGGCGCGGCCCTGGTGTTCTGCTCCACGCGGGAGGCGGTGCGCCGCCTGCACGCCAATCTGGTGGAGCGCGGCTTCAACGTCGTGGCCCTGTCCGGCGAGTTCAGCCAGACCGAGCGGACCCACGCCCTGCAGGCCCTGCGCGACGGCCGGGCCCGGGTCTGCGTGGCCACCGACGTCGCCGCGCGCGGCATCGATATCCCCGACCTGGACCTGGTGATCCACGCCGACCTGCCCAACAACCGCGAAGTCCTGCAGCATCGCTCCGGCCGCACCGGACGCGCCGGGCGCAAGGGCGTCTGCGTGGTGCTGGTCCCGCACCCCAAGCGCCGCCGGGCCGAGACCCTGTTCAAGACCGCCCGCATCGAGGCGACCTGGCAGTCGCCCCCCAGCGCCGACGACATCCGGGTGCAGGACCAGGCGCGGTTGATCGCGGAAATCTCCCCGGCCGCGGAGAGTTCGGAAGAGGACCTGGCCTTGGCCCGGATCATCCTGGACCAGCGCTCGGCCGAGGACATCGCCGCCGCCTATGTGCGCCTGACCCGCGCTCGCATGCCGGCGCCGGAGGATCTGGCCGAGAGCGAGCCGGAGCCCAGGGCCTACGCCCCCAGCCGCGATCACACGGAGCGAGGTGGTCGCAGCAACGACAGGGGCAACGACAGGGGCCATGATCGGGCGGGGGACCGCGACCACACGCCCGAGCCGCCCCGCCCGGGCTTCGAGGACGCGGTCTGGTTCCGCATCGACATCGGCCGCAACAAGAACGCCGAGGCCCGCTGGATCCTGCCGATGGTCTGCCGCCGCGGCCACGCCACCAAGCGCGACATCGGCGCCATCCGCATCTTCGAACGTGAGACCAGGTTCCAGATCACCGCCGAGGCGGTCGAGCGCTTCGAGGTCGCCATCACCAAGGGCGACAGCGACGGCGGCCGCATCGTCCGCCTGGACGAAGGCGCGCCGTTTCCGCGCGACACCGGCCCCAGAGACGGTCCCAGAGACGGCCAGAGAGACGGCCCGCCGCGCGGCAAGGGCAAACCCTTCGTTCGACGCGATGGCCCGCCACCCACTGGCGCGCCGCCCCGGGACAGCGCCGGTCCGCCCAAGTCGAAGAAGCCGTTTGCCGGCAAGAAATTCAAGTCGAAGGGGTGATGGCCGATAGCTCCGGTCATGATGAGACCCGGCCGTGGACCTATTTCGCGCTCGGTCTTCATATTCGTTCAGAGCGGCCGCTTCCCGACCTCATCGAGCAGCCGATCCCCTCGGCCGGGGCTGTCGATATCCGCTGGGGTCAGGCGCCGGTCCCGCCGGGGCCGGCGGACGCCAAGAGCGAGATCGTCCAGATCGACGGCGACGCCATCCTGGTCACCGCGCGAACGGTCGCCCGGTTCTACCTGCATGCGGGCGACGAGATCATCGTCGAGCCGGCGCCCGGCGCCTCCGACCAGCTCGTCCACGCCTTTCTGCTCGGCACCGTCCTTGGCCTCATCTGTCATCAGCGCGGCCTGTTGCCTCTGCACGCCAACGCCATCATCGTCGGCGATCGGGCGGTGGCGATCGCCGGACCTTCGGGCGCCGGAAAGTCGACGTTGGCGGCGCACTTCGTTGAACGGGGATTTGGACTGTTGTCAGACGATGTCTGCGCAATAAGCTTTTCGCCATCAGGCGATCCCATGGCCTGGCCGGGCATGCCGCGTGTGAGACTGTGGGCGGACGCCGCCGCGGCGCTGGGCAAGAGCACCGACGGGCTGGAAGCGGTCCACAATCGGGCGAACAAATACACCTTCCCGCTCGCCGCAACGCCGCCGCAGCAGGGCCTGCCGCTGGATCGGATCTATGTGCTGACCAAACCGGCCGACTGTCCCTCGGCGGCGATCTCGTTGCTTACCGGGTCGCACGCGATGAAGGCGATCATCGAGCAGACGTTTCGCGGCGAGTTTCTTGCGCCCATGGGCGGCGCGAAACAGCGCTTCGCCCGGGCCTTGGCGCTGTCGGAAGCGGCGCCCGTCTATTGCGTGCCCTGGGGTCACGACTTCAGCCGTTTCGCCGCGGACGCCGGGCGGCTTGAGCGGCATTTTCGCGACGCCGCGTAAGCCGCTCCGCGCGAGCATTCCGTCGAAAATGACCATTAGTTGACTTGATTTTGCGGCGCCATGCAGTATCCGGTTAGCCGTCGGGTGTACGTGTGGGAGCATGATTGATATGGCAACCGACAACTCGGAGCTTGACGCTGCGAGCGACGATCCCGTTCCGGTCGTCAAGAAAAAGCCCTACCACCCGCCGGCCATTTGGCAGGCTTCGGCCGCCCGCGAGACGGAAACGGGTATAAATAACGGCACCGAGATTCTCATTCTGCTGAGCTAACGCCGCCCGCGACCCCGGCCGTGAGCCGCCAAGCGCAAGTGGGCTAGCGGGAGATTGGCCTAGTGGCAGCGTTTTCGCTTGAGTCCCTGGTCGTCCGCCGCGCCGAGTCGGTGGACGCGGACGTGAATGGCGAGGTGGTCGTCCTGCAAACCCAAACCGGCGTCTGCTACGGCTTGAACGCTTTGGGTTCTGAAATCTGGCGAGCGGCGAAACACCCTGTGCGCGTCGCTGACATCTGCGCGGCCATAGAGCGGGCCTACGAGGTCGATGCGGCGGAGTGTGAGCGGGACGTGCTGGCTCTGCTCGAAATCCTGCGCCAGGAAGCCATGATCGACGTCTTGCCCGCGGGCGAACAGGCGCCGGCCGTCCGCCAGGCATGAGCGCCATTGCCGGGCTCTGGCGTCTCGACGGCCGCCCGGACGCCGGGCAGGCCTGCACCCGGATGCTGGCGGCGCAGCAGGCCTACGGACCAGATGCATCGGACTATTGGGATGACGGGTCGCTGGCGCTCGGACGCGCGCTGTTTCGCCTGCTTCCTGAAGACGTCCATGATCGACAACCCCTGATCGGCGCCGGCGGCGATATCGTTCTGGTCGCCGATGTCCGGCTTGATAATCGCGATGATCTTGCGGTCGCCCTTGGGCTGCCGGCGCACGAAGCGAGCCTTCTCTGCGACGCCGCCGTTCTGCTGGCGGCCTTCGAGCGCTGGGGCGAGGCCTGCCTGGACCGACTTGTCGGCGACTACGCCTTCGCGGTCTGGGACGGAGCGCGGAGGCGCCTGCTGCTCGCCCGCGATCCGCTGGGACAGCGGCCGCTGCATTATCATCGCTCCGGCGACCTTGTGGCGTTCGCCAGCATGCCCAAGGGGCTGCACGCGTTGCCCGAAATACCGCGGGCGCCCGACGAAGGCAGGGTTATCGAGTTCGTCGCCCTGATCCCCGAATTCGGCTCGCGCACCTGTTTCGAAGGCGTCGAGCGGGTCGAAGCCGGCCACATCGTTGCGATCGACGGCGCCGGCCTCACCTCGCGTCGCCATTGGGCGCCGGAGCGGCGGCCGATCCTGCTGAAGGCGCCGGGGGACTATGAGGAAGAACTGCGACGCCTTGTAGACCAGGCCGTAAAGGCGCGTCTGCGCGGGGCGTCCGGAGCGGTCGGCAGCCACCTGAGCGCCGGGCTCGACAGTTCGGTCGTCACCGGCACCGCCGCCCAACTGATGCGGCAAACCGGCGGGCGGGTGGTCGCCTTCACCTCGGTCCCCAATGCGCTCTACATACCGACGGAAGACGATCCTGGCATCGCCGACGAGGGTCCCCTCGCCGCGGCCACGGCCGCCATGCACAGTTCGATCGAGCATGTCCTGGTGCGCAACGACCCGAGCGCGATGCTGGACAGTCTCGATCTGTATTTCCACCTGTTCGAACAGCCGGTTCGCGACCTCGCCAGCGGCCAATGGTGGTGCGCCATCAACGCGGCGGCCAAGGCGCGAGGTCTCTCGGTCATGCTGCCCGCCTATGTGGGCAATCTCACGCTGAGCTATAGCGGTTTCGACACCCTGGCTCAGCAGGTCCAGGACGGGCACTGGCTGCGGTGGGCGCGCGACTTCACCGCCGTGGTTCATGGCGGCCACATGAGCTGGAAAGGCGCGCTTGCGGCCAGCTTTGGCCCGTTCATGCCGGCCGGCCTGTGGGTCTGGATCAACCGGACATTTGCAAATCGCCAAGCCAAGGTGACCGCCTATTCCGGTCTCAATCCGAACCTCGCGGCGGATCCTGCGCTGATGTCCACGGCGCATGAGCGCGACCACGATTTCGCCTCCCGCCCCCGCATCGACGCCTTCTCGACCAGGCTGTGGGCGCTTCGGAGGATCGACAGGGGAAACTTCAACAAGGGCATGCTGGGCGGCTGGGGGCTGGATCAGCGCGACCCCCTGACCGATCGCAGGCTGGTGGAGTTTTGCCTCAACATTCCGGCGGAGCAGCGCCTGCGCCAGGGGAAATCGCGGGCGCTGGCCAGGAGCGCCTTCTCCGATCGCGTCCCGGTCGAAGTGCTCGGCGAAGTCCGCCGTGGGCGCCAGAGCGCCGACTGGTATCTGGGCGTGGACGCCGCTCACGGCGCCATCGCCGAGGAAATCGACCGTCTCGGCGAGTCTTCCGCCGCCTCGACCATACTCGATGTCGAGCGCCTTCGTCGCCTGGTCGCCGCCTGGCCGCCGGCGGACAGGCGAAGCCAGGACGCGCAGCGGTCCTATCGCGCGGTGCTGTCACGCTCCCTGGCGGTCGGTCACTTCCTGCGCAAGGCCAGCGGCGCAAACCGGTAGAGGCGGCCTATCCCATGGCGGGCGCTTCGGCAGGCGTTCCCGGCGCTTCCGCCGCGATCATCTTCATGATCGTGAGTGGACGGGTGACCACGCTTTGCACCATCCCCTCATGCTCGATGACAAAGTTCCGCTCGCGCAGGAACTGGATGTGTCCGGCGTCCGCGCCGGCCAGGTTCGTAACCGGCTGAGGTCGCTCCAGGAAGACCAGTGTTTCCAGCATCTCGCGCGATATGACCGTGAGCGGACTTGCGGCGATCCGGCGCGTGTCGGCGATCGCAACCTCGCCACTTCCCCGATCGATCACCCTCACCACCGGCAGGCGCTGCTGATCTCGCCACCCGTTCTGCCAGACGCCAATCGCCAGCGTCACCTTGGCGATCAGGTCGGGGTTCGCGAGCAGGGGGGTCACATAGTCGCCATTGAAATGGTAGGCGATATCGGCCAGCCGGGCGTGGGCCGGGTATAGGCCGTTGTAGGACTTGAACGGCGTAAGGGCGCCGATGCCAAACTGCTCAGGGGTGCTGTGGTAGGGGCTGAAGCGGTCGAGCGAAATCTGCGTAAAACCCGAGGGCGGCTGCAGGTGCTCGATCTTCGGCATCAGCTCCAGGAACGCCTCGTAATCCTCGACGGTCTCGCCGGGAAAGCCGTAGAGACAGTTCCAGGCGACGCCGATCTTGAGCGTGAGGCATATCCGCAGCAGCGAGAGGTTCTGGTGGCCGGACACGCCCTTGCGCATCAGCTTCAGCACATGTGACGACAGCGACTCGATCCCTGGTTGGATGACGTCGATGCCCGCGCTGGCCATCAGCTTGAGCTGGTCTTCGCGCAGATTGGCCTTCACCTCGAAGAACAGCCTCGGATGACCCTCCCAGGCCGCAAGCTCGGGAAGCAGGTCTCCCAGATAGTCCATCGGCATGATGTTGTCGGAGAAGTGGAATCGCTTGGCGTCCCAGGCCTTGGTCAGCGTCCGTATCTCCTCGGAGGTCCGCCGCGGGTCCTTGTGGCGAAACCCCATGCCCTCGCCGTTGAGACCGCAAAAGGTGCAGTGGTGCTTCTGGCCCCACCAGCACCCGCGCGAGGTCTCCATGGTGAGAAACGCCGGCAGCTCCGCCGGCAAGTTGCCGGCGTCCTGGTGCCGGCGAAGCGCCGTGAAATAGTCGCTGAACTCCGGCGCATGCACCACGCCCATGTCGGCGATGGGCTCGCAAGCGACGACCCGGTCTTGCGGGGCGTCGCCCTTGGCGAGCAGCCGTTCGCAGAAATCCGGGAACGTCAGGTCCGCCTCGCCGTCGAAGACGTAGTCGACCCAGGTAAAGACCCGCGCAAGCTCGCGGCCCATGGCGCCGGCGACGTTGGCGCCGCCGAGCACGATGGGGATGTGCGGCGCGGCCGCCTTGACGCGTCTGGCGACGCTGCTTGCGGCCAGGTTCTGCTGGAAGTTGGTGGTGATGCCCAGGATGCGCGGATTCAGCGCGACGATCTCATCGGTGATCTGGTCGACGAAGCCGGGAATATGGCCCGCCGCCTTGTCGTGCAGCCGCTGCAGCGGCTCCGAGAGGGGTTGGCGCTCGCCATGCATCGCCCACTGGGCGTCGGGATAGGCATGGGGTTGGAACAGCCGCTCGCCGACCAGGGTGCGCAGGGAGGTTTTGCGGACCGCTTCGTATCGCTCGAATCCCATCCGGGCGGCGAGTTGCATGCTCCCATAGACGATCTTGACGCTGAAGCCGCGCGCCTTGCAGGCCGCCGCCAAAATCGAGACGCCAAGCGCCGGGAAGTCGACCCGATCGAAGGGCGGAACGACCAGACAGATATCCAACCGGTGTTCGCCGGACGTATCGATCGTTTCCAAACCGGCTTCTTCCATGATGTCGCCGACGCTCAACCCTAGCACGCTGCGCTTCCGGCGCTAGGCGCGCCGTGAGCCCGTCGTGAACAAAGGCCGCGGGCCGCAATGGCGACGCCAACATCTGTTCGGAACAAATTGCGGTGACGGTCGTTTCCCAAGCTTGGATCTGGAGGACTCCCCATGATTAATCGTACTGCGTTGGCCATTGCCCTGACGGCCGGACTGGCGTGCGGGCTTGGTGGTTGCAAGAAGGCTGACACGACCACCACGCAGTCCGACGCGTCCACAACCACGACGACTGCCGTGGACAGCACAGCGCCGGTTGACTCGTCGGCGGCGGCCTCGGATGCGGCGGCGGGCGCCCCGGCGACCACCAGCACCACCACCTCGACCAACAGCACGACCCAGACCACCCCGAGCAACCAGTAGCGGCCTCGGCGCGCTCACGGCCTGTCGCGAACCCCGCGATGGGTCGTCGGCGTCACCTTGCGAAGGCGCGCCCGCTCTATTCGGGCGCGTTGCGCGTGAGCTGGCGGTACCAGGCCAGTTGTTCGCTGGTGGCCAGCAGCTTGCCGTCCCGACGCCAGTAGCTTGACCGTTCGTCCGAGGCGCCGCCGCCGCCGACCCGACCCTCGCACTCCACCAGGATGAAGTCGTCGCCCACTTCGGCGAGGTCCTCGACGGTGGCGTGCAGATAGGCCGTCAGCGACAGGGTGGTGGTCATGATCGTCGGTCCCAGGGCGTACATGGCCCGGGGGGCGGAGTTGTCGGTGATCATCCCCAGCAGCGCCTTGTCCAGCGCCCCGCGCTTTGACCGCACCCAGGCCAGCGACCGCGAATCCCCGCCCGGCTGCGGCGGAAACCCTTCCAATGTGCGCCGCTCGAAGGCGGAAGCGCCGAAGTGCTGGGAATCTCCGAACATCATCGGGCTCGGCAGGCTTTCCGGATCCGGGGCGTCCGGCATGGTCGCAAAGGCGAAATCCGGCGTCACCGGCCTCAGCGCCAGGGTGACCATCCCATGCACGCTGACCTGGTCCGATCCCGCGGCCAGAAGTTCCACCTCCCATACCCCGATCGAGCCGCCTTGCCGCAGTCGCCGCGTGCGGATGTCGAGCGCGCCCGCGGGTAACCTGGCGATATAGGTCAGGGTCAGCGACAGCGCCTCGCCGGCCGCCTCGGGCTCGGCCTCCAGCACGCGGACGCATAGTCCGATCGCATAGCCGCCCCACAGGCCGCCGCCCGGGTTGCTCCACTCCGGCCCAGCGATGGTCGTCCACCGTCCGGGCGCGACCGGGGTGAGGGGCATGGCGAGGGTGTCGGTCGAGCTCATGACGGTTGTCTAACTGGACGCCGCAGCGTCAGGGAAGACCCCTCATGGCTCAATGTTGGGCGTCAGCCTTCCTGTAAGGCCTTCGCCGCTGCGGAAGTCGGCTCTGGCTAAGACCGCTTGCCCGTGAACGGGAAGCTGCCGAGGCCGCCGGCCTCCACATGGCCGGTGATCACCGAGCAGACGTCGTCCTCGCAATGGCCGCTGAAATGAAGGTCCATCGGCGCGGGATCGGTCACATGGGCGTCCCAGGACATCTCGCCATTGTCGAAGTGGCCGTGGGTGATGTCGGTGGTGTGGCCGTTGGCTTGCATTTCGCCGGTCATCCCATGGCCGTCGACCTCGACGGAAGCGTGCGTCTCCACCGGTCCATTGGGGGTGGTGATGGTGATGTTGTACTCGCCGTGAACGGACATGGATTTTCCCCTCGGAGGTTGGCGGGTTCGCCTGACGGGCGAAGGTTAACCAATCCTTGCACGCTAGTCCATTTGGGCTCCTGGCGCGGCGGCGCCTCAGGTCCGGTTCAAGTCGGAGGTCTGGCCTGGGCCTCCGGTATTCGCCGCACCTCGCGGATGTCCATCGCCCAGGGCATCGCCGACCCGCAGAATCCTTGCGACCTGGGCGCCAGCTGCGCGCGCTGCGCCACCGATCCCACCCGCAGATTGACGTAGCGGGGCGTCTCGCCCTTGCTGGAGTAGAGCGCCGCGCCGCATCGGCCGCAGAAGGCGGTGGAGACGCTGTCGCCGCTGCCGCCGGTCTTCACATAGACCTGGGGAGCGCCACGCAGATTGAACCGCTCGACCAACACCGGGACATTCACCCGATAGGGCGCGCCGGAAATGGTCTGGCAGTCGGTGCAATGACAGATGACCACAAGGTCCGGATTGACCTGGGCCTCATAGGTCACCGCCCCGCAATGGCATCCGCCGTCGATCTTCATGAAGTCCCTCCGCGCCCGTCCCGATGACCGGCATATTGCGATTGGCGCACGAGCTGATCCATGCCGAGTCTGGAGCCACACCCAGCCGGCGCGCAAGACTTTCAAGACGCCGCCCGATGCGGGCCGTGCCGGAATCCGACTTCGCACGATCCGTGATAGGACGGCCCATGCCTGCAGCCGACGCGAAGGATTCCCCAACTGGCCCCGACCTTCCAATTGGGGCGCGATCCCTGCTCGCCTACTTCGGGCTGACCTTCCTGCTCACGGCGCCATTTTGGGTGCTCAGCGCGGTCAGCGGTAAACAGCTGCTGCCGGGTCTGCCCTTGGCCGCCCTGGCGGTGATCTGTCCGGCCATCGCCGCCCTTGTCCTGTCCTGGCGATTCGGCGGCGTGACCGCCGCACAGGCGCTGCTGAAGCGGGCATTGGATTTCCGGCGGGTCAGGGCCAAGGCCTGGTGGCTGCCGATCCTTTTGATCTCACCCGCCGTCAGCGCAGCGGTCTTCCTCATCCTTCGGCTCGGCGGATCGGCCGTCCCCGTCCCCGTCCCCCAGATCAGCCTCCTGCCCACCGCGGCTCTGTTCGTCGTCTTTCTGGTCTGCGCCATCAGCGAGGAGCTGGGCTGGTCAGGCTTTGCCCTCGGCCCATTGCAGGCGCGGCTTGGCGCCGTCCCGGCCGGCCTGATCCTCGGCGCCGTCTGGGCGGTCTGGCACTATCCGGCGTTGCTACAGGCCCATCGTGCGGCGGACTGGATCGCCTGGTGGACCCTGGGCACAGTGGCGATGCGGCTGATCATGGTCTGGCTGTTCAACAAAACCGGCGGCAGCGTGTTCGGCGCGGCCGTGTTTCACGCCGTCAGCAATCTCTGCTGGCAGATGTTCCCCGTCCAAGGCTCCTGGTTCGACCCCCGCCTCAACGGCCTGCTCATGGGCGGCCTTGCTCTGGCGACGGTCTTGGCGACGACTGCTTGGACGAGGAGGCGTCAGGCGCGGGCGACGGCGCGTCCCTGAGCGACCGCACCTGCGTCTGCATCAGAAGCGGAACCTCACGACGTCCGGTTCGCCGCGAATGGCTGAACAGTTTGCCTTCCGGGCGCCGCCAGAGACTGAGGCCGACGCCCACCGGGTACTGGCTGGGGCCTTCGTGCGTCAGTCCTTTCCGACGTGTGCTTCATGGTGCAACTCACCGGATTCGCTCTGGAGGTGGAGCTGAACATCAAGGCCGGCTGCCTGCTCCGCCATGCGATGGGCCGTCTGCTCGGCGATTTCCTGGCTCTCGTATGGTCCTGATCGCAAACCGTCGCTGATGACCATCCAATGCCCATCGATCTGAACGACGCCGTAGTGGATTTCCATGGCTGAAAGTCTCCCGTCGCCGTCATGGGTTAGACCCCAAGGATGACCGATCTAAGTCCGACGCCGCCGAGGCGCGGCGCCCTGCGGCTCACGAAAGCACCGTCGCCGCTTGCGGCAGGTCGGCAAGTCAATCCGCGCATGACGATGACCACCTTCTATCCGTTCGGGAATCGCCAGGCCGCCGCTTGGCTGCTCGCGCCGCAACCGGTAGACTTCGGCTACCCGCAACCGGGAGCCGGGCCGATGTCAAACCACGCTCTGGTCCAGATGTTCGAGCACAAGGCCTGGAGCAACCAGCGCCTGATCGCGGCGCTGCGCGCCGCGCCCGAAGGCGTGGACCGGCGGGAAATGGCCATCGTCCTGCTGACCCTCGAGCACACCGGCATCGTCGATCGGATTTTCAAGGCGCGTCTGACCGGCGGCGAGCACGGCTTCGCCGCCGTCACCGGCGACACGCGCCCCGACATCGACCGTCTGGCCGAGATGCTGCGCGCCAGGGACGCCTGGTATGTCGACTATGTCGGACGGGTTTCCGAAGAGGAGCTGGAGGCGGTGGTGGAGTTCACCTATGTCGACGGCGATCCAGGCCGGATGACCAAGGGCCAGATCCTGGGCCATCTCATCACCCACGGGGCGGCACATCGTGGAGCCATCGGCGGCCGGCTAGGGGCGATGCACGTCGCCGGTCCATCCGACATGATGACCACCTTCCGGCGGCCCGAGCCGGTCACTTCGGATACGCCATGATCGTTAGTCGAACCGTCTTACCCGCGATGGTCGCGCCATAGAACAGCGCTGGGCAACTCCCGTGGGTTTCGGTCTCGCGCCAGCCTGGAAACGACTGCCCCGGCGAAGACGGCGGGATCGAGGCGAACGCAGCCTCAAGCGCCGCCCCATCAGACCGGTCCTGGCCCTTCGGACGGAACTCGAAGTGAACCATCACGGCGGCGGCCGGCGGGGTGTCCACGCTGGTGACCGTCAACGTTCCGGGCTGGGTCGCGAAGATGCATGGCCCGCCGACAATCAAGGGCTTCGGCGGCGACACGGGATCGTCCGCGACGGCCGCGCAACTCGTCATCGACATGGCGAGCAAGGCGGCCGCGCCCATCAACATCTTGGCGCCCTTGTTCGACATCCTCCTCCCTCCGCGGTCAGTCCGGCCGGTGATGCGGCGTATGCTCGTACCAGAGCTCGATCTCATAGCCGTCCGGATCGAGCACGAAGGCATAGGGCTGGTTGTCGCCGAAGTCGCCGCGCGCCTTCAGGGTTCCCCCCGCGGCCAGCACCTTTGCAACCACGCCGTCCAGGGCGTCGGGGCTGGTCAGGCGCAGGCCGAAGTGGATCAGGCCGCCGGCGCGCCCCGCGCCCTCCTGATCCAGCTCGAACGCCATGACGTCGGTCGGCCCCGGCCCCAGCACCTGGGCGGTGGTCGCATCGCGAAAGTATTGGCGGGCGCCGAATGCCGCCTCGTAGAACCGCACGGCCCGATCCAGGTCGACGACCTTCATGCCGATGTGCGAAATGCCGAAGGTTGGCGGCATGGCTGAAGGTCGTCCTGACGGCTGGCGCCATTTCTCGGACGCAGCGC
>Ga0302317_10001060_pt1 | contig 21261 bp, 19 predicted proteins | sample III_Palsa_N3_3_FD_200450 | JGI IMG/M metagenome (GOLD analysis project Ga0302317, IMG submission 200450) | Peat permafrost microbial communities from Stordalen Mire near Abisko, Sweden - III_Palsa_N3_3 | ecosystem: Environmental > Terrestrial > Soil > Palsa > Peat permafrost | place: Sweden...
ATCATGAGATGGTTCTCCAGGGGCTGAGGGCCATGCTGGCCAGGTTCCTGGGGCGGGTCCGGGTGGTCGGTGACGCCGCGGACGCGGCGACCGCGGAGCGGGTCGTGGCCGCGCTCGACCCCGACATCGTCCTGTGTGACGTGCGGCTGCGCGGTTCCAGCGGGCTGGATCTGTGCAAGCGGCTGGTCGAGAGGAAACCGGGGCGCCGGGTCGTCCTGCTCAGCGTGTACGACGACGAGCAGTACCTGTACCAGGCCCTGCGCGCGGGGGCGGCCGGCTACCTGCTCAAGCGGGTCACCGGCGAGGAACTGGTGCGGCAGCTGGAACTGGTGCAGGCGGGAGAGACGGTCGTGGATTCCGCGCTGGCCGGTCGTGCGGCGACGTCGGCCGCCCGGCTGCAGAGCGGCGAGTTCTGGCCGGGCGCTCATCTCGGGCTCAGCCATCGCGAGAGCGAGGTGCTTTCCCTGCTGGTCGCCGGCCTGTCCAACCGGGCCATCGCCGGCAAGCTGGCGGTGGGGGACGAGACCGTGAAGAGCCACGTCCGGGCCATCTACCGCAAGCTGAACGTCGGCGACCGCGCCGGCGCCGTCGCCGCGGCGCTGCGGGAAGGGATCTTCCGGTGACGCCGGCCGCCCCGCACGGACTGGGGCTGGCCGACCCGGAACGGGAAAACGCTCTGCTGGTCGGCATCATCGAGGCCATCTCGGCCGGTCCGCAGCTGGGCCCGCTCGCCTCCCGGGTCGCCCAGCTCATCGTGGACGCGACGGCCACCGACGTGTGCTTCGTGTACATGCTGGACGACAGCGGGGGATCACTCACGCTGACCGGCGCCACCCCGCCGTTCGACCGCCAGGTTGGCCGAATCCAGCTGCCGCTGGGGGAGGGGATCACCGGCTGGGTGGCCAGCCACCGCACTCCGGCCGTCACCGAGGATAAGGAGTCCGATCCCCGGTACCGCTATTTTCCCGAGCTGGGCGCGCCCGCCTACAGCTCCATGGTCTCGGTGCCGATGGCCACCCGGCCCGGCGGCCTCGTGGGCGTGCTCAACGTGCACAGCCGCGACCGGCGTGAGTTCAGCGACCGCGACGTGCGCCTGCTGACCTCGATCGGCAGCCTCGTGGCCGGGGCCATGCACCAGGGCCGGATGCACCGTCAGCTGGCCGCGCGGGAACGAGCCGCCGAACGCTTCGCCGAGCAGGTGATCGCCGCCCAGGAAGCTGAGCGGGGCCGGCTGGCCCGCGACATCCACGACGGCATCATGCAGCGGCTGGTCAGCCTGACCTACCACCTCGACGCCGCCACCGACGCGGTGTCCGCAGCGTCGCCGTTCGGCGCGGAACAGCTCGCGATTGCGCGGGGCCTGGCCGACCTGACCCTGGACGAGGGCCGCGCCGCCGTCGCTGACCTGCGGCCCCCGGTCCTGGACGACCTGGGCCTGGCCGACGGGCTGGCCAGCCTGGCCCGTTCCGTGGCCCAGCTCGACGTCCGGGTCGATGTCGCGGACTGTGACCTGTCCGAGCACACCCAGACCGCCCTCTACCGGATCGCCCAGGAATCCCTGCAGAACATCGTCAAGCACGCCAACGCGACCCAGGCGAACATCCGGTTGCGGTGCGACGCCGAGCACGCGGTGCTGTGGGTCACCGACAACGGCCGCGGTTTCGCCCGCGCCGCCGTGGCAGGCCCGGACGGCTCGGGCAGTTCGGCTGGCTCCGGGGGCTCGGCCCTACGGGACCCGGACGGCTCGGGTGCCGCAGGCGGCCCGGACAGCGCGGCTAACGCGGGAGGCGCGGGCGACCGGCCTGGTGAGGAGCCGTCCTACGGGCTGCGCACCATGGCCGAACGTGCCGAGCTGATGGGCGGCCGTCTCGAGGTGACCTCCCGCCCCGGCCTGGGCACCACGGTCACCGCCGTGATCCCCCTCAGCCCCAGGCCTCCCCCCGGCCCGGCCTAACCGGCCCGGCCTAACCGGCCCGGGCTGACGAGGGCGCTGCCCGCTTACCCGGGCGGCCGGGCACCAGGACCGCGGCGCTGCGTCGGGAGATGCCAGCGCTTTTCCGGCGGTCCCTCCTGCGCCAGCAGGTGTGCGACGAGCACCTCGGTCCCCGCGGTGGCCCGCGGGTTGGTAACCGCGTGCCACGGCCGCCGCATGGGTGTGTGCGGTACCGGGACCTCCACCAGGTCCCCGGCGGCGAGCAGCCCGCGGACCGCGTCCCCCGACACCAGGGTCACGCCCAGTCCGGCCGCCGCGCCGGCTACGACCGCCCCGTTGGAGCCGAGCGTCAAAGTGGGCGGCTCCACGTCGAGAGAGGCCAGCAGCGCCTCGCACGTCTCCCGGGTACCGGAACCGGCCTCGCGCATCAGCCACGTCGTCCGCTCCAGGTCGAAACCGCCCGCCACCCCGGGCGAGCCCACCACGATCAGCGCGTTGCGCCGGACGGCGCGGACGACGGCCCCCAGCGCGGCTGGCGCCCGCCCGGCGATCACCAGGTCGGCCTCGTGCGTGGCCAGCAGCCCCCACACGTGTTCCCGGGTCCCCACCTCCAGGCCCAGTTCGACGCCGGGATGCTCGGCGCGGAACGACGCCAGCACCGTGGGCAGCACGTGCTCGCCCGCGGTTGTGACCGCCGCGAGCCGCACCTGCCCGTGGCTGGAATCGGCCTCCCCTCGCGCGGCCGCGAGCGCCTCGGCGTGCAGGCCCAGGATCGTGTGCGCGTATCCCGCGTAGGTCTGCCCGGAGGCGGTCAGCCGCAGCCCGCGCCCCTGCCGTTCCAGCAGTGGCGTACCGACGTCCCGGGTCAGCGCCGCGACGGCCGCCGAAACCGCGGACTCCGTCACCACCAGGCGCTGCGCCGCGGCCCGGACCGACCCGGTCTCCGCCACCGCCACGAACGCCCGGAGCCGCGCCTCCGTCGTCATCGCCGGACTCCTCGCTTAACTGATTGTTCAGGTATCACCAAGGAGACTTGAACAGACAGTACAAGCCTACTGCTCCATCCCGCGCCGCCCATGATCGGCGCCGGTGGTTCGTCACATCGGTTCAGGCGATGAACCGCGCTATCGCGATGTACTGGCAGGCCGCGGCGGCGCAGACGTACACGTGAAAGACTTCGTGGTAGCCGAACACCGACGGGTACGGGTCGGGCCAGCGACGATGGTAGGAGATCGCTCCGGCTACGTAGAGCAGGCCACCGGCGAGTATCAGTACCGCCGGGGCGACGCCGACGTGGATCCACACCCACGGCAGCGCCAGCCCGGCGGCGCAGCCCAGCCCGACGAATGTCGCGCCGACCAGACGCTCTGGTGCGCTCATCCACGCCAGGTGGATCCCAGCCGCGATCAGTGTCAGCGTCCACATGACTACGAGGCAGGCCTGCCCGAGGGCACCTGGTGCGGTGAGGAGGAAAATGGGAGTGGCCGTACCGGCGATGAGGAAGAAGATCATCGCGTGGTCCAGGCGCTGCATGCGCTGCCGCCACACCTCCGTCCAGGTACCGCGGTGATACAGCGCGCTGAACCCGAACAGCGCGCTCACGCTTACTGAGTAGACGGCGACGGCCGTGATCTGCGTGGCTCCGTGCGCGCGGGCCAGCAGCAACGGGCCGAGCACCAGCGACGCCGCGAACCAGAGCAGGTGCAAGCAGCCACGCAGGACCGGCTTGGCGTAGTAGACATCGCGCCGGGCGTCGTAAAGCGGACCCGTGGGCGGGGAGCCTATGGCCGTCAGCGTCGGCCTCCATCTCCTGCCGGCTCCGGCCGGCCTCCGGACCGGCCGGGCCGGTTCAGCTCGGCATCTGGATCGAAAACCGGGCAACCGATAGTCGGTCAGGTCTGTGCCGTGAACTCAGGAATGAATTGACAAGCGAGTAGTCGGCCCAGGCGCGACAGGCCGCGCGGTGGGAGAAATCATCTCCCGCGGGCTCTTGCCCTTTTCTGGGCCGTTGCGCTTCCGGTGCCGGCCCGAACGCTAAAAAAACTCCGGATCCTGCCCTGCTCCCGCCGTATTCACGGAGGCAGCTGCCGGGGTCCGGAGCAACATGTTGATACTACGCTTCCTTAGACTCTCGCGCATAGGACACTTCCGTAGGCAGCAGGCCCTTTGAGCTTGAGGTTCATGGTGTCCCAGCGCTGGATGGGGCCAGTGCCGTCCGCGCTGATGTTGCTGGGCAACGTGATGGGACCACCGGGTAGCCGGCGGAGCGCCCCGGGAAGACATCTCACTTAAGCAATTGCTCAGATATCCGCCGTAATACTTGATGGACAGTGCAACCAAAAGCCCGCACTCTGGGTCTTGACGCGGGACCGGCCGCCGCAGCGCGGCGGGACCGGCCCGCCGAAGGCTGGGAGGCAACGTGAGCGACCGCTGGAACGCCGGGGTCATCCCCTACGCGGAGATGGGCTACTGGCAGCCGGACTACGAGCCGAAGGACACCGACGTACTGGCTGCGTTCCGGGTCGTCCCGCAGCCGGGGGTGCCACCGGAGGAAGCGGGCGCGGCGGTGGCCGGTGAGTCCTCCACGGCCACCTGGACGGTGGTGTGGACCGACCGGCTGACCGACTACGAGACCTACCAGGGCAAGTGCTACGCGGTGGAGCCGGTCCCCGGTCAGCCCGATCAGTACATCGCCAAGATCGCCTACGACCTCGATCTGTTCGAGGAAGGCTCCATCGCCAACCTCACCTCGTCGATTATCGGTAACGTCTTCGGCTTCAAGGCGCTCAAATCGCTGCGCCTGGAGGACATGCGGATCCCGACGCACTACGTCAAGACGTTCCAGGGGCCGGCCCACGGCATCGTCATGGAGCGCGAGTACCTGAACAAGTACGGCAGGCCATTGCTCGGGGCCACCACCAAGCCGAAGCTCGGGCTTTCCGCGCGCAACTACGGCCGCGTCGTCTATGAGGCGCTGCGCGGCGGCCTCGACTTCACCAAGGACGACGAGAACATCAACTCCCAGCCGTTCATGCGCTGGCGCGACCGCTTCCTGTTCTCGATGGAGGCGGTCAACAGGGCCCAGGCCGCGACCGGCGAGATCAAGGGCCACTACCTGAACGTCACCGCGGCGACGATGGAGGACATGTACGAGCGCGCCGATTTCGCGAAGGAACTCGGCAGTGTGATCGTCATGATCGATCTGACTGTCGGGTACACCGCGATCCAGTCGATGGCCAACTGGGCCCGGAAGAACGGCGTCATCCTGCACCTGCACCGCGCCGGCCACGGCACGTACACCCGGCAGAAGAACCACGGCGTGAACTTCCGGGTGATCGCCAAATGGATGCGGCTGGCCGGCGTCGACCACATCCACGCCGGCACTGTGGTCGGCAAGCTGGAGGGCGACCCGAACGCGGTGGCCGGCTACTACGACACGCTGCGCCTGAACCACGTGCCGGCCGACCCGGTGAAGGGCCTTTACTTCGATCAGGACTGGGCCTCCATGCCCGGCTGCATGCCGGTAGCCTCTGGCGGCATCCACGCCGCCCAGATGCCCCAGCTGCTGAGCCATCTCGGTGAGGACGTCATCCTCCAGTTCGGCGGCGGCACGATCGGGCACCCGATGGGCATCGCGGCGGGCGCCACCGCGAACCGGGTCGCGCTGGAGGCGATGATCAAGGCGCGGAACGAGGGCCGCGATTTCCTGCACGAGGGTGCGGACATCCTTCAGGCCGCGGCCAAGCAGTGCCGTGAGCTCGATGTGGCCCTGTCCACCTGGGGCGACATCTCGTTCAACTACGAATCCACCGATACCCCGGACGTGCTGGCCACGCCCACGGGCCTGTGAGGGGCACCATGCGCATCACCCAGGGCACCTTTTCCTACCTGCCCGACCTGACCGACGAGGAGATCACGGCCCAGGTGCAGTACGCCCTGGATCAGGGCTGGCCGCTGTCGGTCGAGTACACCGACGACCCGCACCCGCGCAATACCTACTGGGAGATGTGGGCCCTCCCCATGTTCGACGCGCGCGACGCGGCCGGGGTCATGCTGGAGATCTCCGAATGCCGGAAGGCTTACCCAGGCCACTACATCCGCGTCAACGCCTACGACCCGTCCAAGGGCCGGCAGACGACCGCGCTGTCCTTCATCATCAGCCGCCCGGCCGAAGAGCCCGGCTTCCGGCTGGACCGGCAGGAGGTTTCCGACCGCCGTGTCCGCTACACCACGCACGCCTACGCGACCGAGCGGCCGGCCGGGACCCGCTACTCCCCGTCGTGACCACGCCGAACGGCCAGGATCGGAGCACCAGGCCGTCGTTCGGCATGCCGGGCCGCCCCGCAGCCGCCGGTCCGCCCGCGGGGCACGCCGCGCCCGCGGGGCCCGCCGGTCCGCCCGCGGGGCCCGGCGGACCCGCGCCGGTACCGGACGGCGGCCCACTGACCGGCCGGGCACCAGGGATAATGCCATTTAACGGTCCCGCCGAGGAGCTGCCCGAGGGTGGGACGGTCGACCTTCTGGAGGCCCGGGAGCACTCCGGCGTGGACGCCGTCCTGGATGCCCTGGACCGCGAGCTGGTCGGGCTGGCCCCGGTCAAGACCCGGATCCGGGAGATTGCCGCGCTGCTCCTGGTAGACGCGCAGCGGGCCCGGTTCGGCCTCGTGGCGGCGCGGCCGAACCTGCACATGTGCTTCACCGGCGGCCCGGGCACCGGCAAGACCACGGTCGCGCTCCGGATGGCCGAACTGCTTAAGCGGCTCGGTTACTCCCGGCGCGGGCACCTGGTGGCCGTTACCCGCGAGGAGCTGGTCGGCCAGTACGTGGGGCATACCGCGCCGAAGACCCGGGAGGTCCTCAAGCGCGCCATGGGCGGGGTGCTCTTCATCGACGAGGCCTATTACCTGTACCGGGCGGAGAACGAGCGCGACTACGGTCAGGAGGCCATCGAGATCCTGCTCCAGGTCATGGAGAACCAGCGCGAGGACCTGGTCGTCATCCTGGCCGGCTACAAGGACCGGATGGACACGTTCTTCCAGTCCAATCCCGGCATGAGCTCCCGGATCGCGCACCACATCGACTTTCCCGACTACTCCCTGGACGAGCTGGCGTCGATCGGGGCCCTCATGGTGGCCGAGGCGGGTTACCGGCTGTCCCCGGCCGCGGAGGCGACCTTCCGCGAGTACCTCGCCCGGCGCCGGGCCCAGCCCCGGTTCTCGAACGCCCGCAGCGTCCGCAACGCACTGGAGCGGGCCCGGCTGCGGCACGCCGGCCGGGTGCTCTCCGGCGCACCGACCGCCGTGACCCGGGACGACCTCATGCGCCTGGAGCCCGAGGACTTCCTGGCCAGTCGGGTCTTCCAAGCCCCGCCAGCCCCATCGAACCCGCCAGCCCCATCGGGCCCGCAGACCGCATCGGACCAGCCAGCCCCATCGGGCCCGCCGACCGCATCGGACCAGCCAGCCCCATCGGGCCCGTCAGTCGAAGCACGTCCCGCCGCGCCGTGACGAGGCGGCTGGCCGCCGCCTCGCCCTCGCCCCTCGCCCCGGTGCCGGTCTCCGCCACGAAGGCGCGGATGTTAAGCGTCCAGTTCCACCCATACGGCTTTGCCGGTTGCGGTATCGCAGACCCCCCACTTGCTGGCCAGAGCATCCACGAGCACGAGTCCGAACCCTGATTCGTCCAGCTCGGCGGGAGCCCCCGGTCGCGGCCAGCGCGGGTCGCCGTCATGAACCTCGATCCGCAGCGCGGTATTCGTGATCTGCAGTCGCAGAGCCAGCACCGACCCACTGCTCGCGGCGTGCCGTACCGAGTTGGTGACCAATTCGGAGACCAGCAGGACCGCGGTCTCCTCCAGATGAGCCACCCGCCACGAGGCCAGTACCTCACGGGTGGCTTGCCGTGCCTGCCCGGCGGCCGGTCCGGCCGGGTGCAGGGTCAGTTGCCATGCCGAGCGCGAGTCCATCGCCTCGCGGGGATAGTCCGCGTCGCCGGTTGTTCCCGGGCCGCCCGCCATTACCTGATCGCCTCAGTCTCGTTATCCGCCGGCCGTCCCGGCACTTCCACGGCGGAAACAGTTACGGCCTTCTGCCCAGGCGGCGCCGGCCCGTCTCGGATGAGAGGCCCCGGCCAGCCGCCTAATACGCAATTTCCCCGTATTTCCCCGTGCTTACGAGCGCGATTATTGTCCCCGTACCTGGAGGATGCCTCAAGGAAAACTGAGGCCTCGCTGCCAGCTGCCCGGATGCTAGCTGACCATTAGCTGGGTACCTGCGGCGCTAAGCCGTGTCAGCCGCACCGGCGCCGACGGGAACGGGCGCCGGTCCCTCGGCCAGGTGCCGGGCCAGGCGGGTCAGCATGGCCGCGAGCTCGGCGTGCTGCTCCGGGTTCCAGTCCTGAACCAGATCGGACAGCGCGTCGCGCCGCGCGGTCACCAGCCGGGACGCCGCCGCTTCGCCCTCGTCGGTGAGGTTGACGTGGCCGTTCACGCCGATGGCCGGGCCGCCCGGGACCCCGGTGGCATCGGGGACACCGGCCGCCGGCCGGGCCGCACCGTTGGCCGAGGTGATCAGCCCGCGGCTTTCCAGGTTGCCCAGGAGCAGCCGCACCGTGTCCTCGGGCAGGTGCAGTCGCTCGCTTCGCGCCGCGACGTCGTCCTCGGGATGCTCGTGAATCCGGAGCAGCATCCAGCAGCCGGCCGCGTCCAGGGTGACGCCTGCCCGGTCCGCGAGCCGCTCGTAGATGCGATCCCGGTTCTGGCCGCTGGCCAGCACGCTGAGGGCCCGGCCCATCTCGTCCAGCGACGTGCAGGCGGCCGGGGCGGCGGTCGGGGCCAGGCTCTGCGCCTGATTGGTCGCGGTGCTGGTCTTGCGCAGCGGGACCTCCTTGAGCAGCCAGCTCAGGCCGAACGCGACCGCGGAGATGGGCACGGCCACCAGGAACACGGTGTGCAGCGAGGCCGCGAAGGCCTGCTCGTACCCGAGGTGCACCGCCGGGGGCAGCTTGGCCAGCGCGGCCGGGCTGCTGCCCGCCGAGGGGTTGAAGCCGGCCGGGATCGGCTTGCCGGCCAGATAGTGCCTCAGGTTCCCGCCGAGCTGGGCCGAGAAGATGGCCCCGAACACCGCCGTCCCGAACGACCCGCCGATCGAGCGGAAGAACGTGACTCCGGAGGTGGCCGCGCCGAGATCGCCGTAAGGGACGACGTTCTGCACCGCGATCACCAGCACCTGCATCACCAGCCCGATGCCGAACCCGAGTACGAACATGTAGAACGAGCTGGCCAGGGTGCTGGAGGCCACCCCCAGCATGGACAGCAGGTAGATGCCCACCGTCATTATCGCGGTGCCCAGGATGGGGAAGATCTTGTAGCGTCCCCACCGGCTGATCAGCAGGCCCGAGGTGATGGAGGTCAGCAGCAGGCCCGCCATCAGCGGCACCAGCCGGAGCCCGGAGATGGTAGGGCTGACGCCCTTGACGATCTGCATGTACTGCGGCAGGTACGTGATCGCGCCGAACATCGCGAAGCCGACGACAAAGCCAACGGCGCTGCAGACGGAGAACACCCGGTAGCGGAACAGCCGCAGCGGCAGTACCGGCTCGGCCGCCCGGCGCTCGGCGAAGACGAAGGCGATCAGCAGCACCACGCCGGCCACCGCCATGGTGATGGTCGGGGCCGACGCCCAGGGGTAGCTGGTGCCGCCCAGCGTGGTGAACAGGACCAGGCTGGTGGCGCCCGCGGCCAGCAGGGCGGTGCCCAGGTAGTCGATCTTGTGCGGCACCCGGGTGGTGATGGCGGATGGCAGCACGGCCGCGGTCACGACCAGGGCGATTGCTCCGATCGGCAAGTTGATGTAGAAGACCCACCGCCAGGACAGGTTGTCGACGAAGAAGCCGCCGATCAGCGGGCCGATCACGCTGGTGACGCCGAACACCGCGCCGAAGATGCCCTGGTACTTGCCCCGCTCCCGGGGCGAGACCACGTCGCCGATGATCGTCTGGGCGCCGATGATGAGGCCGCCGCCGCCGATGCCCTGCAGCGCCCGGAACGCGATCAACATGATCATCGAGCCGCTCAGCCCGGCCAGTGCGGAGCCGATCAGGAAGATGATGATCGCGGCCTGGAAGAAGATCTTGCGGCCGTACTGGTCGCCGAGCTTGCCCCACAGCGGGGTGGACGCGGTGGAGGCCAGGATGTACGCGGTGACCACCCAGGAGATGTGCGACAGGCCATGCAGGTCGCCGGCGATGGTCGGCAGCGCGGTGGCCACGATGGTCTGGTCCAGCGCGGCCAGCAGCAGGCCCAGCAGCAGCGCCCCGATGATCACCAGCAGCCGGCGCTGACCGATATTGGGGGGGCCGGCCTGAGCCGGGGCGCCGGGCTGAGCCTGGGCAGTCGTCACGGCGGTCCTCGTCACGGGTCTCGCTGATCGGGTATCCCGTCATTCTGACCTGCGGGAGCCCGCCGCGCGAGACGGGCCCGGGGTTAGTGGGCCTAGTAGAGCCCTTCAGGGGACGATCGTGACGGGGCAGGGCCTGCGGCGCAGCAGCCGGTGCCCCAGCGAGCCGAACAGCCGGTGCCGCAGGCCCGCCGATGCCCCGACGATGATCGTGTCGGCACCTGACTCCTCGGCCACCCTCCGCAGCTCGTGCAGCGGGTTGCCGTCCCGCGCGACGATCCGCGCGCCGGTGCCCCAGGCCTTCGCGTCGTCGGCGATCTGCGCCCAGATGTCGTTCTCGGCGTCATGCTGCGCCTGCACCTCGGCCGCGACGATGCCCGCGTCGACCCAGCCGGACAGGGCGACGGGGGTGCGCAGCGGCGACCGGACGTAGACCACGATCAGTTCGGCCCGCTGCCTGCGGGCCAGGCCCGCCGCGTAGGCCAGCGCGCGCATGGACGTCGGCGTGCCGTCGACGCCGACCACGATGGCCCTGGGACCGTCGGTGCCTAGTTCCGCCTCGCCGCCCGGCGTGCGGCGCCGCAGCGGGGCCAGGTCCCGATCGGGCGCTCCGTCAGGCTGACCGCTACCGGTCATCCGGCGCGGATCATCGTCGGGCTGTCGTGGCTGCATGGGGGTCACCACGTCACCGCCTTACTTTGCTGCTCCTGCGCGATGATCCCCCGCAAGGCCGGAAGCGCCGCCACCAGGGCGGCCAGATCCTTGGTGGGCAGCGTTTCGATGTCGGCGAGGAGCGCGCGGGACCGTGCCGCCTCCAATTGGCGGACCACATTCTCGCCCTCTTCGGTCAGGCACACGACGACGCCACGCCGGTCGGTCCGGTGCCCGTCGCGGCGGACCCAGCCGAGCCGTTCCATGCCGATGATCACGGCCGACATCGTCGGCTGCGCGACCAGGGCCGCGTCCGCGAGGCTGGTCACCCGCTGTGGGCCGCTGTCCCGCAGGATCAGCAGCGTCGACGCCTGGGTCAGGCCGATCTGCGGGGGCAGGATGTTCCGGCGCATGAGCGTGTACAGCTGGACCAGGGCCGCGCCCAGTTCGTCGGCCAGGGACGCGTTGTCGACGGGGGCCGTCTTGCCTAGCGGGGCCGGTCCGGTGCCGTCGGCTGGTACGCCGGCCGCCGTTACGCAGTCTGTTGGCACACCGGCCGCTGGCACACCGGCCGTTGTGGTGCCCGGGCTCATGGCCTACTCCGCCCCGTCCCGGATGATGACGAGCGCGCAGGGGGCGTGGTGGGCGAGGTGCTGGGTGACCGAGCCGAGCAGCGCCTCGGTAAGCCCGCTGTGCCCGCGGAAGCCGACCACCAGCAGGCTCGCGTGCTGGGCCTGCTCGAGCAGGGCCTTGGGCGGGGGCGCCTTGACCGCGATCGGGCGAACCGCGACGGCGGCGTAATCCGGATCCGCGCTCCGCGCGGCCGTGATCGCCTTGGCCAGGGTCTCTTCCGTCAGCGCCCGGTAATCGCTACTGTCCGGGGCCGGCACGCCAAAGCTGCTGGGGTAGTGCCAGGCGCATACGGCATCGATCGTGCCGCCGGTCAGGATCGCCTGGCCCAGTGCCCACTCCAGGGCTTTGATGGAGGACGGCGAGCCGTCCACTCCGACCACGATGCGCTGGCTCTGTGGTGCCGACATGGTTTCCTCCTCGAAACCAGATCCGGCAGGCAAGGGGCTGAAACCCGGGCGCGGGCCCGGGGCCCGGCTCCTTTCCGCGATGCCCCTCGACGGGACATCACCGGCTCACACTCCCAATCTATATAGGTCCCCTATGTATGTCAACCACTGGGTTGACTCAAACTTTGCCGGCTCTTGACCCTTGACAGCAACAGGGTGGCCCGTTGGCTCCGCTGTCGGAGCTCGCCCCCGGGATGCCTTTCACCGCCGGCGAAAGCAGCAGCTGCGCACACAGCCGGTTGGCGATCCGGTCTTCGACCTCGCTGCCGAGCACGATGATGCGCTGCTGCAGGAGCCGGGCGGTCAGTTGCTCATCGAGCGGCCCGGCGGCCAGCGCAGGTTCAGCCGCGGCAGTCTGCATGGTGGTCCCTCTGCTCTCATGCGTAGGCTCACGTCCAGGGCGGGGATTCCCGCCCCGGGATCCACCCTGGTTCGCCCCAGGTGACCTGGCCAAGGCAATCTGCTGGCAGCAGAGGAACGGCCGCCCAGACCGAGCGGAGCCGGGCGGCCGGGGGCCGCGGTACCGCGCCGGACGTGGCAAGCTGACATCATGCCCGAGATGCCGCCCAGTGCCAAGGCGACCCTGACCAGCCTGCCCTACCGGCTCATGGCCCGGCGGATCATCCTGCCGTGGATGCTCCAGGGCATCCAGCCCACGGGGGAAGGCCTGGAGATTGGCGCTGGCGTCGGTGCCATGAGCGCACAGCTGCTGACCCTTTACCCCAGGTTCCGGATGGTCGCGACCGACTACGACACCGAGCTGGTCGGCATGGCCGAGCAGGTCCTGGCCGGATTCGGCCGCCGGGCCAGCGCGCAGCGCGCCGACGCGGCACAGCTGCCCTTCCCGGATGGCCGGTTCGACCTGGTGCTGTCCGCTGCCGTGCTGCACCACGTCATCGACTGGGACCAGGCGCTGGCCGAGGCGGTCCGGGTCCTCCGGCCCGGGGGCAAGCTCATCGGCTACGACATGCTCAATACCGCCCCGATCCGCCTCATCCATTTCGCCGAACGGGACACGACCATCCTGCTCCGGGCCAACCAGCTCGAGGCCGGCCTGGCCAAGCTGGAGCTGGTCGGCCTGCAGACCAGGACCGCCCTTGGCGGTACGGTCATGCGCTTCAGCGCCACCAAGGCCGACTGAGCTGCCAGGCCGGCGGAAAGCCGTCAATCCGCGGCGGAACGTGGCAGGCTCGGCCCATGGACCGTCTGACGCTGACCCCTCAGGAGCTTGACTATCTCCGCAGCCAGCGACTCGGCCGCCTCGCCACCGTGGACGGCCGCGGCGCACCCCAGAACAACCCCGTCGGCTTCTTCGTCGACGAAGCCACCGGTCAGGTGCTCATTGGCGGCTTCAACCTGGCCAAGAGCCGCAAGTTCCGCAATCTGGGCGTCAACCCGAACGTGGCGTTCGTCGTCGACGACCTGGTGGCGGTGGACCCCTGGACGCCCCGGGGAGTGGAGATACGCGGCCCGGGTGAGGCTCTCACCGACGCTGATCCGCCGGTACCGGGCTTGAGCCGCGAGCTGATCCGCATCAGCCCGGCCTGGATCGCCAGCTGGGGCCTTGACCCGGGGACGTCGTACCACATGACGATCCGCCGCGCCGGGCAGCCCTGACCGGCGTTCTCGGTGTCGCCTCGTGCGATCCGGCACCGGACGAACCGCAGCTATCCCGCGACGGCGATTCCGTTCCCCAGCCGCGGCATGAAGGTGGTCCGCTTACCGAACCTATTACCGAGCGGTCAGCTGCGACCGCATCGCGGGTGGCTCACATTCCGGACGGGTTCATGAGCTGGTGGTGACCACGGCCGATCCGGTGGCGGCCCCCCTGGGTGGCCGGTGCCGTGGCCGCAGCGGCCGGGGTGCTGGGCATCGCGGTGGCGCCCGTGTTGGTGGCCGTCTGCGAGGTGGTGTTGAAGGTGGCCGCGATGGCCGAGCCGGCCCCGTTCAGGGTCACCGTGACGGGGTTCTTCAGGCCGAAGTTCTGGCAGTTCAGGTTGGTGAAGGACATGTTCAGCCGGTTGGCCATGAAGGTGAGCAGGTTGTCGCCGGTGCCGGGCACCGGGGAGGTGTCCGTGGCCAGCACGGCCTGGTTGTTGGACAGGAACGGGGTCTGGACGTTGACCATGTTCTGGCAGAAGTTCGCCGGGCTGTCGGCCTGGTTGTTGGCGTTGTTGACGGCCGACTGACCGACGTTGCTGCGGTAGAGGTTGGTCTTGGTCGCGTTGAAGGCGTTGTTGACCAGGACCATCTCGTCGTTCTCCGGGACCAGGGCGATCGGCGCCGCCTGGTTCTTGGCCGCGGATAGTTCGTCCAGGGCCTGTGAGGTGCCTGGCGCGCCGGTGGTCAGGTCCGGCGCCTCCATCGGCGTGCACCCGAGGGTCGGGTCGACGAAGGCGTCCAGCAGCAGGTTGTCACTGCCGTTGTTGATCGCCTGCGCCCCGGCCAGCGCGGCCTTGTTGGCCGTATTGTCCTGCGCGGTCTGGCCGTTGCCGGTCAGCAGATAGGTGGACGTCACGTTGTCGCTCGGGTCCTGGTCGATGAGCTGGAACGACCGGGTGGACGGGCAGGCGATCCCGTCCTTGGGCGACGTGCCCAGCGCCGGGACCGTCAGCTTCCCCTGGGCTTCGGCCTGGTAGGCGGCCCTGAAGAAGTTGGTGCCGTTGCAGAACGACACCTGGCCGAAGATCGAGCCGGGCAGCCCGTTGACGCAGTCGCCCTGCTGGAGCGCGTTCGGGGTGGCGCCGACCTGGGTCAGGTTCGTGCCGTTGAAGCCGAAGTCGACGGTGACGACGGCGCCCGCTGGCAGCGTCGGCACGACCGGGGCCGCAGCGGGCTGCGTGCCCTGGGTGATGACCAGCGGCTCGTACACCGACAGCGCGCCGGTGGCCGGGTTCAGGATCGTGGCCTGGACGAAGGCGCCCAGGTTGGCGAAGTTGGCCATCGTGCAGCCGGACGCGGCGGGCGTCTGCCCGTTCGGCCCGGTGAGCTGGAACGGAGTCGACAGGCCCTGAGCAGTCAGCGGGTTCGCCGGGACGATGATGTCGCAGCTCACGTTCGCGGCCGCCGCGGCGGGCGCCGTGGCCGTGGCCGTGGGGGCGGCGCTGGCGGCACTGACCGACGGCGACGGGGTCGCGCCCGGCGAAGCGCTCGCGCTCGCGGTCGCTCCCGCTGCCGTCTGGCTGATGGCCGTGCTCGAAGGCCCGCCGGTGAACGCCAGGACTGCTCCCAGCGTCAGGCCCAGGGCCATCGGGATGGCCAGGGGCACCGCGATGCGCGCCGCGCGGCTCTGTGGGCGGCGGCGCCATGCGGGCCTATGCCCGGTGCGCATTCAATCCACCTCCATGAGGGTGTTTGGTTGAGCTCCCGTGCGATCACGCTAGACCTCATCGCGGCGCGAAAAAGCCGAAATCAAAACGGTAATATCTCTGTCCGCTTCGTGCGGTCCCGCAATGGAAATATGGGAGCTCAATTACCGATTCCTAACGTCGCACGTCCGCGTGGTGTCCACGGCGCGCGGGTAAATCTTGCGTGCTTATTACACGGCGTCAGTTCACTTGCGCACGGCGCCTTATCCGGCCCCTAGATCAGGGCGCCTGCGGCTGGTCCGGCCGGCCTGGCTGGCTAGTGCTTCAGCTGCCGGGCGATGGTGAGGGCCTGGTTGATCGGGACGGCATAGCTGGTGACGTTTGCCCCGTGCGCCGAGCCCGCCAGCTCGATGCCCACTACCTGGCCGGACAGGTTGACCAGGGGACCGCCGACGCTCTGGCCGGAGATGAACTGGGCCGAATTCTGCATCAGCCCGGTGAGGGTCTGACCGCCAACGGCAGCGCTGGAACGCATGGTGACCACGTTGCCGATGGAGAGGGTAAAGGCCTTCCCGGTGGAGCTGGTGCTGACCGAGGTGGCCGCCGCACCGGCCGCGAAGTCGCTGGAGTTCCCAATCGCGGCGGGCTTGAACGTTGAGCCACCCTCGAGCTGGACCAGCGCGAGGCCGTGGGCTGCGTCGGAACCGACCACCGTGGCCGGGTACACGTGCCCGGAGGGCAGCATTTTCGCGACGATGGTCCCGTGGCCCGCAGCCACCTGAGCGCTGGTCAGGACCAGCCCGGAGGGCGTGAGCACCACGCCGGTCCCCGACCCCCGGGCCGATGTGATGTGCACCAGCCCGGGCACGGTGGACTGGAGAATGTTTTCCTGGCTGTCCGCGCCGGTCCCATCGTCGTCTTCCACGAACAACTGGTTGGCCGCGGGCGGGGTCGGGATCGCGGCGGCGTCCGCCGTGTCAACGTGATTGCGGATCAGGCTGGCCGCCCCGAACCCGATAGCGGTGAACGCCACCGCGGCGGCGGCCAATCCGCCGATCACGAGCGTCTTGCGCTTGCTCGTATCTGTGGCCCGCGCGCCGGAAGGCATCTCAGCATTGCCGTCCACGTCAGCATTGCCGTCCACGGCGGCTGGCGCGTCATTCCCGCCTGATCCGGGGCTTTCCGGATGCTCATCACCGGTCACGCCGTCCTGCATATCTACCGCCTTTGGCCCGATGCGTAGCGGCCGTGCTGCGGCCCCGCACTGGGCTGATCGAGTTCGTTATGCCTCGCGGCAATATCATCCACAAGTTTGCGGCGGGATGAGGGCCGGTTTTGCTATTTCACATAGCGTGATGCTCTATCACGGAGAGATAACTAGGTTTATTTTGCAGCACGGATTGGCAGGTGCCCCCGGCGCCCACACTGAGAGATACGGCCCGGGTGCCGTTTCGGTTCACCGCCTCCCGCCGCCCAGCACGACGGGCACCACGACGACGTTATGGGCCCACAGTGTCGGGGAGCTTGCCTGTCGCCCCGATGAGTCTCGGGGGCCTGAGGCCGGCCCGGCGGCAACCCCAGCGGCAAGCACCCATTTTACGGACGAAACGGCATGATTTCTTAACGTACCGTATTTAATGGTGACCTCGAGTAGTCATCTAGCTGATGTCGCGTGCATGATGGACTCTGCGGCGTCCTCGTGTTTCGCTGTACCTGCGCGTATCAGCGCCGAGACGCGGCCATCAGCGGATAGTTCGGGAAAGGTGGGAAATATGTCAACCCAAAAGTCGCCCACCGGACGAATCCTGGTGGGCACCGATGGCTCACCGGCTTCGGTCGCCGCCGTGCGCTGGGCAGGCAGAGAAGCTCAGTTGCGGGGGATGCGGGTACACGTGGTCTACGTCCAGGACCGGCGGCATCCGGCGCCTGCCCACTACGCGCCGCGGCCGCGGGCCAGCGAGGGTGCTGCGGCATCAGGCGGCGAATCCACCCTCAAGGCGGTGGTACGCGAGGCGCTCGGCACGCAGCCGGCCGGGGTCCAGATGGAACTGGCCGACGGTGCGCCCGCCCGTGTCCTGCTGGAACGCTCGGTGGGGGCGGAGATGCTCGTTTTGGGCAGCACCCGGCCGGGCAGCGGTCCGGCTACTCCGGCGGCGCCGACCCTGCAGTCCCGGACGCCGCTTGGACCGGTCGCCCGCGACTGCCTGCACGCCGCGCCGTGCCCCGTCGTGGTCGTCCGGTCGAGCGACATACCGGCTTCGGCCGAGTCGGCGCACGCCTAGGCGGAGACCCGCCTAGGCCGCCACCCGCCTAGTACTACAGCCGGTGCGTCCAGAGATCATGGAGGTGGTCGTCCAGCGATCATGACCTGATCAGAAGCTCGTCGTCGCCTGCCGGTGAAAGTCCGGTCCGGGTAATCGCCAGGGAGCCCGGTAGCAGGCTGGCGGCTCGGCCTGGAAACGGGCCGGGCTGGAGCCCAGCGTCGAAAGCCCTTTGAGGGGGAGCAACTGAACGGTCCGTAGCGGAAGCGAAGCCTGCCGCGTCGTTAGACACCGAAGAGAGTGCCGAGCCGGGCGGTTCACGGCGAAGGCCATGGAAGCGGTGAAGATCCTGGAAGGCAGCCGCGAGGGACTCTCCGGCGTAAGAGGGCGCGGAACGTTCAGATGGTGGCGGCGGGAACTGGAGAGGCCCTCCCCGGCCGGAGCGTGCTGCGGCTGGCGCGGAAGACGCCGTTCTATAACCGGTGTGGAGCCGGGAAGTGGGTGGCGGCCGGGAGGGAGTCGGAGGCGGCCGTAGTACCGCTCGGACCTGCAGGACAGCACAACCTGCGGGGAGGGAAGGGCCGCTGCTTCGTTCACGCGCGCGTTGAAAGGCCCGGATCGGTGAGTGCCGGTGTTACGGCTAGGTCCACCCTGGCGGCTGTCCGTGGGGACAGGGTCCGCGCTTTGCAGCATGCGCTTTACCGGGCGGCCAAGGCCGATCCGGACCGACGGTTCCATGCGCTGTTCGACAAGATCCACCGCAGGGATGTGCTGGACAGGGCGTGGGAGGATGTGCGCCGCAACCGCGGCGCTGCTGGCATTGACCGTGTCAGCCTGGCGGACGCTGAGCAGTACGGGGTGTCCCGGCTGCTCAGTGAGCTGGCCGTGGAGCTGAGGGAGGGACGGTACCGGCCGCTGCCGGCCCGGCGGGTGTTTATCCCGAAGCCGGGAACGGATGAACAGAGGCCGCTCTCGATTCCCGCTGTCCGCGACCGGATCGTGCAGGCTGCCGCGAAGATCGTGCTCGAGCCGGTCTTCGAGGCGGGCTTCTTGCCGTGCAGTTTCGGGTTCCGCCCGGGGCGCTCGGCGCATGATGCCTTGCAGGTGCTCATTGATGAGTCCTGGCGGGGCCGCCGCTGGGTGGTGGAAACTGACATCGCCAACTGCTTTTCGGCGATTCCGCATGACCGGTTGATGCGGGCCATTGAGGAACGCGTCTGCGACCGGGCCGTCCTGGCCCTGATCCGCACGCTGCTGCGGGCCGGGGTGATGGAAGACGGGTCGCTGCGGCGCAGCGCGTCCGGCACGCCACAAGGTGGCCCGCTCACGCCCCCAGCGCAATAGATAACTTCTGCTTTGATGTCACGCTGAGCTACCGTCGGCTGGAACGGCCGCGGCGTGTCATGGGCAAGCGGTGACATGTCTGGTAGTACGTTTATGGCATGGCTGGTGGTCGTCGCGTGGGTGATGCGGAGTACGCCCGGCGAGTCAACGCTGCCGCTGAGCTGGTGGAGTCCGGTGCCCCGGCGGCCGAGGCCGCTGGGGCGCTGGCCGGCCGGTTCGGGTGCTCGCTGCGGCAGGCCCGCCGGTATGTGGACCAGGCCGCCGCGGGCGGCCGGGTGCCGGTGCCCGAGGCGAGCGTGGTGTTCACCGTCAAGCTGCCCGCGGGGCTGGCCGGGCGGGTGCGCGCCTACGCGCGCGAGCGGGAGACCACGATCTCCGCCGTGGTGGCCCGCGCGCTGACCGAGTTCTTCGCGCGGGGCCGCAGACAGCCGCCGCGCAGGTGAGCGACCGGGTGGTCGGGACGGAGTTCGTCTTCGGCCGCCACGCGGCCACCGATTTGTCGGTGGCCTACGCCATTCTGGTACCGCAGCGGCGGGCCCGTATCCGGGCCGGCCAGGAAGGAAGGCCGCCCCGTGACGAGCGCGGCGATCTACGCCCGGGTGTCCTCGGCCCGGCAGAAGAAGGACCAGACGATCGGCTCCCAGACCGCGGCGCTGCGCGAGCACGCCGGGCAGCTCGGGGTTGAGCTGCCCGGGGAGTGGGTGTTTGAGGACGAGGGGCATTCGGGGGCGACGCTGGTGCGCCCGGCCCTGGAGGCGCTGCGCGACCTCGTCGCCCAGGGCTGCGTCGATGTGGTGCTGTGCTATTCCCCGGACCGCCTCGCCCGCAAGTTCGCCTACCAGGCGCTGCTGATCGAGGAGTTCGCCCGCGCCGGGGTGCGGGTGGAGTTCGTCAAGGGCCCGCGCGGGGACAGCCCCGAAGACCAGCTGATGGTGCAGTTCCAGGGCATGTTCGCCGAGTACGAAAAAGCCCAGCTGATGGAGCGCTACCGGCGCGGCAAGGCTCACCGCGCCCGCTGCGGATCGGTCAACGTCCTGGGCGGAGCCCCGTTCGGCTACCGCTACATCAACAAGACCGCTGACAGCGGAGCCAGCTACGAGATCGTGGACCATGAGGCGGCGATCGCCGCCGAGCTGTTCCGCCGCTACACCGACGACAGCGCTTCCATCGCCGACCTGACCCGCTGGCTCACCAGCGAAAACGTCCCCACCCGAACCGGCAAGGCCCGATGGGACCGCTCGGTCGTCTGGGGCATGCTGCGCAACCCCGCCTACGCGGGCACCGCCGTGTTCGGCAAGACGCAGGTCCTGCAGGAATCACCAGGGCTCAACCGGCGGGCCCGCCTGGAGGGCCGCTCGGTGCCGCGGGCCTCCAAGACCGTCGGCCGGCCCCGCGAGGAGTGGATCGAGATCCCCGTCCCCGCCATCGTGACGGCCGAGACGTTCCAGCGAGCCGCCCAGCGGCTGGCCGGCAACAAGCGGTTCGCCGCCCGCAACACCAAGGTCCCGTCCCTGCTGCAGGGCCTGGCCGCCTGCTCGGCCTGCGGCTACGGGTACTACCGCACCTCGGCCCGCACCACCAGCAGGAAGATCTACTACTACCGGTGCCTGGGCAGCGACGACTACCGCTACGAAGGCGGCCGGGTCTGCGGCAACCAGCCGGTCCGCGCCGACTACCTCGACACCGTCGTGTGGGACCACATCACCGCCCTGCTCGCCGACCCGGCCCTGATCCGCGCCGAGATCAGCAAACGGCTCGATGCCGCCCGCACCGCCGACCCGGCCACCCGGCAGCGCAAACGCCTGGAGCTAGCCCTGGCCAAAGCCAGCACCGGAATCACCGCGATGATCGAGGCCTACTCCGAACAACTGATCACCATCGACGAACTGCGCGCCCGGATGCCGCACCTGCGCGCCCGCGAGACCGGCCTGCGCGCCCAGCTCGACGCGCTCGACACGCAAACAGCCGACCGGGACGCCTACCTCAAACTCGCCCGCGACCTGGAAGGCTTCCTCGCCCAGCTGCACGGCAACGCCGCCACCGCCACCGTTGAAGACCGCCAGCGCGTCCTGCGGCTGCTCGTCAAGGACATCCTCATCGGCCCCGAGAAGATCATCATCCGGCACCGCATCCCCACCCGCGCGGATGGCTCCGGCGCCCGGCAGCGCGACCCCCAGCCCGATACGGAGGGTGACCATCGCCCGGGTTATCTATTGCGTTGGGGGCGTGGTATCGCCGTTGCTCTGCAACATCTACCTGCACCGGCTGGACCGGGTGTGGGACGCGGGC
>Ga0302317_10001065_pt1 | contig 21221 bp, 20 predicted proteins | sample III_Palsa_N3_3_FD_200450 | JGI IMG/M metagenome (GOLD analysis project Ga0302317, IMG submission 200450) | Peat permafrost microbial communities from Stordalen Mire near Abisko, Sweden - III_Palsa_N3_3 | ecosystem: Environmental > Terrestrial > Soil > Palsa > Peat permafrost | place: Sweden...
TCAACCCTTGAATCTGAAAGCCAGCAAATAAACCGCGAGGGCAGCCGCCAACCCCGTAATGGCGGCCAGCGGCGGCAACTTGTATTGAACCAGGATCATGATCAGCCCCCCGACGATGACGATCCATTTCAGGACCATGCCCATCAGCAAGCGGCTCAACGCCAGACCGCCCCCGCCCAGGCCACTGAAGAAGCGCGCCGACATCAGCGCGGTACCCAGCGCCACAATCACCGCTCCTGCAGCACCCGACACCGCTTCACGACGCCCCAGCGTCAAAAAAGCAAGGCCGACTATTACCGCCGCAGCGAACTGCAGCCACATGATGCGCAAGGCGAGACGTCGACCAGAGGCTAGACTGTTGAGCACGTAACGTCTCCGCGCGGTTTACACCAGGCGGCACCGATACAGCTACGGGCCACGATCCAATCCATAAAAGTATAGCAGCGCGGCAATTACAACGACAAGCCGCGCCACCTGCGACATCTCGTCCCAAGTTGCGCCGCTCAGGCCGCCATCACGGAATCGACCATCCAAGGCTTGCTTGCGAAGCCATAAAAAAAGGCCGGACATGAAGTCCGGCCCTTTATTTATCTGCCGCGGCGAACCGCGACAGGTAACGCGTGTATTACTTCGCAGCCTTCTTGGCAGCAGCGATCGGAGCCGCAACGGCCTCATTCGCGGCCTGGCGCTGTTCCTGCACCAGTGCATTCAACGACTCGGCGGTCTTCTGCGTGATCGCGAGGATTTCCTGCGAGACAGCTACCGAACGCTCAGCGTTCTCGCGGCTCAGGCTGCTGCCCTTCTCCCACAGATTGCGCAGGCCGTTCACGTCACGCGTTTCCAGCGCTTCGGCAACGAATTCGGCGGAAACCTTGGACTGCTGCTCGAGGGTCTTGAGCTGCAGCTCGGCGACCGTCTCCAGACCCTTCAGCGCCAGCGAATGCGCCTTGAACGCGCTATCGGTGAACTGCTTGGTGAAAGCGAAAAGCTGATTGTTGAGTTGCTGCGTCATGACATTGTCCTCGTGGAGGATTGGAGTAGTGGTAGCTACTCTAACAATAACTTTGGTGCGGTGCAATATATTTTTGCGAAAAAGATCAGACCAGTTTGTAAATGTTCATGCAAAACGAACGTTTATGACAGATTTGTCATTATCGCGACGCGTCAAAAACTGTCGCGGCTACAGCTGGCGCCCGATGTACAGGTCTCATGAACCACCACCTTGTCCAGCCCGGGCAGGCCCAGCAAAAGGCGCTGCCAGATCCATCGTGCCAACATTTCGCTGGTCGGATTCTCCAGCCCCTCGATGTCGTTGAGGTAGTGATGGTCGAGCTGGTCGTATAACGGCGCAAAAGCCAGTTTGAGGTCGGCAAAGTCCATCACCCAGCCCAGCTGCGGGTCGGGTTCGCCCGCTACATGGATTTCGATGCGAAAAGAATGCCCGTGTAGCCGAGCGCACTTGTGCCCGGCCGGGACGTTCGGCAGACGGTGCGCTGCCTCGAGCTGAAATACTTTGAAGATATGCATGGCAGGCGCCTGCGTGCAGCGGTGGACCGGCGGAAAACCACGCCTGCTAGTTACGGGTGGCGTTGAACGATGACCGGCAAGATAAGGTTTGACGCGGTTTCAGAGGGCCTGACCATCACCCGCCGCAAGAGCTCGTCGGGCGGAACCGTTATTCCCTTCTGAACGACCTGCCTATTGTAGTGGCTGGCGCGTTCGTCGTCCCGGACGAAGTGAATCGCACGGGACGGACCTAAGCTCGCTCATGGCGGACTCAAAGGGTACGTCGATCTACCCAACCTGGCGATTTCTGCATTTTCAGGACGATCCGGGGGGTTCATATCTGAACTTTTGTCGTGCGTCAGGACGGACGATCCTTCATAGGATCACTCGCACCGTTATTCGCCGTCGAACCAATCGCGCGTTAGATGGCGCACCTGATCGGCAGCCTCCTTGTCATCCGTCCAGCCGTGGGGCATGCCTTTTATCAGCACAAGTTTCAGCCGCGAAGCACCGCCTTGTTTGGCGTAATAGGGTTGCAATGCATCGCGCAGCTCGATGGCCGGCTTTGGCGTCAGCACGGTATCGCCCGAGCCTTGCACGATCAGCAACGCGGTTGGAGGGCTGCCCCGCGCGATGTCGGCGGCATGACGCACTGCATCGGTTCGCTCAGCAAGCTCTCGTGAGGCCGGCGTCCAGTGATAGGGCTGTTTGGTCAGCCGCTCCAACGCCTGGACGGAAGCGTTCAGGCCAGTGGAAGCATTGACCAGCACGACAGCACCCACAGCGACCTTGCCCTGGATCAACGCGATCAGCGCCGCCGAACCGCCTGCGGAATATCCGAACAAGCCAATGCGCTGGCCGGGCAGCATGCAACCACGCTGCTGCAACTCGGTAACCACGCGCGGCAATTCTTCAGCTGCCTCATCCACGGCCGGCTTGAACAACTGCATCGCAAAGTCCGCGGTTTGCCTGCGCCCCAACTCCTGATTGCCACCTGGCGGAGCACGCTTACCAAACAGCGGCAACCCCAGATAGACCTTGATGGCCGGCACGTCGTCCATCGGCAACGCGTCCATCAGCGACCGCTCGTCGGCGGGTGGACCAAAACCGTGCCACAGGACAATCGGTGCTCGGCTTACGTGGGCAGGTATCCGCAAGATCGCCGGTACCCCGGCAAGCGTGGTCTCGACCACGCGAGCTGTTGCTAAAGCTACGTTGTCGCAACGAAATGCAGACCCGTCATTGACCACGGTAGCTGCCGGCGTTGTCGAAACCGGGCGCGCGGACGAGACGCTGCCACCCGCATCGAGCAACAGCGTGATTCCCAACGATAGCCACAGCCACCGCCATCTGCTTCGTAGGGTAGTCATCTGTTTGAGATTGTCCGGGAGAATTTCTGTGGCGTTGAGCGCGTGAATAAAAAGGCCGCGAGTCGAGCAAATCTCGTCGGGGGGAATGTCTCGCGGCTTGGGGAACCGTGCACCGAATCCGTGTCAGATCGAAGCGATAACGGACGCACGATAAACCCCAGGCCAACTTTCTTGCATGACCAATCAGGTCCAAATGGGTATGACCAATCGCTCGACCTCACGGCGTCGATTCCTGTCTGCTTTCGCACAGCATGCAACGGATATCTGATCACAACGGTTTGCACCATATTCGGTCGTCGTAAACCACACCGCCCAACGTGAAAGTGCAATGCCCGACTTCCCGAAAGCCGTGCCTGCGATAAAAGCGCTTCGCCCGTTCGTTGTGATCAAACACGGTTAGATAAAGTTCTGGCGCACCGTGTTGCATAGCACTGCTGATTGACCAACGCATGAGCTCTTCCGCCACGCCCTGCCCATGCCAGTCGGACAGCACGTAAATTTGCTGAAGCTCCATCGCGCCCGGCATTGGGTCGGCGGCCGGCGCGTTGAGCGGCGTGAGTTTTGCGTAGGCGATCGGCTGACCCTGGCATTCGGCGATTCTCCAGCGGATGTCCGCTCTCTTGAGGTCCGCGACCATGGTTCCTTGGCTGCCATAAGCCAGGTCACAGAAATCATTGAATGCCTGCGCCTCAAAGAGATGTCCGAACGTCTCTGAAAAAACCCGCCGCGCCACGGGGGGAAGGCTCCATGAATCTGCCTGGGCGGGATCACGATAAATGGGCTGACGGAGTCGGGACATCAAGGGAAGCCTTTACGCGAAAGTTGGACGGGACAGGTAAGGGCTACTTTGCCGGCGATGCCTCAAGGGCAGGCACCGCGTCGAGGCAATTGGCGAAGATCTGCGTCGCCAGCCGCAACTCCTGCGAAGAGAGCCCGCAATAGCCGAGCAACAGCCCCGGCGTTGCTGGACGATTCTTGTAGTGCGGCGCAATCGGATAGATGCCCAGCCCCTGCTCGCGTGCATATGCAATCAATTGATCAACGCGGTCATAGCTATAACCCGGCAGCCACGCAACGATGTGCATGCCGGCATGCGAGTTCGCTATCTGTACGCGATCGCCGGCCAGGCGTCCGATGCTCTCTACCAATAGATTGCGACGTGCGCGCAACACTTTGGCGGTGTGACGCAAGTGGCGATCGAATCCTCCATCCTCCATGAAGTGCGCCAGCGCCCCCTGCTCGATGACCGTCGTGGTGCTGTCATCAAGAAACTTTGCCGCCACAAAATCATCCCGCAGTGCTCTTGGCAGGACCATGTAAGCCAGCCGCAGCGCACTCGTAAGCACCTTTGAAAAAGTGCCTCCGTAGATAACGCGCTCACACGTGTCCAGCGAACGCAGTGTTGCGACGGGTTGCGAGCCATAGTAAAACTCGCTGTCGTAATCGTCCTCCAATATCCAGCACTGCTTCTTTTTCGCGTACTGCAAAAGTTCCAACCTTCTCGGCAACGACAACACGGAACCCGATGGAAACTGATGTGACGGCGTCACCACCACAAGTTTGGGTGATGCTTCGGGCAGTTGTGCACATATCAGTCCGTCGCTATCGGTGGGCACCCAAAGCAAGTTCGCTCCATGCGAACCCAACGCCTGGTGGGCACCGAAATAGTGGGGGTCCTCCAGCACGACCGTATCGCCCTCATCGACAAGTACCCTGCCGGCCAGATTGATGGCTTGCTGGAAGCCATTCACTATCAATACGTCTTCTGGGGTCACCACGATGCCGCGGCGGTGTGCCAGATAGCGGCATACCTGTTCCCGCAATGCGGGAAGACCTTGCGCAAACGTCTGATCCAGCGGAGTGACGACGGCCGCTTTGGCCAGCTCGCGCGCCCACACATTATTCAAAACCAGGTTGGTTACCGGCCGGCCGTACTGCATGTCGAACCGCAACCCGTAATGCTGCCTGGGAATGGTTCTGTTCTGCAGCTGCCGCGCGCGCGCAGCGTAGCGTGAAGGCGGCTCGATCGTCCTGGCGATAGAAGGACGCGCGATCACGTCCGCCTGCAAGTGGCTGACATAGCTTCCTGAACCCACACGACTATGGATGACACCTTCGGCTCGCAACTGTTCGTACGCCGTCAATACCGTGATACGAGACAGGCCAATTTCGTGCGCCAGAGCCCTGGTAGTCGGCAACCGGTCTCCAGATGCTACTCGACCCTCAAGGATGGCCGTCTTGATGGCGCGGGCCACCTGTATGTAGGAAGGCCCTTTCCCATCAAGCTCAATGAACATGCAGACCTCTGTAATTGGTTATGGATGACATAGGCCAAATTGGCCATGTATGTCACTCCCGCACGATTGGTTATAAAAAAAATGGATCTTCTTGGCTATGTGAAACGGTGGAAGGTTTAATTATTGTGAATTCATTATTACGCCTTTTTAGTGTAACCAGCCTAGGACGTCGAGCCAAGAACAAGAAATTAAAAATCCTAAGTCCGGCATGTTCGTCGCTTTTCAGCGGGCTTCAGCCGGCCTCCTTTCATCCACCGTCTGTATGTCCGCTGACCTTGTTTGCAGGGCTGTGCTTTTGTGTGGGCGAATACGGTCGACTAAAGATATGCAGACATAGGCCTGGTCAAGTGGCTAGAGCAACACCTACCAACTCTTGCATGAACACCGAACGCATGGATGCAGATCTTTCGCAGCAGGGGAGAAGTTCCGCGGCCGCCCTGCACCGAAAGAATGCGTGGCTATAACCAGTCAGATGAATGGCATTCACGCCACTGTGAAAAATCGTCACTTCAGCGCTCAACTCTTCGAAACCATACTGTTTTAAATACAAGCAAAGGATTCTTCGCGATGCACATCGCGCACATCGAATCGGACATTGTGTCTACTCGCGAGACGCCCGTGCGTCGCTGATTACTGTTTGCGCCTCTAGGGCACGAGCCTGATTGATCAACCGATCCGTTGACCAGGCCTGCAATCAGCGGGCTCTCTGATGCGCCGAGCGCCTCGACAGTCTTATTTCACTTATGGGTAGTCGATAAAAAATGCGTGCTAGATATTATCCGGCCGAATTAAAAAATGAAGCCATTCGTCTTGTCACTGAGCAGCGTTTATCAGCGGCCGAGGCCGCGTCAAGGTTAAACGTTCGCTCGGAAGCCGTGTTGGTCTGGGTAAAGCGTTTTCGCGACCGAAGATCACGCCTCTCCGAAATAAATAATCTGAAGGCAAAGCTTCATGAGCTCGCATCCGAGCGTGATGCGCTCATTGAAATCACCACTCGATTATTAGACAGGACAGTCTGAGATAGATGAATCGTCTTTACTGGCGGGCCACTCCTTGCGGAGCCTGGTTATTACGCCGTGAAAGAAGCGTCATTGTTTGTTTTCAATAATGGGTAGGGATCTCCCTATCCATGTGCAATTAAATCGGAGAGGCTTTATGAAACTTGGGGTCAAGAAACTTTCTTCCGCGGTTCGGCTGGGGCTGGGTGCCGTCATCGCAGTGGGTGCCTCGAGCACCGTATTCGCTCAGGATCAGTCCACACAGCCGGCACCGCAGAGCAACACCAACCCGTCCGCTCCGCAAAAGGCATCGACCTTGCAGACGGTCGTGGTGACCGGTTCGCACATTCGCCGCGTGGATCTGGAAACGGCCAGCCCGGTCGTGACCATCGATCGCGCTGCCATCCAGGCCAGCGGCAAGCTGACCCTGGGTGACCTGGTGCAGGATCTGCCGGCCGTCACCGGCGGCAACACCAACCCGCAGGTCAACAACGGCGGTGGCACGGGCGCCAGCAGCATCGGTCTGCGCGGCCTGGGCCCGAACCGTACGTTGATCCTGGTCGACGGTCATCGCGTCCTCAACTCCGATGCGAACTCGATCCCGGCGGCCATGATCGATCATGTCGACGTGCTGACCACCGGCGCGTCCTCGGTCTATGGTTCCGACGCCGTCGGCGGCGTGGTCAACTTCATTCTGCGCAAGGATTATCAGGGCGCCGAGTTCTCGACGAACTTTGGTGAGTCCGGTCATAACGACGGCGAGCAACAGGGCTACACCTTCACGTTTGGCCAGACGTCCGATAAGGGCAGCATTATGGGCGGCGTGGACTACAACAAGACCGACGGGATTGAGGCAGGCAATCGCTCGTTCTCTCGCAATGCTCTAACGCACTCCGGCACGAACGGACTCGGTCCGACTGGTCCGAACCCGGTCTCGACGACCATCGGCGGTTCGAGCACGGCGCCATTCGGGCATGTCCAGTTGGCGGGCACTACCAATCCTGCTTTCATAGCGGCTTTCGGTAGCATCCCCAATTGCGGCTTCCTGGCGCGCAATCCGGGTGCAGCCGGCACTGGCCCCGCCGACTATCATTGCTTCCAGGGCAGTGGTCCGAACAACGACAAATACAACTACGCCACGGTCAACCTGATCATGACGCCGCAGGAGCGCACCAACGCGTTCCTGATGGGTGCCTACAACCTGACCGATCACATCAGCGCGTACATGGACCTTTACGTCGACAAGACTTCGTCCAATACGGCCTTGGCACCGAATCCCCTGACGACCCTCGGCGGCTTCGCGATCTCGAGCCAAAACACTTACAACCCGTTCGGCGAGGATTTCAACAGCGCCGGCGGCAGCAGTTTCGGCGTGCGCCTCACCTCGCTGGGTCTGCGCGAGCAGCTCTTCGGTCTCACCACCGGGCAGGTCCACACCGGCTTCAAGGGTGACTTCCCGATCGGTAACCAGACCTGGCAGTGGGATGTGGGTCTTGACTACGGTCATACCACCACGACCCAATCGACTACGGGCCTGGTCAATCTGAACATACTGAACCAGGAGGCTGGTCCGAACTTCGTAAATGCGCAGGGCGTGGTTACCTGCGGCACCGTTGCTGCCCCGATTCCCGGCTGCATCCCGTTCAATCCGTTCAACATCAACACTCCGCAGTCGATTGCCGCGCTGCAGGCCTCCGCCACGCCGGGTCTCCTTCAGAATCTGTCGCAGGAGAAGGTTTGGCACGCTGACTTCAACGGCGGAGTGTTCGACCTGCCGGCCGGTACCATCAATCTGGCGGTCGGCGCGGACTATCGCCAGGAGTATGAGCACGATCAGGTCGACGGCTTGCTGACGATCGATCCGGCCACCGGCCAATGTACCTTGGCCAGTCAGTGCAGCGCCGGTCTGCAGGGCGGTTACAACGTCAAGGAAGCCTACGCCGAAGCATTCATCCCGATCCTGAACGACCTGCCGTTCATCAAGTCGTTGAACGTCGACATTGGCGACCGTTATTCCAAGTTTAGTTCGGTCGGCACCACCAACAACCTGAAATTCGCCGTTGAATATAAGCCGTTCGACGACTTGCTGCTGCGTGGCACGATTGCCGAGGTGTTCCGCGCCCCGAACCTCTTCGAAGTCTTCGGCGCGCCAACCTCTTCCGCGTATCGTATCTCTAGCGATCCCTGCACAGGTTACACGGGCACGCCGGTCGACCCGGCCTGCGTCAATGTGAAAACCGACGGCAGCTTCACCAACCAGCTGGTCACCGAGAACCAGCAGGGCAATGCTATTAACGCCGGCTCCGCCTTCACAAACGTCCCGATCAAGCCGGAACAAGGCAAGACGTTTGATTTCGGCGCCGTCTACAGCCCGTCGTGGGCACCAGGCCTCTCGTCGACGATCGACTTCTGGCACCTTTACATCAACGATGTCATCACCGTCGTTGGTATTCAGAGCTCGCTCAATCTCTGCGCAGCGGGTGATACGACCTACTGCCAGTTCATCTCGCGCACCCCCAGTGGGGTCGATCAGGGTCAGCTTACAACCAACGTGGTGACGCCCACCGACAACCTGGGTACCACCAGCACGGGGGGCGTCGATTTCTCCCTGAACTACAAGCTGCCGCAGTTCTCGTTCGGCAAGATCAGTGTGGGCATGAACGCCACTTACCTGAAATACTTCAACGAGCAGACCGCTCCAGGTACCGTCGCCAATACCACTTACAACGACGCCGGACATTTCATGCCGTTCGGTTCTGCGCAGGCGGCAGCTTGCCCGGGTGCCGTCGGCAACTGCCTGTTCCCGCGCTGGAAGGGTCAGGGCTATGTGAACTGGCAGTTGGGTAACTGGGATGCTTCGTGGCGCTTGCGCTACATCGGCCGCTTCCAGATGGGTTCGAAGAGCCCGTCGCAAGACGTGCATCCGGATGGGTCATGCTACTTTGGTACCTACTGCACGATTCAGGGCGCCGAACTGAAGTACGGTGCGACCGTCTATAACGACGTGTCGCTGGGCTACAACATCGAACCGTTGAACACCCGCGTCGAGTTCGGCGTCAACAACGTGCTCGACAAGCAGCCGCCGTTGTTGTTCGCGAACAACACGTTGAACGCGAATACCGACCCGAGCGACTTTGACCTGGTTGGCCGCTACTTCTTCGGCCGAGTCACGGTCAAGTTCTAAGCTTGGCTTGACGTTTTAACCTTAAGGGGCCGCGCAAGATGATTGCGCGGCCCTGTTTTTTTGGGGGATGGCATCAATGCGATTTGACGAGATCAATGCGGCAATACAGTCCGGCGACCTGGTGACGGCTGAAGCTCTGTGCCGGGCAGATTTACAAGCGTGGCCGCACGACGAAGATGGGCTATTGCTGCTGGCTGTAAGCCTGCATCTGCAGCATCGGATCCCCGAGGCAATCGCCGCTTACGTGTACCTGACCCAACTGTTTCCCGACAACGGCGTATACTGGGCGAACTACGCTACCGCCTTGCGGGAGGGAGCGCTGCTGACGGAAGCAGAAACGGGCTATCGCACCGCGATCCGGCTGGACCCGAACAATCCCATACCTCGGGTCGATCTCGGACTGATGCTGATCGAGCGCAAGGACTATCTGAGTGCTCGCGAGACGTTGCTGGATGCCTTCGATCTGGACCGGCAATCGCCGCTGGCCCGCGTACATGGTGCTCGTGCCTGTTGCCTGTGCCAGGATTTCAACGGTGCCCAGGATCTTCTCCGACCCTGGCGCCAATGGTTGCCGCTGCACGACGATGTCCTGCAGTTGGAGTTGGGCAGGCTACTGATATTATTGAGCGACGCAAGCGGTGCGCTGGCGTTGCTGGAAGAAGTGGTGCAACGGAACGGTTCCAATCTGGAAGCGAAGTTCCTGCTCGCCAGCGTTTACGAGCGGCTGAACCGGCTGACAGAGGCCGACGCGTTGTTACAGGTGATCGCGACGCAGGGTCAGGCACTGGGCCCATCTGAAAAGCGCGAAATGGATTACCAGTTAGCCAAGTTAGCTCTGCGCAAGAATGATCTGGCCTCCGCTCGATCGCTATTGGAACGGTCAGGACCACGTCACCCGAAGGACATGGCTCACTTTTTCGAATTGGCCGAGATGTACGACAAGGCCGGCGAACAGGAGCTTGCCCTGCAGGCTTTGCGCGCGGCGCATGTCATCCAGTTGGAAGACCTGAAAATTGCCGCGCCGGCTCATTTCGCGCCCGACGCCCCAGCGTTGCCGGTGGCCACCATTGCGCACGTATCTCCAGCGGCTTACCACCAGTGGCCCACGCTGCAGGCCCCGGATGCTCACCATTCGCCGGTGTTCATTGTTGGCTTTCCACGCTCCGGCACCACACTGCTGGAGCAGATGCTTGATGCCCATCCGGCGCTGCAGTCGATGGACGAGAACCCGTTTTTCAACAAGCTGGCCGGCAAGCTGCGTGCGCACGACCCATGCATTCTGCAGGATCTTGGTGTACTGCAGCAACGCGATGCTGATGAATTGCGCAAGCTCTATCTGAAGATGGTATGCGAGACGATCGATCGGAACTGGGATGCCCAACTGGTCGACAAGAATCCACTGAATATGTTGTGGCTACCGATGATCCATCGGCTGTTTCCAGAGGCGAAATTTATTTTCGCGCTGCGTCACCCATGCGACGTCATCCTCAGCTGCTACATGCAGAATTTTCGTGCCAGCATCCTGGGCGCCGCTGGCGCTAGCATTCCACGGCTGGCAGCAGCCTACGTACAGGCCATGGAGCACTGGCTACAGGATGTGCAGACCTTTCAGCCTAACGTCCTAGTATCGCGTTACGAGGATCTGGTGGCGGATTTTCCCCGACAGGCCCAGCGCATCGCGCAGTTTCTGGAGCTGGAGGATGCCACGCCCATGCTGGCCTTCGACAAACATGCCCGCGGCAAGGACTATATCGGCACGCCCAGCTACACCCAGGTCATCTTGCCGGTGAATAAAAAGGGATTGAACCGCTGGAAAAGGTATCGAAAGGAATTCGAGCCGGCTTGGCCGATGCTGCAACCCATGCTTCGGCGCTGGGGCTACCATATAGACGAATAACTTGCTTTTCGCCATGCATGATGCAACGAAAACTGTATTCCAAGGCCGACGAATTAGGCCTTCCTTGGCATACTCGCCCGAATTGCGTTCATTCCATCACGGTCTCGGATAACCAAAGTCGAAACGCCATAGCCGCAGTTGAATCGGGCCGACTTAAAGACGATACCAAATAGTAGCCATTCTGTGCGAGTACCCCCACGCTTCCAACTCGCACAAGTGCTCCGGCAGCGATAGTGTCAGCCACCAGCATGCTCCGAGCCAGAGCCACACCCTGCCCCATTTCGGCTGCCTGTAACAACAGTGCCGAATCGCTGAAGGTAGGGCCACGCGAGACTTGGTCAATCTTCACTCCTGCCTGCGTGAACCAGCTCTCCCAAGATTCAAAACCATCACACAACAGGAGGCAACGTCTAAGATCAGTCAATCCACGCAGCTTCACGCGTGATACATAGCTAGGTGACGCTACCGGAAAAAATTCTTCGTCGAACAGCTTCTCGCTGCGCGTACCCGCCCAACTGCCGCTTCCATAGCGGATACCGAAATCGATACCCTCCGCGTCCAGATCGATCAGGGCTGGGGTGGCGTCAAGATTCAGCCTGATCTCCGGGTGCTTTGCCAGAAATGTACCTAAACGCGACATCAACCATCGGCTCACTAGAGATGGCGGCGCGGTGATCGACAGATTATTCTCATACCGGACCCTTAACGAGCTGGTAAGCGACGAAAGTGGCTCCAGAGCTTCCCTTACCACTTTCAACAGCCGGTTTCCTGCCGGTGTCAGAACGACGTTGCGCCGATTCCGTGCAAATAATTTCGTTGCGCAGAACGACTCAAGCGCCGCTATTTGGTGGCTAACCGCGCTCGTTGTCAAATGCAACTCCTCTGCAGCGCGGGAAAAATTCCGCAATCGACCTAGCGCCTCGAACGCGCGCAACGTATGCATCGGCGGCAATACATATCTCATAGTTATGTCCGGGCGGATGAATAGTATTCATCACATAGTTAATAATTTTCACTTCAACGATCTCGTTTGCGAACTCATACTGCCTCCCAAACGAACAACGAATTTTACGCCTACTTATCGAACAAATCGAACGGAACATTATACTTTTCCGCGATTCATGCCTATGAGTCATGGTCTACTATTTTCGTACGTCGTGGACGTGCGCTATTCATCAATACGTTGGCGACGCTCAGTCGTGACTTCTACTCGAGCCACCAGCCGGACGTGATGCGTCGCGTATCACCTTGCCGTTATCAATGGTCGATTTTTAAGTGGTAGACCCGTCACAGCTACCGGGTCATTGATCTTGGTTAATTCGATATAGCACAAAGATAAATTCACGCCCAAATTCATACACAAAAACACACGAGCGAATACAATCAAGCTGATACATACCAATAAGCCCGCTGTCATCGACAAGGAGACGTACGGCGCATCAATCCCATAGCTTCTCTTGCGCCTTGCATTAATCATGGTGATTCCCTTGATGTCATGATGGATGCGATGTGCAGCAACATTTTTTGGCTGGCGCGGATGATGTAGCAGTGTCTGGTGTCATGCAAACGTGCTGCAGAGGAAATAAGGAAAGGCATGAGGAACAAACACGGTCGCCAGTTAGCGACTCATCTCATCCAAAAATCGAACGTCATGAGCAAAATGACTATTGGGAAAACCGTCAGGTTCACCCTCGGTCCGGGCAAACTGGCTAAGATGAGCGCGGAAACCAAGGCTTGGCTGGAACGCAAATTATTTCTCACGTTCTGTACCCAAAAAGCTGAGTTGCGCGCAGCTGAGGAATGCAGCCGTTCCAGGATCTCAGGCTTACTTCCAGCACTTGAGGCCACTACACGTGCCTCGCAGCATTGAAGACATGCGTTGAGTTAACTTAGGTTTCTGCATTCAACGTAATCCATACTTTGCAAAAAGCGCTGAGATGAAAAAGATTATGCCGAGCCCATCAGTCGACCCCCTCGATACGCGATTCCTCCAGCAAGAACTCGAAGGCCTCGGAGTACCTCGGGGTGCCGTCGTCATGGTCCATTCGTCCTTGTCTGCCTTCGGGGCGGTGGTAGCTGGAGCTCAGAGCGTGGTCAATGCGCTTCGGCACTGCGTCGGAAAATCGGGGACTGTTGTCGTGCCGGCATTCACGCCTCAGGTCTCCGACCCGTACCCGCAAGCGCTCGGTGGGCCGCAGGTCGACAGAGCTCGCCGAGAAGTACCGCTCTACCATGATGCTTTGCCGACTCCCATGGGTGCAGTCCCCAACTCGGTTCTAGCCCATCCCGACCGACTACGCGGCGGTCACCCGCAGGCGTCTATTGCCGCTTTGGGTTCTTGGGCCCGGGAGATCACAACCAATCAGCCCTTGATTTATGCGCTCGGAAAGGACTCGCCATTCGATAGGATGTATGGGTTGGGTGCATACATCTTGCTGTTGGGCGTTGGCCACAACCGCAACTCGTTCTTGCACTACGCCGAGTCGTTAGTGCCTCAACATCGCAGGAAGGTACGTCGATTCCCCTACGTAATCCAGCGCGAGCGCCTTTGGGTGGAAGCTCCCGACGTGGGTGACGACAATGGCAAATACTTTCCACTGCTCGGAGCCGAGGCCGATGCCGCCGGTTTGATCCGCAGCAAAATGATCGGATCGGCGTCCTGTCAGCTCATGAAGAGCATTCCTTTCGTCGACTTCGCAAAATTGCGGTTAGCGGAATTGCTTACCGAGGCACGGTAGCGTGGCCAAACCTGAGCACCTCAATCTCGATCAATGAATTGGGCGAACCCATTTCGAGCCCCGCCGCGCAACACTGAGAAGCGCGTCCAATCGGTGCCCTCTCATTTGTTAGGCCTCGCGGCCCTTGCCGCAGCTCACAAAAAGGACTTGGCGAACGATGCGCGGATTTTGGGATGAGAACAACTGGCGGCTCGAAGGAAACGCCCTGCTGATGCCCAACGGCCAGCGACTGCTACTGAAACACATCATGGAATGGCGTGCGCACCACCTAATGGGCAACGTCGATCTGTCCGGCAAATGGCCTGACTGGAAAGTCAGGCAGCAATACCTGATTGCACCGGGTGGCTCCATGCACCAAGGCCGCATCCCAGAACACGTTATGCGTCACATCGTGCACATGCACGACATAGAACGCCTCGACCTCAAGCGCCGGCAACTAGTCCTGTTCTAGCGGTAAACGTGACTCGAAGAAAACGAACCACCACGGGTGACCACGTAACTTCTCTCAAGATCGGCACGGCACGTTGAGCGCCAGCGGCCGCATGGTAACCACGGAACGCCACTTCCTTTGAATTATGGAAAGGCACCCGCCCGGCTTGCTTAGGCATTAGTCGGGTACGAATCATCGTGAGCCAGTTCAGGTCTTTCAGTGCCGCGCTTGTAAGCGCAAGTCGTGAAGAAGTCAGTGCCGATTGGGCTTGCTGTAAAACGGCGGCAAGGCACACGAGGCCTGTTCTGGCGTCCTCAACGCAGCCACTCAACGAGGCGAGCACAACGCAGCAAAGGAAGAGGAGAACGCAGCCTGCCGCCGTGATTGGAAAGAATCACCGCATCTGCACCGGCGGCGATGCAATGTCGCGCGTCAGCGGCGCGCAAGACACCTTTCACTAGTAGGCGGCGCGGCCATAGCGCGCGTATCCGCGCGAGGCCTTGCCAATCGAAACCAGCATCCATCTCGCGCCTGATCAGCGCGGCCTGTACGTCCATATTGCCCTCGCCGGCCGCGGACAGGTTTGCCATATGCGGAACGCCGTTGCGCAATAGGCGCAAGGTCCAGCGCGGATGCGCGATGCCGTCGATCAGGAGAGAAGGCCGGTAGCGCAGTGGGTATTCGAAGCCGTTGCGCCGATCGCGTTCGCGATTGCCGCTCACCGCCACGTCGACCGTCACCACTAGGGTGGAACAACCCGGTATCTCGCGGCTTTTCGGAGGCCTATGGCATTACCCCCGAGGTGTTTCGCGCGGAACTCAGAACAAAAGCCGCATGGCTTCGAATCACGCGCGCTTCCGATCGTCTTCGCACCATTGCCACCGATACGGGCTTCGCGGATCACGCGCACATGACGCGATGGATTCAAAAGACTCACTGGCCTATCACCGATGGCATGGCGTCTTGGATTTGGACCGAGTGCGGAGGTCTGAAAAAGCTGCCTGCTTCGTCATGAAATCGTCGTTTCTACTTCGGCCCTTTCCAGACGAGATCCTCGTTGTTGCGGCGTTAGATGTACGCGGCAAGGGTGCCTTGGTCGTCAATCTGAATGGCTCACGACCTTCGACGCCTTCGTTGAAGTAGATATCGGTGTTGTCTCCCTGTCATGGCTTGTCCAGATGTTCGAGGACGTGCTGCGCATACACGCGGTCGTCGGCAATCACCGCGCTTCTCGCATCGCGCTCTATGACAGGTCGGAATTTCTTAAGCCTGAAGGCGTCGACCAGATGCACGGCCATCTCGTGTATCTGCAGGTAGGAATCGTCCAGGGCAGCGCTTACCGTATCGCTCACCGCGTTTGCGTCTGCGGGCGGCAGCATCTCCTTGAGTGCGGGAAGGCGTGTTAGCGCCACGAGCCGGATACGCTCAGGCGCTCCTGGCTTGGCATAGGAAAAAACGATGTGCGCCGCCTGTGGATTTTTTATCGCGGCCAGTCCGTTCAGTACGCCAATCGTTACGTGCCGATCTTTCGCGGCGCCCAAAGCGGTGCGTAGAATATCGAGCGCGTTGGGGCTGACCGAGTGACCCAGCTGTTCGGCCGCAGCAGCTTGCACGGCATAGCTCGGGTCGTCGCGAATCGCCTCAATCACTGCTTCCAAGACGGCCTGGTCGCTCAGAAAGTTGCTCATTGCGCTTATCGTTGCGGCGCGCACCTTGCTGTTGCTTTGATTCAGCGCGGATAGCAACGCCCGCTTGGCCTGATCGGACTTGCCCTGGCCAAGACTCGATGCCGCCTCAATACGCACGCCGTAGAATGTGTCGCGGTTCAAGACGTTCGTCAACGCCATGACGCAGCAATCGTTATCCGTTTTCGAATGTATACCCAACTGTTTGGTGGCCCAGAGCCGGCTCATCATGTACGGGTCATTTTGCGCCTGCGCGCTGAGCTCCTCGTTTGTCTTGGTAAAGATGATGGTTTTGTAGATGATGCCGTTCGGATCGAAGTCGACCCACTTAGGCGCGAAGGCCAACGGTATGTCGAATTCCTGGTTGGCAGCATAGTTACGAACCAGTTTGTCTACTTTTTGATTGTTGTCGCCGAAGAAGGTCAGGTGGATCGGCATGTCGAAGATTGTGGTATTCGCATTCACGTTTTGCGTCTGTGCCACCTTCACCATTTCCATTTTTCGCTGGGGATCGTAGCTGGCGGTGATTCGATATTCGGGGTGACCGCCTTTGAACACCCATTCGTACAAGAACCACGACAAGTCCTTCCCTGTTCGGGTCCAGATGCTGCTCGCAAGGTCCGCAGTATCGGCCGTCTGTGCTTGGTGGGTGGTCAGGTAGTAGTTGAGTGCCTGGAAAAGCGTTTCGTCCTGCGATGCGGGCGCCATCATGGCATGCTCGCTATCGAGCACGTAACGCATCATATCCAGCACTGACGCACCCTTGGCGTGGGTGATTTCTTCGAGCATGTCAACCGGATCGAGATACCCGCGGTAAACCATCGGCCGGTCATTGTCTGCCGCTTCGGCATCCAGTGCTGCATTTTGATCGTTGTAGATTTCGAAGCGATACGCGTCGTTTCCTTCGTGATATTGCGTATACAACGCGGTTAGATACGTGGCGAAACCTTCGTTCAACCAGATGTTGGCCCAGTCGCGGCCTTGCACGTAGTCGCCAAACCAGTGCTGACCCAACTCATGGGCAACGAGAATCGTGCTTGGGTAATCAGCGTCCGCTCTGGCGTCATGCAAGGTCTCATCGAGCAGCGTCGTGGCGCTGACGTTTTCTTGGCCGCCCCACATATAATTGTGAACGGCGACCTGATCGTATTTCTCGAAGGGATATTCGACGCCCGTGGCGCGCGTGAAGAATCCAATCATGTCCGGCGTGAGATGGAACGTGCGCTGCGCCACCGCGTCGTCGACGCTATTGGCGACGAAGTAATCCACCGGCTTGCCTCTGTAGTTATCCGAGATCTTCTTCCACGGGCCCACCGCAAGCGACAACAGATAAGCACTGTGCGGGACGTGCTCCACCCAGTCGTAAGTCGCTTGTCCGGCCTCGTGCTTCACGCTCACCAGCGTGCCGTTAGAAATGACGACTTGTCCTTCCGGCACAGTCGTAATCGTTTCGCTGGTGGCCATGTCATTGGGATAGTCCCAACATGGGAACCAGTGGTGGTTGAATTCAGGTTCACCCTGCGTGTAAATCTCGGGTGGTGTGCCCGGATCATTCCTTCCTGGATTGACGAAGTAGAGTCCAGCCTTTGGATAGCCGTGATAGACGATGCGAATGTCCAGCGAATCCGCGGGCCCGTAAGGATGCCCCAGGGTGATCCATAAGCATCGATCATCCGCGCTATACGCAAGCGCTTTCGGCGCGCCATCAGTCTTGACCAGCGTTACCGAGTCGATCGACAAATCCTCGCTGTTGAGGCAGAACTTCTCGAAGTTCGTCTCGAACGGTTTGATGGCCACCACTTCGTCGCCGAACACTTCTCGCTTGGATTGGGAAAAATGCAGCGAAAGCTTGTAATTCTGTACATGGTAGCTTCGGCTCGGCGCCCATTGCATGGTTCCGGGGCCGTTGCTTTCCTGGGCGGCATGAGCCATGCCGAGGTAAGCCAGCGCAAAAAGCAGCGCGATGGATTGGGATTCTGGGCGCCGCCAAAGACGGCTGACCGAACACCCGTTCACATCTTCGGAGATCGCACGGCTTCGGGCACGTTCGGCAGACGATCTGGAAGGATCGGCAACAGGGTAAGTTGATGGCCTCATTGGCTTGTAACTTAGCCCATCAGACTTACTCGCGTCTTGAATGTATTTGACTCCGATGACCGCTGCCGGCGCTTTGCCGGCTATGTAGCCCTTGGCGAATCGTGTCCACAACCATGCGGTGGCGCGCGACCCCACTTGCTCATTGTTTTTACGCATGAACATCTGCCATATCGATTTCTTAGAAAAAATTGTTGGAGCACGTCGACGTTTCCCTTTGCTACAAAGCTGATAACACCGACGTTGATCCTGGGCGAACGGCCCTCAACTCATAGGATGGTAGTGGCGCGATTCACACGGTCGCAGCGGCCATGCCGAAGGTACCATCCACGACTTCAACGAAATTTCTCTCCTCGCGCACGATGAACCGCTTGGATTGCGCCACGGCGAAATTCTGCAGCGCCTCAGGATCCTTCTTTAGACGCGCCTGATAGGCCTCGTAGGAAGCGAGACTGTCGAAAGCAATCAGCCCCCAGCCGACATAGTTGGTTCCCTGCCAAGGAAGGAAGTAGCCCACCAGATGCCCACCGCAACGGGGGATGATGCGGCCCCAGCGTTGCGCATAATCTTTGAAGGCATCCCGCTGAAAGGGATCGATTTCGTAGCGGATGACGCAGGCGATCGTCATAACGTGGCTCCCGGTGGATTGATCTACAAAAGAGGCGGCCGCATCGGCTTGGTCGATGAGTTTCAGGCGCAGACCAGATGTGACCACTGCTCCAATCAACGCGGCCTGGGCGAGGAACTCGCGGTGGCTCAAAGGGTGCACCCGCGTACCCGTAGGGGTGATGCCTGTACTATCTGGATGATCTAAAGAGTTCATATCTAAATTCCCTTCTGCATCAGGAAGGGCAAATGCTTCACTTGCATTCGCCTGTTTCTTCCGTCTCTTGCAACGCGATGATGAAATTCCCTCAGCCCATGGCGAAACGAAAGCGCAGTGGCTTCCACTCGCGACGCCGCATCGCCAGCACCAACAGGAGCACTGACGTGATGAGGCAGATAATGACAGCGGGAACGGATGCTTCCGGTCCGAACTTTCCGCCGACCAGCCAATCGGGCCCAGCGAAAGAACTCGCGAGCAGTCCGTGACTTTTGCCGCCGGACACCGAGGCACCGAAAATTCCGCCTTCGGTGAAATTCCAGCCGAAATGCAATCCGATTGGAAACCACAGCGAGCGCGTCAACACATAAGCGGCGGCCAAGAGGATTCCGGATTCCAGCATGATGGCCAGCGTGCTTGCGGCCGTCGCTCCGGGATTGGGAGCGTGAAGCAGTGCGAAAAGCGCGCCAGTGAAAGCGATAGCCAACAGCGAGCCGAAGCCTTCCTCCAGCAGGCGGTAGACCCCGCCACGAAACGCTATCTCTTCGCCCACTGCAGCGATGAGCGATGCCGCCGCGGCCTTTATGACTGCGTCATAGCCGCCGATACCTTTGAAAGACGCTGCACCATATGCGACGAGCACGGCAATCACTGCGCAGAACAACACGCAGCCGATTGCCGCACCGCCGAGCAAAGACGGAATTACGCCAGTAGCGGAGAGCTCCGCAGCTGCGCGCTTCTCCGTCCAGCGGACGAGCTGGCGATAGAGTGCGATGAGGATGGCGATACCAAGCATCGCAAACAGAATCGACCGAACATCAGAAGGCAGGCAAGAAAGATACGGCTTGGCGAGAACGGGAAGTAGCCGGCAACCGAGATAAACGCCGGTCAGTACTAGGGAGAACAAAACAAAGCGCAGTGGCCAATACCGCCAGGGACCCAGCTGAGGCGATGCCACAGGTTCGTCTGTGAAAATCGTGTTTGACATGTTTTACTCCAATATTTCCCTGATGACCCGACGATCTAAGCCTCTAAAGAAGGCAACACCGGTGCCGGAGACAAAGCGAAGTTTTCTTCCCCGAGCTACCGTAATTCAGCCTTTTTTTAGCCGACACAAAAAGTGGAAAAAACTGTGAAGTGATCGTCTACGCAACGACTGGGCATTGCCCCCCAGCCGTCCACGTTCTTTGCCATAGGTGCGTGCGAATGTATGTAGTGCTAATGCACAACTATCTATGCTGTTTGAAAAGCCGTGGTGTGAACATGTGGTTGTTCATCTAAGGGGTTACGGCGAATGGATCCGCGCGGGCCTCGATATGGCGGCGCACAGTTTACGCATCGTTGTTGGTAGCCAGTGCGTCAATCGCCAATGCATGCCCTTGTAGCAAAAAGACGGTAGCCAGTGACTCATAAGCGTCGCGGCGAAAAAGCATAATGTGCTGATTCGATTTGTTCGATGTGTGTGGCGTAAATCCGCTGTTCGTATCGGAACAGTATGAGGTCGCAAACGAGAGCGCTGAAGTGAAGATTGTTCACCACAAGATGAATGTCGTTCATCCGGACATAACCATGAGTTACGTATCGCCGCCAACTCATACGGCGGCGCTGCCAATCGCGGCATTGATTAGTAGCACCGGTAGTCGGACGCCCTGACTCACTTCGTGGGGTCTATGCACCGTATTGCCTGCCGTGTTCACGTAGCTTGGACTTCTGCCGGTTTCACAGACACCACGTTTAGGTGTGATGATGAAATCGGAGGTGGTTCATGGCGACGAGAAGAACATTCAGCAGCGAGTTCAAGCGTGAGGCGGTGCGGCTGGTCATGGAGCGTGGTGTAGCAATCAGCCAAGCAGCGCGCGATTTGGATCTGCACGAGAACGTGTTGCGCAAATGGGTTCGGGAGCTGACGGCAGATCCGCAGCATGCGTTCCTTGGCTAAGGGCAGCTGAAGCCTGAGCAAGCCGAGATTGATCAGCTGAGCAAGGAAGTTGCCAAGCTCAAAATGGAGCGAGACATCCTGAAAAAAGCCGCGTCCTATTTCGCCAAGGAGTCGATGTGAAGTTCGGCTTTGAGGCGAAGCACCGAGGGGCCTGGCCGGTAGCAATGGTGTGCGAGACGCTCGGTGTCTCTCGTAGTGGGTTCTATGCGTGGCTGACGCGGCCGCGGAGCCGACGCAGCTTGGATGACGAAGTTATCGGT
>Ga0302317_10001070_pt1 | contig 21161 bp, 15 predicted proteins | sample III_Palsa_N3_3_FD_200450 | JGI IMG/M metagenome (GOLD analysis project Ga0302317, IMG submission 200450) | Peat permafrost microbial communities from Stordalen Mire near Abisko, Sweden - III_Palsa_N3_3 | ecosystem: Environmental > Terrestrial > Soil > Palsa > Peat permafrost | place: Sweden...
GCGTTGAGCAATTCCTCCGACAGCCCGTCGGAGAAGTATTCCTGCTCTTTGTCTCCGCTCATGTTCACGAACGGCAGCACCGCGATCGAGTGCGCGGGCGGTGCAAAAGCAGCAACCGCGCTCGCGGCGCTCGGCGCGGCGGGCACGGCAAGGGTCTGCGCGCTGACCGTTACTTGGGCGCGGCGCTCGCGGTAGAGCCCATAACCCACCGAGGCAACAATCGCGGTGAGGGCCGCGGCACTGACCGCAAGCAGCGTTGCATTGCGCAGCACGTACTTGCGCATCCGATAGAAGATCCGGGCCGGCTGCGCCTGGATGGGTTTGCCAGCCAGGTGGCGGCGCAGATCCTCCGCCATCGCGGCCGCGCTTGGATAGCGCTGCGCCGGCTGCTTTGCCAGCGCCTTGAATACCACGGCATCCAGATCTCCGCGCAAGTGCCGCGCCAAGCGTTCTGGCGTACTCGCGCGGGTAGCGGCCGCCGAGTGCTCGAGCTGCATGCTGGGCTTCTTCAGCTCGAGCGTGGCGATGGCCTGATCGAGTGCCCCGATCGAGGCCGCACTCTTGAGTCGATAGGGTCGAGCGCCAGTGAGCAGCTCGTAGAGCAGTACGCCGAGAGAATAGAGATCACTGCGCGCATCGATCGGATCGCCGCGCAGCAGTTCGGGACTCGCATAGTCTGGGGTCAGGGCCCGGCCGTAGGCACTTGTCAGTGCTGGCTGATCCGTCTCGTCGGCCTCGAGCAACCTGGCGACGCCAAAATCCAGCAGCCGCACCTGGCCAGAGTCGGTCACCAGGATGTTCGAGGGCTTGAGGTCCCGATGGATGACCTTTTTTTGGTGGGCATACTGCACTGCCTCGAGCACCTGCAGGATAAGCCCCAGGCGCTCGGAGATGCCGAGCCGGTGTGCGTCGCACCAGTCCGTTAGCGGCGCGCCCTGTACGTACTCCATCGCGAGGTAGGGCAATCCTTGCGGATCCACCCCGGCATCGTAGAGACGCGCGATATGGGGGTGCTCGAGACTGGCCAGGATGTCGCGCTCGCGCGCAAAGCGCGCCTCCAGACCGGCCTGCGCGTGTGCAAGCATCGGCAGCTTCAGCGCCACCTCGCGCCTGAAGGCGCCATCGGCGCGCCGGGCGAGCCACACCTGCGCCATACCCCCGGCGCCCAGCTCTCGAATCAACTCATACGGACCCACGCGCGCGCCGGGCTTAAGGCCGCTCGCGGCGGGCGATTCGGCCTGATTTGCCACGCCGAGCTTCGGCAGGCTCAGCAGCAGTTTCAGCTCCGCCGCCTGCGCCGCGCCTGGCACTAGCGCCTCGCGCAATGCTGCAGCCAGATCCGGATTCGCTTGCGTAGCCCGCTCAAGCCAGGCGCTGCGCCCAGCCTCATCCAGCGCCAGCCCTTCATCCAGCAGCTGGCTTATGCGTGCCATCTGAGGAATCGATAGGGCCATCGGTCTGTCTATTCGCCCGAGCGCAACGCGGCCGCGAGGATCAGCCGCGCCTTCTCCCAGTCGCGTTGCACCGTGCGTTCAGTCACCTGCAGTGTCTCGGCGATCTCCTGCTCGCTGTAGCCGCCAAAGTAGCGCATCTGCGCGACCTGGGCCAAACGAGGTTCGGCCTGCTCCAGCGCCTCGAGCGCTTCGTGCACGGCCAGAACGGTCTCCTCCGCGTCCGGCTGCGGAGCGCCAAGCGCGTTGGATAAGGTGAGCGGCGCTTGATCGCCCCCGCGCTTCTGCGCGATGCGCTCGCGCACGCTGTTGACGATCACCGAACGCATCACCTGGGACGCGTAGGCAAAGAATGCGCGGCGATCCTCAGCGCGCAGCTCACCGGCGCGCACGAACCGCAGATACGACTCGTGCACCAGGCAAGTCGTGTCCAGAACCGCATTGCGCCCGCCCTCGCGCAGCCGCGCATGCGCCAGCCGGTGCAGTTCTCCGTAAGCCGAGGCAAACAGCGCATCGCGCGCCTGCGAATCGCCCGCCTGCATGCGTGCCAGTAACTCGGTGAGCTGAGCCATCGGGCGCCTCGGCAACCTGCACCGCTGCGATAGCGGATCAACTTAGCCACCCCAGAGGCCGGTGTCACGCAATTTGCGAGGCGCATGTCGGGTTTGGCGCCCGGAAGGTGTCTGTATGGATGAGGCAGCGAATTGAACGGGCCGGGTGACCCCGGCAGAGGACCGAGGAAGCGCCTCGCGACGAACGATCCAGTAACGCTAACGGTTTCAACAAACTTTTCCAGGGGAACACCATGAACACCATCCTTTCCACCACCCTTCGTACCGTGGTTGCCAGCGCGATTCTGAGTAGTTTGGCCTTGGGCTTCGCGACTGCCTCCAGCGCCGGGGAGGGCTCGACCCCCCCGCAGGTCATTGTGAAATTCGCGGACCTCGATGTTTCCACTTCACGGGGCGCGGCGATTCTCTACGGCCGGATCGAGGGAGCGGCCGAAACTGTATGCGCGCGGATGTACATCAGCGCGGAAGCGTACCGCTGGGCAAAGCGCACCTGCCTGCCAAAGGTCATTGGTGAGGCGGTGACCAAGGTCGATCGGCCCGCGCTCTCGGCGCTCTTCGCCTCCCACTACGGCGTGTCACCGCCGGTGTTGCTGGCGGTGGCAGGGGCTCGCTAGCGCAACGTGGCAGGGTGCACACGGCCGTGCACCGCTAAAGACTCGGGCCCAACACGCAAGCATGCGTCTGGGCCCTTTTTTGCTCGCGTGCGCGCTGCGCGAGGTGAACGGGCCGTAATCCGGCTGGGGTGGTGAACTGCTAAGATTCCTGACCCTTGAATCCTGGTGTTCCGATGCCTGCAGCCGAGCGCACCAACAATCCCTTCTCCGGCGCCCTGTTGGATCGGCGCGGAGCGGATCGTGCGATCCCCGGCTGGCCTGAACGCGTGCTGGCCGATCCGGCGGCCCGTTTTGTCCTGAGCCGTGGCACCCGCCACCTCATCCGCCGGCTGCCAAGCCCCGCCATTGCCTTCCTCAAGGCCGCCGATCCGATCGTGCGCGCTGCCAGCCCGGGTGATTTCGTACTGCTGGGTAACCACCAGGGCGCTCCGTGCGTGCTGCTGGATGCGCCGACGGATCCGCAAGAGCTACCGGCCGGGACGACGTTGGAGGAGTTGCGGCCGCTACTTGAGCTGCTGAGCGCCGAGGAGGCGGTCATCCTCAACTGCGTGCGGGCGCTGGTGATCTGGCGCGCACGACATCTGCACTGCGGCGTGTGCGGCGCGCCCACGGAGCCGCGTCAGGCCGGGCACGCGCTCCGCTGCACCAGCAGTACCTGCGGCACTGATTTCTTCCCGCGCATTGATCCAGCAGTCATTGTGATCGTCCACGACGGACACCGGGCGCTGCTGGGCCGCCAGGCGAGCTGGCCCAAGGGGCGCTATTCGGCGCTGGCCGGCTTCGTCGAGCCGGGTGAGAGCCTGGAGGATGCCGTGGTGCGGGAGGTGGCCGAGGAGACCGGGATCAAGGTGACCGATGCGCGCTACTTTGCGTCCCAGCCCTGGCCTTTCCCGGCCTCGCTGATGGTGGGCTTTCATGCCGAAGCTGAGCACAGCGCAGTGCGGCTTGATGATGAGCTGGAGGACGCGCGCTGGTTCAGCGCCGAGGAGATCGCGGCCTCTCCCGCGGCTTTGCTGCCGGCGCCCTACACCATCGCCCGGCGGTTGATTGATGCCTGGTATCTGCAAGTTACTGGGCGGGCGCTCACGGTTCTGGCGTGAAGCGGGAACCGACCGCCTCTGGCACTGCTCTGAATTGATAATGAAACTTCTGCCGCATTGCTCCGGCCGCCGGCATGCGGCCATTCCAACGCTCCTGCTGGTCCTGCTGGCCTGGGGCGCCACCGCCCAAGCCAGTATCCGCGTCGACATCGACGGCGTGGACGGAGAAATGCGCCGCAACGTCCAGGCCCTGCTGAGCCTGGAGCGCTACAAGGATCGCGAGCGGATCGAGCCGGAGGCGGTCGAGCGGCTCTACCGGCGCGCGGACGATGAGGTCCGCTCGGCGTTGCGCCCTTTTGGCTACTACGAGCCCAAGGTCAGCACCACCTTGCAGCCCGAAGATGCCCAGCATGTCTGGCACGTGCATATCCAGATCGAGCCGGGTACGCCGGTCATCATTGAGAACGTGAGCATCGTGATCCAGGGACCGGGTAGCGAGGATCCGGTGTTCCTGCGCCTCAAGACGCCCGAGGCGCTGGCCAAAGGACACCGGCTCGAGCATCGGGCCTACGAGCAGGCCAAAGGTGATCTGCAGGCGACCGCGCTGACCTTCGGCTTCCTCGATGCGAAGATGTTGCGTAATGAAATGCGCGTCGATCTGGCAAACCACACCGCGCAGATCGACCTGGCGATCGATACCGGCGAGCGCTACCGCTTTGGCGCGACGACAATCGAGCAGCACTCGATCCGCGACGATCGCGTACGCCGCTACCTGCGCTACCAGGAAGGCGAACCCTACGATGAGGGCAAGCGGCTGCGCACCCAGTTCGCACTCGATGACAGCCAGTTTTTCTCGACCGTCGAAGTCTTGCCTGGGGAAAAGGACCCCGTGACGCGCACCGTGCCGATACACATCACGGCGATCTCGGCGCGCAATACCTGGTCGATCGGCCCCGGCTACGGCACCGACACTGGCGCACGCATCAGCGCGGGGTTTCTCGATCCGCGCGTCAACAGCCTCGGGGACCGCCTCAACATCCAGATCCGGATTTCGCAGATCGAGCAGGACTTCGATGTGCGTTACGACATGCCCTTTGGGGATCCGGCGATCGAGAAAGTTTCGATCCAGGCACTCGCCCAGACCGAGCAGCTCAGCAGCAGCGTCGAAGTGCACGATATCAGCATCGGGCCGAGCCTCTACAAGGTCGAGGATCGCTGGCAGATGGTCGGCACGATCTCGGCGCTGCGCGCCGAGACCTACGATCCCTACAGCATCCGGCTACTGAATAACATGATCGTGCCGGGCGTTACGCTCGCGCGCGTGCCCGAGGGGTACCTGGGCGAGAATCTGCTCGGGCGCTCGCTCTATATCAATGTGGTGGGCTCAAGTTCAGCCCTCGGTGCCGATACCGAATTCCTGCGCGTCGATACCCAGGCCTCGCGCGTGTTCACCTTCCGGCCGCTGTGGCACCTGCTGCTGCGCGGGGAGTTCGGCGACACGCTGGTCAAGGACTTCCCGGAGCTGCCCGGTATCTACCGCTTCTTCGCCGGCGGGGATCAGAGCGTGCGCGGTTTCTCCTTCGACTCACTCTCGCCCACGATCCGCACGCCGGCGGGCGTGCCGGTGCAGATCGGCGGTCGGGCGCTGATCACGGGCACATTCGAGATCGAGCGCGACCTGCCCCACAACTTTGGCATCGCGACCTTCTATGACATGGGCAATGCGATCAACCACCTGAGCGATCCTTTGGCTTCCGCCGTTGGTATAGGCTTCCGCTGGCGCCTGCCGGTGGTCACGGTCGGTATCGACGTCGGCCAGGCGATCAAGGCCCCCGGTTACCCCTCGATCCCGGGGCCACGCCTGAACCTGAACATTTCACCGAAACTCTGATGCATCGCGCCGTACATTTTTCATGGATCTCGCTCGTGCTGCTGCTGCTGGCGGCGGGCGGCATGAGCTATTACCTCGGCTGGACCGAGAGTGGCTTCCGCCTGGTCGCGGCCCAGCTCAACGGCAAGCTCGGACCGGTGACGATGCAGATCCGCGGCGCGCGCGGCACGCTGGTCAGCGGCATCAAGGTCGATCAGCTGATCATCGATCACAAGCGCGTGCATCTGGAGTTCTACGATATCCAGGGCAGCATCAGCATGCTGCCGCTACTGTGGCAGACCCTGCAGTGTGGCCAGGTCAATGTGGGCCGCGCCCTCATCCAGGTTCCCCGGCATATCCCGGAACCTGGCAAGTGGAACGAGCGCTTCCTGCCGGCCTGGATGAGCATCAGCTCGGCCGGCCTGCACATCGATCACGCACTGCTGATCGTACCCAATGGCAGCGAACTGGAGATGAACAACGTCGATGGCAGCGGCTATCTGCATTCACGGGACATCCGCATTTACTCCGGCACGCTGTTGTTTGAGGGCGTGCACGTCCAGGGCACCGGCGTGATCCATGCGGCCAGTTCAATCGGGCTGCGCGGGAGCCTGCGCTTCGATGAAGCTGCGCCCGGTGCACCGACCTGGACCAGCAACGCGGCGATCGATGGGAATCTGGATCGCCTGGCGCTCACGGTGAATTTCCTCGAACCGTTTCTGGCCCAGTTTCATGGTGTAGCCACGCACCTGACCGACGACTGGGGCTTCCAGGGTCAGGCGCGGATCGCCAGCTTCGACATCCAAAGCTTTGGCGGACCGAGCGCACCTGGCCCGTTTAGCGGCACCCTTGATCTCAGCAATCACACCGGCGCGCTGGTGGCGCACGGCGAGCTCACGCCCACGCGCCTCAACACCGGCGCCTTTGCAGTTTATTTCGACGGCTCGGCGGGACCCACCGGCGTTTCGGCGCAGCGCCTTGAGCTTACGCAGCGAACCACCGGGGCGAGTCTCGAAGCGCACGGCGAACTTCGCACGGCGCGCGATGCGCCGCTGCAGGTTGCCGTTGCGGGTCACTGGCATGATCTGCGCTGGCCACTCAATGGCGCGGCGCCAGTGATCTGGAGCGGTGCCGGGGACTTTGGCGCCGATGGCAGCTGGCCACTGAAGGTGCATGCGAGCGGCGATCTGCACGTGCCAGGACTCGCGACGATGCAGGCCAGTGGCAGCGGCTTGCTCGCGCACAACCAGATCAGCATCAGCGAAGGCACTCTCGGCGCCTACGGCGCTCAGGCGAGCCTGACCGCCATGGCGCAATGGCTCCCGGCCTTCCATTGGCAGGCGGCTGGCCATGTCAGTGACCTGGACATCAATGCGTTGCGACCAGGCATCGCGGGCCGCATCGGTCTGCAGTTCCAGGCTGATGGCGCCAGCCAGAACGCACACGTGGCCTGGAGTGGCCTCAGTGGCACGATCAAGGGTCAGCGCGCCTCCGGTCACGGGGCTGTGCAATGGCGACCGCAGGTGTGGACACTGCAGGATGTGCGCATGCAGCTCGGCGCGACGCGTCTGCAGGCCGATGGGCAGGCGGGCAAGGACCTGGATCTGAACCTGCGGGTCGATACCGATGATCTGGCGCTGCTGCACGAGGGTGCCCATGGTCAGCTGCAGGCCCAGGCCCATGTCGGCGGCAGTGCCGAAAATCCGCTGCTCGAGGGCACTGCTAGCGCCAGTGAACTGCGCTGGGACAAGTTCGCGATCGCAAGTCTGAACGCCACCGTTGACTTTAATCCGCGCGAGTCGGGACGCGCCGACTCACAAATCGTGCTGCATGGACTCGCCTTCGGTGATGAGCGCATCGAGACGCTGCACTTTTCGAGCACCGGACCGGCGCAGCAGCATCAGCTGAAGCTCGATGCCGACCTGCCCCAGGCCACGCTGTCGGCTACTGGCAGCGGCAGCTTCAGCGAGGGCCAGTGGCGCATTGAACTGAGTGACCTGCAAGCCGGCGACAAGCACAAGCTCCACCTGGGGCTCGAGGCCCCGGTCGCACTGCTGATCGCGCCGAGCGCCGCGCACTACTCGATCGAGCGCACCTGCCTCAAGAGTGACAGCGCGCGCTTCTGTGGCAGCGCGAGCAGTACGCCGGCGCAGGCGCAGTTCCAGCTTGAGGCCACCTCGATGCCACTGGCTATGCTGACCGAAGGAATGATCGATGGGACCGATTTTGAGGGCACGGTGTCGGCCGAGGTCAACGGCTCGGACACCTCGCACAGCCCCTGGATCGGTAGCGCGCGCCTGACGCTCGCCGATGCGCAGATCCATCATCACTTCCGCAGCGGCCGCACCGAGAACTTCACACTCGGCACCGGGACCGTGAATGCGACGCTGAATGAGGGCACGCTCAGCAGTCAGGTCGTGCTCGATTCCGGCGCCGCCGGCTCAATCAAGGGTGAGCTCAGTGCGAGCGGCGCGGCCGCGGCCTGGCTCGACTGGCCGCTTGATGGGCAGGTGCACATGGAGACGACCGCGCTTGATTTCATCGGCGCCTATGAGACCGAGATCGATCGCGCCAGTGGCCGGCTGACGACGGATCTGAAGCTGGCGGGCACGCTGCGGGCGCCGCGGCTGACGGGCGATCTGGCACTGAGCGACACCCAGATCGATGCCTATCTGATCAACCTCTCGCTGCGCGATGTGAACCTCAAGGCACACCTGGGCGATAACTCACTGAGCCTCGATGGCAGTGCCGCAGCCGGCGTTGACGGTCATGCCGCCTTCAGTGGCAATCTCAGCTGGGAGAACGGCGTCTCGAGCGGACTGCTCAAACTCAAGGGCCAGAATCTGAAAGTGATTGATCTGCCGGTCGCGCGGATCATCGCTTCCCCCGATGTCGAGCTTAAGTTCAGCGGTCGGCACATCGATGTCACCGGCACCGTGGATCTGCCCTATGCGCGCGTCGATCGGCCCAATGCATTGGCTGGGGCGATCACGACCTCGAGCGATGAACGCATGGTCGGCCCCAAGCTGAGCGCACCTTCCGATCCGTTCCAGATCTTCGGCAACGTCAAAGTAACCTTAGGCGATCGCGTCACGATCAATGTCTTCGGGCTCACCGGCCGCTTGAGCGGCAGCGTGACCACGGTGGCCGATGAATCCGGCATCACCCGTGCCCTTGGCGATCTGACGATCGAGGAGGGCAAGTACAATGCCTACAGTCGCCAGCTCGACATCGAACGCGGCAAGCTCTACTACACCAACACGCCGCTCGATGACCCCTCGATCGATGTGCGCGCGACCAAAGAGTTCCCCGACATCGTTGCCGGCGTGAACGTGCGCGGGACGCTACGCTCGCCGCGCATCAGTTTTTTCTCCGAGCCGCCCGTCTCCCAGACGCAGATCGTCTCGCTGCTGTTCGCCGGCGGATCGCTCGACTCGTTGCCGACCACGAACACCACCGATGCCGCGGTGCGGGCCAACGGTTCGCGGGATGTGGGCATTGGCGAGGCCGGTGCACTCTTGGCCCAACAGCTGGGCAGCAAGATCGGGCTGGAGGCTGGCGTCGAGTCGGATCTGGACAATGATCCCTCGCTGGTGGTCGGGCGCTATATCACCCCGCGCCTGTACGTGGGCTATGGCGTCGGCCTGCTCGAGGCGATCAATACCGTGAAGCTTCGCTACACGGTCGGTGATCACTGGACCATCAAGACCGAAGCCGGCCAGGTCCGCAGCGCCGATCTGATCTTCTCGATCCAGAAATAAACTGCCGGACAGCCCTGGCCAGGCCTCCGGCTGGGAGCTTTTGGCCAATACTTGCATTTTTATGCAAAAGATTTACAATTTTATGCACTATGTTGACCGAACGCCACAGCGACCGTCACCACGCCATCCTGCGCATCCTGCGCGGCGGTGTCGTCCGCCGGCAGTCTGAGCTCGCGCGCCTGCTGCGCGAGGACGGTTTTGATGTCACGCAGTCCTCGGTATGCCGGGACCTGCGCGAGCTTGGCGTGCTCAAGGCCAGTGGTCGCTATCTGCCACCGGCGGCGGCCAGCGCTCCGAGCAGCGCTGTGTTCGCGGGACTGGCGGCCTTCGTGCGCGCCATACGGCCAGCGGGGGCGAATATCACCGTGATCCGCACCAGCACCGGCTCGGCCCAGGGCGTGGCCGTCGCGATCGATACCGCCGAGTGGCCCGAAGTGGTCGGCACGATCTCGGGGGATGACACGATCTTCGTTGCCACCCCGGATGAGCGCGCCCAGCGCGAGCTGATCTCACGGCTCCATTCCCTGTTCCGTATCTAAAAGAAACCCATCATGAGCAATCCCACCGAGTCGGGCGCCAAGCCCATCGTATTGGCCTATTCCGGCGGACTGGACACCTCGTTTCTGGTGCCCTGGGTGGCCGAGCACTACCAGCGGCCAGTGATCACCGTCACTGTCGACACCGGTGGCATCGATGCGGCGGCCGCTGCGAAGCTGCACGAACGTGCCCTGGCACTGGGCGCGATCGCGCACCATCAGGTCGATGCCCGCGCCGACTACTACGCTCAGGTGCTGCGCTTCCTGATCATGGGCAACATTCGCCGCGGCCAGCTCTATCCGCTGTGCGTCGGTGCCGAGCGCGTCATGCAGGCCCAGACCATTGCGCTGATGGCACGCAAGCTCGGGACGAACTCGATCGCGCATGGCTGCACCGCGGCCGGCAACGATCAGGTGCGCTTCGAGGTGGCCTTGCGCACGCTCGCCCCGGAACTGGAAATCATCGCGCCAGTGCGCGACAAGGCCTTCAAGCGCTCCGAGGAACTCGAGTACCTGCAGCAGCGCAAGCTTCCGGTGCCGCCCTTCGGCGCGGCCTACTCGATCAATCGTGGCCTGTGGGGCGTGACGATCGGGGGTACCGAGACCCTGACCTCCCGCGGCAGTATTCCAGAAGAGGCCTGGGTCCTCTCGCGCAACGCCTTCACACAGCCGCGCGCCGCTGAGCGCCACACACTGCAGTTCGAAGCGGGAGTGCCCACAGGCATCGATGGACAGGCTATGACGCCGGTCGCGGTGATCGAGCGGCTCGAGGCGCTTGGGGCACCCTTTGGCATCGGTCGCGGCATTCACCTCGGGGACACCATCATCGGCACCAAGGGACGCGTGGCCTTCGAGGCCCCGGCCGCCGAAATGCTGCTGACCGCGCATCGCGAACTGGAAAAGCTGGTGCTGACCGCGCGCCAGCAGCGCATCAAGGAGCAGGTAGCTTCGGCCTATGGCGACTGGGTCCACGAAGGACAACTGCTCGATCCGGTGTGCCGCGATATCGAGGCGCTGCTGCTCAGCTCCCAGGCCCGCGTCAGTGGTCAGGTGCACTTGCTGCTGCGGCCGGGCGCGCTGTTCATCGAAGGGGTCGAATCGCCCTACTCGCTGATGGGGGCTTCCAAGGGCGTTTATGGCGAGTCGGTCGGTGAATGGACCGCCACGGATGCGCTCGGCTTTTCCAAACTGCTGGCGCTGCCTGGGGTATTCCACCGCCGTGCCGGTGAAATTGCCGCTAAGGAGCAGGCCCGATGAAGAGCGTCGTCGTCGACAAGATCGCCTCGATCACCCAGGCCTGTGCGCTCGGTCATGAACTGCGCATTGCCGAGCAGATCCCCGCCGAGGAAGGCGTGGTTGTGGTGGTCGAGATCCTCAATAACAAATCGACCTACAACACGCTCGAGCTGACCAGCGGCCGCATGGCGAAGGTCGCCAAGGGCGATATCGTCGTCGGGGCTCTGGGCACCCGCAAGGCGCTGTTTGGCTATTCGGGCCATGTGCCCGCCTCGATCAAGCCTGGCGATATCATCCAGATGCTCAACATCGGCGGCGTACTCGGGATCTGCGAGTCGGCGACGCCGGACAAAGGCAAGCCCTTCGACTGCCGCGTGCTCGGTGTCGTGCTGCAGTTTCCGTATCTTGGCGAGCGCATCGGCGTGCCGGCGCGGGTCGGCTTTCGGCCATTGAACTTCGAGGCCACGCTCGAGACCCGCTCGATTCCCGTGGTCGCGCTGGCCGGCACCTGCATGGAAGCGGGCAAGACGGCCGCGGCCGCAGCGATCATTGCCCGCATGCGCCACCGCGGGCTTATTGTCGATGCCTTCAAGGCCACCGGCGTCTCCCTGCGCCGCGACATCATGGCCTTTGAGGATGCCGGGGCGCGCAAGACGATGATCTTTACCGATCACGGCGTGGTGACGACCACCTCGCGCACCGGGCCGGCATTGACCCGCTCGATGCTGACAGAACTCGCCGCCGGCAAGCCCGATGTCATCGTCTTCGAACTCGGCGATGGGCTGCTTGGTGCTTATGGCGTCGATGCGATCCTCGACTGCGAGGATATCCGCAAGGCACTGACCGGCGTGGTGCTCTCGGCCAACGATCCGGTCGCCGCGTGGGGCGGCGTGAAGCTGCTGCGCGAGCGCTTCCACGTCGAGCCGTGCATGGTGACCGGGCCGGCAACCGACAACCAGGTCGGCATCGACATCATTGTGCAGCAGATGCATGTGCCGGCCTTCAACGCGATCAGCAGCCCGGCGGCGCTCGGCGATTCGGTCATCGAGTCGGTCGGGCTCGGCACCAAGGCTGCCGTCGCAGGCGCGGCCGAATGAGCGAGCCGGTTCCCACCTTCGTGCTGGGCGGCACCGGCTACGTGGCCGGCGAACTGCTGCGCCTGATCAGCGGGCATCCACACCTGAAGCTGGCCGCGGTGATGTCGGACAGCCAGCCCGGCGAACTCGTCGCCAAGGCGTTCCCGCATCTGGGCGCGGTACTTGGCGATACCCTCTTCGCCTCACAGAGCGCGATCGAAGCGCAGCTGCGTACGCTTGCAGCGCCGGCGATCTTCTCGGCCGCGCCGCACGGCGTTTCGGCTGGCCTGATCGATGTACTGCTCGGCGTGGCTGAGCAGGCCGGGCAGCAGCCGCGGGTCCTCGACATCTCGGCCGACTTCCGCTACGCAAACGCTGCCGCTTACGAAGCGGTTTACAAACATGCCCACGGCGCACCAGCGCGCCTGGCGCAGTTCACCTGCGCCGTGCCGGAGCACCTCGCGCACTCGCCCACGCGGCACGTGGCGCACCCGGGGTGCTTTGCAACCGCGACGCTGCTCGCCTCGGTGCCATTGCTGGCCCTCGGGCTCACGGCCCCGGAGCTGTTCGTCTCGGCCGTGACCGGCAGTACCGGCTCGGGGCGCAAGCCGACCGAAGGCACGCACCACCCGACGCGCCACAGCGACTTTTATGCCTACAACGCCCTCGCGCACCGGCACGCCCCGGAGATCATCGCCTGTGCAGCAGCGGCCAGCGGCGTGAGCGCCCAGTTCGCCTTCGTGCCGCACTCAGGTCCGTTTGCGCGCGGCATTCACGCCACGGTCCAGGGCGTGTTGCGAAAGCCCCTTGATACGCGCGCGCTGATCGGATCACTGCGTGAGTACTACGCGCACTGCCCCTTCGTGCGCGTGCTCGATGCACCACCGCGCATCAAGGATGTCGCTGGCAGCAACTACGCGCACCTGAGCGCGGTCAGCGATGGCCGCACGGCGGTGGTGCTGTGCGCGATCGATAATCTGAACAAGGGGGCTGCTGGCGGCGCTGTGCAGTGGATGAACCGTCTGCTGGGATTTGCAGAGACCAGCGGACTGACCGCGCCGGCCGCCGGCTGGACCTGAAGCGCGCCATGAATTGCCCTCGAGAACCCTCTTGCCTGGAGCCCGCCCCAAGATGAGCGCCCCGCACGCCCAACTTCCGGTGCCTGATTATCTTGCGCCGGTGTTCGCGCAGTATCCGCTGGAGGTCATCGATGCCGCCGGCGTGTGGCTGCACACGCGCGATGGCCGGCGGGTGCTTGACCTGTACGGTGGCCATGCGGTTGCGGCGCTCGGCTATGCGCATCCGGGCTGGACGCGCGCGCTCACCGAGCAGGCTCGCGCGCTCAATTTTCAGAGCAACGCAGTGCCACTCGAGGTCCGCTCACGTGCCGCTGCGCGGCTGGTGAAGTTCTCGAACCTCGACTTCTCGAGCGTGTTCTTCGTCAACTCCGGCGCCGAGGCCAACGAGAATGCGCTGAAGATGGCCTTCACCGTCACCGGGCGCAGCGAAGTCATCGCCCTTGAGCACAGTTTCCACGGGCGCACCGCGGCGGCCGGCGCCATCACCTGGGGCGCGGCGCAAAAATGGTACGGTTTCCCACGCACGCCCTTTGATGTGCGCTTCCTGCCGCGCCGCGATGCTGGCGCACTGGGTCAGATCAGCGCGCAGACTGCAGCAGTGATTGTCGAGCCGGTCCAGGGCGTCGGCGGTGCCTTCGACCTGGGCGCCGAGTACCTGGCCGCGTTGCGCCGACGGTGCGACGCGACCGGCGCCGTGCTGATCTTTGATGAAGTGCAGTGTGGCATGGGGCGCACCGGCGCACCCTTCGCCGCCAACCTGTATGGCGTGCAGCCCGACATGATCACGACCGCCAAGGCGCTGGGCAATGGCTTTCCCTGTGCCGCGCTGTTGATGACGCCCGCCATCGCGCGCGCTGTCAAACTGGATGCGCTCGGCACCACCTTCGGCGGTGGCCCGATGGCCGCTGCGGTGATGGAGGCGGTGATCGATGCGATCGAGAACGAGAACCTGCTCGAGCAGGTCAAGCGGGTGGGCGAGTACATCCGCAGCACCTGCCTGGTCGGCCCGGTCACGGGCTATCAGGGCGCGGGCTTGCTCGCGGGGCTGCGTACCACGCGACCGGCCAAGCAGGTGCACGCAGCGCTGCTCGATCGGAACATTCTTACCGGCACCAGCGGCGATCCGCACGTGCTGCGACTGCTGCCGCCGTTCATTCTCGAGGAATCGCATGTCGAGCTGCTGCGCGCCGCGCTGCTCGAGATTGGCGCCTGAAGAGGATGCACCCGTGAAGCACTTCACCGACCTGGCCCAGTTCAGCCGCGAGCAGGTGCTTGAGCTGCTCGCGCTGGCGCAGCGACTTCAGGAGCATCCGGAACCGCAGGCGCTGGCAGGCAAAATCCTCGGGCTCGTGTTCATGAACCCATCGCTGCGTACGCTCGCCTCCTTCCAGGCCGGGATGGCGCGCCTGGGCGGCAGCTCGTTCGTCATCACGCCGGGCCAGGGCACCTGGCAGCTTGAGACGCGCGACGGGGTGATCATGGATGGCGCCGCGGCCGAGCATGTCAAGGAAGGTATTCCGGTGCTGGCCTCTTACTGTGATGCGCTCGGCATCCGCATGTTTGCCGACGGCAAGGATCTGGCGGCAGATATCGCCGATGGCAGGTTCGCACAGATGGCCGCGCTGGCGGGCAAGCCCGTGATCAACCTGGAATCCGCGGTCAATCACCCCTGCCAGGCTCTGGCCGACTGGAAGACGCTCGAGGATCTGAAGGTGCCGCGCCGGGCGCGCTTCGTCTTGAGCTGGGCGCAGCATCCGCGCGCGCTGCCGCTGGCGGTGCCGGCAGCAACCGCGCACATGGCGGCACTGCGGGGCATGGAGCTCACTATCCTGCGACCCGAGGAGTTTGCACTGCCGGCGCCAATCATGGCGCGCGTGCACGCGGCCGCCGAGCTCTCCGGCGGCAGCGTGCGCGAGAGCACCGATCGGGCCGAGGCGCTTGAGGGCGCGCAGGTGCTGTATGCCAAGGAGTGGGGCTGCACGCAGCCCTATGGCGATGCGACTGCCGATGCCGCCGCACGCCACCGCTATCCGGACTGGTGCGTGCGGCCGGACTGGTTTGCGCGCGCGGCGCCCGAGTGTCACCTGATGCACTGCCTGCCGGTACGGCGCAACGTCGCGATCAGCGATGCCGTGCTCGATGGGGCACACAGCGTCGTGCTGCGCCAGGCGCACAACCGGCTCAGCGCGCAGATGGCCGTGCTCTACAGTCTGCTCAAGGGCTGAAGTGACTGGCGATGATCCGATCCCGTTGCAATTTTCCCAAGGAACGATGAGAAATCCATGATCCTGCACCGAGCTGACCAACTGGCAACGATCCGCGCGCTGCGCGCCGCCGCGCCCTATATCCGTCTCTACAAGGGCAAGACCTTCGTGATCAAGGCGGGGGGCGCCGTGTTCGGCGATGAGCAGCTGATCCGCGCGCTGATGGAGCAGATCGCGATCCTGCACTACCTGGGCATACGCGTCGTGCTGGTGCATGGCGGAGGCCCGCAGCTGACTGAACTGACCGAGGCGCTCGGCGTGCCCACGCGCATGGTGCAGGGCCGGCGCATCACTGATGCCCGCTCGATCGATGCCACCTCGATGGTGCTCAACGGGCTGATCAATACCCGCATCCTGGCGATCTGCCGCGACCTGAACATCGATGCGGTGGGGCTCTCGGGCGTCGATGCCGGCCTGGTGCAGGCCCACAAGCGCCCGCCGGTGAAGCTCAATCCAACCGACACCGAGACGGTCGACTTTGGCTTCGTCGGTGACATCGATTCGATCGATACCAGCGTCATCAAGAAGAGCCTGGAGCAGGGACTGATGCCCGTAGTGAGCCCGATGTCGGCCGACCCGCGTGGCCAGCTGCTGAACATCAATGCCGACACAGTGGCCGCCGCCCTCGGCGCTGCGCTGCAGGCCGAGAAACTGATCCTGTGCACTGGGGCACCGGGGATCCTTGAGGACGTGGCCGACCCAAGCTCGGTGATCTCCTACACCGATCTTCCCGGTCTGGTGCGCATGCGCAGCGCCGGGCAAATCGTCGATGGCATGCTGCCCAAGGCCAAGGCGATCGAGGATGCGATCAAGGGCGGCGTCCATCGGGTCCACGTGATTTCCTACCAGTCGCCCGATGGGATCCTCGCCGAGGTGTTTACGAATGAGGGACTCGGCACGCTGATCGTCGCCGATGTCCAGGCCCTGACGCAGGCCGAGCAGCAGGTCTCTTAAGCGCCCTCACCCGGCGCTGGCAACCGTACGGTGCTTGCATGACACGACTCTGGGACAAAGGCGCGCCGCTCGATGAGCGGGTGCTGGAATTCACCGCCGGCGAGGACTATGCACTCGATGAGCGCCTCGTGGCCTACGATGTGCGCGCCTCCATTGCCCATGCCGGCATGCTCAGAGAGCAGGACCTGCTCACGGCCGAGGACTTCGAGGCCCTGCGCGCGGCCCTCGAGGCACTGGCTGAGTCACACGCGCGTGGTGAGTGGCGCATCGCACTCGCGGACGAGGATGGTCAGAGCGCCCTCGAGCAGCGCCTGAGCGAACGTCTGGGCGCAGTGGGCGGGCGCATTCACCTCGGTCGTTCGCGTAACGATCAGGTGCTGACGGCATTGCGCCTTTATCTGAAGGATGCGCTGGGCGAGCTCGAGGCCGGCGCTTTGCGCGTGGCCGCGGCGCTCGATGCCTTAGCCTCGCGCCAGGGCAGCGTTGCGCTGCCGGGCTACACCCATATGCAGCAGGCCATGCCAAGCTCGGTGGCACTGTGGGCTGGCGGTTTTGCCGCGGAGCTGCGCGATGATGCCGCCGGATTGCGCAGCGCCCTGCGGCGCGTGGATAAGAACCCGCTGGGCTCTGCGGCAGGGTACGGCACACCGGGGTTGCCGCTCGATCGCGACAACACGACGCACGCGCTTGGCTTTGCGAACACGCATGAACCGGTGACCGCCGTGCAGCTCTCTCGCGGCAAGGCCGAGTCCGGCGTACTGTTCGAATGTACGCTGCTGATGCAGGATCTGGGACGGCTCGCCGCCGACGTGCTCCTCTTCTATACGCAGGAGTTCGCCTTCATCGAGATTGCCGAGGCCTTCACGACCGGCTCCTCGATCATGCCGCAGAAGCGCAACCCGGACGTGTTCGAACTGCTGCGCGGCCGCTCGGCGGTCGCGCTGGCCGCGCTCGGCGAGGCGCTTGCCCTGTATGCAAAGCTGCCTTCGGGTTATCAGCGCGATCTGCAGCTGCTCAAGGCACCGCTGTTCCGCGGTATCGATCAGGCCCTGCAGAGCCTGGATGTTGCCGCCGCCGCACTCGCGGCGCTGGTGTTCCAGCCCGAGCGCATCCGCCTGGACCCGGCGCTGCATGCGGCTGAAGAGGCGTATGCTCTGGTCCTGAGCGAGGGTATCCCGTTCCGGGAAGCCTATCGCCGGATCGCCACCCGCTACAAGAAGTAGCGCTGGCTGTAAGATCTAAGGATCGACTCGAGGTCCGAACCAGGATGATGCGATGAGCGATGAGGCCGCTGCGGCGACGCGCGTGGAACCGGTTCCGGGGCTGGTGGGCATTACCCATCTGATCTACGGACTGCATGCGCTGTCTGTACTGATGGGGCTGCTCGCCTTTGGATTCGGTGGCGCGGCAATCCGCTTCGTGATCGGATTGCCCTCGATTGTCGCGGTCCTGATCAATTACGCGCGCCGCCGCGAGGCGCGCGGCACCTGGCTCGAGTCCCACTTCCGCTGGCAGATCCGTACCTTCTGGTTCGCGCTGCTGTGGATTATCATCACGCTGGCGGTCTCTGCGCCATTCGTCCTGTTCGTGGTCGGCGTCTTTATGGCGCTCTTTGGCTTCGGCGTGGTCGGCGTCTGGGTCATCTACCGCGTGGCGCGCGGCTGGCTGGTGCTCAGTGAGCACAAGCCCGTGCCGATGGACATCTGATGCATCGTGCTGTGCGACGACTGGGGCTGCTCGTGCTCGGCGCACTGGTGCTCGGGGGCTGTGGGGAGAAGGGGCCGCTGTGCCTGCAGGAGCCCAAGCCCGCCACCGTACCGGCGACAGCGCCTGCGGTCAGCGCGGATAGCAGTGCACCGGTTCCGGCCGCGACACCAGCTGACACCACCGCCACGGCGTCGACGACGACACCCTACAAACCCGTCGTGCCCGGCTACACGCGCTGCCACTGAGCGGCCGATCCGTAGCAGCGGAAACGCGCAGCCTCGGGCCAGCCCTTATACTGGAGCGCTTACGAGCCGGTAGAGCGCCATGACCTCAAGCCCCGATCTGATCCTGATCGATGGATCCTCTTATCTGTACCGCGCGTTTCACGCGCTGCCGCCGCTGAGCAATTCGCGCGGCGAACCGACCGGCGCGATCCATGGCGTGCTCAACATGCTGCAACGCTTGCGCCGTGAGTATCCAACCCAGCAGGTAGCGGTGGTCTTCGATGCGCCCGGCAAGACCTTTCGTGACGATCTGTTCGCCCAGTACAAGGCGCAGCGTCCGGCAATGCCTGATGATTTGCGCAGCCAGATCGCCCCACTGCTGGAGGCAGTTGCGGGTCTTGGTTTTCCGCTGCTGCGCGTCAGCGGCGTAGAGGCCGATGATGTGATCGGGACGCTGGCGCGTTGCGCGGCACAGGCCGGTCAGCAGGTGCTGATCTCCACCGGCGACAAGGACATGGCGCAGCTGGTTGATGAGCATGTGACGCTGATCAACACGATGAGCAACACGCAGATGGATCGCGCCGGTGTCAAGGCGAAGTTCGATGTTTATCCGGAGCAGATCATCGACTTTCTCGCGCTGGTCGGCGATACCTCTGACAACATTCCGGGTATCGCGCAGGTCGGACCCAAGACCGCCGCCAAGTGGCTGGGCCAGTACGGAACGCTAGAGCAACTTCTCGCGCATGCCGAGGAGCTGAGCGGCAAAGCGGCCGAGAATCTGCGTGCCGGGCGTGAAGCACTGGCGCTGTCGCGCGATCTGGCGACGATCCGCACGGAGCTGGATCTTGACCTTCAAGCGCAGGCGCTGATGATGCAGCCACCCAATCTTGCGCTGCTACGCGAGCTCTATGGGCGCCTGGAACTCAAAGGCCTGCTCCGCCAGCTCGAAGCGGAAACCGGCACAGCTCCTGCGACAGCCGAGGCGGTGCCTGCAACACCCGCGCCGCCCGCGGCGCGGCCGGCGGATTTGCCACCGATCCCCGCGCGTCACTACGAGACTGTCATCAGCTGGGAGGCGCTTGAGCGCTGGATCAGCGCGCTCAAGAGCGCACCGCTGATGGCCTTCGATACCGAGACGACCAGCCTTGATTACATGAAGGCGCAGATCGTTGGCGTCTCCTTCTGCATCGAGGCCGGAACGGCCGCCTATGTGCCCCTGGCTCACGACTACGCCGGTGCCCCCGAACAGCTTAATCGCGAGCGCGTGCTCGAAGCGCTGCGGCCACTGCTGGAAGATGCGGGGCGCCCCAAGCTCGGCCAGCACCTCAAGTACGACATGCACGTGCTGCAGAATCACGGCATCCAGCTCAAGGGTGCGCGTTTCGACACGATGCTCGAATCCTACGTGCTCGACAGCACCGGCACGCGCCACGACATGGACTCGATGGCGAGCAAGTACCTTGGAATCACCACCATCCACTTCGAGGATGTTGCCGGCAAGGGCGCCAAGCAGCTCACGTTCAACCAGGTGCCGGTGGACAGGGCGGCGGAATATTCGGCTGAAGATGCCGACGTCACGATGCAGCTGCATCAGGCGCTGTGGCCAAAACTCGAGGCGTTGCCGGCGCTCGCGCGCATCTACACCGACATCGAGCAGCCGCTGGTGCCGGTGCTGCTGCGCATGGAGCACACCGGCGTACTGATCGATCGCGCGATGCTGGAGCTGCAGAGCAAGGAACTCGCCAAGCGCATGGCCGAGCTGCAGGGCGAGGCCCATGTGGCTGCCGGCGGCGTGTTCAATGTCGAGTCCCCCAAGCAGCTGCAGCAGATCCTCTATGAGAAGCTGCAACTGCCGGTCAAGCGCAAGACACCAACCGGTCAGCCCTCGACCGCCGAAGATGTGCTCGAGGAACTCGCGGTCGAGTACCCGCTGCCGCGCCTGATCCTTGAGTACCGCGGACTGGCCAAGCTCCGTTCCACCTACACCGAGCGGCTGCCGGAGCAGATCAACGCGGACACCGGGCGCGTGCACACCTCCTATCACCAGGCAGTGGCCGCCACCGGACGGCTCTCATCAACCGATCCGAATCTGCAGAACATTCCGGTCCGCAGCCCCGAGGGGCGACGTATCCGCCAGGCCTTCATCGCACCGCCTGGCTGCGTGCTGCTGGCGGCCGACTATTCGCAGATCGAGCTTCGGATCATGGCGCACCTCTCTGGTGATGAAGGTCTGCTCAAGGCCTTCGCTGCGGAGCGTGATATCCACCAGAGCACTGCGGCCGAGGTCTTCGGACTCTCGCCCGAGCAGGTCAGCGCCGAGCAGCGGCGCGCCGCGAAGGCCATCAACTTCGGTCTGATCTATGGCATGTCGGCCTTTGGGCTCGCGCGCCAGCTCGGGATCGATCGGCAGGCCGCGGGGCAATACGTCGAACGCTATTTCGCGCGCTACCCCGGTGTGAAGCGCTACATGGATGCCACGCGCGAACTCGCGCGTCGCAACGGCTATGTCGAAACGGTGCTGGGGCGGCGGCTGTATCTGCCGGAGATCAACTCACGCAACCGCCAGCTGCAGCAGTACGCCGAACGCAGCGCGATCAATGCGCCGATGCAGGGCACTGCAGCCGATATCATCAAGCTGGCCATGCTTGCAGTGGATGCCTGGTGCAGTACGCAGCAGGGTGCCGCGCGCCTGATCATGCAGGTGCACGATGAACTGATACTGGAAGTGCGCACCGAGGCACTGGAGAACACCCGCGAGCGCGTGTGTGCGCTGATGA
>Ga0302317_10001081_pt1 | contig 20980 bp, 21 predicted proteins | sample III_Palsa_N3_3_FD_200450 | JGI IMG/M metagenome (GOLD analysis project Ga0302317, IMG submission 200450) | Peat permafrost microbial communities from Stordalen Mire near Abisko, Sweden - III_Palsa_N3_3 | ecosystem: Environmental > Terrestrial > Soil > Palsa > Peat permafrost | place: Sweden...
CCATCGGACTCCATCATCGCGCCGTTGGGGTCGGGGAATCGACGCAGGCCCGTCGCCTGCGCCGCGGCCAGGAAGCGGTGCGCGAACGCGCTCGGATCCACCGCGGACTGGACCGACACCTTGCCTCGGAGACCCCGGTACTGCTCGGCACGCATGTCGTGGTACGCCTCGATGCGCGACTTGTACAACCCCAGCACGGACTCGTATCCCCACGTCGGGTTGCCCGACACCGCCGCGTAGTGATCCCAGTCGGCGCGATGCCCGCGCGACCACGTCGAGACGTTGATGCTCGCGCCACCGCCCAGCACCTTGCCCATCGAGTAGTCGATCGCGCGGCCGTTCAGGTGGGCATTGGGCACGCACCTGAACGCCCAGTCGAATTCCGTGCCGAGCGTGGCCGGCCAGAGGTTCGGATCCTGGATCAACGGGCTGTTGTCGTCGCCGCCCGCTTCGAGCAGCAGTACCGTCGTATGGGGATCCTCGGCGAGCCGTGCCGCGACCACGGAACCCGACGTTCCGGATCCGCAGACGATGTAATCGTAATGCGGCTTGATGTCCGCGGCCAGGCGCGCCTGGTTGGCTCGTGCGCGGGCTTCGAAGTCCGCGTCTTCTCGATTGATCTGCTGGTTCATCGCGATTCGCTCCAAGTCAATAAGTCCGGTTGCCGATGCCAGCACCGAGACCACGAGCTGATCGTTTCAGGTGTACTCGGCTCTCACATCCCCTGCCCGGCCGAAATGGGCGTCATCCCTTCGTGTTCGAGCCGCGATCAGGTGGCATGAAAGACTGCGACCAAGGGGAGTGGCTGGCTGTCGGAAGCCCCACCATAGTGCGATTCACGGTACCTCTGCCTCGGCGTCGGCGACGTTGAGCCGATGGCGCAAGAGGTCGAGACGCGCGAGTCATCGATGGCCACCGACCGCGTGAAATCATTCATCAACCGCCCTTTCCGGGCCTCGCATCCGCAGAGGACACCATGCCGAAGTTCGACTCGCAGAGAAGAAAGATCGTCCTGGCCGCCGCCTGGGCCAGCCTGGCGCTTGCCGCCGGCGCGACGCGGGCCGAAGGCAAGCATCGATATGCCGCCATCGTCTTCGACGGCTTTCCCATCTTCGATCTGCGTCCGGTCGGCGCGAAGGCCGAGGCGCTCTTCCCCGGCAAGGGGGCGGCGTTGACTGCGGCGTGGCGCACCCGTCAATTCGAGTACCAGTGGCTGCACGCGCTGTCGAACAGCTACGTCGACTTCAGGACGGCGACGGACGATGCGCTGGTCTTCGCGTGCCGGTCGATGGACATCCCGTTGTCCGACGCGGACAGGATGACGCTGGTCTCGATGTTCGACGCACTGGGCGTCTGGCCGGACGTCGCACCCGCCGTCGCGGCCATTCGGCGCGCGGGACTGAAGACGGCGATCCTGTCGAACATGACTGCCCGCATGCTCGACTCGGGCCTCGCCGAGGCCGGTCTCTCGAAGGCCTTCGATGCCGTTCTCAGCACCGATTCGATCCGATCCTACAAGCCCAGCCCGGCCAGCTATCGCATGGCGCTCGACACGCTCCGGCTTCAGCGGCAGGAGATCCTCTTCGTGCCGTTCGCCGGCTGGGACGCAGCGGGCGCCAAGACGTTCGGCTACCCGACGTTCTGGGTGAACCGGCTCGGTGCGCCCGCGGAGGAATTCGGCAACGAGCCCGACGGCAGCGGTCGCAATCTCGCGGACATGCTGGCGTTCGCCGGGATCCCGGCGAACTGAAGTCCGACGCTCAATGCGCGGCCGTCTGTACCTGGACCGACGCGCCGACGACGCCGTTGACCTGCGGTGCCACGACGAGATAGCGCCTGACGGCCGGCCGATCATCCTCGACGAGCTGGCGGATCGGTCCCACCACCCCGACGATGGCCGAGCCGGCCGGATTCGTCTTGAAGGCCGCGAGCGACTCGACCGGCACGCTGCCGTCCACATGTTCCGACAGCCCCAGCACATAGGTCGTGCCGGGCGCCAGCCCCGTCACGGAAGCCTGCACCACCTGCACCAGGCCCTGGTCGAACAGCGACACGCTCGTCGGCGCGCCGCCGCCCTTGCCGGCCAGGGTGAGATGCGTCGCGTGCCCGGCGCCGGCCAGCGGCTGCAGGTTGGCCGTACCGACACCGTCGGGTACCGCATCCGGCACGTAGGCGAGCGCCTGCGGCGCCTGCCCGATCGGGATGTCCTCGCCGATCACCTTGTTGGTCGCCGTGTCGATCGTGACCAGCGCGTCGCCGTTCTCCAGTCCCACGTAGATGCGCGAGCCGTCGCCCGACGGCCAGAGCCCGTGCGGCAACGCGCCGACCGGGATCATAGCGACCTGCGCGAAGTCGCCGTCGGTGCGGAACACCTTGACCTCGTTGAGCCCACCAATGGTCACGTAGGCGAACTGCCCTTTCGGCGTGCGCGCGAAGTTGACGTGGTTGGTGATCGGGCCGGTGTCGAAGCTCTTGATCACCGCGAACGGCGGATGGGCGTCGAACACCGTCGTGCGGCCGATGTCCTTCAGCGTGAACCACACCTGCTTGCCGTCCGGCGTGGCCGCGATGTTCGGACAGAACGGGCTGTCCTGCTTCACGTGGCCGACGATCTGGTGCGTGGCGACATCGACGACCACGGTCTCGGGGCTGAACGACGAACAGACGTAGCCGTACTTGCCGTCCGGCGAGAAGATCTGCATGCCTGGGCCGCCGGGCGTGGTGATGCGCAGCTTCTCCTCGTACGTCGCCGTGTCGATCACGGAAACGTAGTTCTCGCCGCGCACGGTGACCCAGGCCTCCTTGCCGTCCGGCGTGAAGAACACCTCGTGCGGCGAGCGGCCGACGTAGGACACGTGCTTGACGGCGTTGGTCTCGGTGTCGATGAACGTGACCGAGTTGGAGCCGATGCTCACCGCCGCGATCGTGTGGTGGTCCGGCGAGTAGCCGAGGCCGTGCACGAGCAGCGCGCCGCGATACAGCGGGCTCAGGTCCGTGGCCGACGGGTCGCCGAGCCGGATGACCCCGAGCAGCTTGCCGTCGGCGGGATCGGTGACGGAGATCGTGTTCGAGAACTGCTCGGCCGCGTAGACGCGATCGCGGTGGCTGATGGGCTGGTCGGCATCGGCGGAGGCGCCTGGCGCCTGGCCGGCCTGCGCGCACAGCGCAAGCGCCGAAAGCATGAAAGGGACGCACCGGCGTCCGAGGGATGACGAGTTCATGTCAATGTTCTCCTTGCATCATCGATGCGTGCATGAGCTGAGGGGTGGGTTTCGATCTGCAGACGTCCGACGCCGCGGGACCGCCGCGCGTCGCGTCGGGAAGATGAGATGCCGCCAGGCGCATGGCGTCGATCTCCTGGCGCTGCTCGACGATGATTTCCTGCGCCATGCGGCGCAAGGTCTCGTCGTGCCCGTAGCGCAACTCCGCCAGGGCCATGTCGATCGCACCCTGGTGGTGGGGCACCATGGTCGCGACGAAGTCGCGGTCGACGTTGCCGGACGGCGGGACGTTCATCGCGACCATCATCCTGTCCATGGCGCGCGCGTTGTCGGTCGTGAAGTCGTCGACTGGCTGCGAGAGCGTTTCCTGCGGCACGGCCTCGGTGCTCAGGGCCAGTGCCGCGAAGACCGCGATGGCAATCGTCGCGAGGATGAGGATGGATGGCCGCATGGGATCTCGCGATATCGCGCTCAGTCGAGGTAAGCGGGGAATGCGGGAAGCGACTGGAAGCTCTCGACCGAGTGCTGGATCACGACCCGCGCCTTGGTGTTCTTCACGATGGCCTCGATCCGATCCATCGACGCCAGCGTGTCCGCGCGGCTGGCGTTGAAGACGGGCATGCGACGGTTGGCCCGGTTCTCCGGCGAATGGAACAGGTCGCCCGACAGCAGCACGTAGCCGGAATTGCGCAGCTTGACGAGCAACACGTGATGCCCGGGCGTGTGCCCCGGCGCGGACAACAGGCGCACGGTGCCGTCACCGAAGATGTCGTAATCACCGTTGATCATCTTCACGCTGACGTTGGCGATGCCTGAGACCAGCGCCGGATTCACGCGCACCGGCGTCGGCACCGACTGCCAGAACGCCATCTCGCGGCTGTCGACGATCCACGTCGCCTTCTTCAGCTCGTTCGCGTTGCCGACGTGGTCGCCGTGCGAATGCGAGAAGGCGAAATACTGGATGTCGTCGTAGCCGAGGTTCAACTGCGCGAGCTGCGACGCGAGGGTGTGCGGAATGACGGCCGTGTAGTACGCCAGCTTCGTTCCTTCCGGTGGATTCGCGTACTTGTCGCCGAGACCGGCCTCCCACAGGAAATTGCCCGAGGGGTGCTGGATGAGGAAGCACGACGCCATCAGCGTTCCGGGGTGGCCGTCGTACTCGCCGGTGTCGGCGAACGGCGCGAGGTCGGCGATCTGCAGCCGTCCGCAATCGAGCGCGTAGAGCCGCACGAGCGGCGCGTCGGCCGCTCGTGCGGCCAGCGGCGCAAGAAGCCAGGGAAGCAGCGCGAAGGCCAGCGCGCGAAGAAGCAGGGCAATGCGGAACATGGGGACTCCTGTTGATTGGCATCGGTGCCGAATGCCAAGGCGCATCGCGCACCAGGGACTCGGTCCGTGGATCCCAGCGTAGGCATTGGCGCTTCTCGTCGACACATCCCGTCGGCCGGGATCCGCATGCCCCCTCGCGAGGACGCGCGCCCCCCTCAGGCGGCGCGTGCCAGGCCTGACGACCTCAGGTGGCCATTGCGAAGCAGGATCAGCGTCCGCGTCGTCGCGAATGGCGCATGGGTCGAATCCGGGTGCAGCCGCAGCCAGGTGCCCGCCGGATATCGCTCTTCCCCGCTGCGCAGTTCGCCCTCGAGCACGAGGATCTCTTCGCCGCTGCGATGCGCATGCAGCGGGACGGTGGCGCCCGGTCGCCAGCGCACGAGGCTGACGCCGTGACCGTCATCCGACAACGTCGCGACGTCCATCAACGCGGCACGCGCGGCATGCCATGACCGCGCACTCGCGGGGACGCGGTGCGTCCGTCCGCGGGCGGTCGACGGCTCGCAATAAAGAAACAACGTCGCGGGGCCGTCATCGGCCGTCAACAGGCCGCCTTTCGACCCGGACACGAAGTCGCCCTTCGAAAGGAGAATGCCCTCCGCGTCGCGAACGCTGCCGCGCAGCACGTACACGTCCTGCCGCCAGGTTCCCGACAACGCGAAGCGCTCGTGCGTCTTCAGGTGCACGACACCCGACCACTGCAACGCCTTCGCGTCGGTAAGGTGGGTGACGCGCGGACTCGTCGCCGAACCGCCCTCGAGGTCGATGAATTGACGTTCGATCATGACGCCCTCCGTCGATTTCAGACGCTGACGGCGCGCAGGCCGACCGGCATCGTCTTGAATGGAACGAAGCCCGGCAACCCCTCGACACGCCGCAGCCATGCGCCGATCTGCGCATAGCCGCCGAGGTCGACGTTGCCTTCCGGCGCGTTCGCGATGTACGAGTACAGCGCGAGGTCCGCGATGGTGGGGTTGTCCGCGGCGATCCACGACCGCCCGATCAACGCCTTGTCGATGACGTCCAGCGCCGCATGCGCTCGCGCGATCACTTCCTTCGGATCGCGCGGCGCGTTGAACAACACGATCGAGCGCGCGGCCGCCGGCCCGAACGCGATCTCGCCCGACGCGACCGACAGCCAACGCTGCACCGCCGCGGCCGGCGCCGCCGCCTCGGGCAACCAACGCGTGGCGCCGTACTTCTTCGCCAGGTAGACCAGGATGGCGGTCGAGTCAGGAATGATCTCGTCGCCATCGACGAGCACCGGTACCTGCCCGAACGGGTTCAGCTTGAGGTGTTCCGACGACTTCTGCTGACGCGCCTTCACGTCGACCTCGATGGTCTCGTGAGCGATGCCCAGGATGGACAGGAACAGGCGAACGCGGTGCGAATGCCCGGAGAGGTGAAAGGAGTAGAGCTTCATGATGTCCGTCCGTCTGGTGGAATGAAGGTGGGTGTCGAGGCAAGCGTAGTGATCGAACGCTTCGAGCGGAAACCCCGAAACGCTGATGACGCCGCCACTCGATCGGGTAGGAGAGACGCGCGTCGACCCCGCCGGCATGGCGACGACTGCCCCTTCGGGATGATTTCGCGCGGAGGCACATCGCCGACGATGAGCTCGCCCATCGGGAACAGGCAGGAGATGCTCATGGCAGACCGGACGATTCGCATCGACGCACGTCGAGTTATCGGCGACGAATTCGCCTGCCGGCGATGCGCCTGTGCAGGCGACGGGACAGGATTGGCATCGAGCTCCCTGGACGACGCGTTCGACGCGTTCCGATCGTTGGGTGGTGTCCTGGGCGGCGACGAGCTGGTCGCGATGTTGCGACCCGTGCGCCCGCAGCCGATGTCGTGGATCGCGCGCCTGATCGTCAGCAGAGGCATCGTGAACTTTTCCTGGCACGCGCGCACGATGATCCCGATGTTCCAGTTCGAAGGAAGCGACCTGCGGCCGCGATCGGCGGTCGACGCCGCCATCCGCGAACTCGTCGACGTGTACGACGACGAAGAGATCGCCTGCTGGTTCACGCGGCCCAACGCCTGGCTGGAACGCACGTCGCCATTGGCCGCGCTGGCGACACGGCCCGACTCGCTGGTGTCGGCCGCGCGCGCCGACCGCTTCGTGGCCCGCGGCTGAGCGCAGACGACGGCCCCGTCACTCGTCGCGACGCCTCTCGCTGTCGACGCCGTTGCGACGAAAGGTCGCCGGCGACACCGCCATTGCACGACGGAAGGCCTTGCTGAAAGCCGCTTCCGACTGGTAGCCGACCTCCGTGCCGATGTCCGCCACGCCGCGCTTCGTTCGCTGCAGCAGTTCAGCCGCCCGCGACATCCGCGTCTGCAGCAGCAAGCCGCCCGGCGTCATGGCCGAGGCTTCGCTGAAGCGTCGCGCGAACGTCGCACGCGACATCGCCACGAGCCCGGCCAGTTGGTCGAGCGTCCAGGCGCGTCCGGGTTCCTGCAGGATGGCTTGTACCGCCCGCGCCAGCCGGGCATCGCCGATCAGTCGAAGCAGGCACGGCGACAGGCCGGCGCGCCGACTGCTGATGCGCATGGCCAGCGTGAACAGCGCCGTGCAGAGCGACGCGACGATGGCCACCGCACCGGGCATGTCGCCCTCGACCTCCGTCCTGATCAACGACACGAGAAGCCGCAGATCGGTGTCGCTCGTCACTTCGGACAGGGAAACATGCAGGACGGTGGGCAAGGTCTCGAACACCCGGTCGACAGCGCTCGAGTCGTACGAGAACCGCCCGCAAAGAAGGTCGAGCTCGATCTCGCCCAGTTCGCTGCGACGCAGTGTCAGCGGCCCGTTCGAGGTCGTCGCGACGCGATGCGAATCATCTGGCTGCGATCCCACCCTGACCCGATGAGCCAAGCCACTCGGGAAGGCGACGAAGTCGCCGGCTCGCACCTCGATCGGCGCCATGCCCTCGACGTCGATCAGGCAGTTGCCGCTCAAGGCGACATGGAACACGATCTCGTGCGCCGGCGCCGGCCCGTGGTCGACCGTGACGCCCTCCGCGAACTGGCAACGCAGGTCCAGGGCGGCTTCCAGCCTCACGATCCGCACGAGTTGACTCAGCGCATCCATATGTCGCCCCGGAGCAGCGGTGTCGACCTGTCAGGCAGGTGTGCGGGCGTTGTCGCGCTTCGGGCCCTGCGCAGCCGCATCGGCCGACACGACGTTCGAGGCATGCGCATCGATGGCATCGAGTGCGCGCGCCGAGTACACCATCGCCGCGCCCGCGTTCAACGCGACGGCCACGCCGAGCGCCTCTGCCACTTCGTTCTTGCTCGCACCGAGCTTGACAGCTTCGGCCGCGTGCACCGTGATGCAGCCGTCGCAGCGCGTGGTGACCGAGACCGCCAGTGCGATGAGCTCGCGCGTCTTCGCATCGAGGTGGCCGGTCTTCTCGCCGGCCTTGGACAGCGTCTGGTAGCCCTTGACCGTCTCCGGCGACACCGAGGCGAAGTCGCCGATGCGGGCGACCAGCTTCTTGCGATAGTCGAGCCAATTCAACATGAGAATCTCCAGTTCGTTGGGCCCGAGGACATTTCGGCGCCGAGGCACCTAGTTTGAGGCGGTTGGTTGAGACTTCCAATGCCGAACAATCTCGATTTCATGTTCCATCGTCTTACTTGGATGAGCGCAAGGCAAATCGATTGCGCTCGGAGACGGAGGGAAGAAGGCCTTCGAGCTGTCATATCCACGCTGGCTGCGTTCACCCGAACGCCACGCGGACAGGCGGCGAAAGCAGTGCGCCAGGCATCGGCGCAGGGAAGTGGCGAGACGCCGCGAACTGCTGCGGCGGCGGGTCGATGCCGGTCGGCCGACGCAGCAGCCCACGCCGATCCGCGGCCGCGATGGCTTGCGTCCTGCTGGAGACGCCCAGCTTGCCGTAGGTCGACTTGATGTGCGACTTGACGGTACCGATCGAGATGTCGAGCTGGCGTCCGATGGTCTTGTTCGGTTCGCCGCGGACGACCAGCGCCAGCACCTGTGCCTCCCGCTCCGTCAGGGCTTCGAACGACAGGCTCTCGGCCAGGCGCGCGGCCGCCTGCGGGCAGAGGTAGCGACTTCCGCGCTGCACCGCGCGAATGCCTTCATCGAGATGCTCCAGTTCGAAGCCCGGGACGAGATAGCCGCGCACGCGATGCGAAAGCGCGTAGCGAAGCTCCCACTCGCGATCGGCACCGGAGACGATGACCACCGGCGGCGATGCCGCGTCGCGCGCGCCGCGGTCCGCGAGGACGACGCCGGAATCGTAGTCCGCGATGATCACGCGCGAGAGAACGTGCTGCTCCGCGAAGTCGTCCAGCCCTTGCGTGCCGGCCGCGGCCAGGTTCACCACGATGTCGGGCGTGCGGCCCAGCGCGGCGACGAGACAGGAGCGCACGAGCGAGTCTCGATGCGCGATGGAGACGAGGATCGGTCGGTTCTGTGTCATGGCGATTCTCCGTTGGTCAGCGACTGGTCGCGTTTGGGCGCGATGATTGCCAGATCGTTTGTTGAAGCGTATCGATCACGCTCCCCAAAGAGAAACCCCGAAGCGCTGAACTTGCAGCCACTCGAACGAGTGAGCCGACACTAGCTTCCCACGAACGAGGGAATTGGTGCGCGCGAGCACTTGCAGGCGAGCGGCGGCGCCGGCTCCCAGTCTGGGTCACCCATGGCGGTGCCGGAGTGCCGTACAACTCCGCACTGCACTTGGCGGGTGCCAACGGGCGCTACTTCACCGCAGGCGTCGCCTACAAGTTAGCGCGTCCGCTCAGACCGGCGAATCGATGATGCCGCGCTTGACTGCGATCATCACGGCGTGGGTGCGGTCGTTGGCCCCGAGCTTGCTGGAAATGTTCTTCATGTGCGACTTCACCGTGTCCTCGGACAGGCACAATAGCCTGGCGACGTCCCGGTTCGAATTGCCGGCCGCGACGCGCTTGAGCACCTCGAGCTCGCGCATCGAGAGCGCCGACTCGATCATGTGCTCCGCCAACTCGCCTGCGATCTCGGGCGGGATGTAGCGCCGGCCGGCATGAACCGCCCGCAGAGCATTGATCAGTTCGGTACGCACGGAACTCTTGAGCATGTAGCCGCTCGCGCCGGCCTTCAGCGCGCGATAGGCCTGCGCGTCGCCGCGATAGGTCGATAGCATGATGATGCGGGCATCGGGCCATTGCTCGACGATGGCGGAGGTCGCCATCACGCCGTCGACATCGGGCATCTGCAGGTCCATGATCGTCACGTCCGGACGCATCTCGCGGAAGCTGTCGATGGCCTCGCGCCCGTTGGACGCCTCGCCCACCAGCGTCATGTCCTCCTCGCCGGCGATGACAGCCGCGATGCCTGCGCGCAGCAACGGATGATCGTCCACAACCAATACTTTCATGGCGACTCCGTTCGAAGTGGCTGGATCCTGCGAAAGATAACCCGAATGAGAAGGGGTGTCGATACTCGAAAGGGTGAGAACCGTGCGGTCAGCGTCCTCAGAAAATCAATCATCGCGCTCGTGAGGGAACGCAGCGCGGGCATTGTCGGTACGAATCGGAGCAGTCGACCCCACCGTCACCTCGACCGAGGCGGCAGGTCTCTTCGTCAGAATACGCCACGGCCACGTCGGGGCGCTCGGCCATCAGCCTATCCGCATCGCGCTTGTCTTCGAGCGTCGCGTGCGCCGGCTCACCAGTGCCGAGACGGGACGTGGCGGCCCGCACCTTGAGCGCGCGGCCCTACGTGCTTTTCAGCAAGGCAACAGCACGGATTGCACGAAGGCGTCGATCGCAGACCTGGACGCGGCAGATCGGTGTCGAGATGACCACTAGCCCTTTCGAGCTACTCCTTTTCAATTGAAAGCGCACTCATACCCTAAAGAGTGATCCGGCCGACACCGGAATTCGGGTATGCCGCGCCCGCGCATCGACCTAGCATTCAGTGATGCAAAGACTCTTCTCAATGTTTCCAAAGGGCGCACCGGGACTCGCGCTCGCGCTCATACGCGTTGCGCTCGGATTGAGCTTCGCCGAAGAGCACTGGCTGGCTCCGGGTGCATTCGACCAGCGCTGGATGCTGGTCGGTTCGGCCATCGTTGCCGCCGGCCTGTGCGCCGGGCTGTTGACGCCCGTGATGTGCGCCTTGTGCGTGATCCTGGAGGTCGCGACCTGGACCACGAGCAGCCTGACCTGGCAGGAGATCCATTTCTGCATCGTGCTCGACGCGATCGCGCTCGCGCTGCTGGGTCCAGGCGCGTATTCTCTGGACGGACGCGCGTTTGGTCGTCGCAAAGTGATCTTCCCCGCCGACCCGCCGGGGCGCAGGTAGCCGCATCAACCACGCTGGAGACGACGCCATGAGCCCTGCCATCAACGCGTGCTACGTCGTCGAGATCGTCAGTCCGGTCGCCTTCGACGAGACGGTCGCGCGGCTCGTCGCCGCGATCAAGTCGGCCGGGCTGCTGCTGATCGCGCAGTTCGATCACGCCGCAGGCGCGCGGGTCGCGCGGCTCGAGATGCCGCCGACGCTGGTCCTGGTCTACGGACATCCGTTGCGCGGAACGCCGATCATGCAGTCCGTGCCGGTCGCCGCGCTCGACCTGCCGCTGCATGTGCTCGTTCGCGAAGACTCGCCCACGCGGACCATCGTCGCCTTCCATCCGATCGTGGCAATGCTGACGGCCGTCGGCGTGGCCGAGGACATGGCCCAGCGACTCGAGCCGGCGCAGCAGTTGATACGCGACGCGCTTTGCCGCTGAAGCGGCCGGACGTTTCGGCCGGCCACGCGATCTTCAGGCCGTCAGCGCCTTCAGCTCGCCGCGCGCCACGCCGCTCAGCGTGCGCCAGGCCAGCCAGGCGATCACGATCGTCGCGAAGGCGAGCAAGGCCCAGGCCACCGCATCGGCGACCGGACTCTGGAAGGCCTCGACCATGTGCATGCCAGCGATCGCCATCGAGGCCAGCGGGAAGCTGACGGCCCACCAGCCGACGCGGAACGGACAGCAGCGCAGCAGCGAGCGCAGCTGTCCGACCAGCACCGCGAGCATGAACAGCGCCAGCAGGTACAAGGCCTCGGCGAACGTGTCGATGCGGCCGACCGTCACGACGTACGTGGAGACGCCGACGGAGAATGGCGCCAACAGGATCAGCAGCGTGGGTTGCAGCGCCGGCGGCATCCGCGGCTGGAACATCAAGCGCGCGAAGATCAGCGTGAAGAGCGGCACGGAAAAGAACAGTCCGATCGCCAGACCCACCAGGCGCAAGACCTGCAGTTCGGGCGGCAGTTCGAGCACCGGCATCGCGAGCGGGACATCGAGCAGGCCGACCACCGGAACGATCCAGGCGGGCGTCGCATGTTCGGGTGCCTGCAGGTTGCTTATCCAGCGATCCACCATTCGCCACGCGAACAGGATCATCGCCACCACGCCGATGGCCCAGATCGCTTGCGCCAGCCACAGCACCACCGGCGCGATCACCAGCGGCACCAGCAGCGCACTGATGATCAGCGTGCCGAACAGGTTGCTCGCGATCGGGTGGTTGAATTCCGTGCGCACCGCATCGGTCGAGAAGAAGAGCTTGACGCCGTAGGCGCAGAGCAGCGCGATGAACGCCACCACCGCGATGGCGCCGATCACCTGGTAGATCCACGCCGGTGCGCCGAAGCGCGCATGCGCGAGGTGCCACGCCGAGCTTAGACCGGTCAGCCCCATGATCGAGCCGAAGAGCGCGATGGGCAGGTACTGCAGCGGCCGCTCCGCGGTCGGAACAAGTGTCGTCGAGGTGGTCATGTCATCTCCCGCAATACGCCAGCGGCGCGTCGTTCGATGCTACGAGCCGCGAACACGCGACGCAATCCGCGTCCAGGCGATTGACCGGCCACCCTTTCGAGTGATCAACACCTCTCCACGCCGCCCGAAGCGCCCAAAAAAAAGGGAGGGCTTTCGCCCGCCCGTCAAGACAAAGAGAGGGAGTCTCTAGGTCAACATTTTCCCTGCGGACCCCCTGCCTCGATCGCGACGATCTCGGCAGGCTGATCCAGGATGCCGGCGGCCATGGCCAGCACGACGGCGTGCGTGCGGTCGCGCGCCTCCAGCTTCCTGATGATGCTTTTCACATGGTTCTTCACCGTGCCTTCCGAGATGGAGAGGCTGTCGCCGACCTCGCGATTGCCATTTCCCAGCGCCACCAGCGTCAGCACCTGCACCTCGCGGCTGCTGATCTCCTGGACTGCGCTCGCAAGCGATTGCGACGGCCGGCTCGAAGTCACCGGCCCTCCGCTGGAGTCGGCCGGCGAGTCGGGCGACGCTTCGCCTGCAGCGCGCACGCGCAGCCCGTCATCAGAAGCTGTCGGTTCCACGGACGTGGTCGGTGCCCGGCCAGGACGATCCGTCGGTCGACAGCAGCCCCTTCGCGTTGCGGTGGCAGTAGCTCGCGAAGGTCGTCGCGTCGCCGAAGACGGTCGGGGCTGCGTGCGCGCCGATGTGATCCTTGTAGGCGATGGACCAGCCGTCGAGCTCCAGCGTCAGGTTGTCGATCGGCTCCAGCACCACTCCGAGGGTCGCGTCCTGCGACTTCTCGGGCCGCAGCCTCTTGTTGCCGCTCGTCAGCGCCATCAACTGTTGCCTGAACGCGCTGTCGTAGTCCCAACCGCTGGAAGGCGTGGGAAAGCGTCTGCGGCAATCTCGACATTTAAATGGTTTCAAATATAAAATAGCGGCCGGACCGCGCAGGACTCGAGTTCTTACTCCTGGCTCGAAGATCGCAACGATTCGATCGATTGAAGGGAATTCGGGATCAACAGGACATCGTCGCCAAGGGATATGGGCGAGCCATGCCTATTCGAATCGATGTTGGTCGAGCGATATTGAGAGCAGGTGTGATCCGAGCTAAGCGGGCGATTGCCGCCAAGCCTGCCACGAACGCCATGCGACGGCGCTACCGTCCGAGTCGCTCACTGTGCCCGTCCGGGCAAGGGGCGACTGCCCCAAGCTGCGGTCGATGATCGCACCCTCTTCTTCAATTGACTCATCTGGATATCAAGCAGGCACGATACTAGTCACGAAAAAATCTCTCGTGAACGTCTCTTTGGAGACGTTTGAAGTTTTCTGGATTGAAATACAAAAACTAACCCCCAGGCGCTCGAGACAATATTCAGGCACTCACGGCCAAATCATATTCAGAATCCGGCGATCGCTGAAGACTCGAGCGTCTCGAACATCAGCGCGATCGTCTGAAGCCGGTGTCGAATGCTGCCCGAAGTCACCGTACGGCCAGGAGCCGGCGCGGACAAGGCCGCGCCGGCCGCCTCAGGGCCTCGGTGCCCTCACGTCACGCAGCGGGCGCCAGCGACGCGGGGCCACGCGACGCCTCAACGATGCCGCGCGAATTGCCGGGCCGAGTCGATGAACAGGAGCCCGTTCGGAACACCGTAGCCCGTCGCGTTGTCCCAGCCCACGGTCGCGGCCAGGGACGAGTCCAGGCCGAAGCCCAGCACCGCGTAGCCCGGCTCATGCTCCTGGCCGCCGAAGTCGGTGGCGGCGTAGACCAGCGCGCTCATGAAGCCGGAGGTCTGGGGTGGCGGCACCCCCAGCAAGTCGGTGGCCGAATAGTTCGTCAGCACGTTCTTGAACGACACATCGGCGGTCGTGAGCTGTTGCTTGCCTGCGACCGGCAAGATGTCGCGAATGGCAAACGCCGGCAGCGACCCCATCAGCGGGGCCGCCAGCCCCAGGGACTCGCCGGCGGCCTGGTCTGCAAGCGCCCAGATCGCCGAGAAGACAGGTGTCGCGAGACTCGTCCCGCCGATGACCGCGAACTCCACGACACCCGTGTTCGGGTTGGTCAGCACCACGATGCCCCCGGTGAACGGATCGGCAAGCGCGGAGATGTCCGGCGTCTGGCGGCCCGTTCCGGGAAGCTTGCGCTGCCAGCGTTGAGGCCACCAGACAGTAACGTTCGGTAGGGCCGAGACTGCATCGACCTGGCGCGACGAACGCCATCGCGTGCTGGGGAGACCTTCAGAGATCGAGCGCCAGGCCCCCGGTGCCGGCGTCCGCCATTGCGGGCACCGAACAGCAGATCAGTGCCGTGCCGGCGGGGCCGCCCGGCGTCGCGCGTCCGGGGTAGGCGACCGCGCCGGAATGCAGCGTCGTGCGACAGGTGCCGCAGGTTCCGTCGCGGCAGCCGTAGTCCGGCTCCAGCCCGGATCGCTCCGCCAGTTCGAGCAGCGACCCGCTGCCGGGCGTCCACGTCGCAGTCTTGCCGGTGCGCACGAAGGTCACCGGCGTGTCGACGACCGCAGCCTCGCGGGTCGGCGTCGCGGGCGAGTCCGACGCCGCGCTCGCCCTGCGCTTCAGCGACGACGGGCCGAAAGCTTCGGCACGGATCCGATCGTCGGCGATGTTGAGCGCCCGCAGGCCGTCGTACATACGCTGCATGAACGCAGACGGACCGCAAAGATAGAAATCGTAGTCATCGAACGGCAGGCGCCTGCGCAGCACGTCGATGTTCAGATGCCCCTCGAACTCGTCTGCGACACCCTGCACGTACGCACTGCGCGGGCGACTGAAGACGCGCGTCACCGTGATCCCGCCGTTCGACCGAACCTGCAACGCAGCGAGCTCGTCGCGAAACGGCATTGACTCGCTGTCGCGAGCACCATGCATGAAATGGATCCGACGCAACTTGCCGAAGCGGTGGTCCGCCTCGATGAATTGCTCCGCCATCGCGAGCATCGGCGTGATGCCGATGCCCGCCGACAGCAGTACCACGGGACGCGGCGAGTCGAGGTCGGGGACGAACTCGCCTTGCGGCCCGCGCACCTCGACGATCGCGCCCTCGGTGAGCCGTCGACGCAGTTCGCGCGAGCCGGTTCCCGATTGCTTGACGCTGATGCGGTAGCCGCCGCCCGCGGGCATCCGCGACAGGCTGTAGCTGCGAATCAGCGGCTCGCCGCCAGCGGTCGTCTCGACAGGCAGTCGCAGAACGAGGTGCATGCCCGCATCGCCGGGTGCGAAGTGATCCGCAGCGACCGGGTGCAACGCGTATGACCGCACGTCGTCGGTCTCGTCAACGATGCCATGGACGCGGAACGGGCGCCAACCGCGATTGATCGACCGCTCGCGTGCCTCCGTCCAGGTGCCGGTGAGTTCGGCCTCGGCCGACTCGTCGCGTACCGGACCGCGCCACCGCATTACGGCACGCCGACGCACGACACGCTCGACATGAAAGCGCCACAGCCTCTGCGCGCCCTCGAACGCCGCCATCCGCGGGCTGTCGAACAGGACCTCGACCGAGCCGCTCAGTTGCAGCAGGTCGCCGGTCGCGAAGTCCGGGAAGAGCAGCCCGGCCTTCGGATTGACGAGGAAGTTGCCGAGTGTGTTGAAAAACTGGTTGCCGGCGAAATCGGGAATGGTCAGCCAGTCGCCTTCGACGTCGACGAAGCCGGGACGGCCTCCGCGGTGCGACACGTCCACGGCGCGCGCGGGCTCCTCCGCGAAGCTCGCCACGAAGAACGTGCCGCCGCGCTGGATGACCGCGCGAGCCTCGTCGTCGAGCGAAGCCATGCGTTCGACGAGCAGCGTCCGGCGCGGATCGTCGGAAGCGTGAACGAGATCGCGCGTGTGGATGTACTTGGGACAATTGCCGTAGGCGCGATCGACTTCAACGACGAACGCGCCGGACGTCGCCTCCACGACATGGCCGTTCAACCGGTTGCGCCGTCGCGTCTCGAGCTCGATGCCCAGGAGGCCGATCGGCATCCCTGCCTGCATGCCTGCCGCGGCCGGATCGTCCGTGCTCGCGCTCGCTCCGATACGCAGGTGGTGATCGTCGACGGCTTGCAAGAAGCCCGGCCGACCGTCGAGGATGGTGGCCCAGGGTCGTCCATCGACATCGACCGACCCGAGCAGGATCAGCGGCAGTCGCGGATAGAACGCACGGTGCTGCTCCGTGAGGTAGGTGCGCTGGAACGCCGACACCGTCGCCGTGTGCTGCGGATCGACACCTGCGCGTCGCTGGGCCTCGAGCTCTCCGCGATGCCAGGGCGACGTGTCGGTCGCGGACGTCATGGCTTCAGGCGTCCATTTGCCTCGGCTTCGAGCGCGGCATCGGCACGAAGCGCGGGAGTGCCTCGACGCGCGCTACCCAGGCGCGTACCTCCGGGTAGACGTCGAGCGACACGTGGCCCTCCGGCGCATGGGAGACGTACGAGTAGCAGGCGAGATCGGCGATGGTCGCGTGATCGGCCGCGAGGAAGCAGCGCCCCGTGAGTTCCTCCTCGAACACGCGCAGGAAGTCGTGCGCCGTCGCGATCGCGTCCTTGTGGTTGAACGGGGCGCCGAACACGGCCACCATCCGCGCGCGCGCCACGCCCTGTGCCACCGGACCGGCGGCGGCCGACAACCAGCGCTGGACGCGGGCGGCTCCGATCGCATCGGCGGGGAGCCAGGTCTCGTCGCCATAGCGCTTGGCGAGGTAGACCAGGATCGCGTTCGAATCGGCGATGACGACGCCATCGTCGACGATCACCGGTACCTGGGAGAACCGGTTCAGCGCGATGAATTCCGGCGTCCGCAGGTCGCCACGACCGATGTTCACGTCGATCGGATCGAACGGAATCTTCAGCATCGTCAGGAGCAACTCCACACGGTGGCAGTGACCCGAGAGGATGTCGCGATAGAACCGGATGGGCGTTGTTGGCATGAAAGACTCCTTGGGTCGTTCGCGTTGGGATGGTCGATCGAGCGTAGGAGCGCGACGCGACGCCAGCAACGCTCGTTCGTCTCGACTTTCTTCTCGATCGGCTCGAACTTGCTTCAATCGGCGTCGACCAGTCCGCTCATGAACTGTCGCGCCCCTGACGGCGTCGCACCAACTCCTTGAGGCGGATATTGGCCTACCCCGTCAGGCAAGCAGCCATCGACGAGCCGGTGGGCTGCCGAAGACGACGACCGTCACCTGCTCGGCGCGCGCGCACCACCGGCGCGGTAGCCTTGACGGAGGGCGACGCGAGCGCCATCGCGAAGCCCGTCCAGACCGCCAGTGTTGGCGCAATTCAATCAGCTGACTGTCGAGGCCACGAAGAAGTCAGAATTCTCGCCGATCAGGACTTCCGTGAAAACGTTGCCTGCCGCGAGCACCAAGTCGTGAGTGACAAGCACCTCGGCTTCAGCACTGACGTTGACCACCGAGTTGGTGGACAGCGGTGTGGGTACTTCAGCGTAGACCCCAGCCGCGCCGTACGCCACGTTGGTTCCCGTAGAGGAGCCGTTGACTGTCATCGACACAGTGGTGGAATTGGGGTCCAAGTTGATCAGCCGGAACTTGACTCCGCTGGCACTCACCGGAGCGGTGTTGTCGTCCAGTATCAGGTCGGCGATCGCGTTGCCATTCTGATCGGCATAGATCAACATGGTGTAGTCCGCTCCCGGTTCTAGCGCGGCGCCGGTCACAGCAATCGTTCCGGCATTGGTCACGCCCGTGACAGTGACCGATAGCGTGCTTTTGGCCTGGAGCACCGTGTATTCCGACTTCCCCGGCGATCCCTCGCTGGTCAGTACGTCGCTGACGGTAACCGCAGTTCCGGGCCCGGTGTTGGCGAACACGCGCAAGCGATAGGTGGTGTTCATTTCTGAGACAGTGCCCGTAGACTCTCCCGTGCCTTGCGTCAGGAAGATCGCGTTGGCCAGCACGCCCGACGCGCCCGGTGTCAGGATGATCGTCATGATCTGCTGATCGACGAGCGTGACGGCCGCCGACGACTGGAAGCGCACGTCGCTGATTCCCTTGGAGACGCTATTGGCTCCGACGACGGTGATGTAGTACGAACCCGCGGCGACGCTTGTGAATGAACTTTGCGTGAGCCCTGAGACGCTGGAAGCGATCGCGGTCTCCAGGTCTAGACTGGGGCCGGGCGAGATGTAGACGTCGACCGCACCGATGTCCACCGACGTGTTCAATACGCTCACCTTGGCGTAGCCGGAATCGGGGGATGCAGTGTTCTCGAACATCGGCAATGCCCGCAGATCGTTGGAGAACCCGTAGGCGACCAAGGAATAGCGCGAGTCTTTATCCAAGGTGCGCGTCGAGGTAAAGATGCTGGCGGTCGTACCACCAGAGCTGACAGTGATCGCAATCGGCTCGGCGCCCGCCTTGACGTTGACGAAGGAGCTGCAATCTCCGTAAGCGATGCCGGTGACCGCCTGGACCGAATCGTCCATGAAGCCCAAGCCCGTCGGATAGCCGACACTCGCGTTCACCAAGCGCACGGTGGCCGCGCCTGTGTCGTTGCCACCGCAACCCACCATCGTCAGTGGCACTGCGCCGGCCATAACTAGAAACTCACGTCTTTGCATCAAGACTTCCCTTCTTCGGCCGGGTGTCGGCCATTTGATTGATAAAACTTCAAGGCATCCGACAAGTTCAGCAACATCCATAGCGACCTCGCTGAATTCATCGAATCGGCATCAGTTCATCAGGCCCCCGCAGGGTTGTCGCCCGACAGGGGAGGCGTATGGGATCGAGGCGTGGCTTCAGTAGCCGCGGGCGTGCGCTGCCTGCTGCGCCGCGACCCCGCCATCCTGGGAGACCTGGCGCTTCGCCGCATCGACTCCCCTCGCGTCGGCGGCCTCGTCATCGGCTCGCCTGCAGACCGTCTACGAGATATCGGATCCGATGGGACGTTCCTTGTGGCAGATCAGCTTGGGAGGCGCTGCGTCTGCCGTCGCGACCGCAGGCCCGTTCGCAGTCTGAGTCGCAGGCGCGTCCGCACAGCCGCCGAGTGCCAGCACAAGCGTGATCGCCGCGGCGAAAGGAGTTGCATTCATCGAAGTTGCCTGTGGGTGAGTGTGTTCGTCAGCTGAATCGAATTTCGCAGTCGCTCGCACCGTCATCGACGTGCGACGTGCGACGTCGCTTCAAACTCCTTGACGAAGATGAACGACGTGTGCCGTGCGCTCCTGTCAGTCAACGGCCTCAAATACCAGCCGTCGCGATGCTACCGATTGGAAGACTTGTCGTGAATGCCTCTTTCTGGACATTCGGAAGCCTTCCTGGGTCGAAGCGGATTGGCTCTTGCCGCTCCCGTTTCTTACACACGACTTGCGAGTCGAACCAGTCACGAGACGCTAATAAATCGCCCGCAGCCAGGAAAGATGCACGCGACTCGACATTGAGAGCAACCGTCTCAGTCGTGCGCTATTGACCAGAAGCGCAAGGCCTGCACCGGGGGGTGACGAAATGCTCGGCCCGGCAGGGGATGCCGCGCGAGAGCGCACATGAAAGACTGCTCTCGCAGATCGCCGTCAGCCGGCCTTCTGCCGCGGACAGATCCTTCCAGACAACCCCGAAAGGCGGCCCCTCATGGTTCGCTGGGACTTCGCATCGGATCTATGGCGACTGCAACGCTGCGACGCAGGATTGCTTGCGCCCGGCAAGACGTTCTGGCCCCGGGCAATCGTGTGGACCGCCGTGCTGTTCGGCCTGACGGCTGTCGCGTTCTTCGCTTCGCTTCAGTTGCCTGGCTGGGTGACGGCGTTCAAGAGCGACGACCTGGCCTGCGGGCTGATCATTCCGGCAGCGATGCTGGTGGTCTACGCCGTCGCAGTGCGATTGGGCGAGCGTCGCCCGGCGAGCGAGCTGGCGCTGTCTCGCGCCCCGCTCGAAATCGCGTTGGGTGCGGTGGCCGGCTTCGCGTTCATCGTGCTGGTGCTCGTCCTGCTGTGGACACAGGGCTTCTACGAGATCGGCCTAGGGACCTGGCGGCGCGCGTGGCACTACTTCGTCTTCAACGCCTACGTCTCCGCGGTACTCGAGGAACTGGCGTTCCGCGGGATCCTGTTGCGCCTGTTCGCGCGCATGTTCGGCCCGCTGCCCGCGTTGATCATCTCGGCGGCCTTGTTCGGGCTCGCGCATGTGAGCCATGCATCGCCGCTGGTGATGCTGGAGATCTTCCTCAACGGCGGCCTATTCCTCGGGCTGCTCTACATGGTGAGCGGACGGCTTTGGCTAGCGATCGGCGCCCATGTGGCCTACGACTTCACCGAGTGGTCGCTGATGGGCGTGGGCGACCACGACGGCCTGTTGGTCATCAGGCCGGCTCCAGGACATCCCGCGTGGATCACCGGCGGCACGTTCGGCCCCGACGGTTCGGTGCTGGCCTCGTTCATCAGCCTGGTGTTGATGGTGACGATCCTGGCGCTGAGCCGGCACTACGCCACGCCGGGAGCGCGTGCGGTCAACTAGACCGGCGGCAATTCGCATCGTTGGCGACCTTCAAGCGGAGGCGATCCTCCCCCTTCGGGATCAAGCGATTGTGGCGAGCGACACGCAAAGTTCAAACGCCCCCGATCCGCGATGACGCGCGGATCACGGACGCGCTGGCTTTCTCGAAGGCCGCGCGACACCAACTCGATCGAAGAGAGGATCTCATCATGAAAACA
>Ga0302317_10001108_pt1 | contig 20664 bp, 24 predicted proteins | sample III_Palsa_N3_3_FD_200450 | JGI IMG/M metagenome (GOLD analysis project Ga0302317, IMG submission 200450) | Peat permafrost microbial communities from Stordalen Mire near Abisko, Sweden - III_Palsa_N3_3 | ecosystem: Environmental > Terrestrial > Soil > Palsa > Peat permafrost | place: Sweden...
GCCGGACCCGCCAGGGCTCACCGCTCACTGCGGCCCGCCAGGACGTCGTCCAGGTCCACGAAGCCGGAGTCGTCCTTGCCGGAGTCGAAGAACGCGTCGACCGCCGGGGCGGTGTCCAGGCGCATCTGCCACACGGCGATGACCTCGTGCAGCGGCGTCAGGGTGTAGGTGTGGCGCGAGTCGTCCAGGGCCTTGGCCCAGTCCCGCTCGAACGCGGGCACCCAGGTGTCCGCGCGCCGGTCGGTGCGCAGCCGGGTGAGCAACCGGGCGGCGGCCGCCGGGGCCGGGACGGCCGGCGGCTCCGTGGCGGCGGTGGGGGCCGATTCGTGGGGCTGTGCGCTCATGTCGTCTGCTCCCCTTGGAAGGGCTCCGGGCGCTTCTCAGTGTCCTCCCAAACGGCGGTCATCGGGGAGGGGTTGCCGTTTCCGTGCCGGGGTCCGCGGACCTGGTAGGGCGCCAGTACCTGGACGGGGACCACGAACCGGAGCTTCGAGACGCGCCGGATCACCTTGGACTTGATCATGTTGTTGATAGCGGGTACCGGGACGCGGTAGGCAGCCAGGGGCTTGCCGCGCATCGCCAGGAACACGCTGCCTTCCGGCTCGTAGCCGTGCTCGGTGGTCACGTCCTGGTCCTGGAGGTGGACAAGCATGATGTCGTCGACGCAGTCCTGGTCGTACCGGTACTCGCCGTGCTGGTCCGGCTTCGTGGGGCCGGGGAAGCCGAGGGTGTCCGCGTTCTCGGTCCAGGCGCGCTTGACGTCGACCCGGCGGCGATCGCCGCGGGCGTCCCAGTGGGGTTCGTTGCTGTAGCCGCGCCAGTAGATGTCGTCGGCGTCGCCCGCGTCGGCGGCCACGACCCCGGCCCCGGCCATCTCCGCCAGCACGGGCACCGCGGCGCGCAGCGCGAGCTGCGGGTTGTCCCAGCCCCAGGTGCCGCCGTACCAGTCCTCACCTGTTTCCCCGGTCGTCGGGGCCGCAGCGGGGTGCTCGTGGAGGGCTGCCCGAGCGGCCTCCAGGGCGAAGGCCCGCGTCCGTGCCGCCAGAACGCTGTCGGGCGCATCACTGTGGTCTGCGAGGTAGCCGAGCATCGTGGCCAGCATATGTGTGTAGCCGGGCGCACCGGCCAGTTCCCGCAGTCTCGCGGCGCCCGAGCGGACGGTATCGGCGGGATCGTCCGACACCTGTCCGAGCCGCGTGCCGCCGAGCTCGGCTGCGACATCGCTCATCGGACCGGCTCCGTCGGCTGGTTGGCGAGTTCGGCGGGGGTCTTCCCGATGCTCATCACGGGCTTCCTGTCGGTGGAGTCGGGCATGTCGGTGGGCTGGATCCTCAGCCGAGGGCGAGTGCGGGCAGGTCGGCGGCGGGAACACGGTGGTCGACCAGGAGACGGAGGGCCACGGCCTCGATCCGCGGCCACAGCCGGAGCACCTCGCTGTGGGCGCGCTGCTGCTGGTGGAGCCAGTTCCACGGGCGCGGCCGGGTGCCGACCGGTCCGTAGTCGAGGCGGTTGTCGTCGGGCAGCAGGTCGACCAGCTCGCGGGCCAGGTGCTGGTCGTCCAGGCCGCCGACCTCGATGGCCCACTGCTCCGCCGGGGAGACCGGTCCGCAAATCCGCGCCTGGGCCAGGTCGGCCTGGACACCGGCGGCGAGGACCATCAGCACGTCGTCGGGCGGCGCCGCGCTGAAACTGACGCCGTGGTTGACGCCGTGCGCCTGCTGCGCCCCGCATCGCGGGCACACTGCGCCGGGCGAGACGTCCAGGTCGACCGGCGGCATCCCGGCGTGCAGGGCGACGACGGCGTGGCCGGCCTCGTGGAACGCGGCGCCCAGCAGCGCCGGACCGGACACGGTGCGCAGCTGGTCGATGCAGCACATCTCCTTCGGCGGGGCGGCGTTGGTGTAGCCCCACCAGGTCCCCGATCCGGGGACCTCTATCTCGATTTGGTGGCCCACCGGCCCGTACTCGCTCACGCCCCGCCCCTCCCTTGATGTTCCGCGTCTAGAATTCCACGTCGAAATAGCGGATGTCGGTGAATTCGACTTCCAGTCCCTGAGCCCTTCCGCCGTCCTTGAAATACTCCTCTTGAAGTCCTTCGGCGACGATGTCGCGGAGTTGTTGGTCGCTCGCTCCGGCGTCCTGGGCGTTGAACAGCCGGGCGGCGTAGGCCGGGGAGAGGTGGACGGTCAGCTGCCGCTCGCGCGGGTCGTCGGTGCTGCCGATGGGGGCGTGGTAGCCGAACCGTGCGCGGGTGTCGACGGTGATCCCGCCGGAGGCGGCGGCCGCGAGGCGGGCGCGGCGGCGCACGATCGGCTGCCAGGTCTTGGCGACCTCGCGGTCCAGGGCCTCGCGCATCGCGTGCTGCGGCTTCTTCAACGTGCCCTTGAGGTAGCGCTCCACCGTGCGCTTCGTGGTGCCCAGCCGGGCCGCCACGGCGTCCTTGTCCTGCTTCTCCGCCCGCATCAGCTCCTGCATCTGCTTGCGCGGGTCGGTGGGCAGCGGCTGGGTGAACGCCGCGGTGTCGCGGCGCAGCAGCGCGTCGCTGATCTCCTCAGCCACCGCCTACTCCTCTTCGTCCGTGGTGTCGTCGCTGCTGGTGGGCCGGGCCGCGATGGTCGGCCAGCAGGCGATGCGCCACAGGCGGGCCTCCTGGTCGAACATGGGCTCCTGGCGGTGCCGGCCGGGGCCGCCGCCCGCCGGGTTCAGGCGGGCGGCGGCGGCCAGGAACGGCGCGTTGGTGTCGAGCACCGCGCTCACTCCCCGTCTTCCAGGACGGCGTCGCCCTCGCCGTCGTTCTTGATGTGCCGGGCGGGGTTCAGGGGCTGGGGGTCGTGCTCCAGCAGGCTGATCGCCCACAGCATGGTCTGCACTCCCTCCACCTTCGCCAGCCCGGGGGTGGCACCGAGGCGGAAGACGCCCGGCATGACCCGGCCCGCGCCGGTCAGCGGCAGGAAGCCCATCGGGTCGGCGGTCGGGGAGGCGTAGGCGACGCAGTCGGTGAGCACTCCGAGCGGGTAGCGGCCGGTGAGCTTGGCCATGTTGGCCATCTTGCGGTGCATGTTGACCCGGGCCTTGGCAATGACCGCGGCCCGGATGTCGGGGCGCCAGGTCGGCCGGTCCAGTGCGGCCCAGCGCTCGCCGGGCTTGAACCCCAGGCCCCGGGGGCGCTCGCGGAGCTTACCGATGCCGCCCTTGACGGTGCCCTTGATCGCGGCCAGGACCATGTCGATCTGCCGGTGCGACTCCGCGCGGTGCAGTAGCTGCCCGTCGTCGAACGCGGCGAGGTGGACCAGGCCGGCCTCGGTCAGCTGGGCGCGCAGCGCGTCCAGGTCCTGGTCCTGGTGGCGCTTGAGGATCTGGTGGGCGGCCAGGGCGGCGAGGAAGTGGTGCTCGTCGGTGTCCTTGTCGACCGGGATCCCGGCGTTGGCCATGGTGGCCACGTACGCGTCGCGCAGGTGGTCGTGCCACGGGTCCAGGTACGCGCCGTAGGTCGGCCGCACGTAGGCCTCGATCGGCTCCACGTTCAGCCCCAGCTCCACGGCGTAGGCGACGGTGGGGGTGGCGTACCAGCCCGGCCCCTGCGGCGGCTGGCCGGAGGGCGTGAACGGCGACGGCAGCCTGGGGTCCACGGCCAGCCCCGACAGGTCCACCAGCCAGGACCCCGGGACCTTCTTGTCGAACACCGGGCGCTTGACGTACTGCGGCGCGCACAGCCCCACGTTCAACCGGGCCGCCGCCGCGAGGAACGCGGTGTTGATGTCCAGGCCGACGCAGAAGGGCTGGAGCATCTCCGCGTCGCCGACCGTCTCGATCGGCCGGATCCACTGGTAACCCTCTTCGTCGATCACCCCGCCGGTCCAGTCCTGCGCGATCGGGTGCTCCTTGGGGGCCTCCGGCGGCGCGCAGTCCACTGCCTCGGTCAGCGCACCCGGGTTCGGCGCAGAGACCCACGTGCCGGTGGACTCGTCCTTGACGGGGCGGGTCGGCGGGCGCAGCGCGGTCATCAGCTCCAGGCCGGTCACCGCGGTGGTGCCGCGCGGGGTCAGTACGCGGGTGGCGTAGGTGCCCAGCACCCGTGCCAGCTCCGGGGCGGGCAGCTCCCCCGCCTTGCCCCAGTGGCGCGGGTCCAGCGCGCCCCAGGGCAGGATCGCGAGCTGCACGCACTGGCGGCCGCCGTCGGTTGCCGGGCGGTAGATCCGCGCCCACGGCCCGAAGCCACGCTTCGTCAGGTTCCACTTCGCCCGCAGCAGCGCCTTGACCACGCTGTGGTCCTCCGGTAGCCGCTGAGTGCGCTGCGCGAGGTCGACGTGGTTGGCCGCCAGCCGCTTGCCCGGGTACACCTGCTCGTCCAGCAGCGCCAGGGGCAGGCCGAACCGCTGCGCGGCGGAGGCGGTGAGGATGACCAGCGGGTCGCCGTCGCGCCCGTAGCGGTTCAGCCGCGGCTCGCCCAGGCCCGACTCCGACAGGGTCCAGGTCACCAGCTGCGCCAGCGTCGTCGCCTCGCACTCGAGGACCAGGCCGCCGGTCGCGTACGCGGTGCCGTCGCCGTCCAGCACGGCCAGGGGCCCGTGCGCGAACCGGCTGTCGGGCAGCGCCCTCGCCGCGACGGGGGCCGCCTTCGCGGCACCGGGGCGGCGCGAGCCGGCCGCGCGGGCGGGGCGCACCGGGGCGTCCCGGTCGTCGTCGGCGGCGGGAGCGCTGACGCGGGCCTGGGCCGCGCGCAGCCGCTCCACCGCCGCTGGCGACGGCGTCTCCTCCGGGGCGGCCGGGGTGAACGCGGCCGGGACCGCCACCCCGGCGGGCGCCGCCGCGGCGGGCGCCGGGAACTTCTCGGCCCAGCCGTCCAGCAGCCGCTTGTACGCCTGCAGGCGCGGCGGCCTGGGCTCCGACCTGCCCGACTCCCAGTTCTTGACGGTCTGCGCGGTCGTGGACAGGGCCTGCGCGACCGCGCTCTGCGGCACACCGGCGGCCTCCCGCAGCCGGGCCCGCTCCGACGGGTCCGGCAGCAGCTCCTCCTGCGGGCCCTGGAGCAGCGCGTCGACGGCCGCGAACAGCTGGTCCTCGGACTTCTCTTCCTTCGGCATGGCTCACCTCCTAGCCACACCTTACCACAATTCTGTAACCCTTATGCGTATCCCTTTCATTTAACCCTTGATTTGCATCATGTGTTCGGTGTTCGTGCTCACGTGCTGGTCAGGAAGTTGCCGCGTTTCACCCACACCGGCCTGCTGGCAGGGGAATGCTGGGGGCATGACGAACCCGCGTGCGAGCAAGCCGCAGCCCCCGTCGGTGACGACGGACGCCGTCAACCTGGTCCTGCCGCTGATCAAGGCCACCCTGGAGCCAGCGGCCAAGCGCGCGAAGCGCCCGATCGACTCCCCGGCCGGGCGGATCGTCTCCCAGGTCGCCCGCCGGGACATGGACACCGGCGGCGCGGACGGCACCGTCAACCTGATCGCGGGGCTGACCAGCACCCTGTCCTTCATGGCACCCGCGCTTGCGCAGGCCCTGGGCCGCGCCCCGGAGACCGCCGGCGCCAAACTCGCCGAAGCGCTGCGCCAGCAGGACGGCAACCCCTACATGGTCCGCGTCCTGGAGACGGTGCAGACCACCGGCGCCGCGGAGGCCGTCGCCGAAGCCATGGCCGGTAAGAACGGCGAGGTCTACGACCTGATCCTGAACCTGGCCGACTGCATCGCCACCCACGCCGAGGCGTACGCCCACGTCACCAGCACCCCGCTCGACGAGGTCTGGGCCGAGATCGAGGCGGGCCTGCACGACTGAGCTCGGCGGCCAGGCCGTTTCCGCTGGTCGGGCGGCGCCGTCGCAGCTGCGGCTCGGGGACCAGGGCGACGCTCATCCATACCGGGGCCTGGTCGCGGAAGCTGTGCCCGTACGGCGCGAGGTCGGATCCGGTCCGGTCGTCCAAGCTGCTGCCGGTCACCGACACCGTCGCCCCGTCGTCCGCGACCGACGCCAGGGACGAGCCGCAGGCGGAGCAGAACGCCCGCCGCAACGTCGGCCAGCTCGCGAACCAGGCCGGCTCCCCCGACCAGGACAGCGCCGCCCGGTCGAACGCCACCCACCACACCGTCGGCGCACCGGCGACACGGGAGCAGTGGGTGCAGGAGCATGCGTAGCTGTCCCTCACGGGGCCGGCCACCGTGTAGGAGACGGCCCCGCACAGGCAGCCGCCCGTCCGCGTCTCGGGCGAGGCGGTCGGTGCGGTCATCCTCGAACATCTCCCGGGGCAGTGCGGTCGGTCGACGTCAGTGTGTCAGCCGACCGCGGGCCTCCCGGACAGGCGCGGAGCACGGTGCGTGAACCGGCGCCGGAAATTCACTCGTTCCGTCGACGGACGCGTCAGCGCTGATCGGCCGGGTCCGGCTGGTTCTCCCGCAGGTAGTCGTGGACGGCTTGCTCAGGGATGCGGAAGGAGCGGCCCACTCGGATCGCCGGCAGCTCGCTGCTGTGGACCAACCGGTAGACCGTCATCTTCGAGATCCGCATCACCGAAGCGGTCTCCGCGACGGTGAAGAAGTTGACCTCGTGCAGCGGCGTCCGCGGCCGTTCGTCGGCCGCAGCTGGCCCGTCTCGGGTGGCACCACCCATCAGGCGGTACTCCCGAACGGCCTGCTCGGGGATGCGGTAGGAGCTGGCCACCCGGACGGCGGGCAGTTCGGTGCTGTAGATCAGCTCGTGGACCTCCACGGCGCTGATCTCCAGCATGGCGGCGGCTTCGGCAACGGTGAGGAAGTTGACCTCGTGCAGCGGCCGCTGCCCGCTTCCGCCGCGAAACGGGCCCGCCGGGGGGAACGGCTCGGGCGCGGGCTGCGGCACGGTGCCGGGCTCGTTGACCCAGTCCAGAAGCTTCACCAGGGTCGCTGAGGTCTGCTGCGGTGTCGGCCCCGGCGTGGCGTGCTCGAGCACCTGGCGGTACAGCGTGCGCACGGAGACGGTCTGGTCAGTGCCGGTGACGGCCTGCGGTCCCTTCGTCATGCCCCTCGCCTCTCATCCTCGGCCACATCGTCCACCAGGTGCAGGTCCTGGTCGATCCGGCTCTGCAGCCATGCTGCGGCACGGCTGCGGTGCGAGCGGACGGTGCCCTCGGTGATGCCCATTGCATCGGCCACCTCCCGCGTCGTCCATCCTTCCCCCCAGCACAGCCACGTAGCCAGGTACTGCGCCGGCGGCATCTCCCGCATCAACCGCTGCGCCCGGTCCAGGACGTCCTTGCGCAGGACCTGCTCCTCCGGATCCGGCACCGCCAGCAGGTGGTCGAAGAGCACCTCGACCTTGGGGATCAGGTCGGCCCACACCCTCTGGCGCCGAACCTGGTCGACGAACGTGTTGCTGCACACCGTGTACAGCCACGCCAACTGGCCGTCCAGGTCCCGGCGGGAGAGCACCTCCCAGTGCTCGACGAACTTGCGCCAGACCTCCTGGGCCAGGTCGTCCGCGGTGTGCTCATGCCGGGTCAGCCGATGACAGCGCCGGTACACGTCGGGGTGCACCGCCACCACCAGGCGCGATAACGCGGCCTGGTCCGCTTCGGCTAGGCGCGCCACCGGTACGGCCTCTTCCCCGTTCCGATCTTCACCCGCATCTTCGCTCCCCCCATCCCCGTGTCCTGCTCGACGACCGTGCCGAGCGGCGCGTGCTTGATCAGATCCAGCAGCGTGCGCCGACGCTGCCATTCACTCACTACCAGCTGCACCAGCGCCAGAGCGCCGACCGCGCACAGCCCCACCCAGGACAGGTGCGTCAGCGCCAGCGGCGCCAACGCGAAGACTCGCGAAGTGTTCCTCACACCCTGTACATCGAACGACCCGCCAGAACCGTTGAGCCCCAGCGCCCCACACGCCACACAGGGACCGCTCCGCTGGTCAGAACAGGGCGTGCTGGTCGCCGCAGGTGCTTTTCGCCGGACGGCCGGCAACGCCGCCCATCCCGAACGCCGGTCCACCCTCTGGCGATAGCTATGCGGGCTTCAGAAAGTCGCTTCCGCCCGACCTTTCCGACCTCGACACTGGGAAGCTCAAGGTTTCCTACGAGAGGACGCTCCGTTCATGGCCGCGATTCGCTACCCCATGTGGCCGCCGGCGAACGTCGAAGCGGTGTGCGGGGTCCTGGCGAGTACCGACCAACCGGGGCTGACAGGCTCGGAGATCGACAAACTGCTAGCGATGCTCGGGATCGAGGACATCAACCCGACCGCCAACAAGCGTGACCGGCTCTGGGTGGCCCTGATGACCAAGCAGCAGGCAAACCAGGCCAGTAACTGCATCATCCGGTTCATCACCGAGGCGATGGCGCCGGGGCGCTACGTCCAGAACTCGGCACGCTTCGACGCGCTCAAGGACGCGCTCAACGAACCACTGGCCCTCATGGCCCTATGCGTCGACGAGAAGGGTCGTCTCGCCCGCGCAGCGGGTGCGAGCACCCTTGACGAGGTCGCCAAGCTGGCAGGTCGGTTGCTCACCGAACTCAACCGGCGGGGCATCCACCCGGAGGTCGTGAAGTACTGCGAGGAGGAAATCTTGCGGAAGTCCCTCTTCCACGCGGTCTTCGAGGCAACAAAGGGTTCGGCAGAGCGCCTCCGCCAGTTGTCCAAGTCCAACCTCGACGGTGCTGACCTCGTGGACTTCTGCTTCAGCACCAAGAACCCTCCGCCGGTAGTCCGCATCAACAACTTCGTCACCGAGAGCGAGGTCAGCGAGCACAAGGGGTTCGCCAATCTCCTCAGAGGTGTCTTCGGCACCTTTCGGAATCCACCAGCACACACCCCGAGGGCCGCCGCAGGGTGGGCCATCACCGAGCCCGACGCCCTTGACCTTTTTTCCCTGCTGTCCTTCATGCATCGACGGCTCGACGATGCCACCGTCACTCTTCGAACCTGACCTGACCGTCTCGAACGTGTCGTCAGAGATCTGAACCCAACCACCGTTCACGGATAACCTCTGCGGCGATCTCGTCGGAGGCGGCTCCGGCGTGGTCCAGCTGTGCGGGTGGACATCACGATCGTCCAGAGCGGCTGTGTTGATGATGGCGCTGAGACGTGTCCCGAGCAGCTGGTGCGGGGCCAGGTCCAGGGCCTGCTGCAGGAGCAGCCGGGGCACGGTGATGGTGGCCGCCCCCGCGCACCAGCGCTCGAACAGGACGCGGGCCTCGGTCGTGGTGACGCGGACGATCTGGCCCTCGCAGCGCTCCTGGGCCGATTCCGGGTCGGGCAGTTCGTGCATGGTGCCTCCTTGCCGCACGGCGCAGCCGTGTGACCTGGCATTCTTGCGCACCGCACTGACAACCCGACAGGGGTCTGCACCGCCAGCGTCAGCGGGTGTGGAGTTTCCCGGCGTCGATCAGGCCCTGGACGTAGAGGGGCCAGTCGCGGGTCAGGGTGCCGTGGATGAAGTCCCGCAGCTGGCGGCGGTCCTGGTCAGTCACCTCGTAGGGCTTGTCCTCCATGCCGTAGATCACCAGGCTCTTGCGGGAGGCGTCGGCCAGCAATACGTGGTGGAACTGGCTCAGCCCCAGGTACATCGACAGGGCCGGTGCCTTCTGCAGCTGCTCCAGGCCGCGCTCCCAGTCGGCGCCGTCGACGTCGACCCAGCCGCGGCCCTGCTGGTCGAGCCACCGAGTCAGGTCGCTGAAGAACACGATCTGCAGACCCGTCTGCTGCTGGTAGGCGTCGGCGACCCGCAGTACCTTGGCCGCGTCCGGCTCGATCATCTGACGCGGCACCAGAGGCGGGACATAAGCCAGCGCGCACTCGCGCACCGGGCCGCCTTCGGTCGGCCAGGGCAGGGCATGGATCAGCCAGTACCGGGGCCGGCTGACCGAAGGAGCCGCCCGGCGACCGGGCGCAGCGGCGGGTGCCGGCACCGACGGTGTCCTCGCCGCGACCGCCGGGGCCGGCGGAGCCGCCGGGGCGGTACCGGTGTACGCGGGGCCGTAGACGATCTCCCAGGAGTCGGCATGCTCCAGGACGTCCATCGCCACCGTGCTCTTGAGTACTCGCAGCAGGCGCCGGAACTCCTGCGGTTCCATCCCGGCCCGCGCAGCGAGGGCCGGGATGTCCTTGTCGGGAAGGTTCAGGCCCATCACCTGCGGCGGGTCCTCGCCCAGCCGCGAGGACTCGGTGAGCCCGGCCAGGACCATGAACACCCGTTTGGCGTCCAGGTCGGCGATCTGCAGTCCCAGCACATACTCGACGGCCTTGCGGCTCACGCGATCTGCTCCCTCGAACTGGTACGGCTTCCGGTCCGGAAACTGGCGTCCCCGGCTGCCCGTGCCGGTCAGCTGGTCCACCGCCGCCCCCGTGTTCCGGCGCAGCTGTGTGTACTGGTCCTACCGGTCTTCGTCCTTGCCCGGCTCCAGACCCAGGTTTGGCGCCTCTACCGGGTGCGGTGCAGCCGCTGGCGGCGGCTGATGGCAACGGCATGCCAGCGTTCCCGAACGGCGTTGTCGGTGTCGAGCCATCGGGTGGTTGAAGGGGTGGGAAGGGGGCGGTCGGCCAGGTAGTGGGCGATGTCCGCGTAGTAGGCGAAGTCGCCGTCAGCGGTGGCCTGGCGCAGGCGGGTGATGGCGGCGGTCAGATCGTCCTGTTCGTCGCGGGCGGTGTGGTGGAAGGCGAGGGCCAGCTCCAGGAGCGGGATGAGCCAGGGCAGCCCCGCTACCTCGATCTGGGTCCGCAGGACGGTGATCCGGTCGTCGATCTGGTGGTCGGTGCCGGCGTCGCGGACCAGACCGGCCACGTGGAGGAGGAGCGTGGTGGCGCGCTGCTGCAGCGGCTCCAGGAGCTGGCGGGCGAGCTCGATCTCCTGGTCTGCTCGCCCAGGGTCGGTGAAGGCGACTACCAGGGCGAGGCGGGTCTGGGCGATGGCCTGTTCGCCGGGTGCCTGGTGCTGTTCGGCTTCGGCCCGTGCTGCTTCGCAGAGGTGGATGGCGGCGGTGAAGTCGGCTTGCGGCCACAGGATGTCTGCGTGGACGCGGTGCTGGCGGCCTGTCCAGCCGAGTGAGGGAACGGCGGCCAGGGCGGTGGGGAAGTCGCCGCGGATCCTGGCCAGGTTGGCCATGCCGCGCCGGGCCCTCGAGGCCATGCGGCCGCCGACGGCGGCGACGTGCTGCATGCCCTGGAGGGATTCGGCGGTACGGCCGAGGTCCTTGTATGCCTTGGCCCGGTAGTACCAGGCGAGCTCGGCCGTCTCCGGCGGCAGCAGGCCCTGGTCGAGGACGGTGGTCAGTCGGCGGGCGGTGCGTTCGCGGTGCTCGTGCTGGCGGCGGCTGATCGCGGTCAGCAGTTCGGCCAGGGCGTCGGCGGCCGTATCCGTCACCGGCCTGCCGCTACCGGAGGCCGGGGTGGGGACGGGTGGAGCGATGGGCTCCCACACGGAGTCGTCGATGTAGGCGTAGGCGGCGTCGCTCAGCCAGGTGAGGTCTTCGAGGTGGTGGTCGCGGGCCAGCCGCAGGCCCTGGCGCAGGCAGGCCACGAGGAAGGCGCGGCCGCCAGCCGCCGCGGCACTGGTCTGCTGCCACTGGCGGCCGAGCGCCGCCAGCGCCCGCGTCGCGGCCTGGTGCCAGTCGGCCTCGGTCCAGCGGTCGGCCGCGTGGCTGTCGTCATCCTGCAGCGCGGTGCGGATGCCGCCGTGCAGATGGTAAGGCCAGATCGCGTACGGGTCCTCGCTGATCATGGGCCGCTCCACCAGGCGCCGGGCAGCGCTCTGGTGGGTCAGGCCGGCCGCCTGGGTGGCCAGGTCGAGGTCGAAGGCGTCGAGCAGGCTGGCGCTGCGCAGCACGTGGCGTTCGTCGTCGGTCAGGTCGGACAGGGTGCGGGCGATCAGGGCGGGGAAGCTGTGGTCGAAGTCCGCGGTCACGGGGGTGCGGCCGGATCGTCGGATCTCCAGGAAGCGGGCGACGGCCAGGTCCAGGTGCAGCGGCAGACCGTGGGAGCGGGCGGTGATGACGGCGCGGATGTCCGGGCCGATCAGCGGCTGGCCGTCGGCAGTGGTGAGGCGGCGGGCGAGGTAGGCATCGCAGTCCGCTTCGGAGAAGTCCCCGAGCAGGTGCTGGGCCGAGCCGCCCGCCGCGTGGGCCGGCTGGCCGCCGTGGGGGGCAAGGCCCGGCCAGCAGGCGGGGCCGGTGTAGTCGAGCTGCCCTTCCAGATCGGCCTCGCCCCAGGCCAGGCGGTTGCGGCCGGCGATCACGAAGAAGCAGTTGGGCAGCAGCCACACCAGGCGCTGCAGCAGCCGCTCCAGGTCACGGTGCCGGTCCTCGGTGTCCTCGAACGTGTCCAGCAAGATGACCGGCACCAGTGCCTTCTTGTCCGGCAGGCGGCTGATCTCCCACGCCAGCAGGTGCGGGTAGAAGGAGAGCGCCTCCAGGTCAGGGTCGGCCTCCAGCAGGGCCGCCGTGCGGGCGGCGCCGGCCAGAGCGCGGGCGCGCTCACGGCGTTCGCGCAGCGCGTGGACCAGGGCGGTGGCGACCTGCCCGGCCGCCGACCCGATCATGCCGGGCAGCTGCAGCGACCCGGCGACCTCGGTCACCGCCTCCTGCAGCTGGCCGGGCAGCAGCTGCCCGACCTTGCCCAGCAGCCCGGTGCGCCGGATGTAGTCCTCCAGCGGCTCGCCGGGGTGCTGGGCGTCCCAGTAGCGGCGCAGCGCCAGGTCGAAGCCGGGCAGCGGGCGGCCGACCGCGCCGGCCAGGGCCAGGCGGATCGTCAGCACGACGCGCTCGAAGTCCGAGCCGGTGGAGGCGGAGCGGGACAGGTCGATGCGCACCGGCAGCAGCCGCTCCCCGGCGCCGATCGCGGTGCCCCACTGCTGGGGACGCTGGTCGGCTGCGGTCAGCGCGGCCTCCAGCTTGCGCAGCAGCGTCGACTTGCCCACGCCACCGACGCCGTAGAACGCGATCACGTTGGTACGGGCGCTCTCCAGGTCCTCAACGTCGAACCCCGGCGCGGCGATCGTCTGCAGGTGCTCGCCCAGGGCCGCTGCGACCAGGGACCACTGCAGTTGCCGGTTGGTGAACGCCTCCGCGCTCTGGACCCCGGAGGGGTCGTTGGAGCTGAACAGCGCGCGTAGGTCGGCCACTTCGTCCCCCCAGGACAGATCACCTGCGCGCCCAAGTATGCCGTGGACCAGGTCGCAGGGCAGGATCGCGACCAGACAGGCCGGTGGCAAGCGACGGCCGGCACCTCGCTCCGGGGCCGGGCATCGGCGTACCGGCCACGACTTCCGGCCCAAGGTGGTTCTGCTGTGCACGCTTCCGAATCCGCATCTTCTGCTGGCGACGGGGGTTCCCCGACCGAGGTCGCCCGGCAGAGGATCGACGCTGTCGTCACCTGGTACACCAAGGAGGTGATGACGGCCCGGCGCTCCGGCAACCAGCAGCGACAGGACGCACTCACCGCGCAGCTGCAGGCCTGCGCCGCGGACCGGAACCGGCTCGCCGACGCCGGTCCCGAGGAAGCCGAGCGACTGGCCGCCGTGTACACCGAGCGGCTGAACGCCCTCAGATCCCAGTAGCCGACGTCGCCCTGCCCTCCCCCCGCCCGGCCGGGCCTGGTCGGCACCGGCCGGTGGCAGGCCGTACCGGGTCTACCCGGCCCGGCACGGGAGCGGCAGCGCGGCCGCGCTGACAGGCGGCTCCAGTCGCCGCGGCTGGCGGGCCGGGGGCATGAGCGGGATGGCCCGGGCGGCGATGTCGACCAGGTCGTCGCGGTACTGCGGCATCGCCTGGTGCAGTTGGCGTTGGACGGCCCAGAACTGGGCGGCTTCCTGGTCGGTGTAGGGCCGGGACTGCTCCGCCAGCAGAGCCAGCGCCGCTCCCAGACCCAGCGGCCGTCTGCCACTGATGGGTTCGCTGCGGTACAGGGCGCTGGCATCGCGCCGCATCACGGTGACCTGGTCCACCACCGCCAGCTCCTCCGCCGCCTCCACGACATCGGGCAGCACCTGGAAGTGCGCGTCATGGCCACTGACGCTGGTAAACCGAGCGGGCACGCCACGCGCGCTGACCCGGGCGTAGCGGTGGGCGGTCCCCTGCCGGGAGTCCGCGCCGCGCACAGCCAGAACCAGCAGTTCCACCCGGTAGCCCGCCCGCCGGAACCTCAGCGCCCCCGCGGCGAAGGCGGCCGCGTCGGCGGGTGTGGTCTCCAGGACCAGGTGCCCGTGGCGCTCGCGCACGTACGCTTCGGCCTTGGCCTGCCAGGCCCGGTAGTCGGTCCGGATCTTGCTCGAGGCGTGGCGTGGGTCGGTGTGCAGCAGGTCCCAGTAGTCCGGGTGCATCACCTTGAAGTCATCGCCGGACAGGTGCACCGCGCCGGGCAGGGCGCGGCGGACCAGGTGAGCGGCGCGGGTCTTCCCGGCGCCGGGCTGGCCGGCGACATAGACCACCAACGGCTGCTCCTGGGGGGTGACCGCGCTCAGCATCATCGGCACGATCAGCTCGTCGAACACGAAGGCGTGCTCGTCCGCGTTCAGTCGGTGGTAGTCGACGCCGGGCGGCTGCCGCAGCGGCTGGGCGGTACGGCGCACCGGCTCCGCCAGCGCGGCGGCGTGCTCGGCATCGCGGCGCACCGCCAGCGCCCAGTCCTCGGGCAGCCGCGGGTCACCAACCCGGCGCTCGGCTGCGGCCAGGTCCCGGCGGAACCGGCTCGTCTGCGCCGCATCCCACGGGCGCCGGCGTTCGGCCAGCACCGCCTTCGCCGCTCCCGCAGGGCGCATCCAGCGCCCGTCGGGCCCGGCCTCGTTGTCGTAGACGGCCTCCAGCGCCATGTGGGTGCTGCGCCGCACGATGGTGATCCGGTCGGCCAGCCCCTCGGCCTCCACCACCTCCAGGGTGGCGGGCAGCGCAGCGGCACAGGCGTCGTGGTTGTCCCAGGACACGAAGCGGGGCCGGCCCTGCTCGGCCAGGCGCAGGTAGCGGTCCAGCACTCCGAGCGCGCTCAGCGCCTCCGGCACAGCCAACGCCACGATCTCCACTCGGTAGCCCGACCGCCGGTAGGCGTCGATCTCCGCCAGGAACTGCTCCGGCCGGCCCAGCGGCGCCTCCACGACCGCGTCGTAGCGGCCCTTGCGCACCAGGTCCTCCACCTGGGCCGCCCACTGGTAGGTGTCCTCGCGCACCCGCACCCCGGCCGTGCGCACGTCCTCGGCTAACAGGCGCCGGTAGTGAGGGTGGAGCGTCTTGTACAGGTCGCGGTCCACCCGCACCGCACCACCGCGGCCGGCGAGCGCCGCGTGGACCAGGTCCACGACCACGGTCTTGCCCGCGCCGGCCTGCCCGGCCACGAACACCACCACTGGGCGCTCCTGCGCCACCGCACCACCCAGCGCGGCGGGCACGATCCGGTCCGCGACGATCCGCCCGCCCTGCTGGGGGCCAAGGCCGCAGGGCCCGTCTATGTCCGCGGTCACCGCAGGTCCCCAGGCTCGTCCACGGTCGGAGCCGCCTTGGGCGGCCGGCCGATCCGGTTCGGCGGCGGCCAGTGCTCTTCCAGGCCGGCGAGGAACCCGGGCGGGTCGGCGACCAGCGCGGTACAGCAGGCGAGCACGAAGCCGCGCAGCTCCCGGTCGCCCAACGCCTGCTGGGTCGCAGCCTTCAGCTCGCCCGGGACACGGACGTTCATTGAGGGATCACGGTGCTGGCTACTCACGGAGGAGATCATGCCATAAGTGGCTAGCCACTTCTCATGTGCCTGAACAATGCCTCAGATGGACAATGCCTCCCCAAAGAACATCAGCCTGGTCCTGACCCGCAGGCGGCTCCTGGTTCAGGTCGCGGCCGACCCTGCCACCACCGCTACCGCGGCCTCCATGAAGGCGGGAACCGCGCCCGGCCGGGGAGCCACCGCCGTCTTGCGCGACCTGCACAGTCGCGGCACCCGCACGGGCACATGACCTGTGTCCTGGCTCGCCGACGCCCTTCTCGGTGGCAGCACCCTGATCGAGGCGGTCGGCGGCCCGAAGCCTGGACGCCGGAGTCCTGCCGAAGGACGCCGCCCCTCCCTCCACGCCGCCCTTTAAAAGGGACTGTCGCCGGTGCCGGGCTCGGTGGGCTTGTCGGGGAGCCAGGTGATGGTGAGCAGGACGATGTGGCGGGTGTCGGGTGGTTCGGGGTTGATCACGTATTCGGCGACGGCGGGGTGGCCGGGCAGGGGGATGTCGCGGTAGAGGCCGGTGCTGTCCAGGGCGGTGCTGTCGTGGGGGGCCGGGTCGCGGTGCAGGGCGACGGTCAGGGCCATGACGGCGGAGAAGAGCTCGGGCGGGGCGGTGACGAGGAAGTCGCCGACTTCGGTGGAGGGGACGACCGGCCATTCCTGGCCGGCGTCGTCGTAGCCGTCGGACAAGGGGGTCAGTCTCCCTGGGCGGCGCGGCGGCGGGCGATCTCGGCCCAGGTGGTCGTCGGTAGGGTTCCCTCGCGGGCGGCCTGCAGGCGTGCCTCGCGGTCGGGGCGGCTGTCGCTGGTCGCCCGGCACCACCACACGTCCAGCAGCCGCTCGAACGCCTCACCGGTGCGGACGTGGCCGAGCTCCTGGTAGAACGCCATCCGGCGGGCTCCGCTGAGCGCGCTGGCGATGCCGTCCGGGTCCCGGGTGATCGCCGCCGGCTGGTCGGCGTAGTGCACGGGCTGAGCGCTCACCAGGGCTCTCCTCGGGTCGTCGGTTCCGCACTGTCGCAGACCCCAGGCTACCGGCACGGTGACCGCCCACAGGCTGCTCAGCTTCGGGTTGCCGCCCGCGCCCGGCCGGGTGTCCACCCGCTTAGAGGGGCTCGGCGGCGTTGCTGCAGCATTCCAGGCACATGCTTCGCCCTCCGTCGGCAACGGGGATCACCGGATTGCCGCAAGCACCCTCGCATTCGACCAAGCGGGGAAACTCACGGCAGCACCCAAAGCACAAGGGCACCGGCTGCTCCGGAGCTGCGGCCGTGCAGGCTCTGAGGACCAGCGCGTCGACTCCGCAGGCCGGACACTGACGGACCGGGGGAATGACCCCGTCCGCGTGGATGCTGAAGTTGGGCTCCCCAAGGACGCTGTGGGCGTACCGCTCGGCGAGTTCCTCGGCAGTGTCCCAGACAACCTCGCAACAGCGGCATGCTGGCGGGGACGGCCGCAATGGGACGGTCGGCTGGTCGCATTCAGGGCAGGTGACCGTGCTGTCTGCCAGGGGTTCAAGATCAGCTCGCAACCGGTCCATCCTGGTCTTGACGAAAGCATGTATGCGCCCCAACCGATAGTGGATGTGTCGGATGTGGGTGACTCTGTAGTCGGCGTCCCCGGCTTCGTCCAGCTCTGCGAGCAGTTCGTCGGTCAGGAACTTCAGCAGGATGTCCAGGACCTGCGCGGCACGTGACTCCACCGCCAGCGCGGGGGCGGTCAGGCCGTAGTGCTGTAGCGCGTTACGCCACTTGGCGAGTCGATCGATCTCCTTTGCGTCGCCCTCAGACACGTGGATACCGGCGATCCCACGCAACCGGCTCAATGCCTCGCTGGTAGTGCAGCTCTCGAAATCCCCGCTCTCGAACCGGCCGCGGTCAGCGCGGCCCGGGTCCTTGAACACCAGGCTCCAGTGCTCCTGCTGCAGTCGGGCTTTGAGGAGCACCTCCGTAGCGGACTGGAGATGGAGCACCGCGTATTTAAGGTCGCGGATCGTCGGCTCGCCCGACAAGTGCTCCACCACGCTGTCCAGGTAGTCCAACCCGTTGGCGATCGGTGGAAAGTGCACGTTCGGGCGCCGCCCACCTGCTGTCTGGTCGGCCACGGCCACAGCCTAACGAGATCGAAGCCCCACGATGCGAGATCAACAAAAGGAAGCAACAGCGAACCGAGACGCGACGGCCCAGGCCGACCGGATCGCGTCCGTCGCAGCGGCCCTCTGCGCCTTGGCCTTGCGCTTCACGGCGGGCTCAGCACTTCCCCGTGAGCCGCCTGACTGTCGATGAGAGCGGTGTGACCAGCAAGCCTCAGCTCACCGGATCGGGGGAAAGCCCCAAGCTCCCGTGTCCTTCCCTCGGCTAGGGAGGTTGGGGCTTGTGTCATGGCTTCGATGCGGTACGAGGAGACGGCGGAGTGTCGGCATTGGCCGCCGCGGCGGTGGCCGTTCAAGAGCTTGATGCGGACCAGCGCGCGGCGTTGGACGCCTGCGTTGTAGCGGCATTGGCGCTGAGCAGCAACGAGGGTGAGGCCCGGGGGCGTGCCCGGCTGCTCATGGAGTGCCACGGCCGCTACGTGCAGTCCTTCGGGGTCATCGATCCGGCTCCAGTGTTCAAGGTGTTCCTCGAGCGGCTTCGCTGCGGCAAGGTGGCCGATCTTCTGCCCCGGCGGCCTCGACAGTCGGTACTCGGTGAGCTACGGCTGCTCGACGCCGACGGTGCGCCCAGTTCGGCGTTGAACAGGATGGCGGTGGAGGCCGCCGAGCACGGTCACCAAGCGCCGGGGATCGGTGCCGACATCCGCCACCTCCACAGTCTTCTGCGCGCCGTGGGGATGCTGTCGGAGAGTGCCGGGCTGGCGCGGATCTCCGGCGAGACCGTTCAGCACGCCGTCTTCCGCGGGCTGAGGGCCGCCGGCTTCGAGGCGTATACGCAGGGGCGGGAAGCCATGGTCCGCACGCCTGTCTTGACGCGACGCGAGTTGTCCCGGAACGCGGCTCTGACCGAGTTGGGCGCGTACACCGGGATTTCCCCGACGCGGCAGTTCGGCGGGGTGTGGGCGGCGTGCCCGATGTGCGGGTGGACCATGCGGGCCACCTACCGCTCCAACGGCTCGGTCGACCTCGAATGGAGCAATAGTCAATACCTGTGGATCCGTCGTTGTTCAGCGGTAGCGCGTGATTCCACCGAGGTCGGGGAGCTCGTCCTCGAAGTCGCATGCGGCAACGGCGTCGAGGCCGCGGTTCCATGCGGCCCGAAGTACGAGTGACACTGCTTCGACCAGAGCTGGTCCGGGCTCCTCGCTCTCCGCCTCGATGGTGAACGGCCACCCGATGAAGTCGTCGGCGAGTCCGGCGTCCGGGTTGGGGCGGATCTCGAACTCAGTCCGGCCGTGGCGGACCGTGTAGTGATCGTCGGGCTGGGTTCCGAGCACTGCCGCGACCAGCTCGGTCAGGACGGGGCGGCTGCCGCCGCGCAGGAAGATCCGGCAGTAGCCGTAGTCCGCTGCCCCGGTCACGCGACCTGCTCCTCTCGCTCGACCAGGACGCCGTTCTCGAACGTGGCGCCGGCGCGGACGAGGGCGACCAGGTGGGCTCCGGTGATCGCGCGCCAGCGGTCCTGGGCGGACTCGACGAGCTTGAACACCATCGCCAGCGCGGCGGCGGGGCTGCCGGCGCCGCGGGTGACCTTGGTGCGGAGCTTGACGGTGGAGAACGTCGACTCGATCGGGTTCGTGGTGCGCAGGTGGATCCAGTGCTCGGCCGGGAAGTCGTAGAACGCCAGCAGTTCCTCCCGGTCGCCGGTGATCTTAGCGGCGGCCTTGGGCCACTTGGTGCCGTAGGTCTTCGCGAACGCCTCGATCGCCTTCTCGGCGTGCGTCCTGTCCTCGGCGTTGTAGATCTCCTGCATCGCCTTCGTCGCCCCCGGCTGCGCGGACTTCGGCAGGGCGTTGGTGACATTTCTGGCTTTGTGGACCCAGCAGCGTTGATGGCGGGCCGCGGGAAAGACCTCGGCCAGAGCCTTCCACAGGCCCATCGCGCCGTCGCCGACCACCAGTTCCGGGTCGCGCATGCCGCGTCGGCGGCAGTCGCGCAGCAGGTCGGCCCACGACTCGGTCGACTCGCGCAGCCCCTCCGCGAGGGCGATCAGCTCCTTGGTGCCGTCGACGCGCACCCCGAGCAGGACCAGGACGCACGAGTGCGCCTGGCCCAGGCGGACCTTGGGGTGCACGCCGTCGGCCCACACGTAGACGAAGTCGCGCTCCGACAGGTCACGGGCCTGGAAGGCTGTGTGGTCCTCGCCCCACTGCTTCGTCAGCCGGGTGACGGTAGCCGGCGAGAGCCCGGCGGCCGAGCCGAGGAACTGCTCCAGCGCGGGCACGAAGTCCCCCGACGACAGGCCGTGCAGGTAGAGCAGCGGCAGCACCTCGCTGACCTTGGGCGACTTGCGGCACCACGGCGCAAGGATCTTCGAGGAGAACCGCTTGCGCTCGCCCGTGGACTCGTCGACGCGACGGTCGTTCACCCGGGGCGCGGTGACCTCGATGGCCCCGGCTGCCGTGGCCACGGTCCGGGGCCGGTGGCGGCCGTTGCGGACCACCAGGCGATGCCCCCGCTCGTCGGTCTCGGCGGCCAACTCGGCTATGTACTGGTCAACTTCCGCCTCCAGAGCGGCGGCCAGCATCCGACGGGCGCCCTCGCGGACGATCTCGTCGATCAGGGAGCCGGACTGCGTGGAGCCATCGTCGGTGACTACGCTGAGCAGTCGGGTAGCCGGGGCGCATTGCTGCGTCCCGGCCCCCTCAGAACCGGACGTGCGGGTCATCCCCGCATCCGGCTCAAGCTAGCCTGTGGCTGCCTGTTGGGTGTCACGCTTCCGGTCACGAGCATGTACCTGATGATGACAGGTCGTGTGGATCAGCTCCAGGTTGCTCGGGTGGTCGCTGCCGCCCTTGCTGCGGTAGGTCAGGTGATGCACGTGGATGGCCCGGAGGCTCCCCGTGAACCACTTG
>Ga0302317_10001111_pt1 | contig 20644 bp, 18 predicted proteins | sample III_Palsa_N3_3_FD_200450 | JGI IMG/M metagenome (GOLD analysis project Ga0302317, IMG submission 200450) | Peat permafrost microbial communities from Stordalen Mire near Abisko, Sweden - III_Palsa_N3_3 | ecosystem: Environmental > Terrestrial > Soil > Palsa > Peat permafrost | place: Sweden...
CCACGATGTGTTTGGCAACTGCGTCGGCCTCGCGCGGTTCGAGACGCAGGCGAGCACGCTCACCTTCGACAGCTTCATCAAGCTTGAGCATACGCCCGCGGCGCCGGCCCTTGGCCCGCTGAGCGATCATGACGAGATGCGGCCCCGCTTCCCCTTCGTCTACGACGCCGAGGACATGCCGGACCTGCTGCGCTCCATCGAGCGGCAGTATCCCGATCCCGAGCACGAGGTCTCCACTTGGGCGCAGCGGTTCCTGCAGGGCGGCGCATCCGCCACGGTGCTGGACGTGCTCGCGGCCATGACCCGGGCCATCCATTCGGAGTTCGCCTATTCGGCCCGGCTGCAGGTGGGCGTGCAGGCGCCGCTTGAGACCCTGCGTCTCGGCAGCGGCAGTTGCCGGGACTTCGCCATGCTGATGATGGAGGCGGTCCGCGCGCTGGGCCTCGCCGCCCAGTTCGTGTCCGGCTACATCTACAGCCCGCCTAGGGGCTCGGCGCCCCGCCGGGTCGGCGGCGGCCACACCCACGCGTGGCTGCGGGTCTATATCCCCAGCTGCGGCTGGACCGAGTTCGATCCCACCAACGGCATCGTCGGCAATGAAGACCTGATCCGCGTGGCCGTGGCCCGCGATCCTCGCCAGGCCATCCCGCTGTCGGGCACCTGGGCCGGGGAGCCGGAGGACTACCTCGGCATGGACGTCTCTGTTAATGTCGAGGTCGAGGCCGAGCCGGACGCCATCAAGCGCGTGGCCTGACCCGCGAGGTCGGAGGCGGCGGTATGCGCAGGGCGTTGATGCTCGGAAGCCTGATCGCCCTCCTGGCCTCTGTTGAGGCCCGCGCTGCTCCGACATCCGACCCGTTGGCCAACGCCACGATTCCCAAGTTGCAGCAGGGCCTGAAGAGCCAGCTCTACGTCCCTCAAGACCTCGTCGCTGGGTATGAAGAGCGCATCGCCCTCATGGATCGCGCCGGGCCGCAGCTGAACAGCGTGATCGCCGTGGCCCCCGACGCCGAGGGCGCGGCCATCGCCAGCAACGCCCTGCGCCGGTCCGGCTTGTCCGGGCCCCTTGTCGGCATCCCGATCCTGATCAAGGACAATATCGACGTCGCGGGCGCCCTGCCGACGACGGCGGGCTCGCTGGCGCTGAAGGACAATGTCACAGGCCGCGATGCGCCGCTGGTGGCGCGGCTCAAGGCCGTCGGTGCGGTGATCCTCGGCAAGACCAATCTGTCTGAATGGGCCAACATCCGCTCCACTCATTCGATCTCGGGCTGGAGCGGCGTCGGCGGCCTGGTGAAGAATCCCTATGCGCTGGACCGCACCGCCTGCGGCTCCAGCGCCGGATCGGCCGCGGCGGTGGCGGCGGGCTTCGCGGCGGCGGCCATCGGCACGGAGACGGACGGCTCCATCACCTGTCCCGCCGCCATGAACGGGCTCGTGGGGTTGAAGCCGACCGTCGGCCTGGTCTCGCGGACCTATGTCGTGCCGATCTCCTCCAGCCAGGACACGCCCGGCCCGATGACCCGCACGGTGGAGGATGCGGCCATCCTCCTGACCGCGATCGCCGGCTCCGATCCCGCCGACCCGGCCACGGCGGGCGCCGACGCGCACAGGATCGACTATGCGGCGGTGCTGAAAACCGCGACCCTGAAGGGCAAGCGGCTGGGGGTGCTGAAAGCGCTTACCGGCTATGACGCCGCCACCGACGCTGTGTTCGCCGCAGCCGTCGCCGCTTTGAAGGCGCAGGGGGCGGAAGTGATCGAGCTCCCCGACTACAGGCCGCCCAAGGAGATCGGCGCAGACGAACACATCGTGCTGATGACCGAGCTGAAGGCGACCCTGAACGCCTACCTCGCCTCTACGCCCGCCGCCGTGAAGACCCGCACCCTCGCCGACCTGATCGCGTTCGACCGCGCCCATCCCCGAGAGACCGTACTGTTCGGCGACGAGACGTTCGAGGCTGCGGAGACGACGACGGGCCTCAACGATCCAGCCTATCTGGCCGCCCGGGCCGAGGGCAGGCGGCTGGCCGGTCCCGAAGGCATCGACAGGCTCCTGACCGACAACCGGCTGGACGCCCTGATCGCGCCCACCACCGGCCCCGCATTCAGGATCGATTCCGTGGATGGAGATCACTTCTCCCACTCGGCGAGCAGCCTCCCGGCGGTGGCGGGTTATCCGCACCTCACCGTGCCGATGGGATCGGTGAAGGGGCTTCCTGTGGGACTATCCTTCATCGGGACGGCGTGGTCAGAGGCCAGCCTACTGCAGCTGGGCTACGCCTACGAGCAGGCGACCCACATGCGGGTCGCCCCAACCTTCAGGCCCTCGGTTGAAACCGGCTCTGAGGCGGTCTCGGACTTCGCGCCCTCCCGTTAGGCGCATCAGACCCGGTCGCCAAAGCGCGATAGCTAACTCGCGGCAAGCAGTTCCAACGTGTAGGGCGCGTCCGATGCGGCCTGATTCAGCACTTCGTCCAGCGCGCTCAGCAGGGCGTCGGCGGTGATCGGCTTGGCGAGGTGCCGGTCCGCTCCGGCCTCGATGGACGCCGCGGTGTGTTCGGACATGGCGTTGGCGGTGAGCATGACGATGGGGGTTCGCGCGAGCCCCTGGTCCGCCTCCCAGTCCCGGATCGCGCGGGTGGCGGTGACGCCGTCCATCACCGGCATCTGCATGTCCATGAGGATGACGTCGTAGCGGTTGGTCTTGGCGGCCTCGAGACCCTCAAAGCCGTTGACGGCGATATCGACGCTGGCGACGTCGACCAGGATCAGCTGCACCACCTGCCGGTTCACGGGGTGGTCTTCCACCAGCAGGATCCGCAGGGCGGCCGGCTCCTCGTCGTTCGATGGCGCAGGGTCGACAAGCGGTTTAGACGGCGCGGCCGCGATCAGTTCGGAGGCGGGGAAATCGAAGGTGGCGGTGAAGGTCGAGCCGACGCCCTCCGCCGACGACACCTCGATCTCGCCGCCCATCAGGTCGATCAGGTTCTTGCAGATGGAGAGGCCGAGGCCCGTGCCGCCGAAGCGCCGGGTGATCGAGCCGTCGGCCTGGGCGAAGCGCTCGAACAGGCGCGCCTTGCCGTCAGTAGACATGCCGATGCCCGTATCCGCCACGGCGATGACCACCCGGCGGCGCTCGCCCTCAGTCACGGCGCGGACGAACAGTTTCACGCCGCCCCGCTCGGTGAACTTGATGGCGTTGCTGCAGAGGTTGGTGACGATCTGGGTCAGCCGCACGCTGTCGGCGAGGACGCCGGCCTCGGCTTCCAGGTCCATGTCGAGATCGAGGCTGAGGCCCTTCTCGGCGCAGCTGGCGGCGAACAGGGCGCTTACCGATCGCGCCACCGAGGCGGGCGCCACGGGCTCGGACTGCAGGTCGATCTGGGCCGCTTCGATCTTGGCCAGGTCCAGGACGTCGGAGAGGAGGGCCTGCAGGTTCTGGGCGGAGAGGGAGATCACGTCCACCATCTCTTGCTGCGATGCGGCGAGATCCGTCCGCGCCAGCACGCTGGCCATGCCGAGGACGCCATTCAGAGGGGTGCGCAGCTCGTGGCTCATGTTAGCGAGGAAGGCGCTCTTGGCCTGACTGGCGTCCTCTGCATGTTCCAGCGCCTGCTCCAGTTCGGCTTCCCGCTCACTTAGAGCAAGCAGGGCCGCGGACTCGGAGCGCTCGGTTCTGGAGGCGTCGATCCACAGGGTGATGGCGGACATGCTCATCATGGCGCCGGCGATGCCCACGGTGCCGAAAGCGTCGAGCTTCAGATGTTCCCCGGCGGCGAGAATGGCGCTGGTCAGCACATAGCCGACGAAAGGCAGCACAGACGCCAGGAAGGCCGGCTTGCAGGCGCGAGTGGTCAACACGGTGTTGAGCATGGCGCCGGACAAAAGATACGCGCCGCAGACAAGGCCCAGCAGGCCGCCAAAATGGGCCCAGAGCAGGGCCGGAAGCCCGAACACCACGCTGTTGAGCGCGAGGGTGGCGAGCGATACCCGCCGCCGGGTCCTGATCTGCGCCTCTCCGACCGGCGGGGCGGCCAGGGCGAAATACTCCCATGCCTGGAGCGCGGTATAGACCGCCGCCCAGGCGCACATGGCCTCTACGGACAGGTAGCGCCAGAAGAACACCACCATCAGCGCCATCATGGCGAGCCGGAACACCACCTGCCGGCGACGCTTGGACATGATCCCGGAAAGGCGATCTGTTCCCTCGGAGGTGATGGTTTGAGGGGCGTCGCCCGGCATATCCCGTCCTGACCAGAGTGCAGCCTACGCCACACGTCGAAGCGCCATCGATACCAGAGACGCCTTAAGGGCGTCCAAACGCGCTTACGATGTCATCGTCATGGTGGCGTTGGCCGGCTTGCGAATTGTCGCGCCCGCCGGACGCGTTTTGAATGGGCATTCGGGCGACGTATGCCTGCTTCCTGCCTCGCTGGACCCGATTTGACGCCCATCCCGCCGCTTGGGGCAAAAGACCTATCGTCATGGGTGCGGTCCAGCTTAACCTGCTCACGTCCCGACCTCGCTTGCCCGACTGGAACCGCCATGCCGTCTCTCCGCCTCCTTGCCGCCTCGGTCGCCGTGCTCGCCCTCGCGACAACCGGCGTCCACGCCCAGCCGGCGACGCCCGCCGCTATCCACGAGAGCCTCCTGACGCTGGACACCCACCTCGACACGCCGGAGAACTTCGCCCGACCGGGGTGGGACATGCTGGACCGGCACAAGATCTCCGACCGCTCGCAGGTGGACTATCCGCGCATGGTGGAGGGCGGGCTGAAGGGCGGCTTCTTCGCCATCTACACCGCGCAGGGCGCCCGCACGCCGGACGGTGACCGCGCGGCCCGCGATTTCGCCTTCATGCGCGGGGTCGAGATCCGCGAGATGATCGCCAAGCACGGCGACAAGTTCGAGCAGGCCTTCAAGGCCGACGACGCTGCCGCCATCATGGCCAGGGGCAAGCGCTTCGTCTTCATGAGCATCGAGAACAGCTATCCCATCGAGGGCGATCTCACCCTGATGTCCACCTTCCAGAAGCTCGGCGTGCGGCTGATCGGCCCGGCCCACTTCAAGAACAACGATCTGGCCGACAGCGCCACCGACAAGCCGGAGTGGCATGGGCTCAGCCCCCTCGGTAAGCAGTTCGTGGTCGAGGCCAACCGGCTCGGACTGATCCTTGACGCGTCTCACTCCTCCGACGATGTGCTGGACCAGATGATGGCGCTGTCCAAGACGCCGGTGATCCTGTCCCACTCGGGCTGCAAGGCGGTGAACGACAATCCTCGCAACATCGACGACGCGCACTTGAAGGCGCTCGCGGCGGACGGCGGGGTGATCCAGATCAATTCCCTCAGTTCCTACCTGATCCCCACGCCCAAGAACCCCGAGCGGGACGCCGCCATGGCGGCCCTGATGAAGAAGGCGAACGCGGGCGACCTCACCCCGGCCCAGCAGCAGGCGCTGGGGGTCGAATACGCCGCCATCGAGGCGAAGTATCCGCAGCCCAAGGCCACCTTCGACGACTTCATGAAGCACATGCTACACGCCCTGAAGGTGGCGGGGGTCGACCACGTGGGCGTCGGGGCGGACATGGACGGCGGCGGCGGCGTGGTGGGCATGGAGGACATCACCGGCTACCCCAAGATCACCGCAGCCCTCCTGAAGGCCGGCTACACGAAGGACGATGTGGCCAAGATCTGGGGCGGCAACGTGCTGCGGGTGATGCGCCAGGCCGAAGCCTACAAGGCGTCGCTGGCGGTCCCGCCCAAGAGCTAGAGATGCGATTGGGCGCGGCGCCGCCCACGTGCTAAACTCCGCCCATGAACCCGATCGCCCTCTTCCTGTTCGTCATCCTCCTGCTGGCGGCGTTCGGGGCAGGCGCGATCCGGCCCTACCTCGGCGCGCCCTTCGTGGCGGCGGCCTTCGTCGTCATGCTGTCGCTGAAGATGGCCAACGCCTGGCAGAAGTTCGTGGTGCTGCGCGCCGGCAAGCTGCAGGGCGTGAAGGGGCCGGGTCTGTTCTGGATCCTCCCGATCCTCGACAGCGTCACCGCCGTGATCGACGAGCGGATCCAGACCACCGCCTTCAACGCCGAGCAGGCGCTGACCCGCGACACCGTGCCGGTGAACGTGGACGCCATCATCTTCTGGCATGTGCATGACGCCCGAAAGGCCGCGCTGGAGATCACGGACTACCGCATGGCCATCGACCGCGTGTCGCAGACCTCGCTGCGGGAAATGATCGGTTCCTCCATGCTCTCGGCCCTCCTGTCGGACCGCAAGTCGGTGGACGAACGTCTGAAGGACGCCATCGCCGAGAAGACCCAGGTGTGGGGCGTCACCGTCTCCTCGGTGGAGATTCGCGACGTGGCCATCCCCGAGGCGCTGCAGGACGCCATGTCTCGCCAGGCGCAGGCCGAACGGGAGAAGCAGGCGCGGGTGATCCTGGGCTCCGCCGAAGTGGAGATTGCCAGCCAGTTCGTCGAGGCCGCGAAGCTCTACGCCGAAAATCCCGAGGCGCTGCAGCTGCGGGCCATGAACATCATCTACGAGACCACCAAGGAGCGGGGCGCCACCATCCTGATCCCGAGCTCGATGGTCGACAGCCTGAACCCGCCCTCGGCGCTGGCGATCGCCGCGCTCGCCGAGCGCAAGGGGACGGCCAGTCTCTAGTCCATAAGCGTCTGGTGGGGCGACGTCCGCCAACGCGACCTGACGCTAGGTCAGGCTTTCCGTGGCCGCGCAATGGATTATCGTCTCCCAAAAAGGGAAGCCCGCCATGAACGCCCATGTGACCACCACCGCGACTGCATCGACGACCTACGAATGCTTCGACGTCACCTTCGAGGGCGGCGTCGCCCACATCCAGATGAAGCGGCCGGAGGCGATGAACTCCATGATCCGCGCCTTCTGGAACGAGCTGCCGGCCATTGTGAAGGACATCGACGACAACGCCCGCGCCCGCTGCATCGTCATCTCCTCCACCGGCAAGCATTTTTGCGCCGGTATGGATCTGGCGGTGTTCGCCGGCGGTGGATCGACGGTGGGCGCCGTCGGCGGCGGGACGGAAGCTGAACGCCAGACCGCGGGCGAGAGCTTCCGGTATCACGTGCGATCCTTGCAAGACTCCTTCTCCTGCCTCGATCAGGCGCGAATGCCGGTGCTGGTGGCGATCCACGGCGGCTGCATCGGCGGCGCGGTGGACATGACCTCCGCCTGCGATATCCGCTATGCGACCCGGGACGCCTTCTTCTGCATCCAGGAGATCAACATCGGCATGACCGCCGACGTCGGCACCTTCCCCCGCCTCTGCAAGCTGATCCCCGAAGGCTGGGTGCGGGAGCTGGCCTACACCGGCCGCCGCCTGCCGGCGCAGAAGGCGATGGAGATCGGCCTCGTCAACGCCCTGTTCGACACCCACGAAGAGCTGGTGGCCCATACTTTGGAGACCGCCCGCGAAATCGCCTCCAAGGCGCCGCTGGCCGTTGCCGGCTCCAAGGTGATGATCAATTACGCCCGCGACCACACCATCCGCGACGGTCTCGACTATATCGCCACCTGGCAGGTGGGCATGTTCTCCCCCGCCTTGATGCAGGAGGCGTTCAAGGCCAAGCAGGAGAAACGGGATGGCGATTTCCCCGACCTGATCCCGCTTCGCCACGGGATGTAGACGTCAGTCGGCGTTCAGCTGATCGATGGCGCAGACGATATGGTAGAAGGAGCTGGCGGGCGCTGGTTCGTCGACGAAGGCGCCGTTGGGCTCCATCTTGTCCCGCCATAGCCCCTGGGTGGGCACGGCGAGGTAGAGGTTCAGCCCCGCGATCGCCGCTGTGGCTTCGGCCACATAGGCGGCCTTCTCCTCAGGCATGTCCGCCGATCCGGCGAGTATCACAGAAGCCTTGATGCGCTCGGTCTGAGGCCAGAGCCGCGCCTTGGGCTGGTGAATGGAGAAGTCGTCCAGAAGCTGGTCGAAGGCGACGCCGCGTGCCCGGTCCACCCCATGCGTTCTGCCGATTTCGAACAGGCGACGGGCGGCGGTGCGCGCGTCAGGCCGATCCCGCAGGCGCGCCCAGCGCTCTAGCAGCCACGCCCATTCGAACTGGTGGCCAGGCTCGACGATGCGGCCATCCACGCCGGGCCCCAGCGACCAGTCGTCGGCGAAGAATTCATGCAGGGCGCCGTTGGCGTCGATGAAGCGGGTCAGAGCGAGGCCCACGATCTCGTCCACCAGCCTCGGCCACACTGGATCGGGGTCGATCGCGCTCCAGGCGAGGGTCGCCTCCAAAAGGTGCATGTGCGGGTTGGACTGGTAGGGATGCGCCGGATCGGCCTCGCTGAATCCGCCTGCGGGGAGGCGCCGGGGCGACAACGCCTCGATCACGGCGTGGGCTGAGGCGGCAAGCTCGCCGCGTCGCGCGGGAATGGCCTGCCACGCCTCGGCCATCGCCAGGAGTGCGAAGGCCTGATCGTAGAGCCAGACCGCGTCGTCCGCCGGCGCGCCGTCGGCATGGACTTTGGTCCTGAACAGTCCGCTCGCCAGCCTGTAGCGCCCGAGGAAATAATCGAGACCGTGGATCATGGCGTCGAGCCACGGCCCGTCCCATCCCAGCCGCCCGCCGACGGCGTAGCTATAGACCTGCCGCGCCTGCACCCGCGCCCGGCGATCCACGACGACCGGCTCGGCGGTCTGTGACAGGAGCTCGAAAAACCCGCCGCCGGTCCTGTCCGCCCCATGCTCCCACCAGATCGGCAGCGCGGAGGACATAAGCCAGTTGTTCAGAGCGTCTTTCGCCTGCTCGAACGCGTTCGTCGCCCCTTCGCTCATTGAGCCGCCTTGCGCTTGTGTTCCTCGACGATCTTCTTGACGTCCTGAGCGCGGGCCTTGGGCAGGACGAGCACATGGTCGCCGGTGGCGATCACGATCAGGTCCGTCACTCCGACCACCGACACCTTGGGGCCGGATGACCAGATCAGCGAGGCGGTGGTGTCCAGCAGGATCACATCGCCGCGCAGCAGGTTGTCGTTGAGGTCGCGCGGCCCCTGGCGCCAGAGTTCGCTCCATGAGCCAACATCCGCCCAGCCGACGCTGCAAGGGACGACGGCCGCCAGATCGGTTTTCTCCATGATCGCCGTATCGATGGGCTCGGAGGGACAGGTGGCGAAGATTTCCTCATCCAGAGTGATGAAGACGTCTTGGTGTGCAGCAGCGGCGAGGGCGGCGAGGGAAGTCTCCACCACCTTGGGGGCCAGCCGCGTCGCCTCGGCCAGGAAGACGTCCGGGCTGTAGAGGAAGATGCCCGCGTTCCAGGAATATCCGCCGTCCGTAAGGTAGGCCTCGGCCACGGCGCGGGAGGGTTTTTCCACGAAGCGCGCCACCGGGTGTGCGCCCTCATAGAGCGGCTCGTCGGAACGCTGGATATAACCATAGCCCGTCTCGGGGCCGGTCGGTTCGATGCCGAAGGTGACGATGTGGTCTGCGGCGGCGCGGACGGCGTGATGGATGGCGTCGCGAAAGCCGTCTCCATCCACCACCACGTGGTCGGCGGGCAGCAGCAGGACCAAAGCGTCAGGTTCATGCGTCCGCACCCACTCCGCAGCGATGGCGGCGACGGACGCCGTGTTCCGCCCGAAGGGTTCGAGGATGATGGCGCAGGGGGTGATGTCCTGCGCCCTGAGCTGATCCTCGACAAGGGCGCCGTGCTTGAGGTTGCAGACGAGCAGGGGGGGCAGGAAGTCGATCTTGTCGTGGGCGCCGAACCGAAGGGCGGTATCCTGGATCATGGTCAGGTCGGAGGACAGGGGGTGGAATTGCTTTGGGCGCTCTTCCGTGGACAGGGGCCACAAGCGCGTGCCCGATCCGCCCGACATGATCACGGGTACTATTTTCAAGAAGGTCCCCACCCGTAAATCGCTCCTTGCTCGACGCCAGACCCGCCTACATGATCTTATGCACGCTGCCCGATGACATCCTAACGTCTCTGGGGCGCTAAAAGAGCCTTGAAAATCGACCAGTCCTGATAAAAGGCGCGATGCTCAGGACGTTTCCCGCATTCGCATCGCAAAAAGGTGCAAACGCCGAACCGATAGCCAGCCAGGACGCCGGGGCGTCGGGTTCGGCCCCCGTGTGGATCGACCTGCTCGACGCCACAGAAGACGAGATCGCCCGCGCCCATGAGCTCACCGGCCTGCGCGTACCGACCCGCGACGCGCTCAGCGAGATCGAATCTTCCAGCCGCGTGTACGTGGAAGGCGGGGTGATCTACCTGTCCATGCCTCTGATCACGCCCTTGGACGAGGTCAGCACCGCCCTCGTGCCGTTAGGCTTCGTGGTCTCCAAGACCACCCTCCTGACCGTCCGCTTCGGCCGGTCCACCGCGTTCGACGCCGTCTCCAAGGCGCTGGAGACCGAGACGGAGATCGTGGCGGAGGACGTGTTCGCCCGCATCCTTGAGGCCATGGTGGACCGCGCCGCCGACCGTCTGGAACACGCTGGGGCGGAACTAGACGGCGTTTCAAAATCCACCTTCCACGGGGAGATCAAGCGCAAGGGACAGGCGGCCCGCGAAGGCGACGCCTTGCGAAAAGTGTTGCGCAAGATCGGCCAGACCGGCGATCGCCTGTCGCAGATCCGCGACACCCTCCTGGGTCTCGACCGCATCTCCGCCTTCATCCTGGAGACGCCGCGCTGCGATTTCTCTGACGGCGTGCTGCACCGGTTGAAGGCTGTCCACGCCGACATCGCGTCCCTGAACAGCTACGTCGAGCATCTGGCCAACAAGGTGCAGTTCCTGCTGGACGCCACCCTCGGCTTCATCAACATCGACCAGAACGACATCGTCAAGGTGCTGACCGTCGTCTCCGTGGTGGGGGTGCCGCCGGTGCTGATCGCAGGCGTCTACGGCATGAACTTCAAGAACATGCCGGAGCTCGGCTGGGCCTTCGGCTATCCCTATTCGCTGGTGCTGATGCTGGTCAGCGCCCTGATCCCCATCGCCTGGTTCAAGTGGCGAAAGTGGATGTGATCGAAACAGTCGGTCGCGAAAATTGCATTCCGGCGCCCGAAGACGCGGGCTATAGCGCCGCTCGAATCTGAAACTGGAGCCGTTATGGCCATCGCCTTCATCGACCTCGCCGCGCAGCAGAAGCGGATCAAGCCCGCCATCGACGCCGCCATCGCCGGCGTCCTCGCTCATGGCGGCTATGTGATGGGGCCAGAGGTGCGGACGTTCGAGGAGCGGTTGGCGAGCTTCGGCCATGCCCGGCGCGCCCTCTCTTGCGCCAACGGCACCGACGCGCTGGCCCTGCCGCTGATGGCGTTCGGGATAGGGCCGGGAGATGCGGTGTTCTGCCCCTCCTTCACCTTCACGGCGACGGCGGAGATCATGCCGTGGTTCGGCGCCGCGCCGGTGTTCGTGGACATCGACGCCGAGACCTACTGCATGGACCCGGCCCATTTAGAAGCGGCCATCGAGGCCACCCTGGCCGAGGGCGTGCTGACCCCCAGGGCGGTGATCGCGGTGGACCTGTTCGGTCAGCCCGCCGACTACCCGCGCATTTCCGAAATCTGCAAACGTCACGGGCTGAAGCTGATCGCCGACTCGGCGCAGGGCTTCGGCTGCACCCTGAACGGCGCGCACCCGATCCACTGGGCGGACGTGACCACCACCAGCTTCTTCCCCGCCAAGCCGCTTGGCTGCTATGGCGACGGCGGCGCGGTCCTGACCAACGACGACACCCTTTGGGACGTGATGGACTCCCTGCGCGTCCACGGCAAGGCGGTGGCGAGCGACCTCGTGGGCCGCACCTTCGACCACGACACCAAGTATCTGAACATGCGGGTCGGCATGAATTCCCGCCTCGATACCATCCAGGCGGCGATCCTGCTCGCCAAGCTCGACGTGTTCGCCGAGGAGATCGAGGCCAGGAACCGCGTCGCCGCCCGCTACAACGCCGAACTGGCGGGCCATGTGGCGGCGGTGCCCAAGGTGATCGACGGCGGCGTCTCGACCTGGGCGCAGTATACCATCGAGCACGAGAACCGCGACCAACTGGCCCTGGACCTTCGCGCCAAGGGCGTGCCGTCGGCGGCCTACTATCCCGTCCCGATGCACAAGCAGCCGGCCTACGAGATGTATCCGTGCGGGCCGCAGGGCATGGCCGTTTCCGAAGCCAAGGCCGACCGCGTCATCAGCCTGCCCATGCACGCCGATCTCGACGAGGCGACGCAGGACAGCATCATCGCGGCGGTGAAGGGCTGATCCTCGGCGTGTCGGTCAGTCGGTGACGAAATCGCTCGCCGCATAGCCCTGGAAATAGAGGAGGGCGGTCAGGTCGGCGTGATCCACCCGTGCATCGGCCTGCGCCGCCACCACCGGCTTGGCGCGATAGGCGACGCCGAGGCCCGCCGCCTCGATCATCATCAGGTCGTTGGCGCCGTCGCCGACCGCCAGCGCCGCCTCCGGCCCGACGCCGAGATCGGCGGTCTCCTCCACCAGCGCCTGCAGCTTGGCCTCGCGCCCGAGGATGGGATCGCCCACTTGGCCGGTCAACCGCGCGCCGTCGTCGATCAGGGTGTTGGCGCGGTCGTGCGCGAAGCCCGCCGCCTCCGCCACCTTGGACGTGAAAAAGCGAAAACCGCCCGAGACGAGAATGCAGCGCGCGCTGCCCGCCGTCATCGTCCGCACCAGCGTCCGCGCGCCGGGGTTCAGCCGCACCCGCTCGGCGTAGCAGCGCTCCAGCGCCGAAAGCTCCAGCCCCTGCAGCATCCCCACCCGTTCGCGCAAGGCGCCTTCAAAGCCGATCTCGCCGCGCATGGCCCGCTCGGTGATGGCCGAGACCTGTTCCTTCACGCCGGCGAAGTCGGCCAGTTCGTCGAGGCATTCGCAGCCGATGATGGTCGAGTCCATGTCGGCGATCAGGAGCCGCTTCTTGCGCCCCGCCCAGGGCTGAAGGGCGAAGTCCACCGCCTGGCCGACGAGGGCCGCGTCCACAGCGGCCCGGAGGGGCGGGATCGCGTCGCCCTCGACCAGATAGTCCACGGCGCCCGGCCCCAGAACGCGGGGCTCCTTGACGCGGGCGCCTGCCGAGGCCAGGGCTGAGCGCGTCCGGGCGGCGGCCTCCGGCAGGGTGTCGGGATCGGGCGAGACGAGGGTGAGCGCGAGCAGCATGGAAGCGACCGTCTGGCTGATCGCGGGCCCCACCGCAAGCGGCAAGTCGGCCCTCGCCCTGCGGCTGGCGGAGGAGACCGGCGGCGAGATCGTCAACGCGGATTCCATGCAGCTCTACGCCGATCTGCAGGTGCTGACGGCCCGGCCCGACGCGGCGGAGGAAGCGAGGGCGCCGCACCATCTCTACGGCGTCGCCGATGCCGAGGAGGCCTGGTCTGTGGGGCGCTGGCTGCGCGCTACGGCGGACGTTCTGGCGGACATCGGGGCGAGAGGCCGCCCGGCCATCGTTGTCGGTGGGACGGGGCTCTACTTCCGGGCGCTGAGCCGCGGCCTCGCCGAAATGCCCGACATTCCGGGAGAGGCGCGCGTGATAGGAGAGACCTTGTGGGATGAGGGCGGAGAGGTCGCTGTGCGCGCCGCCTTGGCTGCTCGCGATCCCGAAGGTGCGGCGCGGATCGAGCGGGGCGACCGGCAGCGCCTCATGCGCGCGCTGTCGGTGGTGCAGGCGACGAGCCGGTCGCTCAGCGACTGGCAGGCCGACACCACGCCCCTGCTTGGGCCAGACGCATGGCGAGGGGTTGTGATCGAGCCCGACCGCGCCGCCCTCTACGCCCGCTGCGACGCCCGGCTGGCCGCCATGATCGAGAGCGGCGCCCTGGAGGAGGCGGCGGGGCTGACGGCGCGAAACCTCGATCCGGCGCTGCCCGCTCTGAAGGCCGTCGGCGTGCGGGAGTTTGCGCGTCATCTCGCTGGAGATATCCCGCTGGAGACAGCGCTGGCCGAAGCGCAGCAGGCCACCCGCAACTACGCTAAGCGCCAGCTGACCTGGTTTCGCAATCAGACGCCCGACTGGCCACGCGTGACGGCGCTCGATCCCGACGCCGCCTGGACGGAATTTCGCACCGCCCACCCTTGACCCACGGCGCACGGCCCGGCTTCTGTCGCCGCCATGCGCCGCATCGCCACCGTCTATCTGTCCGGACCCGACCAGTGGGCGCCGGAGCCTGCCGACCTGATGGCCCGAAAGCGCCACATGGTGGAGGCCGCCGGCATGACCGCGCTGGACGGGCGGGGCCGCTTCACCATCGAGATTGACAACTCCGAGGTCGCGGCGCGGGAGATCTACGCCGACGCGCTCGGCCGCATTCGCCAGTCCGACGCGGTGATCGCCAACTGCACCCCCTGGCGCGGCGTGGGCTGCGACCCCGGCGCGGCGTTCGAGATCGGTTTTGCGGCGGCGCTGGGCAAGCCGGTGTTCGCCTACATGAACGTGATCAGCGAGGACGAAGCGGAGCTGCGCGAGCGCGTGGACATCCTGTTCGGCGCCCAGCTCGGCGAGGACGGCGCGTGGCGCGACCCCGACGGCGCCGAGATCGAGGACTTTGGATTGCCCGAAAACCTGATGCTGTGGGCCGAGGCGCGGCGGTTCTTCGTGGTGGTGACGCCCGACCCTCTGGGCGATTGCGAAGGCGTGCAGCTTTGCCTCGACGCCATGAAGCTTTATGCGGACTGAATGACCAAGACGCGCATCGTCATCCTCGCCTTTATCGTCGCCGGCGCGATCATCTGCTTCTTCGCCATGCGGCTGGGATACTGAAGGCCGGTCAGCTCCAGTCGAGGCTCGCCTCGCCGCGCAGGATCGCCTCGGCTTCCGGTGTGTGCTTGCTGTCGTTCCGCGCATGCATCACCAGCGAGGGAAGCAGCATCAGCGGCGCCTTGCCGGTCTTGATCGCCTGCACCAGCACCCGCTTGGCGGGCTGGTCGGCGAAGGGCTGGATAGGCCGGATGCTGAACGATCCCGCGCCGGTCCCGAGCATAGCCAGAATGTCGGCCAGCCGGTCCGCGCGGTGGATGACGATGATCCGCCCGCCCTCCCGCACCGCCTTCAACAAGAACTTGGTCCACGCTTGCAGCCCGTCGTCGGCCAGCCACGCGCCGCGCTTGGCGGGATGAGGGCCGCGCAGGCCGGTCGGATCGTCGAAGAAGGGCGGGTTGCAGAAGGCGGCGTCGAAGGCGGGCAAGCCGAGCGCCTTGAACCCTGCCGCCACGTCGCCCGCAACGGCCTGCAACGACGCCTCAAGTCCGTTCAGCCCGATGTTCTGCGCCGCCAAAGCCAGCACGGCGGGATCGCGCTCGACCCCGACCAGGCTCGCTCCGGGCGCCCGGAACGCCGCCTGCAGCAGCGCCGCCCCGGCCCCGCATCCGGCCTCCAGCAGCCGTTCACCCGGTCGCCCCTGCACTGCGGCGGCGAGGAGGGCGGCGTCCATGCCGGCGCGATAGCCGACCTTGGGCTGAAGCAACCGTATGCGGCCACCCAGCAACAGGCTTTGCGAGGTCTCATCGTCTGTTGTCTGAAGAGGCTCGTTCGGCATAGCGCGCAGGGATGTAAGCCTATAAAGACTGATGCTCGGCTGCATTGTGCGCCGCCTTTGACCGTCCGCGCCAGCCCGGCGCGCTCAGGAGCCTGGATTTGGACGCACTGACCGCCCCCGTCTCCCGCCCGGAGGGTTCGGTGGACCGTCTGGTGCGCCTGGCCAAGACGGATATGGGCGCGGTGGACGCGCTGATCCGCCAACGGATGGACAGCCCGGTGCCGGTGATCCCGGCCCTGGCCGAACACCTGATCGAGGCGGGCGGCAAGCGCCTGCGCCCGCTCCTCACCGTCGCCGCCGCCCGGCTGGCGGGCGCCAGCACCGACGCGCACCTGAAGCTCGCCGCCGCCGTGGAGTTCATCCATACCGCCACCCTCCTGCACGACGACGTGGTGGACGGGTCCGAGCACCGGCGGGGCAAGGTGGCGGCCCACCTGATCTGGGGCGCGGCCTCCAGCGTTCTCGTGGGCGATTTCCTGTTCGCCCGCGCGTTCGAGCTGATGGTCGAGACCGGCTCCATGAAGGCGCTGGGCATCCTGGCGCGGGCCTCCCGCGTCATCGCCGAGGGCGAGGTGATGCAGCTCACCGGCGCGCACGACGTGAACCTGACCGAAGCGCTCTACCTGCAGATCATCTCGGCCAAGACGGCGGAGTTGTTCGCCGCCTCCGCCGAATCGGGCGCCACAGCGGCAGGAGCATCGCCCGTGGCCATCGCCAGCCTGCGGGATTACGGCATGAAGCTCGGGTTAGCCTTCCAGCTGGTGGATGATGCGCTGGACTACGGCGGCGTGTCCGAAATCCTGGGCAAGGACGCCGGCGACGATTTCCGCGAAGGCAAGGTCACCCTGCCGCTGATCCTGGCCATGGAGCGGTCCGGGGCCAAGGAGAACGCCTTCTGGACACGCACCATCGACCGGCGCGAGCAGGTCGAAGGCGACTTCAAGCGCGCCCGCGAGTTGGTGCTGGGCACCGGCGCAGTGGAAAGCACGCTGCAATTCGCGCAGGACTATGCCGAAGAAGCCAAGGCGGCCCTGTCGCAATTCCCGGACAGTCCGTGGCGCGATTCACTGGGCGAACTCGCCGACTTCGCCGTCAGCCGCGCCACCTGATCCAACCCTGGCCCGGACAAGCGAACGCCTGACCCACTGCAAAGGTGGATCAGGCTCAAGACGCTTACTAGTTCGGTCGCCGAGCGTCGCGATATGCCCGGCGCAGACCGCGCTTACCGGTGGCGATAGCTGCGGCGGCTGTAATGCTTGTGGTGGTTGCTGACAGCGTTGCCGATCAAGGCGCCGCCCGCCGCGCCCGCCAGGGTGCCGCCGACGCTGCCGTGGGAGACCAGCGCGCCCGCACCGGCGCCGAGCAGGCCGCCGGTCAGGGTGTTGCGACCCTGCTGGCTGGCGAAAGAGGCGGTGGGGGCGAGGGCGGCGAGGCTGAGGGCCGCGACGGCGGAGACGCCGGCAATGGTTTTGAGGACGGTCATGGCGGAGGTTCCAATCTTCTAGGTCCGCTTACCAACGCAAAGCTTCTCCTGAAGGTTCCCCTCAGTTGAACCGGCGCCGCACCATCAGCCAGCCGGAGACGGCGACCGTCAATCCCGCGACGAACCCCACCGTCTGCACGCGCGGTCCCATGCCTGTCAGCAGTAGCGCGCCGCCCGCGAAGGCGGCCATGATGATGAAGGTGCGCAGCGTCAACGCGGCGTGCGACCCGCCCGACCGCGCCAGCCATCGCTGGTAGAGGTGCTCGGCATGGGCGTCCAGCAGCGGCTTCTTCGCCCTGGCCCGGTCCTGCAGGGTCAGCAGCACGTCCGCCAGGAAGGGCAGGAGCGCAAGGGGAGCGAACAGGACGAACACCGGGCCGTGGCCTGACGGTCCAGCGGCCAGCACCGCCAGCGCCGCGACCATGAAGCTGGAGAAGAGCGCCCCGGCGTCGCCCTGGAACAGGCGGGCCTTAGGGAAATTCCAGGGCAGGAACCCCAGCCCTGCGAACGCGGTGACCAGCGCCGCAGCGCCCAGCAGCGGGCTTCCGCCGAGAAATGCTGCCCACCCCAGCGCGGCCAGCACGATGGCGACGCAGCCGGGCGCGAGGCCGTTGGCGCCGTCCATGAAGTTGACCGCATTGGTCACCACCACCAGCCACAGCCCGGTGCCGATAACGCCCGCGATGGGCCCGAGCGGCAGGCTGGCGCCGGGTGCGAAAGGTATGGCCTCGATCCTGGCGACCAGAACGGCGAAGGCGAGGGCGACGACAAGCTGGATCAGCAACTTGGCCTTGGCGCCTATGTCGAACAGGTCGTCCAGTCCCCCGACGAGCCCGAGGATGGACGCGAACCCCAGCGTCGCGGCGATTTTTCCTAGGCCGGCGAGCGGAACGGGCGCCATGGCGGCGAAGACCAGCAGGCCGATGCTCGTCCCGGCGATGATCCCGAGCCCGCCCGTCGTCGGCGTCGGCGTCTTGTGCGACCCGCGCTCTCGAGGGCGATCCACGGGGCCGGCCCAGGCGACGAGGCCCGACACGGCGGCGGCGCCGACGAGCGCGCCGGCGCAGCCCGCGGCGACAGCGCCGGCGAGGGTCACCTCGCGGCTCCGGTCAGGTCAGGCTGGCGCAGAAGCGCTGGATGCGGCTGCAGGCGTCCTCCAGCACGTCGGTGGACGTGGCGTAGGAGATGCGGAAGAAGGGCGATAGGCCGAACGCTTCCCCGTGCACCACCGCCACCGCTTCGGCGAGCAGCAGTTCCTTGGCGAAATCCTCGTCGGTTTCGATCTTCTTCCCCGAGGGCGCCGTCTTGCCGATCGCGCCCTCGCAGGAGGGATAGACGTAGAACGCTCCTTCGGGCTTGGCGCATTTCAGCCCCGTGGCTTGATTGAGCATGGAGACCACGAGGTCGCGGCGCTTCTCGAAATGGGCGGCGCGCTCGGCGATGAAGTCCTGCGGGCCATTCAGCGCCTCGACCGCGGCCGCCTGGCTGATGGAGGAGGGGTTGGAGGTGGTCTGGCTGATCACCTTGGCCATGGCCTTGATGAGCGGTTCGGGCCCCGCGGCATAGCCGATCCGCCAGCCGGTCATCGCATACGCCTTGGAGACCCCGTTCATGGTCAGGGTGCGGTCGTAGAGCTTCGGCTCCACCTGCGCGATCGTGGCGAACTGGAAGCCATCGAACAGCAGGTGCTCGTACATGTCGTCGGTCAGCACCCACACCTGCGGATGGCGCAGCAGCACTTCTGCAATCGCCTTGAGCGCGTCGGCGGAATAGACGGCGCCCGTGGGATTGGAGGGGGAGTTCATGATCAGCCACCTGGATTTTGGCGTGATCGCCTTCTCCAGCGCCTCGGGCTTTAGAAGGAACTTGTCCTCCATGGTAGTGGGAATGATCACCGGCTCGCCGCCGGCCAGCAGCGCCATGTCCGGGTAGGAGACCCAGTAGGGGGCGGGGATCAGCACCTCGTCGCCGGGCGACAGGGTGGCCAGGAGGGCGTTGTAGATCACCGGCTTCCCGCCCGGCGCCACGTGGACCTGCGAGGGTTTGTAGTCGAGGCCGTTTTCGCGCTTGAACTTGGCGCAGATGGCCTTCTTCAGCTCGGGCGTGCCGTCGGGGTCGGTGTATTTGGTGACGCCGTTGCGGATGGCCGCGACGGCGGCGTCCTTGATGTTGTCCGGGGTGTCGAAGTCCGGCTCGCCGGCCGACAGCGCGATCACGTCCACGCCCTCGGCCTTCAGCGCCCGCGCCTGGGCGGATATGGCGACGGTGGGGGAGGGCTTCACGCGGAGGAGCGCGGTCGATTCGGTGAACATGGCGGGGTCCCGCAAGGCTGCAGCTTGGCGGCGCGACCCTTAAGGAGGTGCGGCCCTCATGTCCACCGCAGAAGGCCTATTGCGGTCCGCGAAGTCCGTCTGAAGATGGCGTGGAGTCCGGTGTCGCGGGCGGAGTGGCCTTGCCGGGATCAGGCGCATCCGCGGCGGGTGCGGTGGACGTGTCGGGAGCGGGCGTGGCGGCGGGCGTCGTCGCAGTCGGGACCTTGGCGGCGCGCTTCTTCGTCACCTTCTTGGCCGTCGCCTTGGGAGCCGGCGCGGCGGGCGCATCGGAGGCATCCTTGGCGGGCGCGGCGGCGGCGTCGTCTTTGGCAGGGGGCTGGGCGGGGACGTCCGCCACCGGCGTCGGCGTCTCCTCGGTCTTCAGGGCGGCGCCGAACAGGCTGGATTTGTCGTACAGGCGCTTGGCGGCCTTTTCGCAGTGGGGCGGCACTTCCCAGTTGCCCCAGTCAACCATGCGCCAGACCGGCTGCTTGTTGCGGGTCGGACCCCAGATCTTGTAGCCCTGAACCTCGGCGTCCATGCCGTCCTGGTGGATGGCGGTGGGGCTGGCCTTCTCCGCGGCGCTGAGGGCCTTCTCGTAGAGGGCGAGATACTTCCTGTGCTCCTTGGCGATCTCCACGTCGTCGGCGTGGCGCTTGGCGGCCTTGGCCTTGCCCTCGATGGCGTCCATGTCCTTCTCGACGATGGGGTCGAGCTCGATCTGGCCGGCCAGGGCGCCGTGGCACCAGGCGACGAAGCGGTAGTCGTCCTTGGGCGCGCCGTCGGGGATGGTGTCCTCGATCTCGTCGCGGGTCATCGGCTTTTCGCCGGGCTCGGTCGCGTCGCCCGCGGGTGCAGACGCGTCCGGCGCCTTGGGTTGCGTGGTGGCGAGGGGCGCGTCCTCCGGGGCGGGGGTGGAGGTAGGCTGGGCGCCGGAAAGGGCCAGAGCGAAGAGAAGCGCGAGCGCCATAGAGCTTTAATCCAACAATGAGGCCGAGATCGGCGCTGCCCCGCCTGCCGTCTGTTTAGGCGACGCGCGGTAGGCAAGCAACTGCAGGCAAAAAGCGCACAGAGGGGCGCAATAGTTGCATCGGCCCGAAATGGACATTGACGATGGGATCGACCGGACCGACATTGCGTTAGGAGTTCGGTAATTTTGTCCCAGGTCGGGAGAACGACGATGGTCAGGCAATTCGAACTGGAAGACGCCGGCGCGGGCGGCGCCGCCTTCGGGCCGCTTCATCGCGCGCATCCGGCCCAGACGGCCGTAGCCTGGGTGGTGGGCGGGCTCGCCACCATCGGCGCCGTGATCC
>Ga0302317_10001138_pt1 | contig 20336 bp, 16 predicted proteins | sample III_Palsa_N3_3_FD_200450 | JGI IMG/M metagenome (GOLD analysis project Ga0302317, IMG submission 200450) | Peat permafrost microbial communities from Stordalen Mire near Abisko, Sweden - III_Palsa_N3_3 | ecosystem: Environmental > Terrestrial > Soil > Palsa > Peat permafrost | place: Sweden...
GCCCACTGGACCTGGATGCCTGAATTCCGGAACAGCCTATAGATGAGACGAGCGGAGTGACGGGAGACTGTCACGCTCCGTTCTGTGGGAGCCCAGGGGTGAAATTCCCCTGGGCCACCCGGCGGGGTTAACCCCCTCTCTAGGACGGGTGGCACTCCCATGGCCCAGCGGCCCGCCACTCCGTAGCGTCGATTGTCGTAGGCCAGGGTTACCGTCGTCCCAGCGATCCGTCCCTGGACCCCACGAGGGAATTTCGTGTCCGCCCGTGTTACCCGGAATACCCATTCCCACGTGGGGTGTTTCCGCGAATAACTGAACGGGGGACTCAGTGACAGCCATCTTCGCGGCCCTGATCGCCGCGATGCTCTACGGCACCGGTGCCGCGCTGCAGCAGCATCAGGCCGCAGCGGCGCCGGACACGTCGGCGGGCCGGCCGTCCCTGCTTCTCCTGCTTCTGCGTCGGCCGTGGTGGCTGCTCGGCTTCGTCGGCGAGTTCGGTGGATTCGTCATCCACGCGGTTGCGCTGCACGCCGGGCCGCTCACGGTCGTCCAGATGCTGACGGCGTCCTCGCTCATCTTCAGCGTGGCCACCGTCCGGGTGTGGTCGGGCCGCCGGCTCGGCTGGGTCACCTGGGCCGCCTGCCTGGCGGTCGTCGCGGGGATCGGCGCCTTCGTCGCCCTGACGTCGCCGGGCCTGTCCGTGGGCCACGCCCTGCCCCGCCACACTGGGCTCGCGGCCCTCTGCCTCGGGGCCAGCGCGGCCCCGTTCGCCGCCGCCGGGCTGGCCGCGGCCGGCCGTCGCCGGGCCATCCTGCTGGCCCTGGCGGCTGGCCTGGCCGATACCGGCATGGCGGTCGTGACCATGGCCTTCACCCACTCGCTAGGACACGGGCTGAGCGGGATCGTCACCGCCTGGCCGACGTACGCGCTGGTACTGGTCGGGCCCTGCTCGGTCCTGCTGACCCAGACGGCATACCAGGCGGGCCGGCCCATGATTACCTTGCCGGTCGTCACCGTGGTCACTCCGGTCGCGAGCCTCGCGGCAGGGGTCGGTCTGCTGGGCGAGACGACCCGGCTGAGCACGGTGAACGCCGCCGCGGTCTGCGCCGCGGTGCTGGTCACCGTGGCCGGTCTCACCGTCCTGGCCCGGCTGGCGGTCCACCTGGAGCCTTCGGCCAGTCCTGAGCTGGTGACCCGCCCTGGGCTCGTGGCCCACCCCGAGCTTGTCGCCCATCTGGAGTCCGCGGCTGAACCGGAGCGTGCGGCCCGCCCGGCGACCTCAGGCCGGCCGAGCCGAGCGGACCGTCCGGTGACCGCCGTTCGCCCTCGCCCGGCAGCCACTCCCGTGCCCCAGCCGTCTCACCGACCGCACCTGCCTCACCAGCGGCAGCCGTTTCACCGGCCCCACCTGCCGCACTCGCCTCGCGTGGGGCCGCTGGCCCGGCAGTTCCTGGCCGGGGCCCGCGTCCCAACCGCGTGGAACATAGTCTTCTGGACCTTCCCGGCCGAGGAACCCAGCCCCGACGATCAGCCGGCGCGGCCGCGCGCCGACTGTGCCACTTCCTGCCGTTAGGCTTCCGCGCCGGCCGCTGCACGGGAGCATGCTCGCGGGCCGGGCAGTACGGTGCGTTCATGCCGCTCATCCAAACCCCGGTCGCTGAGATTGAGTACCTGGAAAACGGCGATCCCGGCGGGCGGCCGGTGGTGCTGCTGCACGGCTTCCCCGACATCCCGGCCACCTGGGATGAGGTAATCAGCGTCCTGCCGCCGGGGCTACGTATCGTGCGTCCGTACCTGCGCGGCTACGGCGGCAGCCGCGTCCGCCCGGCGTCCTGGGGGGAGGCCGGCGGGGCCCAGGTGGCTGCGCTCGCCACCGATGTCCTCGACCTGCTGGACGGGCTGGGGCTCGGCCAGGCGCTGCTGGTAGGGCACGACTGGGGCGCCCGCGCCGCCTACGCGGTCGCCGTGCTGGCCCCGGAGCGGGTGACCGGCCTGATCGCACTGGCGACGGCCTACGGCCCGATGCGCCATCTCAACGCCGCCGAGCGGTTCACCGAGGCCGAGCGGGCCTGGTACCGCTACTGGCTCTGCACCGACACCGGCGCCCAGACGTTCGCGCTGCACCCCGCCGCGTTCATCCGCCGCTGCTGGGCCGAATGGTCACCGGCGTTCTATCTGCCCGAAGATCAGACGCAGGCCATCATTCGAGCCGCAAGGAACGATCAGTTCGCCGAGGCGGTGGTGCACTACTGCCGGCACGGGACCGGCGCCGCCCCGGGCCGCCCCCGGTACGCCGAGGCCCAGGCCCGGCTTGATGAGTGGCCGCGCATCGACGCGCCGGTCAGCTTTCTGTACGGAGTGGACGACGGCTGCGAGATCGCCGCCGCGGGCCGGGGCAACGCAGATATGTTCACCCAGGCCTACGACCGTTCGGAACTGCCCGGTGCGGGGCACTTCCTGCCGCGCGAGCGCCCGGATGCGGTCGCCGCCGCGATCAGGCTGCGGCTCCAGCAGCCCGCCGGGTTACCTCTCGATCTGGCGGCGAAACGGCTGCACGTCGTCCAGTCGGGCGTGCCGGCGACCGTTAAGGCGCTGGAACGGGAACTGGGTTCCGCTCTGTTCACCCGCGGATCCCAGTCGGTCGCCCTCACCCCAGCTGGGCGCGCTTTCCTGCCCAAGGCGAGGGAAACACTTGACGCCGCACGCGCCGCGAAAGACGCCGTCTATGAGGCCCGGGGCACGCTCCACGGCACGGTAACGGTAGGGACCCCGCCCGCCGTCTGCGGGGAGGGTTGAACATGGGAGGGTGCCCGATCACCTAGAGCGCTGGCGCTCCCCGTTCACCCAGATCGAGATGCGCAAAATGTGGACGTACAGTGATGACGCCCTCACGGCCAAGGCGTACCGGTGGCCGGGTGGCACCGTCAAGGCCGGGAGCTGGGTGCTCGTGGACCAGACGACGGGGAACGTCCAGGGCGTAGTTCGGGGGGGAAAGTTCTCACGCCGGTTCCGGCCGGTGGACGAGTTCGCCGATGTGCCCGGCTTTCCCACTTATCTAGGGACGGTTAACGCGTCTGACGGTACGGCGCTGGTGGATCTGGTACTCGATCGCAACCCCTACATGCTGGCTAACGGGCCCCGGCGCGCGGCAAGGCCGCACACGCTCATAGTGCCCCGCAGCCATCGCGACGGATGGTCGTCGGCCACGGCTTCCGAACTGGCGGCTTGTCATACGGCAATGACCCTGGTCGCCGCGTGGTACCGCAGCCTGGACGGCGGACACGTGGTGTTCTGTGCCAATGACAGCCCACCGAACCTCGACTACCTGCGTGACGTGGAAGCCGCGAACGGGACCCTTGTCGGCAGCGGCACCGATGTGGCGGTCACCAGGAATCCCCGGCAGGAGGTGCAGCACGCCCACTTGCACGCCTTCTATGCGGAAGACGGCCGGACGGAGAACCACGAGTCGTCGGCGCTTAACGGGTATCCCGTCGTTGCCCAGGGTTACCAGGCGTTCAGTGACGCCCTCAGCAGCGACGCCGTGCGGGTCGAAGGGGACAGCGCGAGGCTTGCCGCCGACCTTCGCATTCCAGCGCGGCCCTGGGGTGGCAGTTACTGCTCGTACCAGCTGGGCGTGGACGGCCCTTTCTGGATTATGCCCGCACTGGGACCGTCCCAGGACGAGTTCAACCGGCGCCTCGCCCGGGCCGATGGCCTCCAGGCGGAGCCCGACCCGAAGCTGGGCGGCGCCATCAACCTGGTGCGGCCCAGCCTGGCCGATGCCGGGCGGCTCCACGCGGCGCAACGGGCCGCAGCTGAACAGCGGGCCAGTTTCGAGACCTTCGTGACCCAGCGCGGACTGAACGCACGGTCGCTGGCCGAGGGCCTTGCACCTGGAGCGCCGGGTGCTCTGTAGAGCCTGGTCTGCTCGTTCTCTCACAGGCCGGATGACCGCGCCGTAAGCGGTGCTGGCAGCCCTCCCGGCACCGTCGCCAGCCGGGTAGCCGTTCCCCGCTCACGCCGTCTTTTTCCACCGCACACGCAAGGTGCCGGCGCGGTGTCGACGAATCCTCGCAAACGTCGCCGGCCGCGGTATTAGTTGTGGTTCGGGTTCTCCCCTGCCTGCGCCGAGGGATACGGGTACCCAGTGGGGCCCTTATTCGCCTGACCCTCCGGCGAGTCCGGCGCGACCTGCGCGGCGTGGGCGTCGACTGGGACCGGCGCTCCCCGGCCCGAAGGCCAGTACCACGGGTCTTCGGCGCGGCGGCCAGTCTGGGACTGCCCTCGGGCAGTGCTGCGGCGCTCGGGCGCCTCGCCGGGGCCCCGCAGTACGGCGGCCACGACCAGCAGCGCGGTCAGCGGTACAGCCAGCGCGATGAAGTCGGCGGACGTGAAGCTGCCCAGGGCCACGAGAGCGCCGGCAAACCCGATCACCAGGATCGCGATCACGGCCAGGGACCAGCCCTGCAGGAACAGCCGCAGCGTGAAGGGCGGCGCGGGCGGGGGCACCTCGGCCTTCGCGATGACGGTTTTCGTGGCCCGCCGCTCCGCCAGGCCCTTGCGCACCCGCACGATGACGGTCAGGCTGCCGGGCTGGTTCGCGGTCAGCAGCAGCTCGTCGGGGTGGTCCGGGTCGGGGGACTGCGACACCGCGCCGCCGCCGACGGCCCACGACACCACGGTCCCGCCCCCGGACAGCTTTGCCCGGTAACGCGCTTCCTCGCCGGTGACCACCGTGTCCGGCCCCTCGACGGCGACCGCTGAGGCGGTCTCCTTGCCGCCGGATCCCGCCGGCCCGCCGGCCCCGGCCGCCTCCTGGGGGGCGGCCTCCGCGTCGCCGTTCCCGTTCGCCGCGTACCCGGCCGGGCGCGCATCTGCTGTCCCGGTGAACTGGCGGCGGGCCAGCAGTTCGGCCAGCCGGAACTGGCGCACGTGAATGTTCCAGGCCATGGCCACCACCAGGGCCCCAAGCCCCGCCGCCCCCAACCCGAGCAGGACGGCGACCACGGGGTGGCCGGCTGCGAGCATGATGTCTCCTGATCAAATGGTCATCGCCTGAGTTCTGTAACGCACTCAGTCCATTCAAACACATAATCGATAAACCTGGTATCCGCTCAGATCCTTCGATAAAAGTAGCATCACCCAGGGCCCGGTCGCCCCGCTGGGGCCTGCGCCGTGACCTGACGGCTCCGCCGCTCAGTACCTGCCTGCTAACGGAGGTTAGATGCCCGCTCTGCCCGACGCCGCCGACCGCTGGGGCCCGCGCAGTGCCCCTCTGCCCGCGGCGCTGACCAAGGGATCATGCTCTCCTGAGCGTGCCGGGCTTATCGCCCGTCCCTGCCCTGGGTAGCGAAAAGGCGCCGGCGGAGCGGGACAGCCGCCGGGCCGGGTGGGCCCTGGACGCCCTCAGTCTGGGCAGCTTCGTCGCCCTGGGCCTGCCCGATGGCATGCTCGGCACCGCCTGGCCGTCCGCGCGTCAGACGTTCGGCGCGCCGATCGCCGATCTGGGGCTCATTCTGCTGATCTCCACGATCGGCTCCATCTCGGTCAGCGCCTTCGTCGGCACGCTGATCCGCCGGTTCGGTGTGGCCGTCCTACTCGCCTGCTCCGCCGCCTGCGCGGCGCTGGCCGGCGCGGGCTACGCGCTGGCTCCGCACCTGTGGGTGCTGTTCGCCGTCGCCGTACTGTGGGGCCTGGCGGCCGGGATGATGGACGGCGGGCTGAACACCGAGGTGGGCCTGTCCGGCCGGTCACGGCTGCTGAACCTGCTGCACGCCGCCTACGGGGTGGGGACCACCATTGGGCCGCTGCTGGTCACGGCGGCCATTCTGCTGTCCTCCTGGCGGTCGGCCTATCTGGTCCTGGCCGTGCTGGACCTGGTCGTAACGGCCTTGTGGCTGCGGCAGCGGCGGCAGGAGCGGGCGGCCCAGGACGCGCCCCAGGCCGCCGCCACGGAGGCGGCCCGGGCGGCCGGGGCGGGACAGGCGGCGGGGGAGACAGTGGCCGGGCACCCGAGCGATGCGTGGTCCCGGCGCCGGTCCAGGTTCGTGGTCGCGGCGGGAATGTTGATCTTCTTTGTCTACACAGGCCTCGAGGTGGCCGCCGGGCAGTGGGAGGCGAGCTTCTGTCGCGGGCACCTTGGCCTGTCCGCGTCGGCGGCCGGCCTGGCCACGTTCGGCTTCTGGGGCGCCTTGACCGCAGGCCGGCTGATCCTGGCCGTGCTGCCCCGGCCTGTTGCGCCGTCCCGGGTCGTCTGGTGGGGGAGCGGCATCGCCGTCGCCGCCGCGGCCTTGATCTGGTGGCAGCCGGGTACGCCGGCGACGCTCGCCGCTTTCGTGCTGCTCGGTGGCGCGCTGGCCGGGGTCTTCCCCGCCCTGATCGCGCTGACGCCGCTGCGGATCGGCCGGGGCCGGGCCCAGCACGCGATCGCCTGGCAGGTGGGCGCGGCGGCCGGCGGCGGCTCGGGTCTTTCCGCGCTCATCGGCCTGCTGATCGGCGTCTGGGGGCTGTCGGTCCTCGGCCCGTCGCTGACCGTCCTGGCGGTTCTGCTGGTCGCCGGCATCATCCTGCTGGAACGCACCGCGCCGATCGCCCAGCCCGCGGTAGCCGCCGGCCCGGTTGACTTACGGATCGCGAACTGGCGCCTTCAAGCCGGCCATCGTGGCCGTCTGCGGCGCGTCGCCCGGGCCTGGCGAGCCGCTCCTCGTATGCCGTGGAGTCATACCTTCGGCGGGAACCACAACCTCAACATGATCCTGGCCAACGGCGGCACCCTCTACATCGATGGGGGACGCCCCGCGCCCGGCCTGATCGCGGCCACGCTGGCCAACTACCGTGATGTCTTGCCGACGATGTCGTTCAACGTGCCCGCCGGGTACGCGCAGCTGGCCCGGTGCTGCACGACCCGGCGCTGGCGGCCCGGCTCGGTGCCCAGCCTGGCCACGCTGAGTGCGGGCGCGGCTCCGCCTCGCGGGATCACCCGGCTGCTCCTGCTGACGGAGCCGCCCAGCCTGGACGCGGGTGAGATCACTGATAAGGGCTATATCAACCAGCGCCAGGTCCTCGCCCGCCGCGCCGGCCTCGTGGACATGCTCTACCGCGATCCTCCGGCCGCGCCGGTCATCACCGGCGCCGGGCTGAGCTGATCGCCAGTCCGCGGGGTGTAGGCCAGCCAGAGGGTCAGGGTCAGCCCGGCGGTTACCGGCAGCCACCAGGTCCACGGGTCCCGCCACGGGGCCTGCGCGCCGAACGTCAGCGCCGCCGAGGCAGCGGATACCGCCAGCAGGCGCGGCCAGCTCCGCGACGCCGCGATGAGCGCCACCGCCAGCGCGGGCCAGAGATAGTAGGCGACCATCACGGGCTCGAAGACGCACCGGAGCGCGAGCGCCACGGCCACCCACCACAGCAGTTCAGTCAGCCTGCCCGTGCTCCACTCGCCGGTCTGCGCCGCCGCCCTCCAGCGGCGCCCGGCGAGCAGGGCGCATCCGCAGGCGACGAGGATGGCCAGGGCCCGGGCCGGGCCGGCCGCCACCATGCCACCGCTCCCGTGGGCGATGAGCGAGGTCCACGGGGTCGGCCGGTTGACGGCCGGCGAGTTCGGCTGGCTGGTCACGGCGGCCACGGTGGCGGACCAGTTCGCCGCCGCCGCGATGCCCAGCAGCAGCGTGCCCGGGATAGCGGCCCGGGCCAGGAAGCCGGGCAGCCGCCGTGGCTCGACGGTCACGAGCACGAACGGCAGCGCGAGCAGGACCAGCGGCTGCACCGCCACCGCCGCCCCGATGAGCCAGCCGGACCGGCGGACCCGGGACTGGGCCAGCGCCAGAATGCCGAACAGGAACAGCCCCGTCGCCACGGCGTCCTCGGGATGCCCGAACCGCAGCGTGAGACCCCACAGGGCGGCTGCGCCCGCCGCGGCCAGGAGCAACCGCTTGAGCTGGGTAGCGCCGAGGTGCTCGGCGAGCGCGTCCGCGGCCAGCAGGGCCAGCGACGCGACGGCGATCTCGTACGGCCCGGCCAGCAGCCACACGGCCGGATGCGGGTTCTGCGGGCCGGCCAGCTGCAGCGAGAGGCCCGCGGCGTCGGCGATTGCCGCGACCGGGATGAGGATCACCGCCGCGCCCGGGAAGCTGATCAGCTCCGTAGGCGCGGTGTACAGGCCGCCGATGTCGAGGTGCAGTAGTCGCTGGGCCGCCGCCAGCGTTCGCCACAAGTCGTCCGGGAGCCCCCAGTCCGGCCGCCCGGCCAGCGTGGCTCCCCACGTCGAGGCGAGCATCCCGATGACGATGAGAACGAGCGTGGCCAGCAGCGGCCAGCGTCTCCGGATGAGCGGGCCCAGGATCGCGGACAGTCGGTCAGCCCAGCCCGGAGGCAGCGGAGCAGGCAGAGCTTCTGTAGACACCCGCTCGCCCTCCCGTCAGCCACGCCCCCGAGGTGATTCCTCAAGCCCATCATCGGGGGTAACCGGTCTCCGGCTGAAGACTCGGCCGTGCCGAACGGCTTCTCCAGGGCTACCGGCCCCGTGCGGCTTCTCCAGGGCTACGGCCCCCTGCGGCACCTACGAGGTGGGTCCCGCGAAGAATCAGCCGGTCACCTTCCGCCAGATTAGGCAATGTGCCCTGAGATCAGACGATGGCAGGTCGTCAGACGATGGCAGGTCGGGGGACGGCGACGACATTCACGGTGCTCTCCGTGCCGAGGAAATCGTCGGGGTTAGTGGTGTAAAGCGGCAGCCCGTGGACCGCGGCGATGGCGGCGATCATCAGATCCGCTTCGCGGCGGCGTGGCTTGCGGTGGGCGGCAATCACCCCGGCCACGATCACGCCGTGCTGGCGAGCGGCCTCAGCGTCGAAGGGCAACGGTTCAAAGATTGCCTCGACTCGCTGCAGACGCGCTATCCGGCGGCCGCGCTCGGCCGGATCCTCGGTCTGGTGTACCCCTGCCGACAGTTCGGCCAGGGTAATGGCGCTGGTGAGCAGTTGGGCGGGCAGATCCCCGGCCGACAGGCGCTCCAGATGGATCAGGATATTCGTGTCGGCGAGACCCCTCAGGTGCCGGGTCCTCACCCGGAATCCTGCTGGCCGTGGGCCCGCTCGTAGGCGTCCAGGTGTGCTTCCGTATCGACGTAGTGGTCCTGGTTGGCCCGGAACGCATCGGCATCGATCGGGGGCAGGTCCGCGAACGCATCCAGAAGCTCCCCGACATCGACCGCCTCGCGCCGCCGCAGCGCAGCAGGCCGGTGCACATAAGCGTCGATCGCGGCCAGTGCGACCTGCTGCATGGAACGGTGCTCGGCCTCGGCCCTGCGGCGCAGTGCCTCGGTCTGCTCATCGGTGAGCCTGAGTGTCATAGCCACACCCGCTATGATACCGCGTGGTATCAGGTGGCGGCGATGGGCTCCTGCAGTTCTGTACGATCACGAGCCTGTGCCGTCAGGGCGTCTTGGCGGCGAGGAAGGCGGCGATCGCCTGGCCCAGGTCGGGCTGGGCCACGGCACTCATGTGGTTGCCGGGGATCCGGGCGGCCCGGCCGTACGGCAGGGCCGCGGCCAGGTCCTCGGCGGTGCCGTTGTCGTCGTCTTCCGTGCCGGCCAGCGCCAGGACCGGCACGTCGATCTTCGCGAGTGCCTGGGGCGGGGTGTCAACGTTGCTGTCCAGCAGGTACGGCCCCGCCACCGGGTCGGCGCCGGTGCTCTTCAGGAAGGCCTCCGCCTTCCCCTCCGGGGAGCGCCGGTCCCAGGTCCCGAGGTTCCCCAGGATGCGGCGGAAATGGTCGTTGCGGCTGGACGCGTGCAGCACCCCATCCAGGCCCATCCCAGCCACGACCGCCCGGTTGGGCCGCGCGCCGAGGGCCAGCATCCGTATCGCGGTCCGGCCGCCGAGTGAGTAACCGCCCAGCGAATAATCGGTCAGGCCGAGCGCCTCGATCAGCGCGAACCCGTCGTCGGCCAGGATGTCGGGCGGGTAGGCAGCCGGGTCGTGCGGTTTGCCGCTGTCACCGTGGCCGCGCAGGTCAGGCAGGATGACGCGGAAACCCCGGGCGGCGATCGCGGCCGCGTGACCGTACCGCACCCAGTTCACGAACCCGTTCGAGAAGTAGCCGTGGATCAGCACCACCGGCCATCCCTGCCCGGTCTCGCGGTAGGCGAGCCGGGTACCGTCGCGGCCGTCGAAGTACTGAACAGGTAGGTCAGGCATCCCCCTAGTCTGCCGAACGCGCCTCAGCGACCTCAGCGAGAGGTGCACCCGGTGTCGTCATCGGCCTGATGCGCGGCAGTCGCGGCGGCGGCGGGCCTCGGTCCAGCGCCCAGGCCCGGCCAGCTCGGGTGGCGCGCTGAGCGCTACTTCTGCTGCGGCTTCTTGGGCAGGTAGAGGTCGGTGATCGTGCCCTCGAACGCCTCGGCCGACAGGCCAACCGTCTCAGAAAGCGTCGGGTGCGGGTGGATGGTCAGCGCGATGTCGGCGGCGTCTGCACCCATCTCGATCGCGAGCGCGATCTCGGCGATGAGCTCACCGGCGTTCGGCCCGACCAGGCCTGCGCCGATCAGCCGCTCGCTGGTGGCGTCGAACAGCAGCTTGGTCAGGCCCTCGTCCCGGGCCAGTGACAGGGACCGCCCGCTGGCGGCCCACGGGAAGACTCCCTTGCCGTACGGCACGTCGGCCGCCTTGGCCTCAGTCTCGGTAATCCCGGCCCAGGCGACCTCCGGATCGGTGTACGCCACGGACGGGATGACTTTGGCGTCGAAATAGCTAGGCTGCCCGGCGGCGACCTGCGCGGCAACCCGGCCCTCGTGCGTGGCCTTGTGCGCGAGCATCGGCGGCCCGACGACATCGCCGATCGCGAAGATGTGCGGCACGTTGGTGTGCTGCTGCTTGTCGACCGGGATGTAACCGCGCTCGTCGACCAGCACGCCGGCGTTCTCGGCGCCGATCAGCCGGCCGTTCGGGGCCCGTCCCACGGCCACCAGGACCTGGTCGAACACGTCGCTGGCCGGGGCTTTCGGCCCCTCGAAGCTGATCCGCACTCCGTCCGGGCCGGCTTCGGCCCCGGTCACCTTGGTGCTGAGGTAGACGTTCTCGTACTGGCGGCCGATCCGCTTGGCCAGCGGGGCGACGATGTCCCGGTCGGTGCCGGGGATGAGCTGGTCCATCAGTTCGACGACGGTGATGCGGGCACCCATCTCGTGGTACACGGTGGCCATTTCCAGGCCGATGATCCCGCCCCCGATGACCAGCATCCGGCCGGGTACAGACGCCAGGTCCAGCGCGCCGGTGGAGTCGATCACCCGCGGGTCGCCCTCGGGCAGGAAGGGCAGCCGCACCGGCTCCGACCCGGCCGCGATGATGGCCCGCTCGAAGCTCACGGTGGTCACCGCGCCGTCATCCCCGGTCACCGCCACCTGGTCCGGCGCGGTAAACCGGCCGGTGCCGGGCACGATGCGGACCTTGCGCTGCCGGGCCAGCCCGGCCAGGCCGCCGGTCAGCCGGGAGACCACGCCGTCCTTCCAGCCCCGCAGCGCGTCCAGGTCGATGTCCGGGTCACCGAACCGCAGGCCGTGCGCGGCCATCTCCCGGGTTTCGGCGATCACCCGGGCCGCGTGCAGCAGCGCCTTGGACGGGATGCAGCCCACGTTCAGGCACACCCCGCCCAGGGTGGGACGCTGATCGACCAGGACCACCTGCTGGCCCAGATCGGCGGCGCGGAACGCGGCCGTGTAACCGCCCGGCCCGGCGCCGAGGACGAGCACCTCGGCGTGCACGTCGCCGCGTCCGCGGGGCGACGGGGTAGCCGGGGGCTGGGTGGCTGCGGGCTGGGCGGCCGGGGGTTGGGCGGCCGGGGGCTGGGCGGCTGCGGGCTGGGCGGCCGGGGACTGGGCGGCCGGAGCATCCGGTGCTGGGGCGGATGGCGGCGAGAGCCGCTGCCCGGTGTCCAGGTCGGCGATCGGGTGGCCCGCGGAGACGGTGTCGCCCACGGCCACCCGGACCGTGACGATCGTGCCAGCGGCGGGCGCCGGGATGTCCATGGTGGCCTTGTCCGACTCCAGCGTGATCAGCGGGTCCTCGGCGGCGACGATGTCGCCCGCGGCGATGTGCACCTCGATGACGGGCACGTCCGCGAAGTCACCGATATCGGGGACGGTGACCTCGATCCGCTCGTGCTCGCCGCTGGGGGAGCCGTAGCCGACTGGCTCGTCCGCCGACGGACGGGCGTCCTCGTGGATTTGCTCGCGATGATCTTCAACCATGGCGTTCCTAAAGGATGAGACGGCGCGGATCTTCGAGTACGTAGCAAAGATGCCGGACGAACCTGGCTGCGAGGGCCCCGTCGATGACCCGGTGGTCATAAGAGAGGGACAGCGGCAGCATCAGCCGCGGGGTGAACTCGCTGCCGTCCCACACCGGTTTGATGGCCGAACGGACCACCCCGAGGATGGCGACCTCGGGGGCGTTGACGATCGGGGTGAACCCGGTGCCGCCGATACCGCCGAGGCTGGAGATCGTGAACGTGCCGCCCTGCAGGTCGGCGACGGCGAGCTTGCCGTCCCGAGCCCGGGCCGACACAGCGCCGAGTTCCTTGCTCAGCTCGGTGATGCCTTTGCGGTCGACGTCCCGGATCACTGGCACGACCAGGCCGTCGGGGGTTTCCACGGCCACCCCGACGTGGTAGTAGCCCTTGACGATGAGGCTGTCCTTTTCCGGCGACAGGGAGCTGTTGCACTCCGGGAACTGCTTGAGGCCGGACACGGACGCCTTCATCAGGAACGCCAGCAGGGTCACCCGGTAGCCGTCGGATCGGGCGGCGGTGTCGAGTTCCTTGCGGTAGGCGTCCAGGACGGTGATGTCCGCGTCGTCGTTATGGGTCACGTGCGGCACGTTCAGCCAGGACCGGTGCAGATGCGGCCCGGACCGCTTCTTGATACGCGACAGCGGCTGAATCTCCACCGGCCCGAACTGCGCGAAGTCCTGTGCGGGGATCTCCGGGATGCCCGTCCCGGTGGCGGGTGCCGCTGCGGCGGGGGATGCAGGGGCGGGCCCGCGCAGGTAGCCGAGCAGGTCGTCCTTGGTGATCCGGCCCTTGGGCCCGGTGCCGGTCACCGCGGTCAGGTCTACGTCCAGCTCACGTGCGGTCCGGCGGACACTGGGGCTGGCGTGCACCCCGGTGAAGTCCCGAGCCGGCCCCGGCGCGCCCTGAGGCTCCCCGGCGTGGACGGGGACCGCCGCCTGCACGTCCGGCCGCGGTGTCACCGCCGCCGCCGGGGCCTGCGCTGGGGGAGCGGGCGCCGGGACGTCAGGTTCCTGCTGTTCCACCAGCGTCGGCGGCGCCGCGACCGCGCCGTCACCGGGGTCGAGGGTCAGGACCAGCGAGCCGGTGCTGACCTCATCCCCGACCTTGACGCCGATGTCCACCACCTGACCGGACTGCGGGGCCGGGATGTCCATCGTGGCCTTGTCGGACTCCAGGGTGATAAGCGGGTCTTCCTCGTTGACCTGGTCGCCTGGCTTGACGTGCACCTCGATGATCGGCACGTCCTCGAAGGCGCCAATGTCGGGTACCCGGACCTCAGTCGCGGTTGTTGTCATCGATGACCCCTTCGCTAGACCTCGGGCGGGTTCGGCTTGCCGGCGTCGATGCCGTACCGCGCGATGGCGTCCGCGACGGTGGCGGCGGGCACGGTGCCGTCGGCGGCCAGGCTGTGCAGCGCCGCAACAGCGACGTAGTGCCGGTCGACCTCGAAGAACGAGCGCAGGTTGCGCCGGTAGTCCGACCGGCCGAAGCCGTCGGTGCCCAGAACCCGGTAGCGGCGTGGCACGAACGGCCGGATCTGGTCGGCGAACGACCTGATGTAGTCGGTTGAGGCGATGACGGGGCCGTCGGGCCGCGCCGCCAGGCAGGTCTCGACGTAGCTGGGCCGCGGCGGCTCGGTCGGGTGCAGCATGTTCCAGCGCTCGGCAGCCAGCCCCTCCCGGCGCAGCTCGGTGAAGCTGGGCACGCTCCAGATGTCCGCGGTCACGCCGAAATCGGCGTCCAGCAGTCCGGCTGCGGCGATCACTTCCCGCAGGATGGTCCCGCTGCCCAGCAACTGGACCCGGGGCCTGCCCTTGCGCTTACGCCCCTCCTGGAGGAGGTACATGCCGCGCAGGATGCCTTCTTCGGCGCCCTCCGGCATGGGCGGATGCCGGTAGTTCTCGTTCATCACGGTCAGGTAGTAGTAGACGTCCTCCTGTTCGGCGTACATCCGCCGCAGCCCGTCGTGCACGATGACGGCGACCTCGTAACCGAACGTCGGATCGTAGGAGACGCAGTTGGGGATGGTCGCCGAGAGGACATGGCTGTGCCCATCCTCGTGCTGGAGCCCCTCGCCGTTGAGCGTGGTGCGCCCGGCGGTCCCGCCGATCAGGAACCCGCGGGCCCGGCTGTCCCCGGCGGCCCAGGCCAGGTCGCCGACGCGCTGGAAGCCGAACATCGAGTAGTAGATGTAGAACGGGATCATCGGCGTGTCCGACGTGCTGTAGGAGGTCGCCGCGGCGATCCAGGACGACATCGCGCCCGGCTCGGTGATGCCTTCCTGCAGCATCTGGCCGGTCTTGTCCTCCCGGTAGAACATCAGCTGGTTGGCGTCCTCGGGCTGGTACAGCTGGCCGTTCTGGGAGAAGATGCCGAACTGCCGGAACATCCCTTCCATGCCGAAGGTGCGTGACTCGTCCGCCACGATCGGCACCACCCGCTTGCCGATCGCCTTGTCCCGCAGCAGGGTGTTCAGCACCCGCACGAACCCCATCGTGGTGGAGTTCTCCCGCTCTCCGGTGCCCTTGAGCTGGCTGTCGAACGCCGACAGCGGCGGCACCTCCAGCGGCTGGGACTTCGGCCGGCGGGCGGGCAGGTAGCCGCCCAGGGCTTCCCGCCGCTGCCGCAGGTAACGCATCTCCGGTGAGTCCTCGGCCGGCTTCAGGAACGGCAGCGTGGCGATCTGGTCGTCGGCCAGGTTGACGGCGAACCGGTCCCGGAAGACGCGCAGCGTGTCCTCGGCCATCTTCTTCTGCTGGTGGGTGATGTTCTGGCCCTCGCCGGCCGCACCCATCCCGTACCCCTTGACCGTCTTGGCCAGGATGACCGTGGGCTGCCCGGTGTGCCCGACGGCCTCGGCGTAGGCCGCATGCACCTTGACCGGGTCGTGGCCGCCGCGGGCCAGCGCCCACACTTCGTCGTCGGACATGCTGGCCACCATGTCCAGTAGTTCGGGGTAGCGGCCGAAGAAGTGCTGCCGCACGTAGGCACCGTTCTTGGACTTGAAGTCCTGGTACTCGCCGTCGACGGCCTCTTCCATCCGCTTGAGCAGAATTCCGGTGGTGTCCGCCGCGATGAGCGGGTCCCAGCTGCTGCCCCAGATCACCTTGAGCACGTTCCAGCCGGCCCCGCGGAACACCGCCTCCAGCTCCTGGATGATCTTGCCGTTGCCGCGGACCGGCCCGTCGAGGCGCTGCAGGTTGCAGTTGATCACGAAGATCAAATTGTCCAGCCGCTCGCGCCCAGCCAGCGAGATGGCGCCCAGCGACTCCGGCTCGTCCATCTCGCCGTCCCCGAGGAACGCCCAGACATGCCGGTTGCCGGTGTCGGCCAGGCCGCGGTTGGACAGGTACTTCTGGAACCGGGCCTGGTAGATGGACATCAGCGGCCCGAGCCCCATGGAGACCGTCGGGAACTGCCAGAACTCCGGCATGAGCCACGGGTGCGGGTAGGACGACAGCCCGCCGCCGCCGGTCTCCTGCCGGAAGTTGTTCAGCTGTTGCTCGGTCAGGCGTCCTTCCACGAACGCCCGGGCGTAGATGCCGGGCGCGGAGTGGCCCTGCAGGTAGACCAGGTCCCCGCCATGGCCCTCGGACGGGGCGTGCCAGAAGTGGTTGAAGCCCACGTCGTACAGGGTCGCGGCGGACTGAAAGCTCGCGATGTGCCCGCCCAGCTCGGAGGATTCCTTGTTGGCCCGCATCACGACGGCCACCGCGTTCCACCGGATCATCGACCGGATGGCGTGCTCGATCACCTGGTCGCCCGGGTAGGGCGGCTCCCGCTGCGGCGGGATCGTGTTCAGGTACGGGGTGTTCGCCGAGTACGGCACCGGGGCGCCGTTGCGCCGCGCCTCCTCCATCAGCTCGTCCAGCAGGAAGGACGCCCGGTCTGGGCCGTCGAACTCCAGCACCGCATCGAGGGAATCGAGCCATTCGCGGGTCTCGGCCGGATCCAGGTCGCTCGCCATCTGCCCCTCCTCCATCACCCGCGCCGGCAGACTTGAACGTTCACCCGCTCACCGGTCCCGTTGAGCAATTCGTACGCCTCCGGGAGGGCTCCCGGCAACTCCGGGAGGGCTCCGGGCAAGGAGTGATAGCCGCGCGGCGCGTTCCCGGGCGGGCCTACGGCCCCGCGTGTGGCCACATGCGGTCATATAACTTGCCCCTGGCCCAGGGTCCCTCATCTACTGGGAACACGCCGTACCGCTGAGCACAGCGGCGTCGCGCAGGTCTTCATGTGGTACTCCGACCGGCTGGATCAGCGGAGGATGCTGGCCTCGGCGTTCGCGATCCAGATCGTCGGCATGGCGCTGCTGGCGATCTTCCCGCTGACTCTGCCGGTCGCTGGTGCTCCGCGCAACGCGGGCAAATCGCTGGATGAGATTCAGGCTGAGCGGCACCGCATCGCCCTGGCCCGCGCCGGGCAGGCCAAGACGGCGGGCGCTGCACGCGCCTAGTGACGGTTCATTAAACCGTTTGGCCCGCATCCTGCTGACCGGCTCGGTCGAGGACCACATGCTGAGGGCGCTGCGGGACCGGACCGAGGTGGATCTCGTGCCCGTCCCGGCGAAGTGATCCGGGCTTCAGAGCCCTTCCCGGCTGGCCACCGTGCGTTCCTCGTGGTCGAGCTCGCGGTTGAGGATGCGCAGGCTGGCGTCGGGCAGCAGGCCGGCGTCGCGCCAGCGCAGCAGTTCCTCGCGCTGGGCGTCGATGACGGCCCGGCGGGCTTCCTGAACCGCTTCCTGATCCGGCGGGGTCGGCGGCGCCGGATCCGTTCCGTCTGTCCCGTCCGAGGCGTCCGCGGCGCTGTCCGGTGCCCCGGCCTGGTGGTACCTCCGCAGCCGGGCGTCGAGGATGGCCCGCAGCCCGGCCAGGGCCGGCCCGGGGATTTCCTGCTCAGCGGTGATCTGATCCAGGCGCGACAGTCCCGCTTGGACGGCCGCGGCGCGGGCCTCGTTGCGCAGCGCCGCGGCGTCCGCCGGGTCAGCACGCACGCCCAGCGCCCGGACGATCGGCCCGAACGTCACCCCCTGGCCGACCAGGGTCACCACAACGACGACGTAGGTGCAGAGCAGCAGCAGGTCCCGGCCGGGGAAGGGGTGCCCGGCGGAGGTGGTGAGCGGCAGCGTGAAGATGGCCGCCAGGCTGATCACGCCCCGGGTGCCCGCCCAGCTCAGCACGACGATCTCGCGGCCGCGCAGGCGCCGGCTGTCCCGCGGCGAGCCGGTCTGGGCGGCCCCGCCGAGGCGGGTATGCAGCGCGCCCGGCAGCGACTGCGTCAGCAGCAGCCACAGCGGCCGCAGCAGCAGGACCACGCCCAGGGTAAGGATTACCGCCCCGGCGATCGTGTCGGCGGGATAGGCCTTCAGGCCGCGCACGACGGGCAGGAGCTGCTGGCCGATCAGCAGAAACACGAACCCTTGGAGCAGGAAGTCGACCAGCCGCCAGACCGCGCTGGCCTGCAGCCGGCTGGCGCCGGTGGTGAACCGGGGCGTGTCGTGCCCGACCATCAGCCCCGCCACCGCCACGGCCAGCACGCCGGACACGTGGGTCTCTTCGCCGAGCAGGTAGGCGGCGAAGGGCGTGGCCAGCGAGATGCAGTTGACCAGCAGCGGGTCGCGGACGGCGGACCGCAGCCCGCGCACCACCAGCGCGACGGCGACCCCGGCCAGCAGGCCGCCGGCCGCCTCGGCCAGGAAGCGCAGCACCGCGTCGCCCAGTGAGAACCCGCCGCTGGTCGCGGCGGTCACGGCCACGGTCAGGATGGTGAGCGCGGTGGCGTCGTTAAGCAGGCCCTCACCCTCGATGATCGTGATCAGCCGGGCGGGCAGCCCGGCCCCGCCGCCGACGGCGAGCGCCGCGACCGGATCGGTGGGGGCGACGGCGGCGCCCACGGCGACCCCGGCGGCCAGGCCTACGCCCGGCACGAACAGGTCGATACCGGCCCCCACGGCCAGGGCGGTCGCCAGGACCAGCCCGATGGACAGGCTGATCACGACGCGCAGGTTCTTCCGGATGGCTAGCAGGGAGGAGTTGAGCGCGGCGCTGTAGATCAGTGGCGGTATGACCAGCGTGAGGATGACGTCCGGGTGCAGCGTGACGTCCGGCCCGGGGAGAACCGCGTAGACCAGGCCGGCGATGGTGAGCAGCGCCGCGGCCGGCAGGCCGGTCCTGTCCGCCAGGGCCTGCAGCGCGACGATCACAGCGACCGCGGCGAGACCGAACGCCAGGAGCTCGAGCATGGCCTCTAGTCTCCATCAGGCTGTCGCCGTCAGGGCCGTCGCCGATCAGGAAGGAAGCGCAGCCATGCCGGACTCTGACCAGGTGACGCCCCCCGGGCTGCCCTAAGGGGCTCAGCAGCGGCGAGGAGATCTAAGCTCAGCTGCTCACCGGGGCAGGCGCCACGGGTTGCGGCGCGGGCAGCAGCCGGTCGAGGTGGTACCGGATTATGCCCAGTCCGTCTTCTGGGCTGCGCTGGCCGGCCATGACGCTGGTGCCGAGCCCGGCAGAGATGGCCATCAGGCTGGTGGCCTCGGTGCGGGCATCCAGATGGAGCGGCATCTGGCCGGCCTGCTGGGCAGCCTGCAGCTGATGAAAGATCACGTCTTCGACAACGTCGGAGTTCCGGATCAATGGCTGCATGGCGAACGCCGGGTCCGTGAGGGCCAGCACGGCGTAGGAGGCCCAGACGATATGGAAGATGCGGCTCTCCTCGTCGCTAGGCAGCGCTTCGGTGAGGATGGCTTGGATAACGGCCCGCGGGGCGGGGGGAGTGCCGGCCGCCCTGACCCGGGCCCTGACCCGCTCGCCGAGCTGCTTACCGAGGTACTGCGCCGTGAACAGGAGCAGCTGTTCCTTGGTGCCGAAGTAGTGCTGCACCAGGCGCAGCGAGACTCCCGCCTCGGCGGCGACCTCCCGCATCCCCGCCGCCTGCAGGCCGCGGGTGCCCGCGATCCGCACCAGCGCCCCGGCGATCTGCTGCCGTCGCTCCTCGTGATCGACCCGCTTCGGCACCCGCTCACCGTACCTTTCCGCACCCGTCCGTCTTCTTTAATTATACGCGCGTATCATTAAAGAAGACGGGCAGACAGCCGCTAGAGCGGCGGGCCGACGGCAAGGAGGCCGAACATGCTGGCACCCAAAGGCGAACTGGGATCGTGGGTGAGCGAAGCCGCAAGGGAGAAATACATGGCCGCGTACGAGCGGGCCTTCGTGCTCTGGCCGCAGCCCTGCGAGGAGTTCGATATCGAGACGGCGACCGCAACCACGCGCGTGCACGCCTACCGGCCGCATCCCGACGGACCGCCGGTCGTGCTGCTCACCGGCGCCGGGTTCAACGCCTCGGGCTGGTACCCGCACGTCGCCGCGCTCGCCAAGCACCACCCGGTATACGGGATCGATATGCCCGGCGACCCCAACCCCAGCATCTCGCGCGCCCTGATGACTCCCCCGGCGTCCTGCGCAGCCTGGCTTGACGAACTGCTCGCCCAGCTCAGCGACCGCCCGGCGCACCTGGTCGGCGTCTCCTACGGCGGCTGGGTCGCCATGAACCAGGCGATCCGCGCGCCCGCGCGGGTCGCCTCCATCACCCTGCTCGACCCCGCCGGGCTCACCAAGCTCGACGCCCGCTTCTGGTGGTGGCTCTCCATCAGCGGCCTGGCCACCCTGACCCCGATGCCGCTGCGCCGCCACCTCGCCCGGTGGCTGGACAACCAGGTCATGCTGGAACGGGAGCTGATGACGCTCATGTGGGCCGGTATCCGCGGCTACCGGATGGAGCCGAAGTTCCCCGCCATCCTCACCGACGACGAACTCCGCGCGATCACCGTTCCGGTCCTGCTGATCACGGGCGCACGCAGCGCCCTCATCACCCCAAAGCAGGCCCACGACCGGGCCAGCCTCATGCAGCACACGGACGTCGCTATCGTCCCCGGCAGCCACGGCGGCTTCAACCGGATCGACGAACTGAACGACCGAATCGCCGCCTTCATCGAAGCCCAGGCCACCGACAAGCAGGCGGCTCAACCGACACTGCCACCGACAACTAAAGGGTAG
>Ga0302317_10001140_pt1 | contig 20321 bp, 22 predicted proteins | sample III_Palsa_N3_3_FD_200450 | JGI IMG/M metagenome (GOLD analysis project Ga0302317, IMG submission 200450) | Peat permafrost microbial communities from Stordalen Mire near Abisko, Sweden - III_Palsa_N3_3 | ecosystem: Environmental > Terrestrial > Soil > Palsa > Peat permafrost | place: Sweden...
CGCGCCGCCCAGTTTCTCGCCGGCGGCAACCGCCTCGTCGACGCTGAATGCCGGGAATCCGCGCGGAACCGGGACGCCGAATTCGGCGAGGACCGCCTTGGCCTGGTGTTCGTGGATGTTCATTGAGGGTCCGGCTTTGCGCTAGGGGCTCGGCGCTTATAGGCGAGGCCCTCGCGACGGCGCAACGCGGACGCCAGGGAAACGGCTCGGCTTGGCGACGTCGGCCGGATCGGCGATGGTCGGGAATGACCCCGTCAGCGATTGTCCTGCTCTTCGCCCTGGCCGCCCTGGCCTGGATCACCTGGCAGGATCGCGCGCAGTTCGCCGCCTTCAAGCTCTACACGGCGACCGAGGATCGGCAGCGCCTCTATCGCCTCTGGCTCGTCGAGAGCCTGGCGTTCTTCGCCGCTGGCTCGCTGGCGGCGCTCGCAATCATCGGTCAGATCGGGGCGACCGTCCGCGAGCCGGAGGCGTTTCAGCCCCTGTCGGCCGCCATCCGGGCTGGGCTGCCAAGCCACATCAGGACAGAATTCGCCGTCGGAATCGCCATCGGGGCCGGAGTTAGTCTCATCGTTGGTCTGATCGCCGCTCGGCGGGGGGGCCGCGGCGGCGTGATCCAGCTCGGCGACATCGGCCCGCTCATCCCCCGCAATGGCGCCGAGATGACCCTTGCCGGCCTGTTGTCGCTCGCGGCCGGTCTCGGCGAGGAGCTGTTCTTCCGCCTGCTGCTGCCCCTGCTGCTCGTCCAGCTCGGCGCGCCGCCACTGCCAGCCTTCATCCTGGCGACCGTCGTGTTTGGCCTTGCCCACCTCTACCAGGGATGGGTCGGCATTCTGGCGACCGCTGTCATCGGCGCAGCGTTGGCCGCGCTCTACCTCGGCTCCGGCGCGCTCTGGCTGGCCATGGCGGTCCATGCCGCCTTCGATCTCTTCGGACTGGTGATCCGTCCAGGCCTTACGCGGCTGGCTTCGGCCCGTAGCGCATCATGAAGGTCTCCACCGCCCAGTCCACCTGACGCGCCACCTCGTCCGGCGTCGGTTTTGGCGTGATCCCGAGCGTCGCCTCGAGGTGGTGAGTCCGACACAGACCAAAGAATTGCCAGGCGGCCTCATCGCAGTCTGAAATCTCCAGTTCGCCACGCGCCGTCGCGATCTCGAAGTATTTCGCCAGGCGCTCGTGGCCGACCCTCGGCCCGGCGTCGAAAAAGATGTGCGCCAACTGCGGCGTGCGGCGGCACTCGGCGACGATGATCTGAAAGGTGCGGACGGCGAAGTCGGAGTAGATCTTGTCGAGGTACCGTTCGCCCATCCGGCGCAGGACCTCGGACGGCGGGCGGTCGTCCGAGAAGTCGAGCAAGATCGCGCCGATCCTTCCACACGACTCGCGGACGTGGGCCTCGAACAGCGCCTCCTTGCTGTCGAAGTAGTTGTAGAGCGTCCCCTTGGAGCCGCCGACGCGCGCGGCGATCTCCGACATCGAGGCGGCCTGATATCCGTCCTCGAAAAACACCTCTGCGGCCACATTGAGGATGGCCTCGCGCTTGAGGTCCTTGCGGGTCGGTGGGGGCGTGTCCATCTGTTTCTGACCGTACTGTACGGTTGAGGTTGACAAGTTCGGCGCGGCCGATAACCTAGAGATATGACCGTACCGTACGGTCATATTAGTGACATGCACCGGGGATGTCCAGCATGACGAGACACGCCGCTCTGGTCTCGGCCCTCCTTCTCAGCGCCTGCGCCGCCGTGCCGGGCGCGAAGCTGACCGACGCCAAGCCGGTCGCGGCCTACCAAACGGAGCAGACCTTCGCCGCCTCCCCGGCGGCGTGGCCGGGCGACCGCTGGTGGCAGGCGTATGGGGATCCGCAGCTGGACGCCCTGGTCGAGGAGGGACTCTCGAGCGCGCCCAACATCGCCGCGGCCAAGGGTCGCCTCGAGAAGGCTCGCGCACTCGCCGGCGAGGCCCGCGCCGACCTGCTCCCGAGCGTCGCCGCCAACGGCGAGGTCGAGACCAACAAGGAGAGCCTGAACCAGGGATTCCCGCCCCAGTTCGCTCAGTATCTTCCGCGTGGCTATCACGGCTTCGGCGAGGTGACTCTCAACCTCAATTGGGAGCTCGACTTCTGGGGCAAGAATCGCAAGGCGCTCGCCGCCGCCATCTCGGAGACCCGCGCAAGCGATGCCGATCTGGCCGAGGCCCGCCTGGTGCTCTCGACAGCCATCGCCGCCGCTTACGCCGACCTCGACCGCCTCTATGCGGAGCGCGACGTCGCCGAACGGGCCGTGGCTTCGCGTCAGGAGACGCTCGACCTCGTCCAGCGGCGCGTGACCAACGGCCTGGACACCCACGGCGAGCTGTCGGAAGCCCAAGCCGGGCCGGCGTCGGCCCGCGCCGACCTTGCCGAGATCGACGAGGAGATCGCGCTCACCCGCAACCAGATCGCCGCCCTGATGGGCGAGGGTCCCGACCGGGGCGTTGCTATCGCCCGACCCAAGGACGCCGGTCTGAAAGCCTTCGGCCTGCCCGAGCGCCTGGCCGCTGACCTTGTCGGCCGTCGGCCCGATATCGCTGCGGCCCGCTGGCGGGCCGAGGCCGCCGCCAAGCGGATCGGGGTCGCCAAGGCTCAGTTCTATCCCGACGTGAACCTCACCGCCCTGATCGGCTACCAGGCCTTCGGGCTCGGCAAGCTCTTCGAGTCGGCGTCGAACATCGGTCAGGCTGGCCCGGCAGTCTCCCTGCCGATCTTCGAGGGCGGTCGACTGCGCGCCAACCTCAAGGGCGCCCGCGCCGACTACGAGACCGCCGTCGCCAGCTACGACGAGACGCTCACCGAAGCGCTACACCAGGTGGCCGACGCCGCCGCCAGCGAGCGGGCGCTCGGGTCGCGTCTCAAGGAAAGCGGTGACGCCCTGGCCGCCGACGAGGACGCCTATCGGATCGCGCGCCTGCGCTACGAGGGTGGCCTCTCCAACTACCAGAGCGTGCTGCTCGCCGAGGACACCGTGCTCGCCAGCCGGCGCACCGTCGTCGATCTCAAGGCCCGCGCCTTCACCCTCGATGTCCAACTCGTCCGCGCCCTCGGCGGCGGATACCAGACCTCGGTAAACTGACATGCCACTCGACGAGTCTTCCCCCATGCCCGACACCGCTGCCGAGCTCAGGCCCGAAGCTTCCGCCGCTTCCAGCGCCCAAGGCCCAAGTCTGCGTGCGCGCTTGTTCGCCGGCCTCGGCGTCCTGGTCGCCGTGGTCGCGATCTGCTGGTTCATCTGGTGGTTCCTGGTCGGCCAGAACCACGTGACCACCGACAATGCTTATGTGAATGCCGACGTCGCCGACATCACCCCGCTGGTGGCGGGGCCTGTCACCCAGGTGCTCGCGATGGACACTCAGGCGGTGAAGGCCGGCCAGCCGCTGGTGGTGATCGAGCCCGCCGATTTCCGCATTGCGCTGGATCAGGCCAAGGCCCAGCTCGGCCAGTCGGAACGCCGCGTGCGCGGCTATTTCGCCAACGAGGGCGCCCTCACCGGTCAGATCGACGCGCGCCAAGCCGACATCGTGCGCGCCGACGCTCAGATCGCCAGCGCTCAGTCCGACCTCGATCGGGCCCAGACCGAGCTCGGCCGCCGCCAGCGCCTGGCCAGTTCCGGCGCCGTGTCGGGCGACGAGCTGACCCAGGCCGAGAACGCCTACCACACCGCCAAGGCCGCACTCGCCTCAGCCCAGGCGTCCAGGGCCCAGGCGCTGGCCAACCGCACCGCCGCCGCCGGCGCCAAGGACGTCAACACCGCCCTGATCTCCGGCGGACCTGTCGACTCCAACCCCGAAGTGGTCGCGGCGCGCGCCGCCGTGGCCACGGCCCAGCTCAACCTCGACCGCACCGTGCTGACCGCGCCGTTCGATGGCGTGGTGGCGCAAAAGAGCGTGGCCGTCGGCCAGCGCGCCCAGGTCGGACAATCGCTGATGACCGTGGTGCCGGTCTCAAAGGTCTACGTCGACGCCAACTTCAAGGAAGATCAGCTTCGCAAGGTGCGCATAGGCCAGCCAGTCGTCCTGACTTCCGATCTCTACGGCGGCGGCGTGAAGTTCCACGGCCGCGTGGTCGGCCTCGCCGGCGGCACGGGCGCGGCCTTCGCGCTGATCCCGGCCCAGAACGCCACCGGCAACTGGATCAAGGTCGTGCAGCGCCTTCCGGTGCGCGTGGCCCTCCGTCCTGACGAGGTGGCGCAACATCCCCTGAGCGTCGGCTTGTCGATGAACGCCGATATCGACGTCGGCGCCCGCTGATATGTCCGACGCTCGGCCCGGAGACGATTTCGCCCCGATGGCGGGCGCACCGCTGTGGATCGCCGGTCTGCTGCTGGCGCTGGCCAATTTCATGGTCGTGCTCGACACCACCATCGCCAATGTTTCGGTGCCCAACATCGCCGGCGGCCTGGCCGTCTCGCCCGACCAGGGCACCTGGGTGATCACCTCCTATTCGGTGGCCGAGGCGATCACCGTGCCGCTCTCCGGCTGGCTCGCCCAAAGGTTCGGCGCCGTGAGGGTATTCTGCGTGGCCATGGTCTGCTTCGGCGCCTGCTCGGCCTTATGCGGCCTGGCGCCTTCGCTGAGCGTCCTGGTCCTGTTCAGGGTCATGCAGGGCCTGTCCGGCGGCCCGATGATGCCGCTCTCCCAGACCCTCATGCGCCGGATCTTTCCGGCCCACATGCAGGGCACCGCGCTCGGTCTGTGGGGCATGACCACGGTCGTGGGGCCGATCGTCGGTCCCTTGCTCGGCGGGGCCCTGGTCGACGGCCCGGGGTGGCCGTGGGTGTTCTATATCAACGTGCCGCCGGCCCTGATCTGCGCCTTCTTCGCGTGGCGGATGCTGAAAAGCCGCGAAACGTCCACGCAGCGCCGGCCGGTGGATATCTTCGGCCTCGCTCTGCTGATCCTATGGGTCGGCTCGATGCAGATCATGCTCGACAAGGGCAAGGATCTGGATTGGTTCGACTCACGCTTCATCGTCGCGTTGGCGATCGTCGCCGCGCTGGGTTTTCTGGCCTTCATCAACTGGGAGCTGACCGACAAGAACCCCATCGTCGACCTCAGGGTATTCCGTCATCGCGGCTTCGCGGCCAGCACGTTGATCATGTGCATCGTGTTCGGGACGTTCTTCTCCTCGGTGGTGCTGATCCCGCTGTGGCTGCAGACCAGCATGGGCTACACCGCCACCTGGGCCGGCCGCGTCACCGCCTGGCAGGGCCTGTTCGCCGTGATCCTCTCGCCGATTGTCGGGCGGCTGGTCACGCGGGTCGATTCTCGCGCCCTGGTCTGTTTCGGCGTCCTGCTCATGGCCGGCGTTTCATTCTGGCGGATCGGATTCACCACCGACGCCGGCTACTGGAGCATCGCCCTGCCACATCTGCTGCTCGGCGCGGCCGTTCCGTTCTTCTTCATTCCCCTGACCGGCCTGGCGCTCAGTTCGGTAAGACCGGAAGAGACGGCCTCGGCCGCCGGCCTGCTCAATTTCGCGCGGACCACTTCGGGCGCCTTCGCCGTTTCGATCACCACCACGGCGTGGAGCAACGAAACGACGCTGCACCACGTCGACCTGGCCGGCAATCTGCACAATCCCAACGCGACTCTCGGCGCCCTGCAGTCTCTGGGTCTCAGCGCCCAGCAGGCGGTGGGGGCGCTTGACAACCTCGTCCAGGGCCAGGCGGTGATGGTGGCGACAGACCACATCTTCCTGATCAATGCGCTGCTGTTCCTGGTGGGAGCCGGCGTGGTCTGGTTCGCGCCCCGGCCCAAGGCCCAGGTGGCGGCGGGCGTGGGCGGACACTGAGCCCTGGTTTCCCGCTTTGGCCGCCATTAAGCTGGCGACCAGAGGGGGAATCGACATGAAAGCTCACGATCGTCTGGCATTGCTTGCCGCCGCGCTGATCGCCGTCAGCGGCAGCACATCGGCACAGGACGCGCCTCAGCCTGCGCCGCCGTCCGCCGCCCCGGCGACCGCCGCGTCCACCAATCCCGCGGCCCCGGCGACCTCCACCAGCCCGACCAAGGCCATCCAATCGGCCGTGACCTCGTCGCTCGACAAGCTGTTTACCGGCGTCAATGCGACGCCCGACCAGAAGACCCAGATCCAGGGGATCATGATGGTGGCGGTCGGCAAGATTCTCCAGCTGAAGGGACAGTTCGGCAAGCCAAAAGAAGAACTTTACGACCTCGTCGCGGCGCCCACCGTCGATCGCGCGGCTTTCGAGGCCTTCCGGGCCCAGGAGATGGCTGGCGTCGACCAGGTCAGCCACATCCTGACCGACGCGTTCGTGGATTCGCTTGCCGTGCTCACCCCCGAGCAGCGCGCCAAGTTCGCGCAAAATCTCAAGCCGAAGGTTCACACTCCGACACAAACGCCCGCCAAGGCTGCAACACCGGGCGGCTAGACCCTTTCCGCTCCTTCGCATCGGAGCGGAAATGGGAACCTCCACATGAACATCGAACACATATCCGGCCTGCGCCGGTGGCTCGTCCCAGCGGCGCTGGCCGGCGCGTTGGCGGCCGGCGGCTTCGCCATCGCGCAGGACATGGGTGGCCATGGCATGGGCGCCATGCAGGCCGATCACGCCAAGATGGAAGCCCACCTCGACAAGGCGCTGGCTGACGCCCAGGCCACGCCCGACCAGACCGCGCGCATTCACCAGATCCTCGGCGCGGCGATGCAGCAGCTCATGCCGCTGCACAAGCAGGACGCCGACCAGCATGCCGACCTGCACCGGCTTTTCATGGCCCCGACCATCGACCGCGCCGAGATTGAAAAACAGCGCGCCCAACATGTCGCGGACTTCGACCAGGAGAGCCGCATCCTCGCCACGGCGTTCGCCGACGCCGCCGAGGTGCTGACGCCGGCGCAGCGGGCCTCCCTGGCCGCCAAGATGCAGGCTGAGCACTGAATGGGTCGCCCCGCTCTCGGCGACAGACGGCGCCATCCGGCCTAGGCTCGGCGCCGTGAGCGGGAACGTCCTCATCATCGACGACGACGTCCGGTTGGCCGAGATGGTCAGCGCGTACCTGACGGGCGCGGGCTTCGCGGTCGAGGCCCGGAGCACGGGCGCGGCGGGTGTCGAGGCGGTGGCGCGGCGAGATTCGAGCTTTGACGTCGTCGTGCTCGACATCATGCTGCCCGACCTCGACGGCCTGGAGGTCTGCCGGCGCCTGCGCGAGGCGAGCGACGTGCCGATCCTGATGCTCTCGGCGCGCGGGGAAGACGCCGACCGCATCGTCGGCCTGGAGATCGGCGCCGACGATTATCTCGGCAAGCCGTTCAACCCGCGCGAGCTCCTGGCTCGCCTCAAGGCCATCCTCCGCCGACGACGCGGCGAAGGCGGCCGGCCAGTCCTGCGTTTCGGCCGTCTGGAAATCGATCCCGGTTCGCGCACCGTGCGCGTCGACGACGCCCCGGCGATCCTTACCTCCTATCAGTTCGACCTGCTGCTCACCCTGGCGCGGCATGCCGGCAAGCCGTTGAGCCGCGAGCGGTTGATGGACCTTGTGCGCGGAGAGGAGCTCAGCGCACTCGACCGCTCCATCGACGTCCACGTCTCGCGCATGCGCGCCGCGATCGAGGATGATCCGGCCCATCCGCGACGGATCATCACCGTGCGCGGCGCCGGCTACCTCTTCGCCCGCGTCCAGGACCAGAGCTGAAAGTGGCGCTGCGCCGCACGCTCTTCTGGCGGATCTACGCCACGGTGATCGCCAGCCTGGTGCTGCTGGCCGTGCTGAGCGCCTGGGCGATGCGCGCCCATCCGGCGATCGAGTCGAGCGCTCTCATGCGCCACCTGCATTTCGTGCTGATGTTCCTGACCGTGGCCGGCGCGGTCGCCTTGGCGGCCTATCCGCTCGTCGGTCGACTCACCGCGCGCCTCGAGCGGCTGCGCGCCAGCGTCGACGCCTGGGGTGGGGGCGATCTCGGCGCCCGCGCCGACCCGCGCGGGAATGACGAGGTCGCGGCCGTCGCCGCCAGCTTCAACGCCGCCGCAGAACGGGTCGAGCGCCTGCTGGCATCGCACCGCGACTTGCTGGCCCACGCCAGCCACGAACTCCGCTCGCCTCTGGCCCGCCTATCCATGGCCGTAGAGATGTTCGCCGCGAGCCCGGAGCCGGCCTTGCGGCCGCAGATCATGACCGACATCGCCGAGCTGTCGGCTCTGGTTGACGAACTCCTGCTTGCCAGCCGCCTGGACCAGGCTCCGGATCTCGACCTTGGACAGCGCGTCGACTGTCTGGAACTGGCGGCGGAGGAAGCGGCCAGGGCCGGCGCGGAGATCCGCCGCATCGGTGACGGACCCTTCGAGGTCGCCGGCGCGCCACGTCTGATCCGGCGGCTGGTCCGCAACCTGCTGGACAACGCCCGCCGGCACGGCCGCCCGCCGGTGGAGGTCTCACTGGGTCGCGATGGCGACTTCGTCGTGCTCACGGTGACTGACTCCGGACCGGGCGTCGGTGAAGACGACCGCGACCGGGTGTTCGAGGCCTTCCACCGCCCGGCGGGTCGCGCCGAGTCCGACGGCAGCTGGGGCCTGGGGCTCTCTATCGTGCGCCAGATCGCCCAGCGCCACGCTGGCGGCGTCGCCTGCCTGCCGCGCGAGACCGGCGCGGCCTTCGAGGTGCGGCTACCGGCGGCAGATTAGCCCGCCTTCCCCACCACCGCCGTGGCCCGTCGCTCCAGCTTGCCCCAGCCGACCCGGTAGCCGCCGATGGCGGTGGCCACGCTGCGCACCACTACCCAGTACATCAGCTGGCGATAGCCGAAGCGCTGCACCGGCAGCCAGACCAGGTCGCCCCACGGCGCGCGGCGCTCCAACGCCATGCCGAGGGCCCCAGCCGATAGATCCAGGAAGATGAACGCCGCCCAGTAGAACAGCGAGCGCAGGGTGTCGTCAGGAGACCACTCCACAGGGTGGAAATAGTGGCCATAGAACGCCCAGGCCAGCGAGGAGACGATGGCCAAATCCACCAGAGGCGCGGCCACGGTGAGAAAGATCTGGAACAGCCAGATCTGCGGCAGGGCGACGAATCCCAACACCGGCCGGCGGGTGCTGAAGAGATCGCGGCGGTGCTTCCAGATGCATTGCAGGGTGCCGAACGACCAGCGGAAGCGCTGATTGAGCAGGCCCTTCACTGTGTCCGGAGCCTCGGTATAGGCGCGCGCCGAGGAGTCGAACTCCACCCGCCAGCCGGCGCTCTGGCAGGCCAAGGTCAAATCCTGATCCTCGGCCAGCGTGTCGGCGGGATATCCGCCCAGGGCTTGCAGAGTCGCCTTACGCCAGGCGCCCACCGCGCCCGGCACCACCGTCACCGCGCCAAGCGCCGCCAACGCGCGCCGCTCGAGGTTCTGGGCGGTGACATACTCCAGGCCCTGCCAGCGGGTGACAAGGTTGAGGCGATTGCCGACGATGGCGTTGCCGGCGACAGCCCCCACTCTGGGGTCTGCGAACCAGCGCGCCAGGCGCGGCAGGGTCTCGGGAGGAAACAGCGTGTCGGCGTCGAGCGCCACGACGATCTCGCCGTTGCAGTACCCAAGGCCGCGGTTGAGGGCGCGAGCCTTGCCGCCGTTCTCGAAGGTCAACAGCGTGACGCGCGGCTCATTGGCATAGGCCTCCCGCACCACGGCGGAGGTGCGGTCCTTGGACCCGTCGTCGACGACCAGCACCTCCAGATGGGCCCAGTCGGACTGCAGAATGCGCTCCACCGAGGAGACGATGACCTTCTCCTCGTTGTAGCAGGGGATCAGCACGCTGATCATCGGGCCGGTGGCCTTGTCGAGCAGCGGCGGCTCGCGGGCCGGCTCGCGGAAGCGGTGCCACAAGGAGAGCACGGCCAGGAACGCCAGGCGGGCCACGCCGAGCACGATGGCGATCGTGAAGAGACCCTGCATACCCGCGTTCAGGTAGCGGAAGAAGCCGAAGCCGATGCGGTCGAGGAACAGCTCCCAGGCGCTGCGCGAGGTCGGCGGCAAGGCGTCCGCGCGGCTCATGCCAGCCAACTGGTCGAGGGTGACAAGCTTGAGGCCGCGGGCTCGAATGGCGTCGATCAGGGCCGGCAGAGCCTCGACGGTGTGGCTGCGGTCGCCGCCGGCGTCATGCAGCAGCACCACCTGACCGCCCGTCTGCGGATTGGTGTCCGCCAGGCGGGTGAGCGCGTTGTTGACGATCTGCGCGGGGGCCGGTTTCTGCCAGTCCTCGGTGTCGATCCGCAGACCCGCGATCAGATAGCCCAGCCGCTGAGCCACCAGCAGGGGCTCGACTTCCTGCGGCGTCGATGGTTCGGCGTCGCCGAAATAGGGCGGCCGGAAGAACCGCATCGACTTGCCGGTGAGAACCGCGAACAGCCGCTGCGTGGTGTTGATCTCGAGGTCGGTCTGGGCCAGCGGCGTGGCGGCGATGTTTGGATGGGTCCAGGTGTGGTTGCCCACCATCATCCCTTGATCGACCTCCCGTTTCACGAGATCAGGCCGGTCCTGCATATTCTCGCCGATGACGAAGAAGGTCGCCGGGGCGTTCTTCTGTTGGAGAATGTCGAGAATCTTGGGCGTCCAGCGACCGTCCGGTCCGTCGTCGAAAGTGAGCGCCACCCAGCCAGGGTGCGCGCCGTAGCGGTCGATGACGTACGAGGTCGGCATGACCTTGTAGTTTTCGTCGGAGATCAGTCCGGTGTCGGGGTCGATCTCGATGGTGCGTTGTCCCGGCGTGGGCGATGACGCCACGTGCAGCACTTCGCCGGTGCCGTCGAAGTCGACGTCGGTGCTGGGCGCGATGCGATCGAGGTCCGCTGTCTTCGCCGAGCCGTAGGGCTGGCGCAGGTAGTTCCAGATCGCCGGGTCCTCCGCGCCCATCCGCCAGACGGCGTAGCCTTCCGGCCGATAGGCGTCGCTCACCTTGACCTGGTTGTGAAAGGTGGCGGCGTCGAGGAACCAGACCACGTGTTTGCGGTGGTTGTCGTCCTCGTAGCCGAAGGTCGGGTTGAGCGCGTTATCGTCGAAGCTGACCTCGGCGTCGGCGTCGTGGGCGAGCTGCGTGGCGTCGTAGAACTCCACCGAATCGGCGCTTGCCGGACCAGTCTTGTCCTTCAGCGTCCAGTCGTAGCCGTAGACCCCGAGCGCCACCACCGTACGTTGCGGATCCAGCTGCTTCATGTCGGTGGCGAGGGTCTGCTCGAACCATTCCTGGCCGGCGGGCGGGCCGGGCTCGCCGCTGGCCCAGTGCTGATCATAGGCCATCAACACCACACTGTCGGCCGCAGCTGCGAACTTCGTCAGGGACCAGTCCGCATCGCCGAACGGCGTGGTCACCCACACTTCCCGACCAATCGGCTTCAGGGCGGCGCGCGCCTGGGCGATCAGGGCCGGATAGCGGGCCAAGGCCGCCGGCGAGAGGTTCTCCAAGTCGAAGACGTAGCCGGCGTAGCCGCGCTGCTGGGCCAGCACGACCAGATTGGAGATCAGCGCCTTTTCGGCCGCCGGATTCAGCAGCAGGTTGTTCGCCAGCGGCCCGTCGAAGACGCTGTTGTGGGCGTTGTGCACCATTGGCAAGACCGAAGGCGCAGGCTTGGCGCCGGCGATGATCGCCTCGGCCTGGGGGTCTGAGGTCACGGCCACGCGCCCGAGCGAGCCATCGAGCAGAATCCACTGCGGCGAGACCACGTCGAGCTGGTTCACGTGCCGCAGGAGCGAGGTGCGGGAATCAGGGTCCCAGGTGACATAGAAGCCGACCGACAGCGCCTGGGCGCGGCCGCCGGCGGCGACCTTGCCGGGCCGGGGCACCCGACGCCATTCGAAGGTGCGCTTCAGACGATGCGCCGTCTCGACGTGCAGCGCCTGGCGGATCTGCGGATCCTTGAGGGTGAGATCGGGCAAGCGGGGCGCGAAAGCCAGCGTCGCGAAGAAGCCGGCCACCATCAGCGCCCCGGCCGCCAGCAGCAGGCCGAGACCCAGATTGGCGCGCCGGGCCCGACGGCCGGTCGGGTCGTGGAATACGAACTCGTCCATCTTACTTAATTGTCGCTCGCTCCGCCCGCGCGGCGCGCCCCCGCACGCGAACATGACGCAAGGCCGGCGCGATGCAAGGCCGGCAAATTGCCGCCCCGGGCCGTCGAGCGCTATAGAGCCGGCGGTCGGGCGCAGAGGAGAGGTCTTGGACGCCGATAGAACGGAGGTCCCGCGCCCTTCGCCCCGTAGCGTCGTGGCGACCTGGCTGCGCGTTTTCGCCGCCGCCACCGCGGTTGCGGCCGTTATCGCCGCTTCCGGGGGATTCGGCGCCGGTGGCGCAAGAATTGCGTGGCGTCTGGCCTACTGGCTGAGCATGTCGGCTATCGGCGCCACCGGCGGAGTGCTGTTCGGCGTCTATGTCATGCCGCGCATGTGGTTCGTCCGCCGGCCCGTCTTCGCCGGGGCGATCATCACGCTCGTCGTGGGGCCGCCGATGTGTCTGGCGGCGGCCTTCGGCAACGTCATTTTCGCCGGCGTACGCTTCACTCTCGGGCTGGTGCTGGCGAATTCGCCTGAGACCCTCGCCACGACCGCCGGTATGGTGGCCATCGCCATCCTGATCCGCCGTCCCGAGGCGATCGAGACTCACGCCGCGCCTGCCGCAGCCTCGCCGCCGAAGTTTCTCGCCCGTATGCCGGCCAAGCTGGCCGGGGCCGAACTCTGGGCCGTGGAAGCCGAGGACCACTATCTCCGCCTGCGTACGTCCCTCGGCCAGGACCTCATCCTGATGCGGCTCAGCGACGCCATCGGCGAGCTCGAAGGCATCGAGGGCGCGCGCACGCATCGCTCCTGGTGGGTGGCCAAGGCCGCCGTGCGCGGCGTGGAGCGGGACGACGGCCGCGCCACGCTCGTCCTTCCCGACGGCGCCGAGGCGCCGGTCAGCCGCGCCTACGCTCGCGTTTTGCGCACCGCCGGCTGGTTCTAGAAAATGACGCTCGATCGGAGCGCCTGCGAACTGAGGATTTAGCGACTCCGTCGCGCGCGCCATTGCTCGGCAGTCTGAGCCCAGATGTCGATTTCGACGCTGGCAGGGGCCGGCAGCATGGCCGTCCCGCGAAGGCTCGACCCCAACCGCTGCGCCACCGCCTGAGAGGGCAAGTTGTCCTTGTCGATGCAATGGATGATGTCGGTCCAGCCGAGGCGGTCGACCGCATAGTCCATCGCCGCCTCGGCCGCCTCCACGGCATAGCCTTTGCCCCAGGCGTCGCGGACCAGACCCCAGCCGACCTCCGTCCCGGGCCAGTCGACCGGCTTGTGCGGCCCGACCCGTCCGATCCACCGTCCGCTGCTCCGCTCGAACACCGAGAACATCGAAAAGCCCAGCAGCATCCAGGCGCCGACAACGCCCGAGAAGCCACGCCAGGCGACCGAGCGGGCCTGAGGGCCGCCCAGGAAATGCATCACCTCGGCGTCGGCGCAGAAAGCCGCGAAATCGTCGAAGTCTCCCATCACGGGCGGCCGAAGGATCAGCCGCGCCGTCTCGAGCTCCGCGACGCTCACTTGAGCGAGGGCTCGATCTCCTTGCAGGCGGCGATCAGGCCGCGCACGGAGTCGACCGACTTGGCGAACATCGCCGTCTCCGCCTCGTCGAGCGGGAATTCCAGGATCCTTTCGGCCCCCTCGGAACCGATCACCGTCGGCACGCCGACGTAGAGGTCTGAGAGACCGTATTGCCCCGAGAGATGCGCTGCGCAGGGGAGGACCCGCTTCTCGTCCTTGAGGTAGGACCTCGCCATGGCGATGGCGCTCTCGGCCGGCGCGTAGAAGGCCGACCCGGTCTTCAGCAGGGCGACGATTTCGCCGCCGCCGCCGCGCGTGCGCTTGACGATGCCGTCGAGCGCCTCCTGGCTCAGCAGGCCCTGGCGGACGAGCTCCGGCAGCGGCAGGCCGCCCACCGTCGAGTGGCGCACCATCGGCACCATGTCGTCGCCGTGACCGCCCAGCGTCCAGGCGTGGATGTCCTGCACCGAGACCCCAAGCGCCTCGGCCAGGAAGTAGCGGAAGCGGGCCGAATCGAGCACGCCGGCCATGCCGATCACCTTGTTGTGCGGCAGGCCGGAAAACTCCCGCAGGGCCCAGACCATCGCGTCGAGCGGATTGGTGATGCAGATCACGAAGGCGCCCGGCGCATGGGTCTTGAGGCCGTCGCCGACGGCCTTCATGACCTTGAGGTTGATGCCGAGCAGGTCGTCGCGGCTCATTCCAGGCTTGCGGGGCACCCCGGCGGTGACGATGGCCACGTCCGCGCCGGCGATGCCGGCATAGTCGCTGGCCCCCTTGAGCGCCACGTCGGAGCCGATCACCGGGGTGGCCTCCGCCAAGTCGAGCGCTTTGCCCTGCGGCACGCCGTCGACGATATCGAACAGCACCACGTCGCCCAGACCCTCACGCGCGGCGATGTGCGCCAGGGTGCCGCCGATCATTCCGGCCCCGATCAGGGCGATCTTCGCGCGAGCCATCGGCTTCGAACTCCATGGGATGTTTGGAAAGCGGGCGCGGTCTAGACCGTGGGGGCGGGACCTGCAAGGTGAGGCTGGTGTTCACACTTCACGCCGACGTCGCCGCCGCTTCGACGCCCCTCGCCGACCTGCCACTCTGCGAGGCGCGGCTGCAGAACGACGCCCGTTTCGTTTGGATCGTGCTCGTCCCGCGCGTGGCGGCGGTGAGCGGCATCGAGGATCTGACGGCCGCAGATCAGGCCGCGCTTCTGGCCGAGATCCTGGCCGCGGGGCGGGCCGTTCGGGCGGCGGCCGAGGCGCTCGGCCAACCAGTCGAGCGGCTGAATCTTGGCGTGCTCGGCAACATCACGCCCCAGCTGCACGCTCACATCGTCGGACGGCGCCGCGACGATCCCGCCTGGCCGGGTCCGGTGTGGGGTAGCGGACCTGCGATGCCCTACGCCGAGGGCGTGCTGGCCGTGGCGTGCGCGGCGGCGGTGGCGGTCCTCAGCGCGAACTAGGCGTCAGAAGGTTCGGCGGGCCTCAACCGCACCGCCTCGCCGTAATCCTCAAAATTGTGTTTTGCGATCCGGCCAAGGCGCTCGGTCAGATTCGGAATGCGACTCGCGTTTTCCATCAGGAACGCGAAAACCCGCCGACGTTCGGCGTCGCGCGCGTCGCCTTCGGGGGCCAGGAACGACTCCATCAGGCCGTCCAGAGGCATGGCGATACGCAGGGCGACATTGTGCATGTCCGACCGCAGTTGCGCTTCGTGGAGAGCGACGAGGGATTCGCGGTTGCGTTCGTAGATTTCGACTTCGCGGCGGGTGGCGACCAGCAGCCGTCGGGTGAGCGGACCGAAGGGCTCGCCCGTCTCCACGGAAGCTCGAGCTCCCTCCAGGAGAATTCGCATGGTGGAGAACACCTCGCCGAACAGCAGCGCGGCGGTGCGCTCGCGCTCCCGGCGGAGGGCAAAGGCCTCGTACTGGTTGCCGAGGATTCCACTCAGCGTCGCCAGGACCGCGCCGACGACGACGCCGACCAAAGCGCCGGAATGGAAACTTAGATTTGGTAGATTGGGCAGATTCATGCGGACCTCCAGGCGGCGCGGCGCGCGGGAAAGCTTGGCGCCGGTCGGGGCCAAAGGGAATGCGCCAAGGCTCAGCTCCCGCGCAGGGTGACCACCTCGGCGCGTCCGCCGCGGACCAGCGCGCCACGCCACGCCCGCGGGCCCTCCCGTTCGAGTCGGATCCGACCCACCGTCTCAAGCCGGATCTCGAGATGTCCGTCGCGCCGCGTGCAGTCGGCGTAGCCCCGCGCCCCAGATGGGTCCCGCCAGGCGCAGGCGAGAGCGCCACGCGTCGGGGGATCGCCGATCTGCAGCGTGAGCAGCGTCGCGCCACGCCGGTCCGACAGGAGCCACGTCCCGTCGAGCGGCCCCTGCAGCGCCTGAGCCGCCACGGCCGAGGCCGCGATCTGCCTGCCCACGATGTCCTGTGCGAAGGCCGGCGACGCCAGCAAAGCCAGCGCCAGAACGGACAGTCTCACGCCCCAGCCTCGATGGCGTCCGCGACCGCGACCAGCTTGACGGCGACGTCGCGATGCAGGCGCTCGGCGAGGCGCCCGTCCACGCGCAGCGCGCCCTTGCCGGCGTTTTCAGGCGCGTCGAAGGCGGCGATCACCGCCCGACTCCAGGCGACGTCGGCCGGAGCGGGCGTGAATGCGCGGTTGCAGATCTCGAGGTGGCTGGGGTGGATCAGGGTCTTGCCGTCGAAACCGAAATCGCGGCCCTGGCGGCAGACCGCCTCCAGGGCGGCGAGGTCTTCGATCTCGTTGTGCACGCCGTCGAGCACGGCGAGTCCAGCGCCGCGAGCTGCCGTCACCGCCAGCGACAACGCGGCGTGAAACGGTGTCCGCTCCGGCGGCATTCGCGCGCCCATCTCCTTGGCGAGGTCGTTGATCCCCATGACGAAGGCGGAAAGGCGCGTGCGTTTCGCGGCGGCGGCGATCTCGGCCAGGGCGAAGACGGCGGCGCAGGTCTCGATCATCACCCACAGGCGGGTCCGCTCAGGCGCGCCGGCCAGCGCCGCATTGGCCGCCTCGACGTCCGCCGCCGAACTCACCTTGGGAACCAGCACCGCGTCCGGACCGGCCTCGGCCGCGGCGGTGAGATCGCCCGCGCCCCAGGGCGTCGCCAGCGCATTGACGCGTACTACGACCTCGCGCCGGCCGAAACCGCCTTCCCGCAACGCCGCGACGGCAGCCTCGCGCGCCGCCGGCTTCAGATCGGCAAGCACGGAGTCTTCCAGGTCCAGGATCACCACGTCGCAGGCCAGGCTGCGGGCCTTCTCTACCGCGCGGGGATTGGAAGCGGGCATGTAGAGCGCGCTGCGGCGCGGGCGATGGACGAGCGACATGGCGGGGCCTTCATGGCATAAGGGCGCCATGACCATCCGCTACGAGGCTGGCGCGCGCAACGTGCTGGGCGGCGAATTGCAGCCCTGCTCCCTCTCGCCGCTGACCGGCTTCTACCGCAACGGCTGCTGCGAAACCGGGCCCGAGGACATCGGACAGCACACCGTCTGTGCGGTGATGACCGCCGAGTTCCTTCGCTTCTCGATGAGCGTCGGCAACGACCTGTCGACGCCCCGGCCGGAATACGACTTCCAGGGACTCAATCCCGGCGATCGCTGGTGCCTTTGTGCGCCCAGGTGGAAGGAAGCCCTGGACGCCGGGGCCGCGCCGCGCCTCGTGCTCGAGGCGACCCACGAGGAGATGCTGGCCATCGCCCCGCTCGGCGTCCTCAAAGATCACGCCACGTCTCAGAGCAGCGAATAGGCGCGCTCCAGGCGGTAGACAGAGCCGCCGTCGCCCGGCCAACTCGAATAGAGACCGAAGCGCCGCACCGGGAAGGCTGGCGATTTCAACAGGTTGTGGCTCTGCACCCAGGCCCCGACGGCGGCCGGCTCCGCGCCGCGCAGATAGGCCAGGGTAACGTGAGGCCGGTAGGCGCGGGTCTCTTTGGCCAGCCCAGCCCGGCGGGCGGCACGCTCGCAGCGGGCGGCAAGACGCTCCAACGGCCGGCTTCTGGCCACGCCAGCCCAAACGGCGTTGAGATTGGCGCCCGCGCCGAACGCCCCGGCGCCTTCCAGGCTGAGCTCGAACGGCGCCCCGCCCGCGGCCGCCAACTCCACATCGAGATCGTCGGCCTTGTCTTCCGCAACGGAGCCGAAGAACCGCAGCGTGATGTGCAGAGCCTCAGCCGGGCGCCAGCGGGCCCCGAGGATCCCCTTCTGGCGCGGCGCCAGGCCCGCAGCCACATCGTCGGGGATCGTCACCGCCGCAAACAGACGGATCATGCCACGCCTTTCCGCGGGTGACGCCGGCGTAATGCGCGCCATCCTTGCGCGCCGCCCCGCGCAGGACGATATTCACGGCTAGGCGTCCGTTTCGGGACGCGCGAACAAGGGTCTTGGAACCACATGAGCGACTATGATCGCGGGCTCGCCCGGCCGTCGAGCGCCATCGCGCCGGATATGGCCATCGACGCCGGCCTGCGCAGCTTCATGCTCGGGGTCTACAACAAGGTCGCCTTGGGCCTCGTGCTCTCCGCGGCTCTGGCCTGGGTGACCGGCAACTATCCGCCGGCGCGGGCCTTGCTGTTCCGCCAGGATGAGTATGGGCGCATCGGCTACACTATCCTTGGCATGATCGTGGCCTTCGCGCCGCTGGCGATCCTGCTCTTCCAGACTTTCGCCCGCCGCGCCTCGCCGCGCAGCGCCGCCATCACCTACTGGGTAATCGTCGCGGCCATCGGCGCCTCGTTCGGCATGCTGTTCCAGATCTACGCCGGCGCCAGCATCGCCCAGACCTTCCTGGTCACCGCGATCGCCTTCGGCGGCCTGTCGCTGGTCGGCTACACCACCAAGCGCGACCTGCAACCCATGGGCAGCTTCCTGATCATGGGCCTGTGGGGCCTGGTCGTGGCCATGGTGCTCAGCATCTTCTTCCACTCGGCCGCCATGGTCTTCGCCATCAACGCCATCGGCGTGCTGATCTTCGCGGGCCTCATCGCCTGGGACACCCAGCGTTTGAAGACGATGTACTACCAACTGGGCGGCGATCAGGCGGCCATGAGCGTGGCGACAAGCTACGGCGCACTCAGCCTCTACCTCGACTTCGTCAACCTGTTCCGCTTCCTGCTCTATTTCATGGGCGGAAGCCGCCGCTAGGCGAAGCCAGCCCTCGGACTCTGAAAGCCCCGGTCCCGCGACCGGGGCTTTTTCATTTCACGACGGCGAACCTGGCCCGGTCGAAGACCTTGAGCACCTGGGCGAGTTCGTGGCTGCGGCGGAGCACCAACCCGCCCGGGGCGGTGACCTGCCAGGCGCCATGGCGAGCGGCGAGGCCGGGGCGTTTCTCGATGCGGTAGAGTGGCGTCTCGCTGGCCCGGCGGAAGACCGAGAACACCGCCCGGTCCTTGAGAGCGTCGATGGCGTAGTCCCGCCAGTGCCCGGCCACGACCATCCGGCCGTAGAGGCGCAGCAACAGGTCGAGTTCGCGACGATCGAAAAACACGACAGGCTGCGCCGCGGCGACGGAGTCGAATGCCATTGGCGGGGAGCCTAGCCAACGAATCAGGGCTTGGCGAGACCCGCCGTCGGCGCGCCGCTGCGGACGTAATCGATGAAGGCGCGTAACGGCGGCGGCACAAGCCGACGACCCGGATAATAGAGGAACGGCCCAGAGAAACTCTGCCACCAGGGTTCCAGCACCGGCTCCAGGACGCCGGTGTCGAGCTCCGGGCGCAGCCAATCCTCGAACAGGCAGATGACGCCCAGACCGGCGGCCGCCGCGTCGACGAGCAGGTTGGTCGCCCCGCCGAGTGTCACCAGCAGGGGTCCCGCGGGATCGACCCGCACCACCTCGCCGTCGCGCTCGAACTCCCACGGCGGCGTGGCGCCGCTGGGGAACCGGCCGTAGAGGCAGGCGTGCTCCAGAAGGTCGCGGGGATGTTCAGGTCGGCCGTGCCGATCGAGATAGACCGACGCCGCAGCGGCCGCGAAGCGCTGCACCCGCGGACCGATCGGCACGGCGATCATGTCCTGCTCGAGCCGCTCGTCATAGCGGATGCCGGCGTCACACCCAGCGGCCAGGAGATCCACAAAGCGCTCCTCGGCGATCACCTCCAGGCGGATCTCCGGGTAGGTCGCCAGAAACCCCGGCACGATCTCGGGGAGGACCAGCTGGGCGGCGCTGACCGGCACGTTCAGCCTGAGCACGCCCGCCGGGCGATCGCGGAAGCCGTTCACCACCTCGAGCGCGGCCTCGACCTCGGCCAGCGCCGGTCCCAGACGCTCGAGCAGCCGCTGACCGGCCTCGGTGAGGGCGACGCTGCGGGTCGTGCGGTGCAGGAGGCGCACGCCCAGCCGCGTCTCCAGCCGGCGGACCGCTTCGCTGAGTCCCGAGGCGCTGCCGCCGCCCGTACGCGCGGCGTCGCGGAAGCCCTTGGCTCGCGCCACTGCGGCGAAGGCGCTCAGTTCTTCGAGGCTCGTTGGCATTGTCCGGCTTTCCGTACAGCCTGTGCGGATTATCCCGCATTGTCGCACAAGCCGGCAAGACCTACTTCACACCCGTCCAAGACGGAGGCTCTCCATGTCCAATCTCGACAAGTCCGGCGCGTTCAATCTGGGCGACCGCGTCGTCAGGCGGATGGGTTACGGCGCCATGCAGCTTGCCGGCCCGGGCGTCTTCGGTCCGCCGAAGGATCGCGGCGAAGCGATCGCTGTGCTGCGCGAAGCGATCGCCAGCGGCGTCAACCACATCGATACAAGCGATTTCTACGGACCCTACGT
>Ga0302317_10001149_pt1 | contig 20224 bp, 11 predicted proteins | sample III_Palsa_N3_3_FD_200450 | JGI IMG/M metagenome (GOLD analysis project Ga0302317, IMG submission 200450) | Peat permafrost microbial communities from Stordalen Mire near Abisko, Sweden - III_Palsa_N3_3 | ecosystem: Environmental > Terrestrial > Soil > Palsa > Peat permafrost | place: Sweden...
CCCGGTCAGCGTAACGCTCTGCGGCGACCCGCTCACGCTGTCCGCAATGTTGAGTGTCGCCCCATAGCTGCCCGCTGCAGAGGGCGCAAAGCTGACCGCAACATTGCACATCGCGCCCGCAGCCAGGCTGGCCCCGCATGTATTCGTCTGGCTAAAGCTGCTCGCATTGGCGCCCGCAAGGCTGATCGACCCGATCGCTAACGCCGCCGTCCCCGTATTGCTAACGCCAACGTTCTGTGCCGCACTCGTAGCACCCACAGCAGCCGCGAAGCTGAGCGACGTCGCACTCAGCGAAACCGCCGCCGCCGGAGGCGAGCCGCCGGCATTCTGCGAGCTACCCGAGCCGCATCCCGAAATCAGACCCGAGGAGGCGAGTGCGGCTGCCAGAGTTAAAAGAGTTAGAGCGTGCTGTCGCATATCGCCTAATGTGCTTATTGAATTTGTTTCTAATTTGGTTCGCGAAGACTATAGCACCCCGAAGATTTGGTTGTCTCCACGCGCCAGCATCTCGCCCGGAACGCACCTCTCCCCGGCCTTGCATGACAAGTTTGCTGGTCACCGTAACCCCCGTAAATCAACGTCCGTACCACCGTAAAAAACGTCCGGCCCCACCGTGTTTTTCACCGCAAAGTACCGGGGCTTATTCCCCTTCTGCAGGGCTATTCGTAGTCGGATCCAGCTTGCGCGCGATGGATTTCGCCTGCGTAAACAGCAACAAATAATCCGGCCCCCCAGCCTTCGAATCAGTCCCAGACATCTTAAAGCCCCCAAAAGGATGCGCCCCAACCATCGCACCTGTACATTTGCGGTTCAAATACAGATTTCCAACATGAAACTCAGAAGAAGCCCGTGCCAACTTCTCCTCCGAAGACGTATAAACAGCCCCAGTAAGCCCATATTCAGTGCCATTCGCGATAGCCAGCGCATCATCAAAATCCCGCGAAGGCAAAACAGCAAGCACCGGCCCAAAAATCTCCTCCTGGCATATCCGCGACTCCGGCGCGAGCCCGGTAACGATCGTTGGCCGTATGAAATACCCCTCCGTGCTCAACCCCGTCGGCGACCCTCCAGCAACGATCTTGCCGTCGCTGCGCGCCTCCTCGATATACTGCAAAACCCTTTGATAAGAGTCACTTCCAATGACCGGCCCCGTAGCCTTGTTCGTCGCCGGATCTCCCTGCGCAAGGACCTCCGTGCGCTCCGTCAGCTTCGCAACGAAGCGATCATGGATCGCCTCATTAACAATGACGCGAGAACACGCCGAGCACTTCTGACCATTGAATCCGAAGGCAGAGGCCACCACGCCGTCAGCCGCTATATCCAGATCGGAATCCGCCTCGACGATGATGGCATCCTTGCCCCCAAGCTCCAGAATGGTCCGCTTGATAAAGTGTTGACCTGGAACGATTTTGGCCGCCTTCTGATGAATATCGAGTCCCACCTTCCTCGAACCCGTGAAGGCGATGAATCGAATCTCCGGATGCTGTATCAGAGCATCACCAAAAGCAGCTTCACCCTGCGCCAGCGTTACGACGCCTTCCGGCAAACCACACTCCCGCAGCAGCGAAACGAACTGCTGCGCAATAGTCGGCGCCAGCGGCGAAGGCTTCAGCACAACTGTATTTCCAGTAACAATAGCCGCGCAGGTCATCCCAGCCATAATGGCCAGAGGAAAATTCCACGGCGGAATAACAGCGCCAACGCCCAGCGGCACATAAACCAGCCGGTTGCGCTCACCCGGAAATTGAATTGAAGGCTGGGCCGATGCCAGACGGACAGCCTCGCGCGCATAGTATTCCAGGAAGTCAATGGTCTCAGCCGTATCGGCATCTGCCTCGGCCCAGTTCTTGCCGGTTTCAAGCACAAGCCACGCGGAAAACCACATCTTGCGCTCCCGAAGCGTAGACGCGGTACGGTGCAGCAGCTCCGCACGCTCGGCCATCGAGCGTGCGCTCCATGCAGGGAAGGCAGCCGAGGCAGTGGAAATGACCGCTTGCACGAGCTCAGGTCCGGCAGCCGCATGGACACCGATGCGCTGGCTGGGCTTGGCCGGATTGATCGACACAATCTCACCGGACGTCGCAACCGGCTCGCCTCTCAGCAAGAGCGGATAGGGCGCACGATCCAACTCGCGGGTCACTGAAGCCAGGGCTTCCTTAATAGCCGCCGCGTTTTCCGGGACAGAGAAGTCAACCAGGGGTTCGTTACAGAAAGGCGCGAGAAGGGAAGACCCAGCTAAACTCATAAAGAAATTGTACTGCGCTGCATCCGCCGTTGGCCCGCCAGCTCAACTCACGAGCAGCACACAACCTTCAGTAATCGGACGCCGGTCCTATCAGTCCGCATTACCCACAAACTACTTTTGAATCGCGCACCCCACCCTGAGCGTCTTTAACTCAACCGTTTAGCTATGTGCTTCTTGCGCTGCTCAGCGATGCACGGTGAACGAAAAAGATTCGGAGAATTAGCAATGGCTCTACAAAAAGGGACGTCGGCAGCAAAAGGCACGGCCTCTGTGATTTCCCAACAGGATATCTTCACGAAAAAAGCCCATGTAGCCGCAGCCGGCTTGCTTCTCGCCGTAAGCCTCGGTGCGCTCGCTGGGTGCGAGCAGAAGTCCGCCGCTCCCACCGGCCCACCACCACCGATGCCGGTAACGGTGATACCGGTGCAGCAGGCGAACGTTCCGCTGACCGGCCAATGGGTCGGTACGCTCGATGGCTATGTGAACGCCCAGATCCAGCCCCAGGTAAGCGGCTATCTCCTCCGCCAGGACTACCGCGAAGGTTCGCTGGTCTCCAAGGGCCAGGTGCTCTTCGAGATCGATCAACGCCCCTTCCAGGCCACCCTCCAACAGGCGCAGGGCCAGCTCGGTCAGGCAAAAGCTCTCCTCGGACTCCAGCAGACCAACGTAGATCGTGACAAGCCCCTCGCCGAAGCTCACGCCATCGCCCAGAGCCAGCTCGATACGGACCTCGCGCAGAAGGCCCAGGCAGCCGCCTCCGTGGCAACAGCGGAAGCAGCCGTCTCCACGGCACAGCTCAACCTCGGCTTCACGCAGGTACGCTCGCTGATCAGCGGCGTCGCCGGACAAGCTACGGTGCAGGTCGGCAACCTCGTCAGCCCGCAGGCAGTCCTTACCTCCGTCTCGCAGTTGAACCCGATCAAGGCTTACTTCTCCATCAGCGACAGCGAATATCTCGGCCTCATCCAACGCTCCAAAGCCGGCGGAGGAGACCTGTTGAACGGCGCCTCAAAGATTCCCCTAACCCTCACGCTCTCGGATGGAAATATATATCCAAGCAAGGGCCACATCGTCTTCGTTGACCGCCAGATGAACGCCCAGACCGGCGCCATCCGCATCGCCGCCGAGTTCCCGAATCCCGGCAACGTCCTGCGTCCCGGCCAGTTCGGTCGCGTTTCGGCCGACACCGAAATCCGCCGCAACGGCTTGCTGCTTCCGCAGGTCGCCGTGCAGGAGTTGCAGGGCCTGCAGCAGGTCTACGTCGCTGGCACGGACGGCAAGGCACATCTCACAACCGTCCAGCTAGGCCCGCAGATCGGGACAAACTGGCTTGTTGAAAGTGGCGTCTCGGCTGGAGATCTAATCATCACCGATAACCTCATGAAGCTCCGCGACGGCGCACCCGTTACGCCACACCAGGCACCAGCTGCTCCGGTCGATCAGACCAGCAACCCGGTTGGGAGGTAGTCGATGTCGAGTTTCTTCATCCGCCGTCCCATCGTTGCGATCGTTATTGCTATCGTCACCGTCATCCTCGGTGTGGTCTCGCTCGTCTCGCTACCGACCTCGCAGTACCCCGACATTGTTCCTCCAGAGATCCTCGTCACCGCCACCTACCCCGGCGCCGATGCGAAGACCTTAAGCCAGGCTGTTGCGACCCCCATTGAGCAGCAGATGAACGGCGTCGACAACATGCTCTACATGAGCTCGACCAGCGCCAATAATGGCGTAGTCCAACTCACCGTAGACTTCGACGTCAAGACCAATCCCGACACCGACCAGGTCCTCGGGCAGCTTCGTGTCGACCAGGCGCAATCTCAGCTTCCGCCTCAGGTCAACGTCGCTGGTCTCACCGTGCAGAAGGCACTTACATCGCCTCTCATGCTGGTCGCCATCAACTCGCCGGGCGGTAAGCTGAGTCAGGACTTCCTCACCAACTACGCCATCATCAACCTCCAGGACCAGATCACCCGCGTCAAGGGCGTCTCTCGCGTTCAGGTCTTCGGCGGCACGTATGCTCTCCGTGTCTGGGTTCAGCCCGACCAGATGGCCAAGCTCGGCGTCACTGCCCCTGAAGTGATCGCGGCAATCCAGGCACAGAACAACGTGAACCCCGCCGGCCAGATCGGTGGCGAACCGATCCCTCAGGGCCAGCAGTTCACCTACACCGTCCGCACGCAGGGCCGTCTCGTCAAGCCGGAGGAGTTCGGCGACATCATCGTCCGCGCCAATGCGGACGGATCAATCCTTCACCTTCGCGACATCGCTCGCATTGAACTGGGCGATCAGGCCTACGCTATCTCGGGTCGCTATAACCAGGCGCCCTCCGGCGTTATGGCTATCTATCAGCTCCCCGGCTCCAACGCCGTGCAGACGGCCGCCGCTGTCCGCGCGCGCATGAAGGAGCTTTCCGCAACCTTCCCCGCCGGAATCACGTATGACGTTCCGCTCGACACCACCAAGGCCGTCACCTCGGGCATTCACGAGATCGTCCTCACGCTTCTCGAAGCCCTCGCCCTCGTCGTGGTCGTCGTCTTCATCTTCCTTCAGGGATGGCGCGCCACGCTCATCCCGCTGCTCGCCGTTCCGGTCTCACTCATCGGAACCTTCATCATCTTCCCGGCGCTCGGCTTCTCCATCAACACGCTATCGCTCTTCGGCCTTGTCCTCGCGATCGGTCTCGTCGTAGACGACGCCATCATCGTCGTCGAAGCCGTCGAGCACCACATCGACGAGGGCATGACCCCGCAGGCTGCCACCGAGCAAGCGATGAAAGAGGTCGGCGGCCCTGTCGTTGCCATCGCCCTCATCCTCGCCGCGGTCTTCATCCCAACGGCGTTCATCCCAGGCATCACCGGCCGGCTCTACCAACAGTTCGCCGTCACCATCGCCATCTCGGTGTTGATCTCCGCGTTCAACGCCCTCACACTCTCTCCCGCACTCGCCTCGCTGCTGCTCAAGCCCAAGGACAATTCGGAAAGAAAGAAGAGCCTGTTCGCGCGGGCTTCCGCCGCCTTCAACAAGCTCTTCGGACGCGCGACGGATAACTTCGTCTCCACCTCCAACGTCCTTATCCACAAATCGAGTCTCGCCATGATCGGCCTCGCGCTGATTGCTGTCCTGGCTGTGTTCCTTGGTAGAACCCTCCCCGGTGGCTTCATCCCCACGGAAGATCAGGGCTACATGTTCCTCGCCCTCCAACTTCCTGATGGCGCCTCAGCTCAGCGCACCGACGCCGCACAGCAGAAGATCACCGCGGCCCTGCTCAAGACTCCCGGCATTCAGGGCGTCATCGCTGTCACCAACTTCTCGCTCCTCACCCAGGTCCAGAGCACGAACGCCGGCTTCTTCTTCGTCGCGCTCAAGCCCTGGGAAGATCGCAAGAGCAAGCAGGAGCAGCTCGACTACATTCAGAGCAATCTTCAAAAGCAGCTAGGAGCCGACCCCGACGGCATCGCCTTCGCCTTCCCACCGCCTTCCATCCCCGGCATCGGAACCTCCGGCGGCGTCACCATGGTGGTCGAAGACCGCTCTGGCACCGACGATCCCACATTGCTCACGAAGGATGTCTTCGGCTTCCTCGGCGCACTCAAGAACCGTCCTGAGATAGCCGTCGCCATCCCCTCCTATCAACCGAACGTTCCTCAGATCTATGCCGATGTGGATCGCGAAAAGACGCTGCAACAGCAGGTCAGCCTCACCGATGTCTACACCACCATGCAGACCTTCATGGGCGGCTATCTAGTGAACTACTTCAATCGTTTCGGCCGCCAGTGGCAAACTTACGTCGAAGCCGAAGGCACGTCCCGTAAGGACATCGCGAACATCAACCAGTTCTACGTCCGCAGCGCCAACGGCGGCCAGGTTCCGCTTGCGTCACTCGTCAACGTAAAGCAGATCACCGGCCCCGAGTTCATCTACCGCTTCAACGAGTTCCCGGCAGCCCAGCTCAACATCACCGGCAATCCCGGCTACAGCTCCGGCCAGATTCGCGCCGCGCTGGAAGACACATTCAAAAAGACGATGCCGGCAAGCGCAGGCTTTGACTACTCCGGCATGTCCTTTCAGGAGCAACAGGCTGAGAAGGGCATTCCCTCGTGGGCTGTCTTCGCCTTGTCTCTGCTCTTCGTCTTCCTCATCCTCGCCGCTCTCTACGAAAGCTGGACGCTGCCCTTCAGCGTGCTGCTCAGTACCCCGGTCGCGATTCTCGGCGGATACATCGCTCTCCACGCACGTCTGCTGGAGAACGACATCTTCGCCACCATCGGAATGGTCATGTTGATCGGCCTCTCGGCCAAGAACGCGATTCTTATCGTCGAGTTCGCCAAGACAAACTATGAAAACGGACAAAGCATCGCGGAGGCCGCTCTCCACGCCGCCCGATTGCGCTTCCGTCCCATCGTCATGACCGCTCTGGCCTTCATCTTTGGCTGCCTGCCGCTCTGGATAGCCACCGGCGCGGGCGCTAACTCTCGCCGCATCCTCGGCACCGTGGTCATCGGTGGCATGTTGCTCTCCACCATCCTCGGCCTCATCTTCATCCCCGTCACCTTCTCGGTAGTCGAGTACCTCTCGCATCGCTTTGTGAGAGGCGGCAAAGGAACCACGATGGACTCCAAGGCCGACTTCGATCCAGTCGCCGCCGGCAAAGCCGCCGGAGGCGGACCCCAGACCCCGACCCAGGGAGGTCACGCATGAGATATCTCTTGAAACACAGCAGTCTTACGACTGCCGCTCTACTCGCCGTGTTCCTGGCCGGCTGCAACGTCGGCCCCAAGTACAAGCGTCCCAACTATCCCGCACCGCCGGCCTTCCGCGGCGCGGATAACGCCGACGCATCCAGTGACCCCAAGGGCTCGCTGGGCGATGAGCAATGGGCCACGGTCTTTCAAGACCCCACGCTACAGGACCTCATCAAAACAGCGTTGGCCAACAACTACGACGTCCGCATCGCTGCCCAGCACATCCTCGAGCAGCAGGCGCAGGTACAGATCACCCGTTCACAGCAGTTCCCAACTCTGAGCGTGGGTGGCACCGGAGCTGGCGCCGACATCCCTTCGCTCAACACCAGCACCTCCACCATCAGCCCTCTCGTCGAAGGCGCTTTCAGCCTCTCTGCCGCATGGACGCCCGACTTCTGGGGCCTCTATCGCAAGCAGACCGCCGCCGCCCGCGCCCAGTTGCTCGCGCAGACCTGGGCCCAGCGCGCCGTCCGCATGACGCTCGTGCAGCAGATCGCCACAGCCTATCTGCAGCTTCGTACGCTCGACCAGCAGTTGGAGATCACGCGCCAGGCTCTCAAGACTCGCCAGGACTCGCTCGATCTAACCCGCACCCTCGAACAGGGCGGCGCCGCTCCGCTCTCTGATGTCCGCCAGGCCGAAGAGCTCCTTTACACCGCATCCTCAGAGATTCCACAGCTTGAGCAGCAGATTCAACAGCAGGAGAACGCCATCAACCTCCTGCTCGGCAATAATCCCGGCCCTCTAACCCACGGCAGCGCCAGCGCCCTCACCCCACCGCCGCAGGATCTCCCCGTCGGCCTGCCTTCGCAACTGTTAGAGCGTCGCCCTGACATTCAGCAAGCCGAAGCAACCCTCATCGCCGCCAACGCGCAGATCGGCGTCGCCCGCGCACAGTTCTTCCCGCAACTCACCATCAGCGGCTCGGCAGGCATTGGCGGCAATAGCTTCCCGTCCATCTTCGGCGCCAACAGCCAGACCATCTACGGCATCGGCCAACTCGCCCAGCCGATCTTTGAAGGCGGCAAGTTGCGCGGTCAGCTAACACTCTCTCAAGAGACCGAAAAAGAGATGGTGCTCAGCTACCAGAAGACCATCGCCGGCGCCTTCCGCGACGTCTCCAACGCCCTCATCGCCCTCAACAAACAACGCGCCTATCGCGAACAGCAGGAGAAGCTCGTCGCCGCCGCACAGGACGCAACCCGCCTAGCTCGCGTCCGCTACAAGGGTGGCGCAACAAGCTACCTGGAGGTCCTCACCACCGACTCCAACCTCTACACAGACCAGCTATCCCTCGCCAGCGCACAGCAGTCCGAGGCGCTAACTCTGGTCCAACTCTATAGCGCGCTCGGCGGCGGCTGGCAGTAGTCAGTTCCCAAGCCATCAATCCCTCACATCTCCGGGTGGCCCATTCATGACGGTTTCATCGTCATGAGTGGGGAACACCACCGCCAACCCACCACAACCCCAAGGGCCAAAGGCCCGACACATACCAGCCCAGCCCAGGCCGAAGGCCTAGGAAAACAATCGCGTCGAAGACGCCACCACTCTGCCCTGAGCGCAGTCGAACGGGCCCAAGTGAAGGCGCGAGCCGCAACGCCTGAATTGCCTTCCTCTGTGTCGCCACCAAATCCAACCCACCCCAAAATCCTGTCAAGCCCTCCAACCCACCAAAATTCTCAAAACCCCCATCAACACTGGCGATTTATCTTCCAAAAACTTGGCGTAGTTACCCCACCCCACCCGCTACAATAGAAGTAGACCTAAAAAAACATCCGCCCGGCCACCCGCCGGGCCTTCCTATTTAACACGGGAAGCGGCGCAAGGCCCGGACTTCCACAAGTCCGAGCCTAAGCCGTTTCCCTTCGAGACTTTACGCCCAAAAGTATCCGGGGGAGGCCCCCACCCTATGCCAACATCTTGTGCCTACATCTTTTCCGACACCCACCGCTGCGGCTCACCCGCCCTCCGCGGTGAAACCCACTGCTACTACCACCACCCCGACCGCAAGCCCGTCACCAACCCCTCCGCCAGCCGCGCCCGCCGAGGCTTCCAACTCATCGCGCCCACCAGCCAGCGAACCCTCCAACATGCCCTCAGCGAAGTCATCACCCGCCTCGCCGCCAACAAGCTGGACGTCCACCGCGCCGGGCTGCTCCTCTACAGCCTCCAGATCGCCAGCCAAACCCTCCCCACAAACTCCCCATAAGGCAACAGGCAGGAAGGCCATGCCCGAAGATGCTCTAAAATTGATTCTCTCTGGTCATGTCGCTACCGATTTCCTGTGGGATTCGTCTACAGCGCATCGGTCCAGTTTCTAAATAGCAAGGCAAGAAGACGTTCAGGAGGCTTTTGTGAAGAAACTGATGTTGTGCTTGATGGCGTTCGTCGCGCTGATGGGTGTAGGCCTGCGTGCCCAGGGAACTACCGACATAACCGGCAACTGGCAGGGAACCCTCACCACGCCCAACGGCAAAGAGCTCCGCATCATCATGGCCCTGGCCAAGGATGACGGCCGCCTGAAGGCCACCATGTACAGCATCGATCAGGGTGGTCAGCCGATCAAGGCCAACTCCACCTCCCTCGATGGAACCTCCTTCAAGTTCGCCATCGACATGATCGGTGGCACCTACGACGGCAAGCTGAGCGCCGACGGCAAAACCATCACCGGAACCTGGACCCAGGGCACTCCTGCACCACTGAATCTCGTCCGCGCCACCAAGGAAACAGCCTGGGAGATCCCCGCCCCACCACCACCTCCGAAGATCATGGCCGCCGATGCTGATCCCTCCTTCGACGTAGCCACGGTCAAGCCGAACGACACCGGCGCCACCAGCATGCAGGGCCTCACCATCCACGGACGCAACTTTGCAACCCGTGCTTCCTCCCTCGGTGACCTGATCGGCTTCGCCTACAACGTCCAGATCAAGCAGATCTCCGGCGGTCCGGACTGGATGACAAAAGATCGCTACGACATCGCCGCCGTTCCGGACATTGAAGGCATGCCCAACGATAAGCAGCTAAAGGGCATGATCCGCAAGCTCCTGGCCGAACGCTTCAAGCTGACCCTCCATGTTGAGAAGAAGGAGTTCCCGGCCTTCGTTCTATCCGTTGCAAAGGACGGCCCGAAGCTCACCGTCAGCGAATCCAAGAACCCACTCCCCGGCCTCGGCTTTGGCCCCGGTAAAGGCGGCCTGGGCTGCCGTGTGAACAACGGAACGATGAGCGAATTCACCGGCTTCCTCCAGCAACTCGTTCTGGACCGTCCCGTCGTCGATGAGACCGGTCTCACCGCCCGATACGACTTCAACTTCGTCTTCACTCCTGACGACTCGCAGTTCAACGGCCATCCGCCACAGCTTCCCAAGCCAGCCGACAACGTCGATGTAGCGCCCTCGCTCTTTGAAGCAGTGCAGCAAACACTCGGCCTCAAGCTGGAGGCCAAAAAGGCCATGGTCGACGTCATTGCCATCGACCACGTAGAAAAGCCCTCGGCAAACTAACCAGTCCAACAACCGCCGGAAAGAGCACACGACCTCATGAGCGACCGGGTTGCACCCAAACTGTATCTCCTCAGAAGAATGTTGCTGCTCTCTGCCGCAACATCCATGCTCGCGATGCCAGCCGCCGTCCGCGGGCAGCAGGGAAATACTGTCATTCCACCGTCCACCACCACGCTTCCCGTCTATGACGTAGTCTCCGTCAAGCCCAACAAATCCAACGGCAACAACATTCGCATCTCCTTCAACGACGACAGCTTCGAGGCCACGAACGCCCCTCTAAAAGTGATCCTGCAAATCGCCTACGGCATCCGCCAGGACCTCATCTCCGGCGGCCCGGAGTGGATAGGCTCGGACCGCTTCGACATCAAGGCCAAGGTCCTCGACCCCAACACAGCCCAGTTGAAGAAACTAAGCAGGGAACAACGCGCTGCCATGCTGCTCCCCCTCCTGGCCGACCGCTTTCAGGTCAAAGCCCACAAAGAAACCAAGGAGCTTCCTGTCTACGAGCTTGTCCAGGTAAAAGGTGGTTCCAAACTCAAGGAAGCTCCACCCGAACCAACACCTTCTCCTGACGCTCCCGATGCTCCGAAGCCCAAGCCCGGCACAGGCCGCGGAAGCACGTGGATTCAGAACGATGGCCACAGTCTGAAACTCACCGCAACCGCAGTCAAGTTGGAGAGCCTGACCAACGTCCTCGCCCAGGAACTAAACCGCACGGTCATAGACAAGACCGGCCTCGCCGGCAACTACGACATCTCCCTCAAGTTCGCCCCAGAGAACGCACCGCCACAAGATACAGCGGGCGATGACGCCGCACCCTCCCTCTTCACGGCATTGCAGGAGCAGCTGGGTCTCAAGCTGCAGCCCTCTAAAGGCCCGGTAGAAACCCTCGTCGTCGATCACGTCGAGCCACCATCGGAAGATTGACCTATGGCGAGATGGAACTAGCCCGTCCCAGCGAACGTAACCACCAACAACCTTGGAGCATAACCAGCAGATGAAGGGTTCGATATCGTGGCGGCACAGGATTGGTCGTTGTCTAGTCTGCGCTCTTGCGTGCCTCGCGCTCTCGATCCCCGCAAGAGCCTCGGAGTACCACGGCCAGATCGCCTTCGGCGGCCTCCCACTTCCCGGCGCAACGGTTACCGCCGCGCAGGGTGACAAGAAGTTCATAGCTATATCCGACGATCAGGGCAACTACTTCTTCCCCGATCTCCCTGACGGTGTATGGAAGATCGAAGTGCAGATGTCCTGCTTCGCTACCGTCAATCAGGACGTCACCGTCGCCGCCAGCATGCCTTCCATCCGCTTCGATCTCAAGCTCCTGCCGCTCGCTGAGATCGTCGCGCAGACAAAAATCGTCAAAGCCGCACCCATTCCAACTGTCGCCGCCGCCCTGCCAGAAGCCCCCGCCAAAACCCCCAAGCCAGCCGGCGCACCAGCAGACACCCCCAAGCCTGCCGAGGAGTCCGCCCAACCATCCTCCGACGGCTTCCTCGTCAACGGAAGCGTTAATAACGCCGCGACCTCGCAGTACACGCTCGCTCAGGCCTTCGGCAACAACCGCAGGGGAAGCAAGAGCCTCTACAGCACTGGCTTAGCTGTAATCCTCGACAACTCCGCGCTGGACGCCCGTCCCTACTCCGTCAGCGGCTACAACCTTCCAAAGTCGGCCGTGAACAAGATCACCGGCGTTGCCACCTTCGGCGGCCCTATCAACATCCCGCACATTCTTGCTCATGGTCCGAACTTCTTTGTTGTCTACGAGTGGACACGCGACAGCCTCGCCACAGCTCAACCCGGCCTCATGCCCACCGCCGCGCAACGCACCAGCCTTACCCAAATTGATTCTGTAGCGCAAGCGTTCCTCACGCCCACGTTTCCCGCGTTCTATCCGTTGCCCAATATGCCCGGAAACTCGCAGTACAACTACGAGACCTCCATCCTCAGCCACACCCATCAGGACGCCCTGCAAACGCGCCTCGACAAGACCTTCGGCCACAAGGACGAGGTCTACGGCAACTTTGCCATCCAAAGTACCCGCGCTGACAGCGCCAACCTCTTCAACTTCGTCGATACAACTGACACCCTCGGCCTCAACGGCAACATCAACTGGGACCACCGCTTCAACCACACCCTGTACGAAAACGTCGGCTTCCAGTTCAGCCGCCTGCGTACCAAGGTCACCCCGTTCTTCGAGAATCGCGAAAACGTCTCAGGCCTCGCCCACATCACTAGCGGCGGCTCCGGCAACCTCCAGGACCCCGCCGATTGGGGCCCACCCACCCTCATCTTCTCCAGTGGCATCTCCAGCCTCTCTGACGTCAACAGCTCCTTCAACCGCAATCGCACAGACGGCGTCTCCTCTTCGACGAAGTATTATCGTGGCCATCATAACGTCACCGCCGGCGGTGACTTCCGCAGGCTGGAGTTCAACTATCTCGCCCAGCAGAACCCACGCGGCACCTACACCTTCACAGGTGCTGCAACCGGCGTCTCGGACTTCGACGACTTTCTCTCCGGCATCCCTGATACCAGCCAGATTGCCTACGGCAACGCCGACAAATACTTCCGCCAATCCGTCTACGACCTCTACGCCACCGACGACTGGCGCGTCCGTCCCGAGCTCACTATCAACGCAGGTCTCCGCTGGGAGTACGGTGCCCCTATAACCGAGTTGTATAACCGCCTCGTAAACCTCGATGTTGCTCCGGATTTCTCCTCCGTCCTTCCTGTTGTTGCCACCAGCCCCACCGGCCCCGTCACCGGCCAGCACTATCCCACCTCGCTAATCCGTCCGGATAAGCTGGGCGTCGAGCCGCGTATCGGAGTCTCCTGGCGCCCCATCCCTGGCTCCTCCATCGTTATCCGCGGCGGATATGGCATCTACGACGACACTTCCATCTATCAGTCAACCGCCTTGCAGATGGCTCAGCAGTCTCCGCTCTCAACCAGCCTCAGCGTGCAATACAACAGCACCACCTGCCAACTCAAACTCGCTAACGGATTCATTTCCTGTCCGCCGACCACGCCGAACACTTTCGCCGTCGATCCCAACTTCCGCGTAGGATACGCGCAGACTTGGCAGTTGGCCGTGCAGCGCGATCTCCCCGCAGCCCTACAGATGACCGCAACCTATCTCGGCATCAAAGGAACCCACGGTGTGCAGGAGTTCCTCCCCAACACCAACCCCATCGGCGCCACCGCAGTCTGCGCCTCCTGCCAGTCGGGCTTCATCTACCGAGCCTCCAACGGCAACTCCGACCGCGAATCCTTCAGCCTCCAGCTTCGCCGTAGACTACGCAGCGGCTTCACCGCAACCGCGCAGTACACCTACTCCAGATCCACCGACGACGACTCCGTGCTCGGCGGTCAGGGCCCCGTCGCCGCCGGTGCCGCCAGCCAGACGCTCGCCACGCCTTCCATCGCACAGGACTGGCGCAATCTCAGCGCGGAGCGCGGGCCATCGACCTTCGATCAGCGCAATCTGCTCAATGCCAGCTTCCAATACACCACCGGCATGGGCCTCGGCGGCGGCACACTCCTCACCGGATGGCGCGGCCGCGTCTACAAAGAGTGGACAGTTCTCGGCCAAATCGTAGCCGGCAGCGGCCTACCGGAAACGCCCTCTTATCTCGCCACAGTCACCGGCACCGGCTTGACAGGCCCCATCCGCCCCGACCGTACCTCCACCTCCATTTACTCCGGGGCTCCAGGTCGCTTTCTGAACCCCGCGGCTTACACTCCGCCGCAACCTGGCCAATGGGGCAACGCCGGTCGCGATTCCATCAGCGGCCCTGGCCAGTTCACGTTCAACGCCTCACTTGCCCGCACCTTCCGCCTCACCCAGCGTTTCAATCTTGACGTCCACGTTGACGCTAACAACGTGCTCAATCATGTCGTTTTCACTAACTGGAACACAACGCTCAACCCTGTTCTCACAGGCTCTAGCTCACCCTTCACTCCGGCCCTGAATCCACTCTTCGGATTACCGACGTCGGCCAACTCCATGCGCAGCCTACAAACCACCGCACGGCTGAGGTTCTGACCATGAGATCCCTTCTAACCCTCGTGCTCCTCACCACGCTCAACGCCGGTGCGCAAACCATCGGCCAGAACAAGACTCCGGGCGCGAGTGATACCTACACGCTCTCCGTCCGCTCGCAACTCGTCATCGAAACCGTCGTCGCAAAAGACAAGCAAGGCAAACCCATCCAGGGCCTCACCGCCAAGGATTTCACCCTCACCGAAGACGGTGTGGAGCAGAAGATCCGCTTCTGCGAACATCAAACCCTACCCGAAACCGCAGTCCCGCTCCCACGTACTCCTTCCGATAAAGAAGACATCAAGCTCTACAAGCGTCTGACCCGCACGCAGCTCGCTCCAGAAGATCCCGAGAAGCTCCGCTACAAAGACCATCGCCTCCTCGCGCTCTACTTCGATATGACGGCCATGCGCCCTGACGATCAGCTCCGCGCGCTCAACGCTGCTGAAAGCTTCATACGCACCCAGATGACTGCTGCGGACTATGTCTCTATCCTCCGTTACCAGGGCGGCTCGGTGGACGTGCTGCAGGACTTCACCGCCGACCGCAATCGTCTCCTAAGCATTCTTGCCACCATGGTGGTCGGCGAAGGCCAGGGCGACGTCGAATCTCCTGGTGACGCCAGCGGTGCCGACACCGGTGCTGCCTTCGGCCAGGACGACAGCGAGTTCAATGTCTTCAATACGGACCGCCAGCTCTCCGCACTCCAAACCGCAGCCAAGATGCTTGGCAACCTCAACGAAAAGAAGTCCCTTATCTACTTTGCCGACGGACTACGCCTGAACGGCGTCGACAACCAAGCCCAACTCCATGCCACCATCGACGACGCCATCCGCGCTGGCGTCTCCTTCTGGCCCATCGACGCCCGCGGCCTCGTCGCCGGAGCTCCTCTCGGTGATGCCACCCAGGGTTCCCCCGGCAACGCCGGTATGTACACCGGAGCGGCCGCTTTGGCTGTTACCTCTAACTTCCAGCAGTCGCAGGACACCCTTTTCGCCCTCGCCGGAGACACCGGGGGCAAAGCCCTCTTCGACACCAACGATCTCGGCAAGGGAATCGTGCAGGCCCAGCAAGCCATCTCCGACTATTACATCCTCGAGTACTACACCACCAATCCCGCTCTCAATGGCCGCTTCCGGCGGATCAAGGTCACCGTCAACGTCGCCGACGCGAAGCTCGACTATCGCCAGGGCTACTATGCCGGCAAAGAGTTCAGCAAGTTCACCATCGCCGACAAAGAACGTCAGCTAGAAGACGCGCTGGCGCTCGAAGACCCCGTCACCGACCTCACCGTAGCCATGGAGATTAACTACTTCCAGCTAAACCGCGCCGAGTACTTCGTGCCCATTGTCGTCAAAATCCCAGGCCGCGAGCTTGCCCTCGCCAAACGCGGTGGCGCCGAGCATACGCTCATAGACTTCATCTACGAGATCAAAGACATCTACGGCGGCGTTACTGTCAGCAATAATCGCGATCACGTCAGCATCAAGCTTTCCGACGCCACCGCGGCCGAGCTCGCCCGCCGCCCCATCGAATACGACTCCGGTTTCACCCTACTGCCCGGGAAGTACACCATCAAGTTCCTCGCCCGCGATGACGAAACAGGTCGTATCGGCACCTTTCAGACCACTTTCACCATTCCCAACCTCAACAAGGAAGACAAGCGCGTTCCCATCAGCTCCGTCGTTCTAAGCAGCCAGCGCGTCGAGATGAAAGATGCCCTCTACGACGCAATGAAAGGCAAGGATCAGGCTAAGGCTATCGCCGCCAATCCCTTGGTGCAGGACGGCAAAAAACTGGTCCCCAGCGTGACTCGCGTCTTCAGTGCCGCCCGCGACTTCTACGTCTACCTCCAGGCCTACGAGCCGGGCGCAACCACCCCCAATCCAGTCATTGCCTTTGTCACTTTTTACCAGGGCCAGAAAAAGATCTACGAAACCCAACCTATCGCCATCGCCCCGGCTGCACTCACCCACCTCGGCACCATCCCCATAAACTTCACCATCGGCCTGCAATCCCTACCCCCCGGCCAATACGACTGCCAGGTTACTGTCCTTGATCCCACCACCACCAAGGCCACGTTTTGGCGGTCGCAGATTGCAGTCGTCCCATAACCAGCAAACCTGAGCCGAACAGCCTCTTCGCGCATCCAACACATCATGCTGCGGTCTCTGCAGCATTCCTAACACTTTAAAGTTTCATACAAGGCTCCGGGCCAAAGTGGGAGAATAGAACCATGGTTACCGCTGAGGATCTGAATCAAGTCCGCATCTTTGCCTGTTTAGAGGAACCCGAGCGCCAGCGCCTCGCACAGCGCGCCGCCGACATCCGCCTCGCCCCCGGCGATTGGCTTATCCGGGAAGGCGAAACCCCGTGGTTCTTCGTCATCCTCGAAGGCCGCCTCTCTATGTCCAAGGACCTTCTCGGTCGCGCACAAGAGCTTCGCGACTATGACTACAAGGCCGGCGACTTCTTCGGCGAGGTCCCCATTCTCCTCGGTACCAACGCCTTGGTCTCCCTGCGCGCCGAAACCCCCTGCCGCGCCGTTCGTTTCGACCGCCAGCAGTTCCAGGAGCTCATCCGCGACTCCGCAAAGTGCAGCGCTACCATCATGCAGACCATGAACGAACGCCTCATGCGCGTCCAGAAGATCGCCGCCTCCAGCCCGTCCTCGCGTGTACTCATCGTCGGCTCGCAGTATGACATCGATTGTCGCGACATCCGCACCTTCCTCTCTATGAACCGCATTCCCTACGAGTGGCTGGACCGCGACAACGAGTTCGACCGCATCCCCACCTGCATGCCCGCGAACCTGACCGGTCCGGCGGTAGTGGTGGACCGCGCCTACTGGGTTCCGCAGCCGCCGACCGTCCGCAAAGTCGCGGAGGCTCTCGGCATCCGCACCACGCCCACCAAGGAGAACTACGACGTAGTCGTTATCGGTGGCGGCCCCGCCGGCCTCGCTGCAGCCGTCTATGGCGCCAGCGAAGGCCTCTGCGTCCTTCTCGTCGAGCGCAACGCCGCCGGCGGCCAGGCCGGAACCTCCTCCCGCATCGAAAACTACCTGGGCTTCCCTAACGGCATCTCCGGCGACGAGCTCAGCGAGCGCGCCCTCCGTCAGGCCGGCCAGTTTGGCGCGGAGATGGTGCTTACCCGTGAGGTCAAAAACGTTGAAACGATCACCGGCGGCTACTGCGTCGAACTCGATGGCGGCGACCGCGTCAGCACCAAGGCCGTTATTCTCGCCACCGGCGTTGACTGGCGCCGTCTTGAGGCCAACAACATAGATCGCCTCATAGGCCGCGGCGTCCTCTACGGCGCCGCCCGTACCGAATCTCCCACAGTGATCGGCAAAGACGTCTTCATCGTTGGTGGTGGCAACTCCGCCGGCCAGGCCGCGATGTTCTTCTCCAACTATGCGCGATCGGTCACCATCATCGTCCGTGGTTCCGGCCTTCACATGAGCATGTCGCAATACCTGATCGGTCAGATTGACAAGAAGGAAAATATCAAGGTCGAGCCCTTCACCCACGTAGTCTCCGTCAACGGTGAAGACCACCTGGAGTCTATCTGCACGACCACCAACGATGAACCTCCTGTCACCCGCAAGGCCGACGCCCTATTCGTCCTGATCGGCGCAGACGCCAACACCGATTGGCTGCCGAAAGACCTTCAACGCGACGAGCGCGGCTACATCTGCACGGGCCGCGACGTCTCGGACCTCCCGCATTGGAACGGCAAGCGTACGCCCTTTCTGCTTGAAACCAATCTCCCGGGCTTTTTCTGCGCAGGTGACGTTCGCCACGACTCTATCAAACGGGTCTCCAGCGGCGTAGGCGAGGGCAGCATGGCCATCGCCTTCGTCCACCAATACCTTGCCCTAGAGGCGTCAGGCGCACGCTCTAACTGAGGAAGCCCTGTCTTTGCCTCTCTTGCCTGTCTTCTCAACTCACAACTCTCCTCTTGATCGCAGGCGATATTCCGCCCTGCCGCTCACCTCTTACGTACTAGCGGCATCAGAGAGGATTAGACCTCACGTGAATTTTGGAGGAATGGATGTCAAGTAGACGATGGATGGCCGGCGCATTGGGATTGGTCTTGATCTCGGTCGCAGGCGTGGCTCAGGATGTTGTGTCGATAAGCGATGGCCGCGCCAAGCTGATGATGTGCTCGGATATTCCTTGCGTCGAAGCGGTGGTAGACGGCAAGAAGCTGCATCTGGCAATCGATACAGGCAATCCAAGATCGGTCGTGGACGTAGATTTGGTGAGAGACGAAGGGCTGGATACGACCCCCTATGTGGGGCGTGATGGCAAGCCAGTCGCCAGTCTGAGCCAGAGTGCGCTGCCGGTCATCAAGGTCGGGACCATCGAGATCAAGAATCTCCCTGTGGTTGTAGCTCACCTACAACACATGGTAGCCGGGAACCAGATGCCTGAAGTGGACGGCACGCTGGGATACGGGGCCTTCAAAGGCAAGGTCCTGCGGATGGACCTGCACAAGAACACCATCGAGATAACAAGCGGCGGCGGGTGCGGAGGTGGCACGATCGTACTCAAGACCTTTGGCAAGACAGGTCCTCCAATCGTGACAACTACAGGCTTCAGCGTGAACGGCAAGCCGGTAGTCGCGCAGGTGGACACTATGTTTACAGGCAGCATGATCGTTTATCCGGACGCGGTCGAAGCACTAGGACTAACTACAGCCACCAAGACCAAAGAACGGGAGCACTTTCCGTTTACCGACGGCGGTGTGGACATGTTGAAATCAACCGCGCCAGAGGCGTTTGCGGGCAAACCGCTTGGAGATCAGCCAGTCTACTTTGCGACGCCCGGGGTGCACATTCCGGACGGCTTATTTGAAGCAACTGTAGGCATGAGGCTCCTTGCCGGCCGAGTTGTCACATTCGATTTCGCCGGAAGCTGCTTCGACCTCGGCGCCTGATTGATGCCAACTCGTGGACTGCGCCTATCCCCCTCCTGTATACAGAAGGGGTCCCCTGTCTGATAGGTTTCTGGGGCTCCGGAGGCGTAGCTTTGAAGCGTATTGGATTTGCAGCCGTTCTGCTGGCTGGATCATGCTGGGCAGTAAAGCCCGCAGTCACCGTTGCAGCCGACGGTTCGGGGCAGTTCAAGACCGTACAGTCCGCCGTAGATTCCGCCGGCTCAACCGGCTTGATCGTGAAGATAGCTCCTGGTACCTACCGCGAAAAGCTGGTCATTGCCAAAGATGGTATCGAACTCCGCGGTATGGGCACCAAACCGCAGGATGTCGTTCTAACCTACGATGACTCCGCAAAATCTGCCGGAGGCACCGGCAAAAGTGGCAGCGTCAACGTCTCCGGCGACGACTTCACCGCCGAAAACCTCACTATCCAGAACGACTGGGAGAAGAAGAACGCCCGCTTGGGAGAAGGCTCCCAAGCCGTAGCGCTGCTTATCACCGGCGACCGCGAACTGTTGGATCACGTCCGACTCCTCGGCTATCAGGACACCCTCTACGCCGCCAGCAAGACCTGCCATCAGCTGGCAGACCAGACCGCAGCAGAAGCTTCGGGTAAAGAGTGTCACGCCTCCCGCCAGTTGTTTGAGCACTGCTACATCGAAGGCCACGTGGACTACATCTTCGGTGACGCCAAGGCGGTCTTTGACGACTGTGAACTCCACGGCATGACCCACACCATCGTCAC
>Ga0302317_10001156_pt1 | contig 20175 bp, 19 predicted proteins | sample III_Palsa_N3_3_FD_200450 | JGI IMG/M metagenome (GOLD analysis project Ga0302317, IMG submission 200450) | Peat permafrost microbial communities from Stordalen Mire near Abisko, Sweden - III_Palsa_N3_3 | ecosystem: Environmental > Terrestrial > Soil > Palsa > Peat permafrost | place: Sweden...
ACAGCGGCGCATAGGCAGGCAAGACTGAAGTCGCCAAAATACATGCCAATGGCTAACGCGGCCGCGCATGACATGAGCAGCGTTCCGTACATAACCAGATCGCCCGTCTGGGCAACATCGAGTAACGCCGAGCGCTCTGAGTTATTTGAGGATGAAAGGCTAGACATAAGATCACCAGGTTGGTAAATGTACTACTCAATAAATACATCCAATTGTGTGGAACAGACATCTATTGCGGCATCCGACACAAGGCCGATTTCGAACAACGGAATTACCAGTACGTCTTTATCCCAGGCCGAAAATCGATCGGGCGAAACGCATCATCGAGAAGGTCCATGCGTTGGGAAAGGCCGTTTCACGATGTCATGTAAAGCAAGGGATCGACGCCCCATTTAACCGGATCTTCATGGCTGACAATGCTCTCGGTACTGTATGGGTGCGACAGGTCGATCTCCTCGAGTCGCACATGCAAATTCGAGCGAACCGAGAAAAACACGCGTACAGTGGGGCTCGATATCCTGCTGGGATGCAGTTCGGTCACGACGGCAAGACGTCCGCTAGTCAGGCTGACCAGCGTGCCCACGGGGTAAATGCCTATCGTGCAGATAAATGCCCGCATCAAACCCGGGTCGAAATCGGCGGCACTCCACTCCCACATTCTCTTCAAGGCTTCTGCGGGCGGTATACCGATGTGATAGCAGCGATCCGAAGTTACAGCGTCGTATACATCGACAATCGCCGCCATTTGGGTCAACCTCGAAATTTCGCTGGCCGGCAGTCTATCGGGGTAACCGTTGCCGTGCATTCGCTCATGGTGATGCAAGGCGATATCGAGCGCCACGGGACCAACGCCCGGCGTGGCACGGAGAATCTCGTAACCATCGAGCGGGTGGCGCTTCATGATGTTGAATTCAGCGGCGCTCAAAGATCCGGGCTTGTTCAAAATTTCTTCCGGCACGCGCATTTTCCCGATATCGTGCAGCAAGGCACCGATTCCGGCTTCGCGCGTGGTCGAGGCATCCAACTTGAGTGCCTGGCAAAAAGCAACCATCAACGCACACACCGCAACGGAATGCGTAAAAGTGTAGTTGTCGCGTGTCTTAAGCCGCACCAGCGATAACAAGGCCCCCGGGTTGCGGCTGATGCTGAGCGTGATTTCTTCGACCACCGGTACGACCTGTTCCAGATTCAGTGCTTGCCCCAGACGAACATCCCGCATCACCGACTGCATGACTTTATTCGCCTGACTGCGGATTTTTCCGGCTCGCACCAACTCGCTTGCGAGCGTGATTGGGGCCGCCGGTGGCAATGCTGTGGCCGTGCTCTCCAATTCGATTTCCAGGTGACGGTTGACGTCCGCCGTCGGCGCCGGGGGAATGTCGAGCCCACGCGATGCATCGATATAGGCTTCGCCGACGCCGGCGGCAACGACCTTGTTTATGGTTTTCTGATCACGGATCAGGAAACGGCTCAGTAGAAATGGCTGGTCGATCCAGTCGGCCACCCGCTCATGCAGATACATGGTGTGCTGGAGGTACGAAACGGGAATTTTCTTGATCATGCGGCACCTCTATCAAAAGCGGCTGAATCGACAGTACTGTCCGATACATCAAGCGCTGGCACAGCATATCGTTTCGAATAATTCCCCCACTCTGTGCCGCAATCGCTTGCATCACGATGCAGCGCGGGCGGTTTCGCCGATACCCGATAAATCGAGAGCGGAGATTGAAACGAACAGTTCCAGATCGACCAGGATCCGCATCCATTCCCCTGCCTTCGATTCGGCGTGGCCGATGCGTCGTGGCGGCGCCTAGCTGAAGCGGCAGTCGAATATCTACCGGAGCGCTCAGACGCTTGCCGTAAAACGCGGCGCCGCGCAATAACATATGCATGCATTGCGTTTTCGCCATGCGCGAACCCGGTGAGCCTAAAGCGGACGTCGTCCGGCTTTTCGTTAAAGGTGATTTGATTTGGTGTCATCTTCGAGCCCTCTGTAAGCCGAGATCCGGAAGTCACGTGGCGACTTCCGTACAGCTACCAGCACTTACGCATGCAAATGCATTCCGAGGTGAATCGACCACACAAATGTCAATAGACAGTGTATTGGCGGTTCAATACGCGGAAGTACGGGATGCGGCGGGTTTAGGCCGAGAGAATCAAAGATAGCCGCATGGATAAGGCGGCCGGGTGAGAAATTTCGGTATGGCGTCTCGAGAACAGGGCGAGGTTCCGAGATTTACATCAAACTGCAAGAGCGTTACCGCTTCTTGCGAACTAATAATACACCTTGAGACTGGGAAGTCTAGCAACACTTTGTAAAAAATAAAGCCGACACTGACCTGACCTGACCTAAGCGGCTATTCCGGACCGCATGCTGCTTCGCCGGATGCCTTTAACCCAGGAGTATGCCGATCAACTGATCGACCAGGTACTGAAGGGGCTGCGCTGCGCATGAGAACAAGATGCAGTTGCAAATGAAAATCGCGCGGAATAGAATGGACGGTACGTATCGTCTAGCCTAATTAACAGGACAGACATTGCGTATCGTATCGTCAATCGGAGAAAAAAATTAGCGTCACGCCCATCAAGAAGGCACAAGTCCAGCCTCAAGAAGAATCCGCAGCCGCAGAAAACGAGGCGCGGCCGCATCGTGGCAACCGTTTTGGGCGCAGTCAGGAGGCACGTCAAGCCGTTCTGGAGGCAGCCGACGATCTCCTGGTTGAAGTGGGCCTTCAGGCGCTCACTATTGAGGCCATTGCGGCTCGGGCGGGTGTTGGCAAACAGACCATCTACCGTTGGTGGGCATCGAAGACAGATGTTCTGCTCGATGCATTTGTGGACGACGCGCTGTCTGGAATCGATCCCCAAGACAGTGGAAACCTGGAGAAGGATTTGCGCCGGCACCTGACCAATTTGTCGAAATTTCTGACGCAATCCGACGCGGGTGCGGTGTTTAAGGCCTTGATCGGTCAGGCGCAGAACGACCCGCAGCTAGCCGAAAAGATTCGCGTGCGCTTCACAGCTTCGCAACGGCAGGCGGATTGTCTACCTATCGTGAAAGCCATCGAACGCGGCGACTTGCCGCGCAAAACGGACGTGGATGCGATCGTCGACTCTCTCGTCGGGCCTATTTATTACCGTGTTTTAGTTAGCGGCGCCCCTTTGACACCTGCATTCATCAAGTCGATTGTTGAGCATTTTCTGGCGAGCATCAAGACATGATCAAGGTGACAAAGAGAGTGGCCGACTGCGTAATGGCTTTTTTTCGGTCGTACATGGCGGCCAGTAGAACGACTGGCAAAGACTCGGAGTCCGGGCCACGCGATGCTGTTTCACCCACTTTTTTCCTTTTAACGAGGACCCCACTACTCCCGGAGCGGCACGACCGCTGCCCCTATTCAAGGCTTAATCATGACCACTTCATCCACCGCTGTCGAAACTCATTCGACCCTGTGCGCACAAGAACCTCTCGGCTTGAACCACGTCGTACTTCAAGTGAAGGACATGGAGGAATCCCATCGTTTCTACACGGAAATTTTAGGTTTTAAACACGTCGGAACATCGAAGTACATCGATTCGCACGGTGCTCCATCGATGCGGTTTTATAGCGGCGTCAATAATGGCCGACTGAGTCACCATGACATCGGTTTGATCCAAGCGCCTGCAACGCATGGCGGCTCGGTTCACGGACTCCAATCCATGCATCACTTGGCTTTTGAATACCCTTCGAGAGAAGCCTTCTATAAGCAGATCGATTATCTTCGCAGCAAGGGCGTGCAGATCACGCGACTGATCGAGCGCGGCGCTACGCACAGTGCGGACATCATCGATCCCAACGGATTTGAGCTGGAACTCGTATTTGAACTACCGCGAGAAGAATGGGAAGCCGATATCAATGGTGCCCTGAATCGGTCTGTGCGCAAGGCGCTTCCGGAATAGATCGGTCCGCGGCTTTGGTAAGCCTTTTGAGCCTTTTGAGCCTTTGATGAGCCGTAGCGCTTGCTTGCCGTATCTTGCTCGCCGCCCCATTCCTGGGGCGTCGAGCCAAGCGCTGGTCCACCCTATACCTCAACCTTCAGCCAATACCTCTTTTGCGGCCCGGCAAGCCGCCTGCAACTGTTCGCGCATCAAGCCCTCCACCCCCACATCGCCCGCTACAATCGCATCCTTGATTTTCACCGCCTGCTCAAACGACGAACGCATCCGGCCCCCGCGCGCCATCGCGATGCGGCGCAAGCGCCGCACCGGCCCGATCAGGCCAGCATGCGTATCGCGTAACACCTTGTTGTCGGCGAGCATCATCACGATCGAATAAAACCGGTCCAGCGCATCCACGTAAGAAGCCGGATCGTCCAGTTGCACGCTGTGATGCATCGCGGCAATCACATCTTCGAGGTGGGCGCGTCCCAGCGCTGTGATCCGTTGCGCCGCCAGTGTCACACCAAGGCATTCGAGCGCCGCGCGTGTTGCATAAATTTCATCCACATCGCGCAAGGTGACCGAATGCACAAACGCACCCACTCGCGGCACGATCGTAACCAGCCCTTCCCGTTCGAGTTGCGAGAAGGCCTCCCGCATGGGTGTGCGGCTCACTTCAAGCTGCTCGGCCAGATGTACCTCCGACAAGCGGCTAGCCGGCGCGAGCAAACCCTCGACTATCGCTTCGCGCAGCGCCGGCACCACCACGCCATCGCTCAGCGAATCGCTGGAGGTTTCGCCTGAACGCATCCGCGCGTGGTATTTGCGCCCGATCTCGCTTAATCCGGGACGGCTGGTTGCCTGGGGCTCTGCTGCTGACGCCTGTTTTTTTGACATTGCCATTGACATCTCATTAGGTGATGAATACTCTGTATACACAGTATACATTAAGGAGGGGCCGATGACTATCGCAGACTCGACGCACGCTGTCCTTATTGAACGCGACGGACCCGTTTTGACCTTTACCCTCAATCGGCCCGATGCCGGCAATGAAGTCAGCACCGGGATGTTCGAAGCGATGATAGCGGCACTGCGTGGCGAGGCCGTGGCTCCGGTTGCCCGCGTATTGCGGCTTCGCGCCAACGGTCAGGCATTCTGCACCGGCCGCGAACGCAGCGGCAAAGATGCCGTGTCCATCCATACCGAAGTGTCGCGCCTGATCGAGTTGAAGCGCCTATTGCGCAGCACTTCGTTGATCACCGTGGCGGAGGTTCAGGGCGACGCGTTCGGCTTCGGTTTCGGTCTCGCCATTCTTGCCGATTTCACCCTGGTATCGAGCACGGCAAAACTGGCCTTCCCGGAGATGCGCAAAGGCTTGCCGCCCGCGGCGATCCTGGCCTATCTAGGCACTTACGCACTGCCCAAGCAGGTCTTTCCGCTGGTGTTGTTCGGCGACGCTATCGCGCCTGAAGCGGCATTGCAGGCGGGTCTCATCACACAAATCTGCGCGCCGCAACAATTGGCCGACGACGTATCGCGAGTGATCGGACGAATTGTTGCCCTCGACGAGATTGGCGCTCGCCACTGCAAACAATTCTTCCAGGGCGCGCAAGAAAATACCATCGAACAAAACTTTCGTAGCGCCGTTGAGGCGCTCACTGTATCCAGCCTGAGATTGATGCAAAGCACCTAAAGCGTGTGCCTTGGCGCACGCACCGCGGCGGATCGCCCTCACCAGAAGGGGCGGCCGGCAGGCCGGAATTGCAAGGAGACGGCATGACCATAAGCATGGCAGTAAATGCAGGAGCACGGCTGGACCGTTTGCCGATGTCGGGGTTTCACCGGCGCATCATGTGGTTGATCGGGATTGGCATGTTCTTCGACGGCTTCGATATCTATGTCGCCTCGACGGTACTCGGTGCGACGCTCAAAAGCGGTTTTTCTACGCTGGGAGAGAATGCGCTGTTCGTGTCGTTGACCTTTCTCGGCATGATGCTCGGTTCGCTCGCGACAGGCTTTCTCGGCGATCGTTATGGACGCCGCTTTACCTATCAGACCAATTTGATCCTCTTCGGCCTCGCTTCCCTCGGCGCGGCGCTCGCACCCACCATGGCGGTGCTGATCGCCTGCCGCTTTGTCATGGGCCTGGGCCTGGGTGCCGAGAACGTGGTCGGCTATTCGACCCTGACTGAATTTGCTCCGCCTGCCTCACGCGGCCGGCTGCAAGGGTTGATGGCGGTATTTGTGGTGTCAGGGTTGCCGGTGGCAGGCCTGATCGGTCTGGTGATCATCCCTCATTTTGGCTGGCGCGCCATGTTTGTGCTCGGCGGTATCGGTGCACTGGGGGTATGGTACGCACGCAAATCCCTACCCGAGTCTCCCCGTTGGCTGGAAACAGTCGGCCGTCATGCTGAAGCCGAGGTCATCCTGGCCCGCATCGAGCGGGAAGTCGCGGCAGCCCAGCCATCGGGTGTATTACCGTCGGCGGTCAGCCGCCCAAGTGTGCCGCAGTCACGCGAATTGGCTTCGCTGTTCGCGGGTGCGATGCTGCCGCGCATGATCGTCGGCTGCGTCACGCTGATTGTAATCAATACGCTGCTCTATGGTTTTGTCACCTGGCTGCCGACATTTTTTGTGCATCAGGGCTTCAGCATCGCCAAGTCGTTTGGTTTCGCCCTTGTGATGTCGCTCGGCGCACCGGTCGGCTCCGCCATCGGCGCACTCACGGCAGACCGTTGGGGACGCAAGCCGACCATCATCGTTTCCTCGCTGGTAGCCATCGTGTTCGGCGCGATCTATCCGTTCGTCTCCAACGAAGTGCTGTTGCCGGTCATCGGCTTGCTGCTGGTGATTCCAATCTACGTGCTGGTCGCCCTTCTGTTCGCCATCTACGTCCCCGAGCTGTTTCCGACCGAAGTGCGGCTGCGCGCTTCGGGCATTTGCAACACGCTGGGGCGTGGCGCCACGATTGTCACCCCGTTCATCGTGGTCGCGCTGTTTGGGCACTACGGCATCGTCGGGGTTCTGGCGCTGATGATCGGCCTGCTCGCGATCCAGATTGTCGTAGTCGCATGGCTGGGCGTGGAGCCCACCGGCCAGCGCCTTGAAGAAATCCAGCCCGTGGCTGACCGCTCGCGTCAAGCAGCGGCAACCGATGCGCGGGTATCGTCGCTTAAATAAAGCAAGGAGCACCAAGATGGATGCAGTGAAACAAAACCCGCAGCACCTGGATACACATAGCGCGCAATTATTTATCGGTGGCCAGTTCGTCGATGCGGCATCGGGTAAGACGATGGACATCATCAACCCCGCTACCGGCGGCGTGATCGGCACTCTGGCGGCGGCCTCCGAAGCCGATGTGGGGCGTGCCGTGCAAAGCGCCTCCGCGGCTTTCGAAAGCGGTGTGTGGCGAGATATGCCGATGCAGCAGCGCGCACGGGTGCTGAACAAGTTCGCCGATCTATTCGAAGCCGACCTCGAAAATTTCTTCAGACTGGAAACGCTGGACAACGGCCGGCCGCTGGTCGAGACGCGCGCGCAGATTTCGCGCCTGCCGCAGTTTTACCGTTATTTCGCCGCACTCGCGTTGACCCGGCGCAGCGACGTGATTCCTATCGAAGGGCCCTACCTGTGTTACACCCAGCGCGTTCCGCTCGGGGTCGTGGCGTTGATGACTTCGTTCAACCATCCGCTGATGATTCTCTCCAAGAGCCTGGCTCCGGCATTGGCCACGGGCAATAGCGTGGTAATCAAGGCCTCGGAACAAACACCGCTGACCACAGTGCGGCTCGCGCGTTTGTTGCAGCAAGCAGGTGTGCCGGATGGTGTGGTCAACGTGGTGAATGGCGAGGGCCGCGAAGCGGGCGCCGCGCTGGCATGCCATCCGAAGGTCAAGAAGGTGGTGTTTACCGGCGGCACCGAGGTTGGGCGAAGCATCGGCGAGGCGGCCGCGCGCAATTTCGCGCTGACCACGCTCGAACTCGGCGGTAAAGGCGCGGTGATCCTGTTCGACGATATGGACCTGGAGCGCGCGGTGAACGGCGCCGCATTTGCGGCGTTTATCGGCGCGGGACAAACCTGCGTGTGCGGGGCGCGCCTGTTGGTGCAGGAATCGATGTACGAGGCCTTCCTCGAACGCTTCCGCGCCAAGGTGGCCGGCATCCGTGTGGGAGATCCCGCGGCCGCCAATACCCAACTCGGGCCGGTTATCTCCGAGCGCTCTCGCACCCGTATTCTGGCCATGCTGGAGCGCGCCAAGCAGGCCGGGGCCAAACTGTTAAGCGGCGGCGGTATTCCAGCGCACTGCAAGGAAGGTTTTTATCTCGAGCCGACCGCATTCTACGATGTCGATCCGCAATCGGAGCTGGGGCAGGACGAGGTGTTCGGTCCGGTTACCGTGATCATTCCGTTCAAGGATGAAGCCGATGCACTGCGGATTGCCAACGGGACCCAGTTCGGACTGGCAGCTTCGGTGTGGACCAACGATGTGGCACGGGCACATCGCGTCGCCAGCAAACTGGTGTTCGGCATGGTATGGATCAACGATCATCACCGGCTCGATCCGGCATCCCCTTGGGGCGGCTTCAAAAATAGCGGTGTCGGGCGCGAAACCGGAATCGAATCGTTCGATCAGTTCAGTGAGCCGCGTGCGGTCACGGTGAATACCAGCGGCACGACGGTCGATTGGTATGCAGACGACGGGCAGTTGAAACGGCTGAACTAGGAGATCTTAGCCGCCGGCGCGATGTCGGCGGCTAAGCGCGCAAGCAGGTGCCGCCGGTGTTGGGTGCTTTACTCGCCATGCTGCGCGGGCGTGTGCAGGACCCCAACGCGGTGCCGGGGTCCCTGCATAACGCTGATTAGTTACGCCGATACGCTGAGCTTTGCAATCACAGCTTCGAGCCGCCGTCGACACGAAGGGTGTCGCCGGTAATCCAGCGCGCCTCAGCGGACGCAAGAAAGGCAATTACGTCGGCGATGTCGTCAGGTTGTGCCAAACGCTTGAAGGCCTGGATCGACAGCGTAAAATCGCGGCCGCCGTCGGTCTTGGTAAAACTGGACATGTCGGTTTCGACTACTCCGGGCGCCACGGCGTTGACACGAATGTCGCGTCCGCCCAGGGCGGCGGCCAGGTGTTTCACCAAGGTGTCGATCGCCCCCTTGGTGGCGGCATAAGCGGAAAGCTCACCCACCGAGGCGTGAGCTGCCAGAGACGAGACAAACACCACGCTGCTGCCCGCACCGAGGATAGGCAGGAGTTGCTGAACCAGGAAATAAGGCGCTCGCACATTAACCGCAAACAACCGATCGAATTCTTCGACGCTCAAGTCCTCCACTGCCGCCGACTTTCCTACACCTGCATTGGCGACCAGCACGTCCAGGCGATCGCCGACGATGCGGCGTACCTCCTTGGCCAATTCGTGGGCACCGTCGGGACGAGATAGATCGGCACCGATAGCATCGGCGCGCCCTCCGCTGTTGCGGATTTCAGAGACCACGGCTTGGGCTTCCGCTTTGCCGGAAGAATAGTGAACCAACACCTGCGCGCCTGCCTTGGCCAATGCCAGTGCGCTGGCGCGACCGATACCGCGCGAAGCGCCGGTTACGAGGGCGGTTTTACCTTTGAGGTGAGTCATGACGATGTTCCTTACCCTGAGTTAATCAAGTTCCGCCCTGCGCAAATTGCATAGGAACGGCATGCTGTATGTCTCGATTCGAGATCATCTTCGAACCCGTACATCTGCGTTGCTTGGACTCATAGTCGGTTTTTCCAGCTTAAAAGAAAAAGACTTTGTAGGCTGGTAGTCATACCTAAAAAGCATGGATTAAACGGAACGCCGACCTCTCGGTCATTTTGACGCGGTGGTTGCGGTGGCAGAAAAGGGCAGCTTGACCGCCGCCGCTATTGAAGCAACACGGCAATGCAAGCGGCCAGTAAAACCTGAATAGCCACCCCGAAAACCGCGTCGAATATCACTTGAGAGTGGACTCGACGCGACTGTTTACGGGCGTGGCACGCCTATTCGCTGTCCGTGCTCATATGCGAATCCACAAACTGAAGAATTGTTCGTATTATATGTGAAGCAACCTTCATATTTTCGAATCTCAACTTGAACAGGAGTATCGCAATGAGCGACGCAAAACGCGCTGGCACTTTCCAACTGGGAGATTTATCCGTTACGCGCATGGGCTACGGTGCCATGCAACTGGCCGGCCCCAGGGTATTCGGGCCGCCGAGGGATCACGCGGCAGCAATCGCAGTGCTGCGCGCGGCGATTGAAAGCGGCATCTCCCACGTGGATACAAGCGATTTCTACGGCCCGCATGTGACCAACCAGCTCATCCGCGAGGCCCTTCATCCGTATCGCGACGATCTCACCATCGTTACCAAGGTGGGCGCCAAGCGCGGTCCCGATGCCTCCTGGGACGTCGCGCGTTCCCCGGCCGAACTTGAATCGGCGGTGCATGACAACCTGCGTAACCTGGGACTGGATGTCCTGGATGTCGTTAACCTGCGCATCATGTTCGACGTCGGCGGCCCGGCAGAGGGCGACATTGAAGAGCCCCTCACGGCTCTTGCGGAATTACAGCGCAATGGCTTGATCCGTCACATCGGCTTGAGCAACGCTACGGCAAAACAGGTGGCGCAGGGTCAAACGATTGCCAAGATCGTCTGCGTACAAAACCAATACAACCTGGCGCACCGGAACGATGAAGCGTTGATCGACAGCCTGGCGCAGTCCGGTATCGCGTATGTCCCGTTCTTTCCGCTCGGTGGTTTCTCTCCGCTGCAATCTGACGTTTTGAGTGATGCAGCCGATCAGTGCGGCGCCACTTCGATGCAGGTCGCGCTCGCATGGCTGTTGCAACGCTCGCCCAACATCCTGCTGATTCCGGGTACCTCTTCGGTCGAACACCTGAGGCAAAACATCGACAGCGCCAGTCTGAATCTGCCACAAGACGTCTTGACCGCATTGAACGGAATCGCTGCGGTGAAGAAGTAAACCCGGTTGGCCCCATCGCATCTCAACTTTCTTCTTAAGCATGACGAGTAATATGCGCTGGGGCGTAGCAATCCAATGTCTTGTTTGCCGTTGCAAGGGTTAGTACGGGCGAAGCACTGGGATGTGGGGCGGATAGTCCTCTACCCTGAATTTGGCGAACTCAAACGCATGTATGTTGGTCCTCGCAGCCTGAGACTCGGCGCCCTGCTGCCGCACGATAACAGCCAGAAAAGTCCTGGCTTGCCCCCGGACCGGCTTTTGAGCCGACGTTTTCCGGTCAGCCGCCGGCAACGTCCGGTTCCACATTTTACGAATGCGAATTGTAGACCCTGAGCTGACCTTCAACTTCTCGCAAACCGGTCATCCGATTTGTGTGCGCAGTCAGTAGTACGTCGTTGTCGAGGATTGCAGCTCGCCTGAAGGCGTGACGAGCGGGCCGGACGCGTTGCTTTGAGCATAAACGCAAGTCACGAAAAAGGTGGCCACAAGCGCGGCGAGTAACAGTCGTTTCATGTTGCCTTTCAGATTCAGCCGCGCCGCCGACCACGGAGCGCGCCTCGCATTCGTTTGTTGGGAGAATTGCCGTCATTTTGGTCGACACGACGAAGGTCTGCAACTGGTGGTTACCACCGGATGTCGAGCGCAATAGCCGACCCATTCCGGACCGTCACGACTTCCGAAAACGCTCACTCACGAGTGCGTTTCGACTACGAACATCCGCGCTTGCTGGGCTTCCCGACGTTCGGCCTTGATCGGCGCATATCTCTCGGAATTGTAGAAGGCCAGCGCTTGGGCGAGAGTCGGAAACTCAAATACGCCGGCCATCGGCAGTGGCATCTCATCTCCCTCCAGAATCTGCGCAACCGGACCGAAATGTAGAATCTGCCCGCCCGCCTCTTTTAGCGCCGCCAGAAAGCGTGGAGCGAGCGCGGCCTGCTTGGCGGAATCGATGACGCGTAGATTGACGTGTACGTATGCCGGCATGGCCCCTCCCAATTAATAGTGTATATACATTATTATGCGAGAATGGGGTTGTCAAGGAGGTAGACGTGAACGATTTTGATCCAGAATCTTTGAACGGCGTCGCCGCGGAGTGTCCGGGCTTCCAGGCTCGTGCAACGGCGCGGGCACTCACGCGATATTACAATGCCTGCTTCAAGCCGTTCGGGCTGACGGCCGAGCAATTCAGCCTCTTGGTTGGAATCGGTGCGGCCGAGGGGGCGACGCTCGTCGAGCTTGCGGATAGGGCCGGGGTCGATCCGACGACCCTCAGCCGAAATGTGCAGAATCTGGAGCGCCGAAATTTGGTCCACGCTGAAGGCGGACGCGGCTGCGCGGGAAAGCGGCTAGCTCTGACGGCATCTGGGCGTCAACTCGTGGTCGATGCGCTCCCGGTGTGGAATTGGGCCAAGGCGGAACTCGCCCGCCGCATGGGCGATGAAAAACTTGATTCGGCAAGGCAGGCAATGGCGGAGCTGGCCAAGGCCGCGGAATCCTCATGTACATCAATGACCTAGCGCCCGCGCAACGACTGTGCGAAAGCTATCGGCGAGCAATCCTCGCCGTTTCCAATATTCTGCGTCTTCGAAGATAAGCTTTATCGACTTGAAAGGCGGGCAATCGCTCACTGATACAGCGGCGCCGGTGGGGATAGGAACGCGGCCATTCCGAGCAAGTCATTTCACTTCATGAGCAGACAAACGCGGGATGGCGCACCTCGGAAAAGAGTGTTTCTACTGCTTATCGTAGTGCTGATAACGCAATTATCCCGCCAAAACAGATCAGCACCGAGCCTGTCAATCGCTTGCCCCAACGCGCATTGCCGTCGCCGCGCAGGAGCGGCAGAAAGCGCGTCGCGACCTCTGCATAACTGGATGGAACAATTATGCGCAGCACAGGCGAACGGCATGGCGCCATTGCGCGAGCAGATCGCGGCATATCTGCGCGCGCATCGCGGTGTTGCCTGCCACGCTGACGATGTTATCGTCACGACGGGTATCCGCCACTCGATCGACCTCATCGCCCTTAGCGTGTTGAGGGCGGGTGACAAGGTGAGCGTTGAGGATCCGGGCTATGGCGCGGTGCACCGCATCTTTGAGCTTGCCGGCGCGACGCTAGTGCACGCACCGGTCGATGCGCACGGAGTGGACGTCGGCGTCGTCCGCGAGCACGACGGCGTGCGGCTTGCATACGTTACGCCCGCACATCAGTCGCCGCTCGGGGTGACGATGTCGGCGACGCGGCGTCTCGCGCTGCTTGAGTGGGCCGTCGAGCAGGACGCATGGATTATCGAAGACGATTATGACAGTGATTTCAGTTATCAAACCTCGCCGTTGCCCGCATTGAAGGCTATCGATCGCGGTCAGCGCGTCATCTACTGCGGCAGCTTCAACCAAGCGTTGTTTTCGAATCTCCGAATCGGCTACATGATCGCGCCTGAAGCGATACGCTTACGGGTGCTGGCGTTGTGGCAGACGATCGGGCGCTCGGTGGGCATGACAGAGCAATTGGGGCTCGCCGAATTCATGCGTCAAGGCGCGTTTGTTCAGCATCTGCGCGTCGCGCGGCTGGAGTATTTGAAGTTGCGCGACATTATCGTCGGGGAATTGCATGCGACGCCATTCATGGCGGCGGGCCGCGTGAGCATCACGGGAGCCGAGGCGGGCTTCCACTTCATTCTCTGGCTACCGCCGGACCAGAGCGAGGCGGCATTGTGCGCGGCAGCAGAACGTCAAGGCATCGCGCTGCAGACGCTGAGTTCGCTGTGTCACGCGGTGCGTCTGCCACCCGCTGTAGTGATAGGCTACACCGCGCTCACGGCGGCACAAGCGCGGCTCGCAACGCGCAAGCTTATCGGATTGTTGTCGTAGTCACTGAGAATGCGTTCAATGCTACAGGATCGGATGTCTCGAAGCCGGGGTTCGCCGTTGGAACCAAGCTGGTGTCGCCTTCGATTCGCCACCCGAGGTCCACCAGTGCAATACAGAAAGCGACTCAACAGCACTTGCGACCTGTGCGCATGTGGCAAGCGCCGCTGCGTCTATCCGAACTTTGCAACGCTGCTAATGTAGCGGAACGTTCTCTGGCTCGCTACTTCGAGCAGCACATTGGAGAAAGCGTTGGGCGATATATCGCGCGAGTCAGGATTGGACACGCCTGCCGGATGCTCGCGCACACCTCGACTCCCGTTTCCGTCGTTGCAGCCCACTCCGGGTTTCCAAACGTAGCCAATTTCAACCGACAGTTCAAAGCGTTGAAGGAACTCACGCCCGCCGCGTACCGCGAAACAGTTCGCGGCCGGTGCTATTGCCGAAACAGACGCTAGTCCGCAGATCAACGAACGTTCACCTTCGTTGCAACGGAATCCGCGACTTCCGAAATCAATTGCATAACGCAGACATACGGCTTCACGCGCGGGATCAAAGGTGGCGGCATTGGAATGACTCCTCGTCGGTCACGACCGGCCGTTCGTGTCGGCTAGTGGTTGGACTGCTTGCGGTCGGGAGTGTGGGTTTACGTCCGGATTTAGCGTGTTGCCGATGTAAGATTCAGTCTGCTAATAAGATTGGGCGCAACTACCCGATGACAGATAGATCCAAAAATTTCCTTTTGCCAACAGGGATTGCGCTGCTGTGCATCGCCTGCATATCGTGCAGCAGTACTCCACCCTCAGCGCCTTTCAACACAACCTTCTGGGGCGGCGATGATCCAAATGTCATCGCATGCTCTGAGGCAATTTTCTACCCAAGAAACGAGTTAGGCATGCTCTGGACGTGTCAGTATCTTGAGCACGAGGCGGAAAATCGTAAGGCACTTCACCGAGTCGGTGGTTCGGCGTCTGGTCCCCAAGACCTGTCTTCCCATTTTTCTCCCATATTCCATGCTGAGCGCGATAAACAGAATCCTTTTATTAGGAGCGCACGCTCCCGATTCACCTTCGGGTTCCGCATGCCGAACGCATCCGTTTGAACGCCCTAAGGATATTTCCAAATACCAGCTGTAGGTTGAGGACGAATTATCAACGAATTTTCCCTGAGCGTAGACCGGCCAATATTTGATATTGGCCGATAGCGCCAGTCCTGTATTTTCCCCAAGAGCTTCTATGTTGATAACCGATATTCTCGCCAAGAGCGTCGGACGAGAAAAATGGCCCAAATCGGTAAGCCAAAAAGACCGATCAAATAAAGCAGCCCCAAAAAACTGAGAACCGAATAGCCACGCGCTGCCCGCAATAGCCCGAAAGGAGGCTGAATCAAGACGGTGACTTTCTCCGCGACTAACGCCGGATCTACGTCTGTGACTGTGAACACGATACTGTTCGTGCCGGGTGCTGCCCTAAGCTTGAAGGGAGGCGACAATTGCGCCCATCGGTGCCGGTCGGTCGGTTGGTCCTCTGATAGCTTCCTAATAGCGAAACCCTCTCCAAATCCGCTAGCAGGCATCGCTTCGAGATTGACAACGCCGCCGCCATTGACCGAAACAGCGAGGGCGACGCGCTTTCCTGGGTTTTGAAAGTTTAGCGTGTGATCAGGTGACGCCAAAGTTCTCCATTCGCCAAGTTCGCTTTGCCGGTGGTCCTCCCGCTCTCGCTGAAAGAGTAATTCGGCTTCGATCCCCTGTCCGAATAGACTGACGACGCGTATTTGAGCGGAGTTGTGAGGTTCGAGAGTTAGAGGAAACTCATAGGCATGCGATGCGACCTCGGCAACCCAATGATAGGCGACTATAAATATGATCCCGATAGCCCAAACTGCCCAACTGATGCCGAGGGATCGCCGCAAGGACGATATGGTGCGATTAGGAAGCATCTTGACGGACGAACTCCGGTTATAGTTTTATTCTTTCATCTATGCGAACGTAATCCGCATAACGGCATTATCGGCACAAACCGGCGGTGCTTGAACGATGGATAATCAAGAGGAATGTGGCTGCGTGAGAAATTTCATCATATGGAATCAATTGTCAACGATCTTGGTTGAAACGTACAATGCCCGAAACTGGCCATTCAGAGCCAAGATAAGCGCATCCGTTTTTAAAAACAGCGCCCAAATCCGGTGAATGAAAATTAAATATCTTTTCGGCTGTGTCAGTATCGTACTCGCCGTCGTTTCAAGTACAGCTTGCGCAAATCTATTAGCCACGCATCCAAGCCCAGCTACCGGCGCTGAACTTCTGCCGCCAAACTGGACCTGCAGTAAGCGATGCCAACCGTATACTCCTGCACCAGGGTTTCCTATGCCTCGTCATGGCCTTTTCGCCGTTGGTGGCCTGCTTGACGGTCAAGACTGGCACGTTGTTGACTACGATTCGGGAACGCTTTCTGTGCTCACAACCGAAATTAGAGCCGGGCAGGTCATGGTCATCGAGCGTCACGACATTGTGCTTACTGCTGACCAACTCACACAAGTGCGTAAAATTGCGGATTCAATCTGGGCATCCATTTACCCTGTTCCAACAGATCAAGTTGCACTTGATGGTTATTGGAGTGTTCGTCTGATCGATGGCCCTGTCATCAGGGACGAAAGCGGAATGGGAAACCCCGGTGGTGCTGCCCGTGAGTTAAACTCCAAATTGAGCAGTATCGAGGAGCCACAACTGCCTCAAATTTTAACGTTCGGTAGACGATGGTACAAATTGTGGTCTTGCTATAGCTTCCCGGGAGAGGGGCAAACCACTCTCCCGTCTCCGCATATTCGTCCAGCTCAATCATGGGAAGAGTCAGGAGATGTTGTTCCTTCTTTTCCCGCCATCGACACGCTTTCCAGGTTTCATAATCCAGGCCGACGATGGACCTGCGCGGACTGGTAAGCTGGGCTCTAAATACTGATCTACTGACAACATATCCTATGCGAGCCATTGTAATTGCTTCGATTGCTTGTTCAGCACTTACCTCGTGCTATATGCCAGATCAGACGCAATTCAATACGTTCGTCAACCAGAAAGTGACGGTCGGAATGCCGATCTCAACGGCAGTAGCCACGCTCACAGTTGACGGTTTCGGATGCTCTGGTAAAAGCCCAACGGATTGTTCGCGTATAAAGCAGCGTCTTCTCCCGTCTAGTTGTGTCGAGTGGGTTCGTCTTTATGCCGGGCCAAACTTGACAACCGTCGGCAAGGTAGAGGTTCAGCCCATAGTTTGCGCGGGCTTATGATCATCAAATTCTGTGCAAAGATATGGTGGGGGCGCCGTGCGCAACGACCGCTTACAGGAAAACTTGTCACCGTCCGCTTCTGTTAAGGGTTGTACGACATCTGCCCGCCAGCGCTGCGACATACTCATATGTCTACGATTCAGGGCAGGTATCCTACAACCCTTAACATTTTCGGTCACTCTGCGCTCGCTAAACGAACTGCTGCTTCAGCCGATAACCCGCCGCCCACTACCGATTATGACCAGAACCATTTGACATCAAAAGCGGCCATCGAGCCCGTCTTGGCTTGAAGGACAATTGCCGAAAGCGTTGCGTCCCAAGTTACTCCCGGCACTACTCAAACTGCGAGACTTTGGCGCACCATAGTGTGGCGAGCACGGAGCGCAGGCTGCATAATGCACAATCAATCGATTTTAGATAACGTTCCAAGATAAACGGTCGATTGGAGATTAGGTAATGTTGATTGTCTTTGGCGGTTTGCCCGGCACGGGGAAAAGTACGATTGCGCAACACCTGGCGCGCAAACTCTCGGCCGTTTACCTGCGCATCGATTCGATGGAGCAAGCCTTGATCCGATCCGGCATCAACTTGGCGGACATGGGGCCGGCTGGCTATGTCACAGGATATGCGGTTGCCACGGATAATCTCCGGTTGGGGCTAACTGTCGTCGCAGACTCTGTCAATCCCCTGGATATCACACGTCAGGCTTGGAGCAATGTCGCGCGTGAGGTCGGGGTGCGCTGTATGGAAATCGAATTGATCTGTTCCGACCAGGCTGAGCACCGTTTGAGAATCGAATCTCGATCCGCAGATATTCCGGGGCATCAATTACCCAATTGGCAAAACGTAATCGAACGGGAGTATGAGGCTTGGAACTCGGAGCATCTTATCGTCGATACCTCGACGACCTCGGTCGTTCATGCGGTCGAAGCGATTTTCCGGAATCTGGATATGCCATCCCAGGAAATTCAACCGCGCTGACGTACCCGCAATCTCCCCTCCACTACCGGCTGTGCTGACGCTGCTATCGGCATCAGCACAGCCGGTGACGTGTCCGTTGCTCGGCAAACTTAGGTGATGATGGTTTAAATCCGCTGGTTCAGATTCGGGGATTTAAATCCAAGACCCGCGCTAGACGTAATCCAACGCTTCGCCGTCTTTGACCACGCAGCGATAGGCGCGCTCGACAATCTCGCGAACCGCTTCTTTTTCGGTGGCCCACTCCGGTGCGATCGGGTCCGAGGCTACCCATTCTTGCGGGCGGGCGCCTTCAAAAACTTCGGCTTCCGCCGTCCAATAACCGCGATTGTTGAGTTGGGTCCGGATGCGGAACAAGTATTCCCCGTACGTGACGACATGCGTAGTCATGGGCTTCTCCAAGTGTTGACAAGGACACGGTGGATACCGGCAATCGCCGGGCCACCGCCGATATACCTAATAAAAGCAAAAATTGGGCCTGCTGCCAGTACGTAATGGGGCCAAAGGCCGTCAGCTCGTAACGCGCCAATTGCCCTCGGAGACAGGGCCGTTTTTACATGGTTTTGTAGTTTTCACGCAGTGCAACATGATGGTGCCGATGTGGCAATTCTGGGCGCAACGGGTGATTACCGCGGGCTGGGCCGGGTAAATAAAGAAGCGATCGCGACCATCGGCGGTACTTATAGGTGTACTTAGGCGTGGCTGTTTACCACAAACATGGATAACGCCATGTTTTCGGGTAACGCCAGACGGCGTGGCCGAACTGGGGTGCTAAGCGGGGGGTGTGGCAGCGGGAACAATAAACGGTAATGTGGTTTTACGCTCAACCGTTATTTACGCTCAGCCGGGCTGTCTAGAAAAAAGTCGATCGAAACGCCGGCATTTTGGGCACGCTTTAGCCAAGTCGGCATTTCGCCTTGCCCATCCCAACTGTTTCCCGTGGCGTCGCGGTAAATGGGAGTCAGGATTTTTACCTTATCGGCTTCAATCGATGCCTCAAGCTGTTCAATTCCAATATCAAATTCAGCCATACGGCTCTTGATCCAGAGGATCATCCGCTCGCGGGCTTCGCCGCCCAAATGTTGCTGTGCCATGCTTCTTTGAAGGTTAGTTTGGAACTATTTTTGATTGGTCGGATGAGGACTTAAGGTGGTTCGATACAGCAAACCGGCCATTAAGTTTTTATGCAGGGCAGCACCAAAAAACTGAGTGCGGCCCCCAATTGTAATGCAGAACGGCGCATCGGTGCGCTACCCATCTTGCCAAAGCCATTCGGCGGATTGTCCGGCGCCAGGTATGGCTTAGAAATCACCTTTGGATTGAGCTTCGGCGGGGGCGATTTCAGGAAGGCGCGGATTGGGGCTATGCGCCGGGTTCGGTTCGGAAAGAATGGCGACAATGGCATCGAAAACCAGCCGGATACGGGTCGGCACCGGGCCGCGTTGAGGTCTGTAGACGCAAATCGGCCAGGGTTCGGGCGCCAGATCATCGAGCACGCTGATAACCTTGCCCGAACTCAGCAAGGGCTGCGCCAGATAACTCACGATCTGGCCGTAACCGAGGCCGGCTGCGACCGCACGCCATTCACTCTCGGAGTCGTCGGTGCGAAAAGCCGGCAATACCGGCGTGAATTGTTGTCCGCGCGCAAATTGCCAGGGCCAAATCCGGCCTGTGTTGCGATCGATAAATGCGGTGGTCGGCAGGTCGGCCAGTGCTTCGATGCTGGCCGGCAACCCCACCCGATCGATTAAAGCCGGACTCGCCACCACGGAAAATCCGACTTGTGCCACCGGCCGCACCACAAAGCGGCTGTCGCGCATAAAACCGACGCGCACGCCGATGTCGATTTGCTCGGCCACCGCGTCGATGATGGCATCCGACAAACGCAGATCGACCATGATGCGCGGGTATTGAGCGGCCAACTGAATCAGTGCCGGCATCAAAAACAGCTCGCCGATCACTTTGGGCGCGGTGATACGCACCAGACCCGCCACCTCCGCATCATCGGGAACGTGGCGCGGCAGCAGCAATAGATCCATTTGCGTGACCAGTTCGCGGGCCTTGAGCGCAAAGGCCTCGCCCGCTTGAGTCGCCAGAACGCGCCGGGTGTTGCGGTGAAACAG
>Ga0302317_10001159_pt1 | contig 20156 bp, 18 predicted proteins | sample III_Palsa_N3_3_FD_200450 | JGI IMG/M metagenome (GOLD analysis project Ga0302317, IMG submission 200450) | Peat permafrost microbial communities from Stordalen Mire near Abisko, Sweden - III_Palsa_N3_3 | ecosystem: Environmental > Terrestrial > Soil > Palsa > Peat permafrost | place: Sweden...
CCCTTTCACCCTTGCCGCCCGATCCGCCTTGCGACGAAGTCTGGGGTTGGCGGTTTGCTCTCTGTGGCACTTTCCCTAAGGTCGCCCTCGCCGGGCGTTAGCCGGCACCGTGTTTTCCGTGGAGCCCGGACTTTCCTCTAACGGCGCAAGGCCGCCAGCGGTCATCCGGCCGTCTGGTCCGCGTTGGCTTAGCGGGTGGCGGACGCTGCCGTCAATGAATGTTGGCGGGACCGTCCCATGTTTTCCCAAACCGATCCGGAAAATCGGCTTTTCGCCCATCAAATCCCATGCAGGGACGCGATTTGACCGATCCGGCGCCCGGTTTCACCGTCGATGATGCCGTCGATCAGGGCCGGACGGTAGCGGCGCTGGAACGCGGCGATGGTCTCGGGCGCGGCATCCTCATAGCCAACCGCCACCATCAGGGCGGCCGGATCACCCGATTTGACCGGGGCGTCGGCGCCGGGCCACAGGCCGATGCCGCGTTCCGCGAGCCAGGCCCAGTCGAACAATTCGCCCGGATCCTGCTTGCGCGCCGGCGCCACATCGGAATGGCCCAGCACGCGTGCCGCCGGAATGGCATGGCGCGCGAGGATGCCGGCCGCGAGTTCGGCCAGTGCCGTCATCTGCGCCATGGGAAAGGTGCGGTAGCCCCATTCGTGACCGGGATTGACCAGTTCGATGCCGATCGCGCGGCTGTTGATGTCGCGCTCGCCGGCCCAGAAGGATTGCCCGGCGTGCCAGGCGCGCAGCGTCTCGGGCACCAGGCGATGGATCGTGCCGTCCTCCTCGATCAGCCAATGGCAGCTGACCTTGGCGATGGGATCGGTGAGCCGCTCCAGCGCCGCCTCGGCGCTCTGCATGCCGGTGTAATGCAGCAGCAGGATGTCAGGCGGCGCGGCGCGGACGTCGAAATTGGGCGAGGGGCGGTCGAGCATCAGAAGATCGACAATTGCGTGAGCCGCGTCAGCGCTTCCAGCGCCGCGGTGCCGACCAGCGAATTGCCCGACCGGTCCAGCTCCGGCGACCAGACCACCGCGCAGAATTTCGACGGCAGCACGGCGACGATGCCGCCGCCGACGCCGCTCTTGGCCGGCAGGCCGACCCGATAGGCGAAGCTGCCGACGGAATCATAAGTGCCGCAGGTCAGCATCAGGGCATTGATGCGCTTGGCCTGGCGCTCGGTCAGCACCGCTTCTTCCAGCGTCGGCGAGACGCCGCGGTTGGCGAGCGGCAAGAAGGCGCGCGCGAGGTCGACGCAGCTCATGGCGAGCGAGCATTGGTGGAAATAGGTGTCGAGCACGGCGGCCACCGGATTGTGCAGTCGGCCATGGCTCGCCAGCATGTTGGCGAGTGCCGCATTGGTGAAGCCGGTTTCCCGTTCGGAGCGCGCGACCGCTTCGTCGAAATCGACGGTGAAATTCTGCGACAGCACCCGGACATAGTCGCGGATCGTATTCTTGGGCGCGCGCGCATGCGTCATGACGCAGTCGGTCACCAGCAGGGCGCCGGCATTGATGAACGGGTTGCGCGGGATGCCCTGTTCATATTCGAGCTGGACCAGCGAATTGAACTTGCTGCCCGACGGCTCCTTGCCGAGCTTGGTCCACAGCTCGTCGCCGACCAGACTCATCGCCATCATCAGGGTGAAGGCCTTGGAGATGCTCTGGATCGAGAAGGCTTCCTCGGCATCGCCCACGGTATGAACCGTGCCGTCGACGGTAGCGATGGCCATGCCGAACTTGGTCGGCGGCACGTTCGCCAGTGCCGGAATATAGTCCGCGACCTGGCCCTTGCCGAAATAGGGCCGGATCTCGTGGACGATGTTTTCGAGCAGTTCGCTATATTCCATGCGTGCCCCCAGACCCTCTACCGCAAGCGGTAGAGGGTTATCCTAGCCCAACTCCGCCTTTTTCATTTCCAGTTCCAGCCAGCGGTCTTCGGCCTGGGCGATCTCGATATCGACGGCGTTCAGCCGGGCGGTCGAGGCGTCGAAGGTGCGGCGATCGCGGGCGTAGAGTTTCGGATCGGCCAGTTTTCGCTGCAGGCCGATCTTTTCCCGGTTCAGGCTCTCGATCACGCCGGGGAGGCGCTGCAGGTCGTGCTGGTCCTTGAAGCCCATCTTCGCGCTCTTGGGCTTGTCGGTCCGGACAGCGGCCGCGGCCTGTTTGGCCGCCTTGACCGGATCGGCCTTCGTCGGCCGCTGGCGCAGATAGTCGGTATAGCCGCCGACATATTCGGCGATTTCGCCGTCGCCCTCGACCGCGATGACCGAGGTCACCAGCCGGTCGAGGAAGTCGCGGTCGTGGCTGACCAGGAACAAGGTGCCCTCGTAGTCGGCCAGCACCTCTTCCAGCAGCTCCAGCGTATCCATGTCCAGATCGTTGGTCGGCTCGTCCAGCACCAGCAGGTTCGAGGTCTGGGCCAGCACCTTGGCGATCAGCAGCCGGTTGCGCTCGCCGCCCGACAGCGCCTTGGCCGGCGTCAGCGCCTGGCGATCCTCGAACAGGAAATCGCGCATGTAGGAGTTCACGTGGCGGGGAACGCCGCGGACGAACACGCTGTCGCCGCGGCCCTCGGTCAGGTTGTCGCGCACGCTCGCCTCTTCGTCGAGGCGGCTCCGGTGCTGATCGAAATAGGCCGGCACCAGATTGACGCCGAAGCGGACCTTGCCGGCATCGGGCTCGATCTCGCCGGTCAGTATCTTCAGCAGCGTCGATTTGCCGGCACCATTGGCGCCGATGATGCCGATCCGCTCGCCGCGCACGATCTTGGTCGAGAAATCCTGGGCGATCACCCGGGTCGTCACCGTGCCGTCGGGCAGGGTCTGGGTGAAGCTCTTGGAAATGCCCTTCACTTCGACAACCAGCTGGCCGCCGGTCTCGGTCGAGGCGGCGCTGCCCATCTTGGCCTGGCGGATGCCGACCCGCTCGGCCTTGTCCTGGCGCAGGTCCTGCAGCGCGCGGACCCGGCCCATGTTGCGCGTGCGCCGGGCGGAAATGCCCTGGCGCATCCACAGCGTCTCGGCGATCAGCTTCTTGTCGAGCCGCTGCTCCTCGGCCGCCTCGGCCGCCAGCACGCGCTCGGCCCAATCGTCGTAGCCCAGGAAGCCCTGGTCGAGCGAGCGCAGCTTGCCCCGGTCGAGCCAGAGCACCCGGCGCGACAGGCGATTGAGAAAGGCGCGGTCATGGCTGATCATCAGGATGGCGCCGCGATAGTCGGCCAGCCGTGCTTCCAGCCATTCGATCGCCGGGATGTCCAGATGGTTGGTCGGCTCGTCCAGCAGCACGACGTCGGGTTCGGCCACGAACACGCGGGCGAGCGAGACGCGACGGCCTTCGCCGCCCGAGAGCGCCACCAGCTTGCGGTCGGGATCGAGCCCGACCTCGTCCAGGATCGCCTCGACCTTGTAGCGCGTGGCGCCGTCCTGCTCGTGATCGGGCAGTCCCAGGGCCACATGCTCGCCGATGGTCATGGCCGGATCGAAGTTCGGCTCCTGCGGCATATAGGCGACATGGGCGCCGGGCTGGATGAAGCGCTCGCCCTTGTCCAGTTCGATCATGCCGGACAGGCACTTCAAAAGGGTGGATTTGCCGCTGCCGTTGCGGCCGACCAGACAGATCCGCTCGCCACGCGCAACGGCAACCGACACCTCTTGGAAGGTGGGTCTGCCGCCGAAGGTGAGGGTCGCGTTCTGCAGGGCTAAAAGCGGCGGTTGAACCGCCATCAGGCTGTACCTTTGTGTTGTTTCGCGAGCCGGTCATAGGCCGCGTTGATCAGCGCCAGCTTGGTGGTCGCGATCGAGACGAATTCCGCCGGCAGGCCCTGCGCCATGACCCGGTCGGGATGATTGTCGCGCACCAGCTCGCGCCAGCGCTTCTTGATCGTGTCCATGTCCGACCAGGGCTCGACGCCCAGGATCAGATACGGGTCTTCGTCGACATGGGGCGCGTGTTCGGAGCCCACATGATAGGCGCGGATGCGGCGGAAGCAGCGCTCCTCGAACCCGAAGATCTCCGAGATCGAACGCAGGTAGGCATCCTCCGCCGCCGTGATCACGCCGTCGGCCTTGGCGATGTGGAAGAGCGCGCCCAGCAGATCTTCCAGCACCGACTTATGGTCGCACAGCAGCTTCTTGACCTGGCGCGCGTAGGTATCGGCGCCGACCGTGCTGCGCCGGGCCAGATTGAAGAAGAATTCGACATTGGCGCGCTCTTCGGGCGGCGCGCTGAACACCTCGTGGAACGCCTCGATCTCGACGGCGCTGACGGTGCCGTCGGCCTTGGCCATCTTGGCGCCCAGCGCGATGACCGCGATGGTGAATCCGACCTGCTTGGTGCTGGAGGGGCGCTCCTCGTCCCGGGCACGCGACGCATCGGCGTCGAGCGCGCGCATGGAGGCATCCTCGAGGCCGAACAGATTGCCCCAGGACAGCTCCTGCACCCCTTCGACGATGCGGGCCCAGATGGTCACGGTCGGATCGACTCCTTTACCCAAGCTAACGGCATAGCGGTCCGGATCGCCTCTCGTCAAGAAACCTGGTTGCAGCGCAATAGAGGCCCGCTTTTTCTGCGGGCAAACGGTCGCAGGCCGCAACCCGCGCTCGCGATGAGACGCTTTGTGATCTAAGTTTATTTCGAAGCGCGGGAAGGCCTCTTGGGGCGCGGGGCGGTTCCTGCAAAACAATCAAATAATCGGCTTGCGCGTCCTCGGATGATGAGGGGGCTTTCGGGCGATGATCGAGATTTCCGTGAACGGCAAGACCCATCGCCTCGATGTCGAGGACGACATGCCGTTGCTGTGGGTGTTGCGCGACGAGCTTGGCATGACCGGGACCAAGTATGGTTGTGGCATCGGCCAATGCGGCGCGTGCACCGTCCATGTCGATGGCCAGGCGCAGCGCTCGTGCTCGCTGCCGGTCAGTGCGGCCGCCGGCACGAAGATCACCACGATCGAAGGCCTGTCGCCCGACAGCAGCCACGCCGTCCAGCAGGCCTGGATCGCCGAGGACGTGCCGCAATGCGGCTATTGCCAGTCGGGCCAGATCATGGCCGCGGCAGCGTTCCTCGCCGCCAACCCCAAGCCGACCGACGCCGATATCGATGCCAACCTCAGCAACATCTGTCGCTGCGGCACCTATCCGCGCATGCGCAAGGCGATCCATCGCGCCGCTGCACTGATCGTGCGTTAGGGGAGGCTGACATGACACATCTGGCCCCGCTGTCGCGCCGCTTCTTCATCAGCGCCGGCCTGTCGGCCGCCGGCGGCCTCGCCATCGGTTTCGCCATTCCGGGCCGTGCCGACGCACTGCCGATCAATGCGGCACCCTGGACGCCGGCTGGCGACGCCAAGGCGGCCGAAGTCAACGCCTGGATCCTGATCGAGCCCGATGACAGCGTCACCATCCGCGTCGCCCAGTCGGAAATGGGCGAGGGCATCTTCACCGCCCTACCGATGATCGTCGCCGAGGAACTCGAATGCGACTGGACCAAGGTGCGCGCCGAATATGCGGACGCGCATCGCAACCTGGTCGACGGCCATCCCTATCAGCGCATGGGCACCGGCGGCAGCGGCGCCGTGCGGCGCTCGCGCGAATTCCTGCAGCAGGCCGGCGCCAGCGCGCGCGCCCGGCTGATCGCCGCCGCCGCCCAGCAATGGGGCGTGGCGCCGGCCGATTGCACGGCGCGCGACGGCAAGGTCACCCATGCGGCGACCCAGCGCGTGCTGGGTTATGGCGGGCTGGCGGCGGCCGCCGCCAAGATCACGCTCGCCCAGGAACCGGCGATCAAGACGCCGGACCAGTTCCGGCTGATCGGCCAGCCCCAGGCGCGGTTCGACACGGCGGTCAAGGTCAACGGCCAGGCCAAGTTCGGCATCGATATGCGATTGGACGGCATGGTCTATGCCGCGGTCACGACCTGCCCGGTGTTCGGCGGCACGGCCAAGCATGTCGACGACAGCAAGGTGAAGGGCCGGCGCGGCATCAAGCAGATCGTGCCGGTGCCGGGCGGTGTCGCCGTCGTCGCCGACAGCTTCTGGCGGGCGAAGCAGGCGGTCGCCGACCTGGTCATCACCTGGGACGAGGGGGTGGGCGCCGGCACCAACAGCGACCAGTTTCGCAAGGACTATCGGGACGCGCTCGACGGGCCGGCCGCCAACGCCAGGCGCTCGGGCGACGTGACCGCGACCCTGGCCAAGGCGGCGAAGAAGATCGATGCGCTCTACGAGGCGCCCCATGTCGCCCATGCGGCGATGGAGCCGTTGAACGCGACCGTCCATATCCAGGGCGACCGGCTCGACGCCTGGATGGGCACCCAGGACCCGGACGGAGCGCTGCAGCGCGCGGCCAAGGCCGCCGGCATGAAGCCGGAACAGGTCTTCATCCACAATTGCTTCCTGGGCGGCGGCTTCGGCCGGCGCGCGGTCAATGATGAGCTGGAACAGGCCGTCATCGTCGCCAAGGCGGTCGGATTGCCGGTCAAGCTATTGTGGACGCGCGAAGAGGATATGCAGCACGACCGCTATCGGCCGCAGGCGGCGATCCGCTTCAAGGCCGGCCTGGGCACCGACGGCATGCCCGTCGCCTGGGACATGCGCACGGCGGTCGGATCGATCAGCCGCTCGCTCGGCCGCGATCCGGTCGTGAGCGGGGTCGAGCCCTCGGCGGTCGAGGGCCTGGCGAACGTGCCCTATGCGGTCGCCAACCTGAATGTCGACTGCATCCTGAAGAATACCCATGTGCCGGTGATGTTCTGGCGCTCGGTCGGCAGTTCGCAGAATGCCTTCGCGCTCGAGAGCTTCGTCGACGAGATGGCGGTCGCGGCCGGCAAGGACCCCTATCGCTTCCGGCGCGACCTGCTGGCGGGCAAGCCCGATTTTCTCAAGGTGCTGGATACGCTCGCGGACAAGGGCGATTGGTCGAAGAAGCAGCCGCCGGGCAAGGGCCGCGGCATCGCCATCCATGAGAGCTTCGGCACCATCGTCGGCGAAATCGTCGAGGTTGCGGTCAGCCCAAAAGGCGAGGTCAAGGTCGAGCGCGTCGTGGCCGTGGTCGATTGCGGCCATGTCGTCAACCCGCGCACGGTCGAGATGCAGATCGAAAGCGCCGTGATCTACGGCCTGACCGCGGCGCTCTATGGCGAGATCACCATCAAGGACGGTCGGGTCGAGCAGTCCAATTTCGATGCCTACGAGATGGTCCGCTTTGCCGATGCGCCGGTGATCGAGACCTATCTGGCGCTCTCCGGCGGCAGCAAATGGGGCGGCATCGGCGAGCCGGGCACGCCGCCGATCGCACCCGCCCTGTGCAACGCTATCTTCGCCGCGACCGGCAAGCGCATCCGCTCGCTGCCGATCAAGAACCAGGATCTGAGCGGCCGGGCTTAATCGTCACAGCCGACCCGCTTGCCCGATGCAAGCCAGGGGTTCATTCTCATGTCTGAGGATATCGCGCCCGGGCGACCGGCGCGAGGCTGGGAGGATTTGATGGCTGTTGAGGCATTGCGGCGCCGCGAAGTGCCGACGGAAACCGTGATCGAGCGCCTGAAGGCGCGTTTTGGCGAGCAGGTCTCGACTGCGACGGCCGTGCGCGACCAGCATGGCAAGGATGAATCCTATCACCCGATCGAGGCGCCGGACGCGGTGTTCTTCGCGCGCTCGACCGAGGATGTGGTCGAGGTCGTCAAGCTGTGCGCCGAGTACAAGGTGCCGGTCATCCCGTTCGGCACCGGCACCTCGCTCGAGGGCCATGTCGCGGCACGTGAAGGCGGCATCTGCATCGACGTCAACCAGATGAACGCGGTGCTGCGCGTCTCGCCTGAGGATTTGGATTGCACGGTCCAGCCTGGCGTCACCCGCAAGCAGCTGAACGAATTCCTGCGCGATACCGGCCTGTTCTTCCCGATCGATCCCGGCGCCAACGCGTCGATCGGCGGCATGACCGCCACGCGCGCGTCCGGTACGAATGCCGTGCGCTACGGCACCATGCGCGACAATGTCCTGTCGCTGACGGCGGTGCTGGCCGACGGCCGCGTGGTCAAGACTGCCAGCCGGGCGCGCAAGTCGTCGGCTGGCTATGACCTGACCCGCCTGTTCGTGGGCTCCGAAGGCACGCTGGGTGTGATCACGGAAATCACGCTGAAACTCTACGGCATTCCGGAAGCGATCTCGTCCGCGGTCTGCACCTTCCCGTCGATCGCAGCGGCGGTCGATACCACGATCATGACTATTCAGGCCGGTGTGCCGGTCGCCCGGATCGAGCTGTTGGATGAGGTGCAGATCAACGCCTGCAATCATTATTCGCATCTCGACCTCAAGGTGGCGCCGACGCTGTTCTTCGAATTCCACGGCACCGAGGCCGGGGTCAAGGAACAGGCCGAGATGGTCCAGGCCTTTGCCGAGGACCAGGGCGGCGAGGGTTTCAAATGGACCAACTCGGCCGAGGAGCGCTCCAAGCTGTGGCAGGCGCGCCATGACGCCTATTACGCAGGATTGTCGCTCCGCGCCGGCTCTGTCGGCTGGGCGACCGACGTCTGCGTGCCGATCTCGAACCTGGCCGAGGCGATCAACGAGACCAAGAAGGACCTGGAGACCGCCAGCATGCCCGTGTGTCTGGTCGGCCATGTCGGCGACGGCAATTTCCACCTGTGCTTCATCCTGGATCCGAACAAGCCGGAGGAATTCACCGAAGCCGCCCTGATCAACGAGCGCATGGTCAAGCGCGCGCTGGCGCTCGATGGCACCTGCACCGGCGAGCATGGCGTGGGCTATGGCAAGATCGGCCTGGTCGAGGAAGAGCATGGGCCCGCGACGATCAGCGTGATGCGCGAGATCAAGCGCGCGCTCGACCCGCATAATTTGATGAACCCCGGCAAGGTGATCCGCGTCGGGGCGAACCACTAACCATTCGTCATTCCCGCGCAGGCGGGAATCCAGCATGAGCCGCGTCTGCGGCGACAAGAGTCTGTGTCCGCGCTTGCGCGTGTAAGTAGCTGGATTCCCGCCTGCGCGGGAATGACGTTCTCAACCTCCAGGAGCCCGCATGTCGTTCGATTTCAAGGGAAAACGCGTCGTCGTCGCCGGCGGCAGCAAGGGTATCGGCCGGTCGATCGCGCTGGGCTTCGCCGCCGCCGGCGCCAAAGTCTCGATCTGTGCCCGGGGCGAGGCGGCGCTCCGGAAGGCGCAGGACGAGCTCTCCGCCTTCGGCAATGAGGCCCATGCGGCCAGCTGCGACCTGGGCGTCGAAGCGGCGGTAAAGAATTATGTCGCCGCCGCGGCGGACGCGCTGGGCGGCATCGACGTGCTGATCAACAACGCCTCGGGCTTCGGCCAGAGCGATGACGAGGCCGGTTGGGCCGCCAGCCTGAACGTCGATCTGATGGCGACGGTTCGCGCTTCCCATGTGGCGGTCCCGTTCCTGCTGCAGAACCCAGGCAGCTCGATCGTCAATATCTCGTCGATCGCGGGCTACCGGCCGACGACCCGATCGGTGCCCTATGCCGCGATCAAGGCCGCGGTCATCCACTATACCCAGAGCCAGGCCGCCGGCCTCGCGCGCCAGGGCGTGCGGGTCAATTGCGTGGCGCCGGGCTCGGTCGAATTCGCCGACGGCGTCTGGGAACAGCGGCGTACGGACAACCCCGAACTCTATGGCCGGACCTTGAAGGCCATCCCGTTCGGTCGCTTGGGATATCCGGAAGAGATCGCCGACGTGGTGCTGTTCCTGGCCAGCCCGCTCGCCCGCTGGGTCACCGGCCAGACCATCATCGCCGACGGCGGGCAGCTGCTGGGCGTCTAGCCCTCGACTGGACCGGGCAGGGCGATCAGGCGGGCCACCGGCGACGCCAGGATCACGGCCGCCTGGATCGCGAAGCCGGCGAGCGAGACCAGCAGGCAGGTCTCCGCCCCATAGGCCGCCCCGACGGCGGCACCGATCGCCGCACCCAATGGGCGCGACCCAGCCGTCGCCATGGTGACGATCGCGCCGACGCGGCCGAGCCGGTCGGCCGGCGTCACCGCCTGGCGCAGCGTGGTCGAACTGATCACCCACAGGATCGGCCCGGCGCCGATCAGAAAGAAGCTGGCGCAGGCGAGTTCGATCGAGGGAAACCGGATCGTCGCCGCCATGACCAGGGCCGATGCCAGGCCGGCCATTGGGCCGATCGAGACCAGGGTGCCGAAGGCCACGCGGCGGGCTATCCGCGGCGCCAGCAGGGCGCCTGCGACCATGCCGACGCCATAGGTCGCCAGCGTCGTGCCGACCCCGGCGGCGTCGAGGCCCAGATGATGGATCGCATAGGGCACATAGACCGCCTGCAGCACGAACCAGGCCGTATTGAAGAACACAGCGGTCAGCAGCACCGGGCGCAGCAGCGGATGGCGGAAGGCGAAGCCGACGCCCTCGCGCAGATCCTGCAGGAAACGGCGGGCCGGCGCCGTCGTCCGGGCCGGCTCGGCGATGCCGGCCAGCAGCAGGACGGCCAGGGCCGACAGCGCCGCGGCCACGGCGTAGGAGGGGGCGGCCCCGATCCTCGCGATCAGCGCGCCGGCGAGCGCCGGGCCGGCGACGAAGGCCACGGCCCGCGCCAGCTCGATCCGGCCGTTGGCCGCGGCCAGATCGGCGCGGGGCACCAGCGACGGCACCAGCGACGGGGCGGTGACGCTATAGGCGACGGTGCCGGCGGCTCCCAGGAAGCCCAGTGCGGCCAGCAGCGGCAGGGTCAGGAGCCCGGTGCCGGCGAGCATCAGAATGCCGAGCAGGGACAGGGCCCGCAGCGCCTCGGCCCCGGCCATCAGCCGGCGGCGCGAGCTGCGGTCGGCCAGCACGCCGGCCGGAAACGACAGCAGCAGGAACGGCAGGGTCTGGGCGGTCTGCAGCAACCCGGTTTCGCCGGCGCCGGCGCCCAGCGTCAGCACGGCGATGAGCGGGGCCGCGGCCAGGCCGATCTGTTCGGCGGTCTGGGCCGCGAGATTGGACCAGGCGAGCCGCTTGAAGGCGGCGGGCAAGGATAGGACGGACATGGCAGCTCCCGGTCGAGATGTTCGATCGGGACAGGCTAGGCGGGGACGGCGCGTCGGACGTTCCGCTTGTTGCGGTCGAACTCAGGCAGCGGGAATGACGCCGCGGGGCAGCAGCCGCGTCTCGCCGACCTTCATCAGCCAGGCGGCATCCGGGCTATAGCCGCCGCGCGTCGCCGCCGCGCGGAATCGCACCGGCGGCTCGAACGGCGGCTCGACCGTCATGACGATCGCGCCCCAATGCATGCCGATGACATGGCGGGCGCCCAGGTCGAGCGCGATCTGGATCGCCTCTTCCGGGTTGGCGTGGTTCATGTGCATGGCCGCGCGCGGCGCGTAGCAGCCGATGCCGAGCATGGCCAGATCGAACGGGCCATAGCGGCGCCCGGTCTCGCTGAAGACCGCGCCATAGCCGGTATCGCCGCCGAAATAGAGCCGACGCTCGGCGCTTTCGAGGATGAAGCCGGCCCAGAGCGTGCGGTTGCGGTCGATCAGCGTGCGGGCCGAGCGATGGATGGCCGGTACGGCGGTGATGGTCAGCGGGCCGGCGACGGACTTGTGGTGCCAGTCCAGCTCGGCAACCGAGCGATAGCCGCGCCGGCGGAAGAAGCGCCCGACGCCCAGCGGCACGACGACGCGGATGCGCGCCTTGTTGGGCAGTGCCGCGATCGTCTTCGCATCCAAATGGTCGTAGTGATTGTGCGAGACCAGCAACAGGTCGATCGGCGGCAGCGCGTCCACCGGCAGGCCCGGCGGCGTGAAACGGCGGGGACCCACGCCCTGGACCGGCGAGGCATAGTCCGACAGGAACGGGTCGATCAGGACGGTCTGGCCGCCAAGGCGAATCAGAAAGGCGGCATGGCCCAACCAGGTGACGCTGTCCTGGCCGGCGGCAGCGTCGAGCCCGTCGAGAGCGGCGCCGATCGGCAGGACATGGTCGTCGGGCACATCGTGGGTCTTGGCGTGGATGCGCTGGCGCCACAGGAACTTCAGCAGCTTGTTGCGCCGGCGCAGACGCTCGGGCGATCCGGCGGGGTTCTTGAAGCCGATCTTGGTGTGGTGATGCGGGCGTACCGGTTCGCCCGGCTCGCCGATGCCGCCCGCCCTTTCGGAAACCCGGTCGGTTGGCATATAGTTCAGTCCAACCGCTTGCCGTCGAGATCCTTCTGGGTCTGATCGGCTTCGGTGCGCAGCTTGGCCTTCACGTCCTTGGGCTGGCCGAAACGGGTACGGTTTTCTGCGGCTTGGTCTTCGGCGGTCTTACGGTCGCGGGCTTTGCGGAACTTGTTCAGGTTGACGACGTCGCCCATGGAAGGTGCCTCCTTTTGGGGAAGTCCATGCCCGAGCTTAGTCCAAGCGGGGCATCCGTCAAAGCGCCGCATGGAATCCACAGGGGCCGCCTGACGGCTCCCCTCATGTCGCAGGAGAGAATTATTGCGCAACCTGCTGATCGGCATCGGGATCGTCCTTGTCCTGCTCGTCGGCGCAGTGTTCGTCATGCCGCATCTGGTCGGCACGGATCAACTGACCTCGTTCCTGACCGAGCGGCTGCGGGGCAGTACCGGATATAACGTTTCGATCCGCGGACCGGTTGCCTTGTCCATGCTGCCCAGCCCGACATTGTCGGTCGGCGACATTCACGTGACCCAGTCGAAGCCCGGCGGCACCGAGATCGCCCGGGCCGGCAGCATCGAGGTCCATGTGGCGCTGTTGCCGCTGGTCGGCGGCAAGGTCGAGGTGACGGCGGTCACGGTGCGCGATCCGGTCGTCAGCATCGACGGCCCCTTCGACGAGGTGAAACCAGTTTCTCAAGAGCCGCCGCGTCCGGAAGCTACGGTGGCCCCGTCGCCACCAACGCCGGCCGGCAGCAAATTCTCGGTCGCCGTACGCCAGGTCCGCGTCACCAACGGCAGCTTCGCCTATCGCGACGCGGGCAAGACCTATCAGCTCGATCATCTGGATTTCGAACTCGCGACCGGGCCCGACGGCGCCGTGTCCGGCAGTGCCGAGACCGGGCTCAATGGCGACGCGATACATCTGCAGGGCCGGGTGGGATCGCTCGATTGCGCCCAGCCGGTCCCGCTGTCGCTGCATGCCACATCGGCGGCCGGAGCGGCGATGCTGGATTTCGACGGCACGGCGCGCTGCGATGGTGGCCGGCCGGTCCGGGCCGACGGCAAGATCAAGCTCGCCGCCGACAGCCTCGGCCAAGCGCTGGCGCCGTTCGTCCATGGCATCTTGCCGCCGGCGCTCGACAGGCGCCTCGCTCTCGACGCCACGCTCGGCGCCGACCGGGCCAAGGCGGATCTGACCGACCTCGCGTTCGATCTGGATCAGACCCACGGCGTCGGCACGCTGGCCGCACGCTTGGCCGATCGGCGGTCGATCGACCTGACGCTCGATTTCAACCGGCTCGATCTCGACAAGTGGCTGGCCAAGCCGGGGGCCCCGCCGCGTCCCACCGGCGCCCCCGCCGAGGTCGCGGTGCCGGTGGCCCCGGCAGCGGCGCCCGCGCCGGCGGCCACTCCGCTGGATCTGCACGTCGGCCTGGATTTGTCGGCCGAGCTCATGTCCTGGCACGATGGGCTGATCCGCCAGGCCCGCTTCAACGGCGGCATCGATCAGGGTGCCGTCACCATCAACCAGGCGACGGCGGAGCTGCCGGGCGGCACCGACGTCAGCATCAGCGGCCAGGTCGCCGACGCGTTCGGCACGCCGCATTTCGTCGGCACGGTCGATGCCGAGACCGACGATCTGCGCGCCGTCGTCGGATGGGCCGGCGTGCGCTTCGGCAACATCCCGGCCGACCGGCTGCGCCAGGGCAGTCTATCGACCAATCTCGATCTGGCCGCCGATCGGGCGGCCGCGACCGGCATCGACCTGGAACTGGACGGCAGCCGCTTCAAGGGTGCCGCCAACCTGGTATTCGGCGCGCGCCCGGCGATCGGCCTGCGGCTGACCGGCGATCAGCTCAATCTGGATGCCTATCTGGCCGACGCGGCGCCGGTTCCGGCGCCCGTGACACCGGTACCGGCCACGCCGGGTGCGGGTGCGGGGCGTCCATCGGTGCCGGTCGTGGCGGTGGCGGCGCTGTTGCCCATGGTCGCCGCCAATCTCGACCTGACACTCGACAGCCTGACCCTGCGCGGACAATTGCTGAAGGGCGTCCATGTCGCCGGTACGATCGAGGATGGTGCCGCCACCGTGCGCGACGCGCGCATCGGCGACCTGGGCGGCGGCGGGAGCGTCAGTCTTTCGGGCCGCTGGTCGGGCGGACTTGGCGCCACGGCCAGCCTTGCGGGCCAGATGAGTGCGAGCGGTCCCAGCGCCGTGCCGCTGCTGACGCTTGCGGGGCTCGGCGGGCGCGAGACCGCCAGCCGGCTCGGCGCCTATCGGCTGGATCTGCATGTCGGCGGCAGCCCGACGGCGCTCGATCTCGACGCCGCGCTGGCCGTGCAGGATGGTCACGCAACCGCGAAGGGCCGCCTCGGCCTCGATACCGGCGTGCCGCATTTCACCGGCGACGTCACGGCCGATCATCCCGAGACGGCTCGAGTGCTGGCGTTCCTGGCGCCGCTCTATCATCCGGCCGGCGGCACCCTGGGTGCGCTCGCCCTGTCGGTGTCGCTCGATGCCACACCGGCCCGCGCGAAGATCGACCATCTGTCGCTCGGCGTCGGCGGCCAGGAACTGGACGGCATGGCGACCTGGGACGGCACTACCCAGCCGCCGACGCTGGAAGCGGATCTGACGGCGAGCGATCTGGTGCTGGATCCATTCCTGCCGGCCCATGAGGTGGCCTCGCTGGACCAGCCGGTGCGCTATGCGGCGCTGGGCGATCCGGGGCCGCTGCCCGGCCGTTGGTCCCACGCCAAGCTCGATCTGAGCGCGCTCGGCCTGATCGATGCGACGGTCAAGCTCAATGCCGCCTCGGCCACGATCGGCCGCTGGCAGATGGACAAGCCGTCGCTGGGCTTCGGTCTGAAGGGCGGTACGCTCGGCCTCGACCGGCTGGCGGCCGGCATGTGCGGCGGCACGGTCGATCTGCACGGCAGCCTGGGCTCGGCTCCGGCGGGGGCGGTCCTGGCGCTGACCGTCGCCGGTCGCGATATCGATCTGAAGGACCTGGCCCGGCGCCTGGGCTCGACGGCGCTGTCGGCCGGCAGCGGCCGGCTCGACGCCGATCTGACGGCGACCGGCGCCAGCGAGGCCGATCTGGTCGCGGCGCTGGGCGGGACCGCCGCGCTGGCGGCCCAGGACGGCGCCGTCGCCGGGCTCGATCTTTCGGCCATCAACGACCGGCTGAAGACGCTCAAGGGGCCGCAGGATCTGGTCGGCGTGCTGCAGGCCGTCCAGGGCGGCGGCACGACCAAATTCTCGGCGCTGACCGCGGACGGGACCTTCACCAAGGGCGTAGTCCGCTCGACCGATCTGCATCTGGCGGCCGAGGGCGGGGATCTGACCGGGACCGTCACGGTCGATCTGCCAGCCTGGACCGTCGAGGGCCAGGCGCAGCTGGCGCTGGCCGGGCGTCCCGACCTGCCGCCGCTGGCGATGCGCTTCAGCGGCCCGCTCGATCGGCCGGAAAAGCAGATCGATGTGAAAAGCCTCGCCGGCTATGTCGAGCAGAAGGCGCTCGGAACGGCGCCGGCCTCGCCGTCGCAACAGCAGAAACCGGCGCAGCAACTGCGCGACCTGTTCAAGGGGCTGCTGTCGAAGCAGCCTTAGAGCGATTCTCGATCACTTGATCGAGCCGCGATGGCCTTTGGCCATCGTCGGCCTATCGCTCAGACGATGATTTAGAGCGATTTCCGAACGGAAAGCGCTCTAATCCTTGACGGTTTCGTCCTTGTAGCACTGCAGGACGAAGACGCGGATCGCGCTCGACAGGTTGGTCCCGCGCGCGGCGTCGATGGTTTCGACCAGCCGGTTGACGGAGATGCCGCGATGTTCGGCAATCTCCTTCAACCCTGACCAAAAGGCGGTTTCGAGCGACACGCTGGTGCGATGGCCGGCGATCACCACGGACCGCTTGCGCATCGCCTGCGCGCCACTCGTCTCCCCCGTTTCGGAGCTCGTCGTTTCGCGGGTCAACGAGGACCCAGCATGCTCTCCGGACGCACCCAACGGTCGAACTCCTCATCGCTAAGAAAACCCAACGACATGGCCGCTTGCTTCAAGGTGGTGCCTTCGGCGTGAGCCTTCTTGGCGACCTTCGCGGCCTTGTCGTACCCAATGTGCGGATTGAGCGCCGTGACGAGCATCAGCGACTCGTAAAGCAGCTTCTCGATCCGGTCTTCGTTCGCCTCGATGCCGACGACGCAATTGTCGGCGAAGCTCTCGGCGGCATCGGCCAGCAGCCTGATCGACTGCAGGACGTTGAATATGATAACGGGCTTGAAGACATTCAGTTCGAAATGACCCTGACTGCCCGCGATAGTCACTGTGACATGGTTGCCCATGATCTGGGTCGCGACCATGGTCATGGCCTCGGCCTGAGTCGGGTTGACCTTGCCCGGCATGATCGAGGAGCCCGGCTCGTTCTCCGGCAGATGGATCTCGCCGAAGCCGCAGCGCGGGCCCGAGCCCAACAGACGGATGTCGTTCGCGATCTTCATGGCCGAGACGGCCAGCGTGTTGAGCGCGCCCGACAGCTCGACCAACCCGTCATGGGCGGCCAGCGCCTCGAACTTATTCTCCGCGGTCACGAACGGCAGGCCGGTCAACTTGGCGGCTTCCTCGGCGAAGGCGACGTCGAAGCCCACGGCCGCATTGATGCCGGTGCCGACCGCCGTGCCGCCCTGGGCCAGCTGATAGACCCGCGGCATCGCCGCCTCGACCCGGGCGATGCCATACTCGATCTGCTTGGCGTAGCCGGAGAATTCCTGGCCGAGCGTGACCGGGGTCGCGTCCTGCAGATGGGTCCGGCCGATCTTGATGATCTTGGCGAATTCCTTCGCCTTGGCATCCAGCGCCTGGTGCAGACGCTTCAGCGCCGGCAGCAGCCGATGGGCGACCTGCTCGCCCGCGGCGATATGCATGGCGGTCGGGAAACTGTCGTTCGACGACTGGCCGTAATTGACGTGATCGTTCGGATGGATCGGCTTCTTGGATCCGACGACACCGCCCAGCATCTCGATCGCGCGGTTCGAGATGACCTCGTTCGCGTTCATGTTGGTCTGGGTGCCGGAGCCGGTCTGCCACACGACCAGTGGGAAATGCTCGATCAGCGTCAGGTCGATCACCTCGTCGGCCGCTTTGGCGATCGCGTCGGCAATCGCTTGGTCGAGCTTGCCGAGCTTGAGGTTGGCCAGCGCGGACGCCTTCTTCTGGATGCCGAGCGCGCGGACCAGGGGGGCCGGCATGCGCTCGCCGCCGATCTTGAAATTCTGCAGGGAACGCTGGGTCTGGGCACCCCAATAGCGGTCCGCCGCGACGGCCACTTCGCCCATCGTGTCGGTCTCGATGCGGGTCGCTGTTTCGGACGTCATCTTGGTCATTCCTTGTCGAAGTCTATGCCGCCGGCCGGGTGGCCCCTCGTCGCCGGATTGGAACTTCCTGGGGGGAAGCTCATCGGCGCCAAGGTGCCATCGCACCGCGTCGGCGGCAAATAGCTGTTAAAGCAAGGCTCAGTTGCCGAGCGAATTGCGGACCGGGGCCGCATAGGGATTGGACCGGTCGACCACCATGCTCATGAAGGTCTTTTTCTGGGATTCATCGAGTGTATTCAGAAACTTGATCGTTGCCGCCGTCGCATCCGCCTGAAAGGCGCGGCGATTGGCCGCCATCTGGTCCAGCACCTGCTGAATGCGCTGGGTATCGGGCGCCGGTGTGCTCAAATCCTCCCAGGCTTGCGCCACGAGCGGCTGGTTTTCCTTGACCAGCGCCGATTGAGCCACGCGCAGACCGCGGCGCCATTCCTTGAACGGGTTCGATTTCTCGGGGTCGATGCCCAGCTTCTGCGCGAATATTTCCAGCCGGCGCTCCGGGGCGACGGGGGCCGCCTGGGTCGGATGGGCCGCGGTATATTGCGAATAGGCGAAGCCGCCAGCCACGAACAGATTGAGCGCCACCGACAGGACGAGCACGACCTCGCTCAGGCGTGGGACCCGAATTTTGGGCATCGACGGCATCCAACTCTCAACCAATACCGTCGCCCAAGCCGCTGGACTGGTCGAGAATATCGATCGAGGTGCCGAGGCCGGTCGATCCATTGAAATTACGCTCGGTCTGCATGCCGAGACTGAAACCCACGAGCGAGATCAGCACCAGGCTGGCGGCGACGGCGCCCCAGGCGGCCCAGGCGGCGACCAGGCGGCGCGGCGGTGCCGAGCGCGGCGTAAACGGCAAGACCGTGGCGCCGCCGACCAGGGCCTGCGCCTTGGCGATGAAAGCGGCCGAGGGGATCTCGGGCGTAACCGGGTCGCATGCGATCAGATCGTCGAGCGCCGTCGGATCGGCCGCCAGCAGGGCCTCGAGCGGTGCGGCCTCGTCTTCGCCGAGCCGGCCGTCGAGATATGCGGCGAGCAGCATCGGGTCGAGTTCGAGCGGGCTCTCCGCCGGCTGGGACTCGTGCGACCGCAAACGCTCGTAGAGCGTCCGATCAGGCTGAAAAGGCGCGTCGTCGTTCATGGTACGGTTCCCACGTTCGAACATGGTACGGCTGCGGCGCACGGACCATCCCCGCGCCTCACGGTTTTTCCCCGAAATGCGCCCGCAGTTTCAGCATCGCCTTGTGATGGGTGCTGCGGACGGTCTGCGCGTCGACCTTGAGCGTAGCGGCGATCTCGGCCACTTCCATGTCGCGTTCATAGATCATGGTCAAGACCAGCTGCTGGCGCGGCGACAGCAGCCCGTCGGGAATCTTGATCTTCTCGGTGATGTTCGGCTCGACCGCGAAGGCGGCCTCGGGCGTGAGTTCGATCGGCTGGGTCGGCGCCCGGCGCCGGCGGATCATGTCATGGGCGACGCTGCGCGACACGATCGTCAGCCAGGTCGACAGCCCGGCGCGCGCCGGATCATATTGACGCAGCAGCCGGAAATCATCCTTGCACAGCCGGACGAACACATCCTGGGCGATGTCCTCGACATCGATGCCGTCGGTGCCCACGACCCGGCGGACCGCCGCCAGGATCAGGCCGGAGAACCGGGCGACGAAGGCATCCCAGGACGTCTTGTTTCCCGACAGCAGGCCGGCAAGATCCTCCTGATCACCCCTCAAGTCAGCTCCGTTCGATTGCATCCAGGGCACATGGTCATACGCGGGTAAGGGGGAGGCCATCCCCCGTTCCGCCGGATCAATTCGGCCCTGGGACCGGAATATTTACAAGAGGCAGACGTGGCGAGGGCGGCGCCGAAGCGCCGCCCTGCCCATCTTTTCGCGATCATTTCTTACGGAAAGCGTCGAGCTTGACGACTTCGCCGGCCTTTTCCGCAGGCGGCGGTGCCGGCTCGCCGACATCGTCCTGCTGCAGCGCCTTCTCGGGCGGGGGTAGCGGCGCCGGCGCATCCGCGGCGGCTTCCGCACCGTCCGGCTCGGAGCGGAATTCCAGGCCGAACTTCACCGACGGGTCGGCGAAGGCGGTGATGGCCGCCATCGGCACGACCAGACGCTCGGCCTGATTGCGGAAGCTCAAGGTGACCGAGAACTGATGGTCGTCGACCTCCAACCCCCAGAACTGATGCTCCAGCACGATCGTCATCTCGTGCGGATATTGCGCGGACAGATAGTCCGGAATCTCGACGCCGGGATAGGCGGTGCGGAACGTGACATAGAAGTGATGGGCGCCGGGCAGCCCGTGCTCCGCGGTCAAGGTCAGGGCGTCGCGCACGACGCTGCGCAGCGCATTCTCGACCATTTTGTCGTAACGGAGGGTGGGTCTCGCCATATGCACCGATTCTGAAGCTCGCCCGGGACGCCTTGCCCGGACGTGGAAATGAAGTGGGGGGTTTCTGTTGCCCGGTACCCCCCGGACCGCGAGTTACCCGATAGCTTTCATCCCGTTAGGGATTAGGCTGCGAGAGCCTCATGCGCAACGTTATCGTTCGCATTTAGAGATTGACCCGATAACGGCGGTATCATGCCGGGCAAAAGTCGCGTCTTTACCACGCACGTCGAAGCTGGATCGCCCCCTTGGTTC
>Ga0302317_10001171_pt1 | contig 20042 bp, 18 predicted proteins | sample III_Palsa_N3_3_FD_200450 | JGI IMG/M metagenome (GOLD analysis project Ga0302317, IMG submission 200450) | Peat permafrost microbial communities from Stordalen Mire near Abisko, Sweden - III_Palsa_N3_3 | ecosystem: Environmental > Terrestrial > Soil > Palsa > Peat permafrost | place: Sweden...
CTGTGACGCCAATCCTGATCCGATCCCCCAACGCCTGCTCCGCCAACTTGCTCCAAATCGCGACCAACCATAGGGTCCGGCGATGATTTCAGGGCAAGACTTTTTCTTCTGTGGCGTCGGCGGCAGCGGCATGACGCCCCTGGCGTTGATCACCAAGGCCAAGGGCGGGGGGGTCGAAGGCTCCGACCGGGCGCTGGACCAGGGCCGCAACCTGGCGCGGTTCGACTATCTGCGCGGCCAGGGCGTCGGGCTGCACCCCCAGGATGGCTCGGGCGTCACCCGCGCCGGCCAGACCCTGGTGGTCTCCGCCGCCATCGAGGAGACCATCCCGGACGTCCAGTCCGCCCGCCGGGTCGGCGCCCCCATCGTCACCCGGGCCGAGCTGCTCTCCGACCTGTTCAACGCCGCCAGCGTCCGCGTGGGCGTCGGCGGCACCAGCGGCAAGTCCACCACCACCGCCATGATCGGCTGGATCCTGGTTCAGGCGGGCCTGGACCCAACCATCGTCAACGGCGCCGAGATGAAGAACTTCGTCGATGCGGCCACGCCCTTCGCCGCCTTCCGCGTCGGCGCCGGGGCGCCCTTCGTCGCCGAGCTGGACGAGAGCGATGGCTCGATCGCCCGGTTCTCGCCGACGGTGGCGGTGGTCAACAACATCTCCCTGGATCACAAGACCATGGAGGAGTTGCGTCAGCTGTTTGGCGATTTCGCCGCCAAGGCGCGGACCGTGGTGCTGAATCTCGACAACGAGGACACCGCGATCCTGGCGATGACCATCCCCCTCGAACGTCGCGTGACCTTCAGCCTGGTCGATCCGGAGGCCGACCTGCTGGCCGGCCCGCTCGATCAGGCGCCGGACGGGATCGGATTCGATGTCACCACCCAGGGCGGGACCGCGCGGGTCCAGCTGAAGGTCCCCGGCGCGCACAACGCCGCCAACGCGCTCGCGGCTATTGGCGCGGCGATGGCCTGTGGGGTTTCCCTGAGCGACGCCGCCCAGGCGTTGGGCGGCTTCAGCGGCATTCGCCGGCGCCTTGAAGTCGCCGGCGTCGCCGGCGGCGTCACCGTGATCGACGACTTCGGGCACAACCCGGACAAGATCGCCGCAACGCTCGCGGCCCTGCACCCATTCCCCGGCCGGCTTTTGCTGATGTTCCAGCCGCACGGCTATCGGCCGCTGCAGCTGATGGGCGAGGCCTTCGTCGACGCCTTCGCGACCTCGATGGCGCTGGACGACATCCTGTTGATGCCGGAGCCGGTCTATTTTGGCGGCACCACTGACCGCAGCGCCGGCAGCGAAGCGGTGGTTGCGGGGATCAGGGCGCGCGGCCGGCACGCCGAGGCCCTCCCCGACCGCGCCGCCTGCGGCGACCGGCTGATCGACCTGGCCAAGCCCGGCGACCGGATCGTCGTCATGGGCGCGCGGGACGACACCCTGTCGGTGTTCGCGGGCGAGCTCGTGGAGCGGTTGGGGGCCATGTCCAGCTAAATTATCCGCTCATCCCGGCGAATGCCGGGACCCAGATGACAAAACGCCGACCTCACGACGAAGTGCCGAGATACAGCCCGAGCTGTTGCTCCATATGATCTGGGGCCCGGCATTCGCCGGGATGAGCGGCGTAAAAACAATGGGTTGGTGTTTAGGCGTACCGCCCCTTCAGCACCTCGAACAGCGCCCGGATCGCCTGGGCCTCGGCGCCCGCGGGGAAGCCCGCCTGGCCGCGAGGGTTCCAGGCGAAGATGTCCAGGTGCACCCAAGGCGAGGTCGGGGCGAACCGCTGCAGGAACAGCGCGGCGGTGACGGAACCCGCCTGGGCCCAGCCGTCGGAGTCGTTCTTCAGGTCGGCGATGTCGCTGTCCAGCGACGGCTCGTAGCCGGCCCAGAGCGGCATGCGCCAGAGCGGGTCGCCCACCGTCTCCGCCGCCTTGGCCAACTCGGCGGCCAGGGTGTCGTCCGCCGTGTAGAAGGGGATCACCTGCGGCCCAAGCGCCACCCGCGCGGCGCCGGTCAGGGTGGCCATGTCGATGGTCAGGTCGGGGTTGAGCTCGCCGGCGCGGGTCAGGGCGTCGGCCAGGATCAGCCGGCCCTCGGCGTCGGTGTTGCCCACCTCGATACTCAGCCCCTTGCGCGAGGCGAGCACGTCGCCCGGCCGCATGGCGTCACCGGAGATGGCGTTCTCCACTGCCGGGACCAGCACCGCCAGCCGGATCGGCAGACGGGCGGCCATGACCATCCGCCCCAGCGCCAGGGCGTGCGCCGCGCCGCCCATGTCCTTCTTCATCAGCCTCATTGAGGCCGATGGCTTGATGTCCAGGCCGCCGGTGTCGAACACCACGCCCTTGCCGATCACGGCCACCAGCGGCGCGTCGGCGCCGGCGCCGGCCCAGCTGATCTCGATCATCCTGGGCGCGCGCTTTACGTCCGCCGCCCGGCCGACGGCGTGCACAGCCGGATAGTTCTCCGTCAGCAGGTCGTCCCCCGCGACCACCGCGATCTTGGCCCCGAAGGTCTCGGCGATCTCGCGCGCGGCCATCTCCAGCTGCACCGGCCCCATGTCGTTGGCGGGGGTGTTCACCAGGTCGCGGGCCAGGGCGCAAGCCTGCGCCAGGTTGAGCGTCTCGGTCAGATCGACGCCTTCGACCACCAGCCGGGGCTTGGGGTGGGCCGGCTTCTGGCGATAGCGGTCATAGCCGTAGGCGCCGAGCGCCCAGGCCAGGGCGACCGCCTGGATGGCGACGCCGGCCGGCAGGGTCACGACTCGATAATCGCCGGCTGGAAGCCTGGCCGGCAGGGCGCGGAACGCCATCCCGTCCGGCCTGGTCTTTACCCCCACACCAAACACCGCCAGGCCCGAACCATTGGCCGCGCCCGGAACCGCCAGCACCTGCCCGGCCTTGGCCTTAAAGTCGGAAAGCGCGGCCATCCGCGCCACCAACGACGGTTGGCCGGCCAGGAAGGCCTCAAGGTCCGCCTCCGCGACCAGATACAGCGGGATCGGCGGGCCGTCGGCTTGGCTCAGCAGGACGTCGGACATGGCGGCAGGGGCCTTCGGGGTTAAGAAACATGCTTAACGCTTCGTTGATGCGCAGCGGGGATGATGCCGCGATCGACTTCATCCTCGTCGCACGGAGCGTCCTTCCATGTGTCGCAACCTCGTCCTCGCCGCAACCGCTTTGGCCGCCGGCTTCATCGCCACGATCGGCGCCGCCGCGCCCGCTCAGGCGGCTGTCCAGGCCATGACGCCCGCCGTCGCCACGGCGCCCTCCCCGGCGCCACCGTCGCCGAAGAAGAAGGCCTCGGCGCAGGAACGCGCGGACGCCGAACGGCTGCCGCCCATGGCGCGAGCGGCCTTCTGGGCGCGCGAAGTCAATGTCGATCCCACGGACGTGGTCGCCAACGTGCGCCTCGCCTCTGCCCTGCGCGGCCTGGGCCAATACGGCGGTGCGGCCGAGTCTGCCCAGAGGGCGCTGGTGATCGACCCCAAGAACTACGACGCCCTGCTGGAGACCGCCCGCGCCTATATCGGCGAAGGCCAGGGCTTCTACGCCATCGACCCGGTCAAGCGCGCCGCGGCCATGGCGCCGAAGGACTGGCGGCCGCTGTCACTGCTGGGCGTGGCCTATAGCCAGGTCAAGCGCGACGACGACGCCCAGGCGGTCTGGCGCCAGGCGTTGACGTTGTCGCCGGAGAACCCCGCCGTGCTGTCGAACATGGCCATGGCGCTGGCGACCAAGGGCGATGCGACCGGCGCCGAGGCGCTGCTGCGCCGCGCGACGGCCCAGCCTGGCGCGACCTTGCAGGAGCGGCAGAACCTGACCCTGGTCCTCGGCATCGAAGGCAAGCTACCCGAGGCGGAAAAGCTGCTGCGCGAGGACCTGCCGCCCGACCAGGCCGAGGCCAATCTCGCCTATCTGAGGCGGCTGGCGCCGAGCCAGGCTGCATTGGCTCCCGCGCCCGCAGCCTCGGCCGACCCGCACAGCTACGCATCGCTGAAAGGCGCTGGCGGCTGAGCCAGGCCTGCGAGACGGCGCCTAGGGCGCCGCCATGGCTGACATGAGATTGAGATGCGCGACGAACGGATCGAAGTCGCGATCGCTGTAGAGCAGCACATGGCCGCTCATGATGCATCGGGTCGCGATCAGCGTGTCGACGGTCTTGCGAACCGTGATCCCTTGCGCCCGTAGCAGGCGGAAGTTTCGCGCCGCCTGCACCGCCACGTCGCGTCCACCAATGTCGATGATCGACAGCGACGCCAACAGGCGCAGCGCGCTGTCGAAGTCGCGCTCAAGGTTGAAACCCTGCAATACCTCGGCGAGGACGATGTCGCCAGTGGCCAGGGGCACGGTCCCGAGCAGCGCATCCAGCCGGTTGGACTGAGGGGTCGCCACGCCGCGAAAATAGTCGATCCAGACGCTGGAATCGACCAGGATCACCCGTCGGACCTCATTGCATCGAGGTCCCCGACCCAGGTCAGTCTGCCCCGGAAGTCACGGATCTCCGCCTGCCGCCGCAGCTGCAACAGGGTCTTGAGCCCCAGCTCAACCACGTCGCGCTTGGTCTTCGATCCGGTCGCCTTCATCGCGTCGGCCATGAGGGTGTCGTCGATAACGATGTTGGTTCGCATAGTGTGTATTCCGCGCCTATATTGTACACATAGCGAGACCCGCCGATCATCGCAATATGGGCGCTGGGGCGGCGGTCATGCTATGCACCGTCGAACAACACAATTCTCCCGGGGGAACGCCATGAAGCAGCTATTGGCCACGATCGGCCTCATCGTCGCACTCGGCTTTGGCTGCGCGGCCACCGCAGCGCCGGCGTTCGAGGATCACTACGCCAACGACGCCGGGGTGAAGATCCACTATGTGGCGGCCGGCCACGGCCCGCTGGTGGTGATGATCCACGGGTTTCCCGACTACTGGGGCACCTGGAAGCCGCTGATGGGCGAGCTCGATGGCTCCTACCGCGTCGTGGCCATGGACCTGCGCGGCTACAACCTCTCGGACAAGCCGCAAGGGGTTGAAAATTATAGCTTTCCGCATTTGATCGCCGACGTCGAGGCGGTGATCAAGGCCGAGGGTCGCTCCAACGCCATCATCATTGGCCACGATTGGGGCGCGGCGATCTCCTGGCAGCTGGCGATGAACCGGCCCGACCTGGTCAATAGGCTGATCATCATGTCGGTGCCGCACCCGGCCGGGTTCGCGCGCGAGATGGCCACCAACAAGGCGCAGCAGGCCGGCAGCCAGTACGCCCGCAACTTCCAGACCCCAGGGTTCGAGAAGAACCTCAGTCCCGAGATGCTGGCAGGCTTCCACGGAGCCGACCCGGTGGTGCGGGCGGAGTACCTGGAAGTGTTCAAGCGCTCTGACATCGGCGCCATGCTGAACTATTACCGCGCCAACTATCCCAAGACGACGGGGCCCGAGGTCCAGGCCATGGGCGCGCCGATCAAGCCGATCACCGTGCCGGTGCTGGTGATCCACGGCATGAAGGACACCGCCCTCAACGCGGCGGGCCACAGCGGGACCTGGGACTATGTGACGGCGGACACCACCATCCTGATGATCCCGAACGCCGGCCACTGGGTGCAGCATGACGCGCAGGCGCTGGTGAACCGCACCGTGCACGACTGGCTGAACGCGCGGCCGTGATCCTACCTTCTCCCCCGAGGGAGAAGGTAAAACGCCTCAGGCCGGACGCCCCTTGGTCAGGTCGCCGTACAGGTCCGGCCGGCGGTCGCGGAAGAAGCCCCAGGCGGCGCGGTGGACCGCCAGGAAGTCCAGGTCGAAGCTGGCGACCGCAATCCCCTCCTCGTCGCGGCCGAGGTCGGCGACCAGATCGCCTCTGTGATCGGCGATGAAGCTGGAGCCGTAGAATCGCTGGCCGCCGCCGGGGTAGTTGTCCCAGGGCTCGAAGCCGGTGCGATTGGCCCCGACCACCGGAATCACGTTGGAGACCGCATGCCCCTGCATCGCGCGCCGCCAGGGCGCGGCGGTGTCAAGGCTGGGATCGTGCGGCTCTGAGCCGATGGCGGTGGGATAGAACAGGATCTCCGCGCCCATCAGCGCCATGGCCCGGGCGCATTCCGGAAACCACTGGTCCCAACAGATTCCAACGCCCAGCCGGCCAAAGCGCGTGTCCCAGACCCTGAAGCCGGTGTCGCCGGGGCGGAAATAGTATTTTTCCTGATAGCCCGGACCGTCGGGGATGTGACTCTTGCGGTAGACGCCCAGGGCGCGCCCATCGGCGTCGAGCATCACCAGGCTGTTGAAATAGTGCGGGCCTTCGCGCTCGAAGATCGAGACCGGGATCGCCACGCCCAGCTCGGCGGCGACCGGCGCCAGAGCGATCACGCAGGGATGCTCGCGCCAGGGATGGGCGGTGGCGAACCAGCGCTCCTCCTGGGAGACACAGAAGTAGGGACCCTGGAACAGCTCCGACGGCAGGATCACCTGCGCGCCCGCCGCGGCGGCTTCGCGCACAAGGTCTATGGTGCGGGCGATATTGGCCTGAAGGTCCAGACCGAATGCGCCCTGCAGCGCCGCCACGCTCACCGTGCGGGTCATGCCGGCTCCTGCTGGGTGATGCAATGGAACGAGCCGCCGCCGGTGAGCAGGGCCCGGGAAGACAGGCCGATCACCGCCCGTTCCGGGAACAGGCCGCGCAGGGCGTCAAGGGCGAAGCCGCCGGAGGTTTCGTCGTAGATCGGCGCGATCACCGCGCTGTTGGCGATGATGAAGTTCATGTGCGAGGCGGGGACGATCTCGCCATCCTCGCCGGTGATCCGGCCGGGAGAGGCGATCCGCGTCACCTGCAGCGGTGAGCCGCGCGGGCCGGCCATGCCCGCAAGCTGCCGCGCGGCGGCGTCATAGACGTCGGCGTTGGGATCGTCCCGGCCAAAGGCGATCGGGCAGGCGACCACGCCCGGCGCCACGAACCGTGCGAGATTGTCCACATGGCCGTCGGTGTGGTCGTTGATCAGGCCGTCGTCGAGCCAGAGCACCCGGCTGACGCCCAGGGCCTTGGCCAACGCCGCCTCGGCGATCTGTTCGGTCCAGCCGGGGTTGCGGTTGGGGTTGAGCAGGCACTGGCGCGTGGTCAGCACGGCGCCAAAGCCGTCGTGATCCAGCGCGCCGCCCTCCAGCACGAAGTCGTTCAGGCCTAAGGGCGCGCCGGCGGCCGCGGCGATCTGGTCGGCCACCGCCTCGTCGCCATCCAGCACATATTTCCCGCCCCAGCCGTTGAAACGGAAGCCGGTGGCGCGGAATCCCTCGCCTTCGCCCAGGAAGATCGGGCCGGTGTCGCGCAGCCAGATGTCGCCGAAATCGCCGCGCACCAGCTCCACGTGGGAGGCCGTGCCGATCAGGCTTTGGGCGGCTTCAGCGGCTGCGTCGCCGCAAACCATCATCCGCACCCGCTCGCCCCCAGGGCCGGCCAGGGCGCGCGCCAGGGCCGCCGCCTCGGCCTGCGCCGGCGCAAGGTCGTCTCCCCACAGGTCTTCGTGGCTGGGAAAGCCCAGCCAGATGGCGCGGTGCGGGGACCACTCGGCGGGAACGGGAGACGTCATGGCGCCGCTTTATGTCAGAGCCGGCGGATAAGCAAAGGGCGGCCGCGAACCTGCAGCCGTCTGGGCCCGTCCGGTGGGCCTACCGAAGCGCCAGCGAGCCCCAGAGTTCGTGCAGCCTGCGGTCCTTGCCGCAACCGATGCGGTATTCCTCATACTGGATCGGGTTCTTCTGCGGGTAATGCTGGTGATAGGTCTCGGCCGGCCAGAAAGGCATGGCGTCGCGGATCTGGGTGACGATGGGCTTGCCATGGAGAGGGCCGCGCTCCAGAGCGGCTTCCGACGCCTCGGCGATGCGGCGCTGCTCGGGCGTCGCCACAAAGATGGCGCTATGATAGGAGGCGCCCCGGTCGCAGAAGGCGCCGCCGGAATCGGTGGGGTCGATGGCGTGCCAGTAGCGCTGGACCAGGCCGGCATAGCTGATCTTTTGCGGATCGTAGGTCACCTTCACCGATTCCAGGTGGCCGGTGGTTTCGGTGGACACCTCGTCGTAGGTGGGATGGGCCTCGCGGCCGCCGCTGTAGCCCACCACCACGGATACGACCCCGGGGATCGGCTCCATGTCGTGCTCCATGGACCAGAAACAGCCGCCGGCGAACACCGCGGTCTCGTAGCGCGACTGGGCGATCGCCGATCCCGCGACGGTTAGGGACAGCGCCATCGCCAGGGCGGCCTTGGCTGGTCCTTGGATAGTGGTCATCGACGGTTTGCTCCATTGCTCGCCCGGCCCCGATGCCCCAGGTACGCATCAAACATGGCGCTCGTTACACAACACAAATCAGAGTTGGGCACAAAAAAAGAGCCCGGCGCTAGGCCGGGCTCTTCTCAAGCTTTGGAACCTTAGGTCCTAATCTCGGATCAGAAGTTGATCGAGATGGTGGACCGGCGGTTCAACGGTTCCTTCACGCCATCCGGGGTCGGGACGGCCAGATCGGTCTTGCCGACCCAGTCGACCTTCATGACCGCCTGGGGCACGCCCAGACCGACCATGGCGTCAGCGACGGCTTTCGCCCGGCGCTCGGACAGACGCAGGTTGTACTTCACGCTGCCGGAGGTGTCGGTATGGCCGACGACCACGATCCGGGTCGCATGTCCGTCGTTAGAGTACTGAGCCGCTTGCTGGACCACGCTCTGGGCTTCCGGCGTCAGCACGTACTGATCGAACGGGAATTCCCCCCCCAGGCCGTGGCCCCCCCCCCCGGGGGGGGGGGGTGGGGGGGGGGGGGGGGGGGGGGGGGGGGGGGGGGGGGGGGGGGGGGGGGGGGGGGGGGGGGGGGGGGGGGGAGGCGGCGGAGACGCGAACGAGTACCGCAGGCCGATCGTCAGCGAGTCGTCCTTGTATTCGCTCGTGTGGACCGGGCAGGCCGCCGGGATGTTGCAGTTGTAGTCGAAGTGGCCACCGTCGAAGTAGCGATAGGTCAGGTCAACGTTGAACTGGCGGCTCGCCTGCCAGGTCAAGCCGGCCAGACCCTGCCACGCAAACGCGTTTTGGCCGGTCGTCGTGAACTGAACGCCGCCGCCGGTTTCCTTGACAAATTCATGATCGACACCGGCGCCAAGGCCGACGAAGGGATGGATCGACCAGGCCGGGGCGACGTCATACACCAGGTTCATCATCACGGCGCCGTCGTCGAGGTGGCCCGAGAACGGGAAGCCCAACGTCGTGCCAACCTTGCCGTCGCGATAGCCGCCTTCCAGCTCAAGACGCCAGTGCGGGTCGAAACGATAGCCGACGCGGGCGAAACCGGCCCAGCCGCCGTCCATGTGGAGCTTGATCGTCTGGGGCGGCGAGGCGGCGGTGCTTACCGAAAAGTGTTCGGGCTGGTGCCAGCCAGCGTCAACGGCGCCGTACCAGCCAGCGTCCTGGGCATAGGCGCCCGAGGCGGCGAACGTGGCGGCAAGCGCAGCGCCCGCAAGGAATTTCAGCTTCATTTTCAAGAGCCCTCTCTCTTTTCCCGGCAAGGCCGAGCCCGTCAGAATTATTGTTATAGCAAGCCGGCGATACAACTGGGGTGTCACAGTAGCCACACCCGACACAATTCTCGCACAACTCGTCTCATGCGTACCGGCCAAGCTATACAATATTCGTCCGGTCTTACAACCGCTTGGCCGCATGTTCCCGTGTCGGGCGAGATTTCCCCGATCGATTTCCCCGCCTGCCTCATCCGGCTGTTGACCGACGCCTCTGGCGGCCCGATATCGCGCCCATGATCGACAGACCTTTTCATCTCGCGGCTCAGGCCCGCGCCTGGCCGTTCGAGCAGGCGCGCGAGCTTCTGGCGCGCGTGCTGCGCACTCGTCTGGACAGCGACGCCGAGCGGGACCTGGCGAGCGTGCTGATCGCCGCGGGCAAGATGGACGAGGCGTTGAGCGCGCTACCCGCCCTGGCCCGGCCCGTGGTGTTCCAATGCGGCTATGGCGCGTCGGGCCTGCCGCACCTCGGCACCTTCGGCGAAGTCGCGCGTCCGACCATGGTGCGGACGGCGTTTCGCGCCTTGACCGGCGATGCGATCGCGACGCGCCTGCTGGTGGTGTCGGACGACATGGACGGCTTGCGGAAGATTCCGGACAACATTCCCAATCGGGAAATCCTGGAGGCTGACCGCGACAAGCCGGTGACCAGCGTCCGTGATCCCTTCGGCGAATATCCAAGCTTCGGCGATCACAACAACGCCCGTCTGCGCGCCTTCCTCGACGGCTTCGGGTTCGACTACGAGTTCGTCTCGGCCACCGCCTGCTATCGTTCGGGCCGGTATGACCAGGTGCTGCTGCGGGTGCTGGAGCGGTTCGACGCGGTCCAGGCGATCATGCTGCCGACCCTGGGCGAGGAACGGCGGGCCACCTATTCGCCCTTCCTGCCGATCAGCCCGAAGAGCGGCCGGGTGCTGCAGGCGCCGACGGTGGAGCGCCATGTCGAGCGTGGCACGATCGTGTTTCCGGACGAGGATGGGACGCTGACCGAGGTCCCGGTCACCGGCGGGGCCGTGAAGCTGCAGTGGCGCCCGGACTGGGCGGCGCGGTGGACGGCGCTGGAGGTCGACTACGAGATGTCGGGCAAGGACCTGGTCGATTCGGTCCGGATCTCGAACCGCATCTGCAAGCTGCTCGGCGGCGAGCCGCCCAACGGCTTTCAGTACGAACTGTTCATGGACGAGCACAACCAGAAGATCTCCAAGTCCAAGGGCAATGGCCTGACCATGGAGGATTGGCTGCGCTATGGCGCGCCGGAAAGTCTGACCTACTATCTGTTCCAGTCGCCCAAGTCGGCCAAGCGGCTCTATTTCGACGTCATCCCCAAGGCGACGGACGAGTATCTGCAACAGTTGGACGCCTATAATCGCACCCGGGTCGAAGGATCGAACTCCGCCAACCCGCTGGACAATCCGGTGTGGAGCGTCCACGGCGGCGATCCACCGGAGAAGGGCTCTCCCGTTTCCTTCAGCCTGCTGCTCAACCTGGTCTCGGCGGCCAACGCCTCGGACCGGTCGATCCTGTGGGGGTTCATCCAGGCCTATATGCCGGGCGCGACGCCGCAGACCGAGCCCTTGCTGGATCGGCTGACCGACTATGCGATCCACTATTACGAAGACTTCGTGCGGCCGGCCAAGCGCTTCAGGGCGCCGGACGAGAAGGAACGGGCCGCCCTGGCCGACCTCGCGGCGCGGCTGAAGGCGCTGCCCGGCGACTGCAAGGACGGGGAGGCGATCCAGAACGAGGTCTACGCCGTCGGCAAGGACGCCGGCTTCGAGCCGCTGCGGGCCTGGTTCTCCGCCCTCTACGAGGTTCTGCTGGGCCAGAGCCAGGGGCCGCGCTTCGGCTCGTTCGCGGCGATTTTCGGCCTGGACCGGACCATCGCCCTGATCGAGCGGGCGCTGCGGGGCGAGGACTTGGCCGCCTGACACAGACCTCAACTCGATGTGATCGGTGTTAAGTTTACGTTGACGTTCACGGAATGCGGGTCTAGCCCTGTTGAAAACCACAGGGAGGAAGCCTCATGCCCAGTGATCTGCGCCGTCTTGAGCGCACCTACACCATTCGCCAGCTTTGCGTTGAATTCACCGTCACCGCCCGAGCCCTCAGATTCTATGAGGATAAGGGCCTGCTGTCGCCCAAGCGCGATGGGATGAACCGGGTCTATGGCTACCGCGACCGCGCGCGCCTGACCCTGATCCTGCGCGGCAAGCGCGTCGGCCTCAGCCTTTCGGAAATCCGGGAGATTCTCGACCTCTACAAGCCCGAGGACGGTGGGGCGACACAGAACGCCCGGTCTTTGCGGAAATTCCGCGAACGGATCGTCGCCTTCGAAGCCCAGCGCGAGGACATCGATCACGCCATCGACGAGCTGCGGACCGCCTGCGACCGGCTGGAAGAGATGTTGGCCAGGACCCGGCCTGACCTGCTGCCCCAGGCCGAACATTACGATTCGGTGCTCCGCGCGAGGCTGGACGGCGTGCACGAACACGCGGCAAAGTAGGCCCGCCCTTCTTAAGCCTCGGATCACATCGCCATGAGCTACCGCGCGCCCGTCCGCGACCAGCTGTTCGTCCTGCGCGAAGTTCTGGGGCTTGAAGCCTATTCCAACCTGCCCGGCTTCGCCGACGCGCCCATGGAGCTGGTCGAACAGATCCTCACCGAGGGCGCCCGGTTCTGCGAAGAGGTGCTCGCGCCCCTCAACAGCGTCGGCGACAAGCAAGGCTGCGTCTGGTCGCAGGACAATTCGGTCAAGACGCCGAAGGGGTTCAAGGAAGCCTACAAGGCGATGGTCGAGGCCGGCTGGCCGGCGCTGGGCTCCGAGCCGGAGTTTGGCGGCCAGGGCCTGCCGCGGGTGATCGGCTTGGCCTATTCCGAGATGTCGTCGTCGGCCAACATGGCCTTTTCCATGTACCCAGGCCTGACCCACGGCGCCTATTCCGCCATCCTGGAGGGCGGCTCGCCGGAACAGAAGGCCCTCTACCTGCCCAGGCTGGCCAGCGCCGAGTGGGGCGGGACCATGAACCTGACCGAGCCCCAGTGCGGCACGGACCTGGGGCTGCTCCGCACCAAGGCGGTCGTCCAGGGCGACGGAAGCTATAAAATCTCCGGCCAGAAGATCTGGATCTCCGGCGGCGAACACGACATGGCCGAGAACATCGTCCATCTGGTGCTGGCCCGGATCGAGGGCGCGCCGGCCGGCGTGCGCGGCATCTCCCTGTTCATCGTGCCCAAATTCCTGCCCACGGCCGATGGCGGGGTCGGACCGCGCAATGAGGGCGCAAAGTGCGTTGGCCTGGAAGAGAAGATGGGCATCCACGGCAACGCCACCTGCTTCATGTCCTATGAGGACGCGACGGGCTGGCTGATCGGCGAGGAGAATTCCGGCCTCAAGCTGATGTTCGTGATGATGAACGAGGCGCGGCTGGGGGTCGGCCTGCAGGGACTGTCGCAAGGCGAGGCCGCGTACCAGGCCGCCGTGACCTTCGCCAAGGACCGGCTGCAGGGCCGCTCCCTCACCGGGCCGAAGAACCCGGACGGCCCGGCCGATCCGATCATCGTCCATCCGGACATCCGCCGGATGCTGATGGAGTCCAAGGCGACGCTGGAGGGCGGCCGCGCCTTCCTGTTGTGGGCCGGGCTGCAGGGCGACCTGATGCACGTGGCCCCCGACGAGGCCGCGCGGCAGAAGGCCTCGGACTACATGGGTCTGATGACTCCGGTGCTGAAGGCCTATTTCACCGACAAGGGGCTGAAGATCGCCTCCGACGCCATGCAGGTGCACGGCGGCTCCGGCTTCACCGAACACTTCCCGGCCAGCCAGTACCTGCGCGATGTCCGCATCAGCCTGATCTATGAAGGCACCAACGGCATCCAGGCCCTCGATCTGGTCGGCCGCAAGCTGGCCGCCAATGGCGGGCGGGCGGTAATGACCTTCTTCGCCGATGTCGACGCCTTCGTCGGCGAGCATGAGGCCGACAAGGCGGTGGGGCCGTTCGTGGAGGGGCTGAAATCAGTCCGCGCCCAGCTGCAGGATGGCACCACCTGGCTGATGCAGAACGGCCTGGCCAATCCCGACAACGCCGGCGCGGCCTCGATGGACTATCTGAACCTGTTCGCGCTGACAGGACTGGCCTTCATGTGGGCCAAGATCGCCCTGGCGGCCAATGCGGCGATCGCGGCCGGCTCGAGCGATCCCTTCTACGCCAACAAGCTGACCACCGGCCGCTACTTCCTGGAGCGCATTCTGCCCGACGCAGGAGCCCATCTGGCGAAGCTGAAGACGGGTGCGGGCGCCTTGATGGCGCTGGACGCGGACGCCTTTTAGGCGGCGGCCCAGCCGCGTGGGTCCAGCACCGCCGGATCCTCGAGCGCCATCTCGTTCCAGTCCAGTTCCGGCGGCGGGCTCATGGCCGCGGCGACCACGGCCTGCAGCTCAGGCGCTGTGGCCACGCCGACAATCACCGACGAAGCCTCCTGGCGGGACAGGGCAAAGCCCAGCGCCGCCTGCAGCGGATCGGACCTGCCTTCGGCGATCATCCGTCGCACGCGCGAAAGACCGGTCGCCGCGCCCTTGAGCGGACCGGGGATACGATCCGGCGGCAGGAACAGCAGGCCCTGCAGGAAGATCGAGCGTATCTGCACCTCGATCCCCATTTCGCAGAGCCGCGCCAGCGTGCCGTCAGCCAATAGCCGCTGGTCGAGCAGGCTGGCGGGCGCCTGGACGATGTCGGGCTTGAACCGGCGGGCCACGCCAAGCGGATCGTCAGAGGCGTAGACCGAGACGCCGACCCGCTGAAACAGGCCTTGGTCGCGCAGGCTTAACAGTCGCGTCCAGGCTTCGACGCCATGAGGGCTGAAGAGGTCGCCGGCGACCTGCACGACAATGGCGTCGGCCCGCTGGAGGCCCAGCCGCTGCAGCGACGCACGGGCTTCCGCCTCGACATGGTCGCCGCCACGGTCGGCGCGGGCGGTCTTGACGATGACGCGGAAGGGACAGGGCGCGGGCAGGCGATCGCCGATGACCTGCTCGCCATAGGCCGAGCCGGTGGCGGCGTCGAACACCTTGACCCCCGAACGCGCGGCGATGCTGAGAATGTCGCCGACTTCGGCCTCGGGCGAGCGTCCGCGCAAGGCGCCGGACGCCGCGTCGAGACGGAACTGGGCGGCGCCGAGGCCGAGCTTGGAGAGCGGAGCTTGCAAAGGCGTCCCACCGTTTTGTTCGTCTTTGATCGGACCTTGCGCGCAAAACGATTAAAGAAGCGGTATCGCCGCTCGCGCTTGTTGGTCAGCGGCAACCTGGGCGTTTGGGACCCAATTCGGTAGACTTTGGCCATGGACGCCTTTCCCGCCTACTTTCCCTTGGCCGGCCGCAAGGTCGTCGTCGCCGGCTCCGGCGAGGCGGCGGAAAACAAGGCGCGCCTGTTCGACGGCTCGCCGGCGACCCTGGTCCGCCTGACCGAGGACGAAGCCCGAACGGCGAGCGCGTTCGAGGGCGCGGCCCTGGTGTTCCTGGCCAGCCCCGACGAGGCCTTCCTCGAAACCGGCGCGGCCCTGGCCCGATCCGTCGGCGCGACCGTGAACGTGGTCGACCACCCGGCGCTGTGCGACTTCTACACCCCGGCGCTGATCGACCGTGGCGCGGTTGTGGCGGCGGTGGGCGCGACCGGCGCAGCGCCGCTGCTGGCGGCCATGCTGCGCAACGATATCGAGGCGGTGGTGCCCGAAGGCGCCGGCCGTCTTGCCGATCTGTTCCGCGTCACCCGCGACGATGTCCGCGCGGCCCTGCCGGACATGGGACCTAGACGCACCTTCCTGCGCGAAGTCATGCGAGGACCCGCGGCCGAGGCGGCGCTGGCCGGGGACAGTGTCCGCGCCGAGGCACTGCTGCGTGAGGCGCTGGCTGCTTTCGGCGGTCAGGCGAACGCCATGGGCCGCGTCGATTTCATCGTCGCCGATGGTCCGGCCGACCTGCTCAGCCTGCGCGCCGCCCGCGCGCTCAGCCAGGCCGACGTGGTGATCACCGATGCGAACGACGCGGAAGGTATCCTAGCCCTGGCCCGGCGCGACGCCCGCCGCCTGCCCTCGGCGGAGATGGCGACCCTGCGGCTGATCGAGCTGACCGGCGAAGGTTTGCGGATCGCCTGCGTGACGGCCAGCGAGGTCGACGCCTCCATCCCGCGAACCCTGGCCCTATCCGGCGCGGGGGTCTCGGTTCTGCGGCTCGCGTCGACTGATGGCTGATCCGTCGCCGAACAGACTTTCCGAAGGTCAGAGTGGGGGTTAGCGGACATAACCAGAGCGTGTAGGCTGGCCTCCCGAGTGGTGGCCATTCGGATACTCATGGGCCGGACAAGTTGAAGCTGCAGACCAAGGCAGTCATAGATGCGTTCGAGGCGGTCGGACTGAGCAACATCGACCCTCACCATGTGTGGGATGAGATGTGGACGCGGTCCCTGGCGTGGGATGACGCTCACACCAATTCCGAGCAGATCTGGGACGCCGAAGCGGACCAGCCGCGCATATGCGAAGCCATAAAACTGGCGGCCAATGCACCGGAGCGCGCCTTCGATACATGGCTGAGACTTGCCGAAAAAGGCTCCGTCTGGAGCATGGAAGAGACCGCCCGACGCCATGCCTATGGCGATGGGGTTCCGGCTGACGCCGCCGTAGCGGAGCACTGGTATCAGCAGGCGTCGGCTGCGGGGTCGCAGTATGCCCTGTTGCGCTGGGCGGCTTTTGTGCGCAGCCGCAAAGACTACGCGGCCTGCGAGGCAATCGTTCAAGAGATGGCAGGCGAGGACTGGGCTCCCGCTACGTTCTGGCTCGCCTGGTCCAGGATCAAGCAGACCCCAAGTCGTCGAACCTACCTCGCTGCTAAGCCGCTATTTGAAAGGGCCGCCGAACAAGGTCACCCGGGCGCGCATTGGTGGCTGGCTGAGGGCATGGCCAAGGGGCGCTTCGGCATCCGCTACGTGCTTCAAGGCCACAAACTATTCAAACCTCTGTACGACGCGCTTGTTGAAAGCATGGGCGCGGATGAACTCACGCGTGAGCTTCGCCTACCCGCCGCAGTCAAATTCTTTGCGACGTTGCTCGGCTTGCGCCGCAAGAGGAGCGGCAAGGAGGCTTGTTGAGCCAATAATCCAACTTCCGCTCAGGGTCGAACTCGGTCCCTGGCAACACGCCCATATGCAGGCCTTGGTCCAAATGCCGCCAGATAGCTGGGCCGATCACCGCTAGTGGCGCGCGGGGATGAGAACCTTCATCTCCTCATAGCCCTTGATGAAGATCGAGTAGCTGCGCTTTGGCTCCTCCAGCAGCTTGATGTCCGGGAAGCGCTTCATGATCTCCTCCCATATGATGGTCAGCTGCAGCTCGGCCAGGCGGTTGCCGACGCAGCGGTGGATGCCGAAGCCGAACGACAGGTGTTGGCGCGGCCGTTCCCGGTCGATAATGTAAGCGTAGGGGTCCGCGATCACCTCCTCGTCGCGGTTGCCCGAGATGTACCACATCACCACGCGGTCGCCCTCGCGGATGGTCTTGCCGCGGAACTCGAAGTCCTGGGTGGCGACGCGAGCCATGTGCGCCAGAGGCGTCTGCCAGCGGATGGTTTCCGAGACCATTGAGGGGATCAGCTCGGGATTGGCGCGCAGCTTAGCGTACTGATCCGGGTTACGGTTCAACGCGAAAATGGACCCTGAGATGGTGTTCCGCGTGGTGTCGTTGCCGCCGATGATCAGCAGGGTGACGTTGGAGAAGTACTGATCCATCGAGCAATTGCGGGTGTCTGGACCGTGCGCCAGCATCGATATCAGATCGCCACCGGGCTCGGCGTTCACCCGCTCGTTCCACAGTCTAACGAAGTAGGCGCGGCAGTCCGCGAGCAGATTGCGGCGCTCTTCGTAGGTGTTCCATGGCCCATACCCGGGCGCCGTGGTCATGGTGTCCGACCACAGGGTGAGCTTGCGTCGTTCCTCGAACGGGAAGTCGAACAGCGTGGCCAAGGTCATGGTGGTCAGCTCTTTGGAGACCAGATCCACCCAGTCAAACGGCTCACCGATGGGCAGCGAGTCGAGGATCAGGCCGGCGCGCTCGCGAATCTGCGGCGCCATCTCGGCCAGCCTCGCCGGCGCGACGCCCGGGCTGACGGTCTTGCGCTGAATCTCGTGCCCGGGCGGGTCCATGTTGATGAAGCTGTTGGCGTCGCCGCTGGTCTCTCTCTCGCGCGTGATGAAGGCGTCCGCCGGCAGCACGCTCGGCTTGGGCGGCAGCCCGATCCCCTTGGCCGAAGAGAACACCTCGTGATTGGTGTCGATCGCCATGATGTCGTTGTACTTGGTGATCGACCAGAACGACCCGTAGTTGCTGTCGGGAGTCCAGTGCACCGGGTCCTCGGCGCGCAGGCGCTCGAAATAGGGCCAGTGGGCGTCGTCGCGAAACGCCGAGGCCCAAGCCGGGTTCAGCACCTCGAGCGGCGTCTCGTAGGCCCGCTTGCGCGCCAGCGCCTGCTTGTCGTTCAACACATCGATCGCGCCGTCGGCCATGTTGTTGCTCCAACGCCTGCTTGAATGGCGTCTAAGAAGTGGCCCAGCTTCGCCCATCGCGCAACGGCCGTTGGGGTCGGACGTCGACCTTGCCCGTGTGTCCGAAAGCGATGGGGTGGACGCACTACCGCAACGGGAGGCAGTCATTCAGGCTGGGCCCTCGCTCAAATTGCCCGGGCCAAAATGGCTATCCCCATCGCGGCGGGGACGAACATGACCTGCGCGATGAGCGTCCCGGCGACTCTACTGGCGGCGAGCCACACCACCGCCCGCCTGAAGCTGGCGTCGCTGGTCCGCCCATCCATGACGTCGTCGGTCATGATCGACAGGTGGGGGTCGATGAACACGAACAGCAGGATGGTCGCGACCCCATTGATCACCGCAGACAGGCTAACGGCTGTCACGCGAAACTGAGGATTGAGGTACCCGGCGTACAGGGCCGCGAACACGCCCACGGTGAGCAAGGCTTGGGCGGCAATATTGAGCGCGATCACGCCGACCGGAACGCCGATCTCCCGTTTCAATCCCCGAAGCTGGGCCGGTGATGGCGTCGTCACCGCGTCCCTGATGTAGGCAAGGCCGCCCTTCGCGAACCCATGCAGCAACAACTTGGGAATCGAGCGGTTGGCCTGAAAATGCTCGACGGCCCGGCTGAAAATGCGCTGGAACGTCGGCACGGCTAATGTCCCGACAATCGCCGCCACCGTGGCCGAGGTGAGCAGCCAGCGGAAGTCGCCAAGCAGGTGCGCTCCGGAGCCTGCGGCCAGCGATCGTTCGATCCGCTTGCTCAGGAAGGGGCCCTGGAACGAATTCGACGCCCGCGAGACCAGCACGAGCACATTGAAGAGCGCGAACGAGACGGCGATCCTACGGGTCCGAACGCCGGCGATCCGAGCGGAGTAGGCCAAGGCGCCGATCAACTGGATCACAAACGTGAGCCCGCACAGGAACAGCAGCTGTGTGTCCATCACCGGTCCCCGCCTTTGGTTAGGCGACTATAGGTGGCCGTCGCGCGCGGCGCCAACTTCACCGGTCGCGAACTTCCGCCATGCGTCCGACAACGGAGGTAGGCTTGAGGCTCCAACCTTTTTTCGCTTGGCCAAATGCGGGCCTCCGGCCCCTGACCTCCCTTAAGACCGCATGCCGAGCCTGTTTTCGACATCAATCCATCATGCGGTTTGCGGGCGGTGTGGCTTGAAGGAATGGTGGGGCTCTAGGGTCCGAGGGGCCGAAATCCTCTCAATGCTTCGACAAGCTCAGCATGAGGACTTCTAATGAGGCGCTGTGGGTTACCAGCCTTCGTCATCCCGGGCGAAGCGCAGCCCAGACCGGGGATCGGCCAGGCCGTCGCTCATGCGACGGAAATCGAGGAGCCGGCCCGCCCGATCGTCGTGTCAAGCCCGGCGATGCCGAGGATTGAGGGGATGGCTCGGCGGGGACACAAGCCCTCGTGGCCGGCGACAGCACCGCTCAAACCTTCCGCGTAATCTCGGCCAGCGCCGCCGCTACCTGGGTCACGTCGTAGGGCTTTCGGATGATCGGCGCGCCGAAGCCCTGGGGCGCCATCTTCGAGTCGCCATAGCCGGTGGCGAAGACGAACGGCACCCCGCGCGCCGCCAGCGCCTCGGCCACGGGCAGCACCGAGACCCCGTTCAGGTTGGCGTCCAGCACCGCCGCATCGATCGGCAGGTCGACCATCCGCATCGCCTCGTCCAGGTCGGCCGCCGAACCAATGATCTGCGCGCCGGCCTCCTGCAGGCCGGACTCCAGCTCCAGGGTCAGCAACAGGGCGTCCTCGACGATCAACAGGCGAAGGCCGTCGATCCGTGTCGCCTGATCCAGGTTGGCGGCGCCCGCGGAAGCACCCTGAACCGGCTCGGACGTCTCGGCTTTTGGCGCCGCTTCCGGCCCGCCGGTCCGCGTGGCGATCGCCGAGGCGGCGGCGGTCAGGGTGGCG
>Ga0302317_10001173_pt1 | contig 20031 bp, 18 predicted proteins | sample III_Palsa_N3_3_FD_200450 | JGI IMG/M metagenome (GOLD analysis project Ga0302317, IMG submission 200450) | Peat permafrost microbial communities from Stordalen Mire near Abisko, Sweden - III_Palsa_N3_3 | ecosystem: Environmental > Terrestrial > Soil > Palsa > Peat permafrost | place: Sweden...
AAGCGCATCCACCTCTCGCGCGCCATGACTCGCAAGCTGGCGACGATGCCCTTCGAGCTGGCGGAGCCGGTGTGGATCGAGGACGACGACATCGACCTCGACTATCACGTCCGCAGCCTCAACGTCCGCAAGCCCGGCTCCATGGCCCAGGTCGAACAGCTGGTCGCCCGGCTGCACTCCAGCCTGCTCGATCGCAGTCGGCCGCTCTGGGAAATCTATATCATCGAGGGGGTCGCGAACGGTCAGGTGGGACTCTACACCAAGTTCCACCACAGCGGGGTGGACGGCAAGTCCGGGGCCGAGCTGGCCAAGGTGCTCTACGACTCCAGCCCCGAGATTCGCGACGTCCCGCCGCCGACCCGGCGGCGCGCGGGCGGCGCCTATCAGTTGGGCGTCAACGAGCTTCTGCGCGCGGCGATCGAGAATTCCGCCATGCAGTACCGCAAGCTCGGCAATCTGTTGCCGGACGCCGCCAAGGCGCTCAGCGGCGGGGCGCGCGCCTTCGCCAGCAACTACAACCCGCCCGGCGGACGGCCCCTGCCGCTCGGCGCGGCGCCCCGGACGATCTTCAACGTCCCGATCACCAACCAGCGCACCTACGCCACCCTGTCCCTGCCGATGGACGAGGTGAAGGCGCTCGGCAAGCGCGTCGGCGGCACGATCAACACCATCGTCATGGCCATGTGCAGCGGGGCCGTGCGCGGCTTTCTCGCCGAGCGCGGCCAACTTCCTGCCGCCTCGATCATCGCCTTGGTGCCCGTCAGCCTGCGCGCAGCCGACGACGACTCCCCCAACAATCAAGTCACCATGATCCGCGTCGACCTGGCGACTGACATCAAGGACCTCGCCGAACGGCTGCGGATCATTCACGCCTCGTCGGAGGCCGGCAAGGCCATGGTCCGCGAGTTGAAGCCGGTCCTCGGCGTCGACGTGCCGGTGATGGGTGCGCCGTGGCTGCTGAGCGGCATGGCCAGTTTCGCCGGCCGATCCAATCTGGCCGGGCAGCTGCCGCCGATGGGCAACGTGGTAATCTCGAACGTGCCCGGCCCGCCCACGCCGCTCTATGTCGCCGGCGCCCGGATGGCGCACTACATCCCGGTGTCGATCCCGTACCACGGCGCGGCGGTAAACCTCACCGTTCAGAGCTATGCCGGACGCCTGGAGATCGGCGTCACCGCCTGCCGCCGCGTCCTCTCGCAGGATGAGGCGCACGAACTCATCAAGCGCGGCGTGGCGACCCTGCGCGAGATCGCCGAACTGCCGCCGATCGCCGCCGCGGCGGCCGAGCCGCCCGCCGCCACGCCGCCAGTCAGGAAGCCGGCAGCCACTGCCGCTTCCGAAGCCTCGCCTGCCAAGCGGCCAAAGGCGCGGCGCGATTCAGCCCCGGCGCCGACCGTCCAGTCCTGAGCCTGTCGCCGAGCGACCTCTCTGCGGGCGTCGCTAAAGCAACGCTTCAGATCTGGTCTTAACGATTGCTTGATATATGTAACAGTGGGAGATATATCCTCACGGATGGAAAATCCCGAACGCCTCCGTACGTCCAATCTGTTCGGGGCGCTCGCCCTGGCGGTCGCAGACAAGCTGCGGGACACGATCGAGTCGAAGTCCGGTTACATCGCCGGCGCGCCGGCCGCGATCGTCCAGATCGGCGCCAATCCGAATGAGTCTATCGACAGATTGGCGACAACACTCAACCTGTCTCATTCCGCCGCCGTGCGCATCGCCGAGCGCCTGGAGAGTGATGGCCTGATCCAGAAGGCCCGCGGCGCTGACGGTCGGGTCGTCAGACTGGCTCTGACTCCCGCTGGTCGGGCGGCGATGTACGATATTCTGCTCACTCGCCGGTCGTTGCTGGACGGCGCCCTGGAAGACCTTGCCGCCGATGAATGGGAGGTCCTCACCCGCATCGCCGAGAAGGTCATGCCGCGCCTGGTCGCCTCTCGCCATGAGTCGGATCACGTCTGCCGCCTCTGTGACGAAGACGTGTGTCCCTACGACCGTTGCCCGGTCGAACCGCTGGGGGGATTTCAACGTGCATAGGCCCGTATCTTTCTTGACACGTATGCGTGACGCATGCGTACTTGATTTACAATTGGGGGCCATGGCCAATGGGAACGTACGAAATGCGAGCTCATTAGAGTGCAGTTGTGTCAGTATGTAGCTCCCCTTCGCGTTTGTAATTTGCTTGCAATTTGAATAGTTAATATGCGTGCGTCACGCATCGTCGCGAATCCACAGGGGAATCTCGTCATGCAGTTTTGTTCCACGAGCGCTTCCACAGCCCTCGCGCCCAAGCTTCCGGACGCGACGGTGCTGGAGGAAATGACTCAGTGGCTAGGCTCTGGTTTGCGTTGCATTGCTGGGCGTCGTGAGTTTCAGAAAGGCCGCTATCTCATTCGCGTTGTCGATGACGACGACGACATTCTAGATCTGTTCTCCGAATTCGCCTGTCGTCTGTCGAGGCGGCTGAGCGTCGGCTGCCTGTTCGTCTTCAACGAGCCGCGTTTCTACAAGAGCGGGCCGGCCAGCGTCGAAGACGCGATGATCTATCTGTCCGAGCGGATGGCGATCCTCAGCGATGTGCCGGCGACCACGCTGCTCAACGGCGGCGCGCTGAACAAGCGCCTGACCCTCACCTGCCCGGTCACCGGCACACCGACCGAATATGACGACTTCGACGCGATCGCCTTCTGTCCGCAGTCCGACGACGAGTCCGATCCGCTCTACGACCCGCTGATGGCGGCGCCATATCTATGCGTGAATATTACATCGGACATCTTCGCTTTCGCGATGTTCGCCAGGGACACGTCCGAGCTCCACGCCGGCAAGGCCCCCCACGAAATCGAGGACAAGGCCGAGGCCAAGAGCATTCTCGCGCGTTGCGCCGACCCGTGGCAGCGCATGGCTGAGAAAACCATCAAGAACTACGCAGCCATAACCAATACGTCTCGATGTCCCGTACATCTGACCGAAGACAAACGAAATTGGGTTGCTTTCCATAAGGACCCGGCCTTCGCCGAGACCAAGAAGGAAAGATACATTCACAACATGCCTATTATCTATGCCAACGCGGTGATCAACGCATGGGCATCGTATTTTGATCGTGGCGAAAGACTTTCACTTTCCAAGGTTTCATCCGCAGGGACCCTGTCATGAAAACCCTCTCCGTTCTCTTGTTTAGTCTCAACCCGATACTTTGGGGTTCGTTCTATGCGGCCGGCAAATTCTCTCTAGGATTTGCAGATCCCTTCGTTTTTTCTACTGCGGAACTTGCCGTCGCGGCCGTTCCAGCCTTGGTCATTCTCGCGGCCACCTGGCGGCGACTGAACTTCCAGGTCGTTCGGCGCGGCGTCGTGCTCGGGATGGTGCTTTACGCTGGCGTCCTGACCAGCACCTGGGCGCTCGCCTACACTACGGCGACGGATACCGCCTTCTATCCGGCCATCAACGGCTTCGTCGCCGCGCTCATCGCCTGGCTGATCTTCCGCCGGCCGGTGGGCTGGGTGACCTGGAGCGCCGGCCTGCTGTCCGTGCTCGGCGCCATGCTGCTCATCTCGCAGGTCACCAAGGGTGGCGGCCATCTGCTGGGCGACGGCATCGGTCTCGCCGCGGCCGTTATCTACACGATCTACATCTTCTGCGCTGACAAGCTCAGCTCAGGCGACCAGCGCTCCCTATTGCCAATGTTCGCAACCGAAGTGGTCACCATGGCCGTGCTCTCGGCGGTCGCCACGGGCGTCTCCGGGCATGCGCGCGGGCTGACTGCGGCCGGCTTCGGCAGTGTCTGGCCATGGATCGTCTACGCGGGCCTGGCGACGACGTTCCTGCCGACCGCGATTTCGATCTTCTTCCAACGCTACATCAACCCCGTCACCGTCGCCTTCCTCTACGTGCTGGAACCCGTCTGGGGCGCGCTCATCGCCCACCTGGGCCTCGGCGAAACCCTGACCATAGGCGGCTATCTCGGCGGCGCGCTGATCGTCTCCGGCGCCGTCCTGAACACCTGGCTTCAAGAGCCAGAAGCCGGCAGCGAACCGGTCCGCGATGCGGGCCGGGCGATCGGCGGCGCGATCCTTGGCGTGGGCCTGCTGGTGGGCTCGATCGGCCGGCTCGCCCAGGCCCGCGTCGAATACATGGCCGATCGCGCCCGCCGGCTGCGGCTCCCTGCCACCTCCCGACCCCTAGCCGGGATGTCCCGTCAACAACCGACCCTGAGCAGCGGCGCCGTGTCGCGAGCTCTTTCAAGAACTTAACGCCCAATCCAGGGGAAACCGTCATGCTCGACGACATCTACCTGCGTCCCTCGCAGATCGGTTACTTCCAACTGGCGGCGCACAGGTTCGGCGCCACCAGATCGCAGCGAGAGTTGATTCTCGACGGCACAGGGGTCGACGCGATGGAGGTCGACGATCCCCAGACCGAGATCTCTTTCTTCCAGCTGACGCGCCTCATCGACAACATGAACCGCATCTACGGCGAGGGCTGGTTCCTTGGCGCGCCGGAATTGTGGACCGTGGCCAGCCTCCGTCCCCTGGGCGTGGCCGCCATCACCGCCCCCAATCTCGGCGCCGCCGTGGACGTCGTCGTCCAGCACATCCCGACCGGCATGACCCAGCAGCGCCTCAGCCTCCAGCAGCAGTCGGGCGCTACCGTCGTGCGACACACGGTAGCCACGCCGACCACGGAGGGCGAACACAAGTTCTTCGCCTATTCAGTGCTGCTTGGGCTGTCGACGATCTTCGAGGGCATTCTCGGAGCCGAAATGTCGGCGCTGAGCTTCGAGTTCATCTGGAGCGAACCGCCTTACGCGGCCGAGCTCGAGAAGGCTCTCGGCGGCTCCGTCCGCTGGGGCGCGGCCGTCAACGCAGTGATCGTCCCCCAGCGACTATTGGCGATGCGTTCACCCCTGGCCGACTCGGCCCTGCATTGGGTGGCCTTGGACTGCCTGGTGGAAGCCAGGCGGCGTCCGATGTCTGAAGGCGTCAAGGAGCGCATCGAGCGCCTGTTGTCACGTCTGGATTCGCCCCGCGCACGCTTCGACGACACGGCCCGCGAACTCGGCCTCTCGCAGAGAACCCTGACGCGCCGCCTGGCGCGCCTGGGAGTCACGTTTCGCGAGCTGGTTGACGCCGAGTTGAAGTTTCGCACCCGGCGCTGGCTGGACGACGGAACCCTCAGCCACGCCGAGATTGCCGAGCGGCTCGGCTTCTCGGAGATGACCAGTTTCAACCGCGCCTGTCGGCGGTGGTTCCCCACGCCGACGCGGCCGGGCGGTCAGACCGGCAGCGCCTTGTCGGGAGCCATCCCGCCGGCGCTGAACCGCTCGTTTCGACCGCAAACCAATGCAGCGTGAGCTGCGTAATTTCTTTCCCTGCCTCCGGGGGAAAGGACCGGCGGGGCCGGTGAGAGGGGTCTCGGAGTAAGTAGAGTTGGGCCCCTCTCGATAATGCCCCGATAGGTGGCGTACCTGTGACGCGTAAACCCCGGGCGCCGCGTGTGTATGGCGTCCGGGGCCGACGCGCCTCCGGACAGCGCCCGCACTGGGCGGCGCAGGACTCTTCCGAGGCTGGTGGCGCCCTACGTCGCCCTATCCCGGCTGAACCGGTCCAGCCAGCCGGTCAGGTTTTTCGCGATTACCGCCGGCTGCTCCGGCAGCAGGGCGTGTCCCGTCGCCTCGATCTCGACCAGAGTCACCCGATCCGGATACAGCCCCTCGAGGTCGCGGCCACTTTCTGGCGGCGCAATGCCGTCGTCGAGACCCTGGACAACCAGAACCGGCTTGCCGCCGGCTGTGCCCGCCCCGCTCACCCGGCCGACCTCAGGCGCGCCAGGTCCGCGCCGGCCGGCAGGCCGAGGGCGGCGAACATCTCGTTCCGCGGCGGGCCGGGCTTGGGCGCGTAAAGGCGGGCATTGGCCTTGCGGCCCCGCGCCAGCGCCATGAAGATCTTGACCATCGCCGCGGGCTTGCCGAGCCAGGACCTCGGCGGCTCCAGCATGTGGAAGGCGCGCATCGCGGCGCGGAACAGCTCCGGGTGCTGGCGGACTGCGATCGCCACTCCATCCTCGACAAACCGCCGCATCAACCGGGCGCGCAGGGAAGGCTGGTAGTCGGGATCCATGCCATGCTCGGCGCGGCGGGCGGCGGCGCGATCCTGGGTGAGCATGTCTTCGTAGAACGGTCGCAGGGTGGTGCTCACGCGCTCGCTATAGGCGCGCGCTCGTTCCGCTGGGTCGGCCGTCGCGCCAAGAACATCCCGCAGCAGGTGCGCCTCGATGGCCGCGAACGAGCAGCCACGGCCGTAAAGAGGGTTGGTGCGCACCAGGCTGTCGCCGACGCTGAAGTAGTTGAGGATGGCCGGCCGCCCGTCTGGGGCCATCTCGCGCCAGCGGCTCTTGAGGTCACCCATGCCGTAGACCTTGCTCACCGGCCGGGCGCGAGCCGGATCGGTCCAGGCGGCGGCGCCTGGCAACCGGGCGCAGATCGCATCGAACACCTTCGGGTCCACCACCGCCACGCGCAGGGCCTCCTCAACCTCCGGCACCGCGACAGTGACTGAGAAGGTGCCGTTGTCGGCCGGGAAGATCCCGAACTTCAGATAGCCAAGGTCGCCGTTGCCGCCGTGGCGTCCGCGCGGCGGATCGCCCTGGCCAGGTTCGAAGGCGTAGAAGCGGGTGTAGTAGAGGATCTTGCAGTCCTCGCCGGTCTCGTCGACCACCGCCCCGGCCTCGGCCAGCCACTCCTCGGCCGGCGAACGGCGGCCGCCGGCGTCGATGACCAGATCGGCCAGCGCCGTCTCGCCGCTGTCCAGGCGAAAACCCCGCGCCGTCAGGCCGCCGGCGGCGTCGCGCTCGCTCACCAGCCCGGTGGCGAAGAGGCCGGATCGGATCGTGACGTTGGTCGCGGCCTCGACATAGCGGCGGATGACCATTTCCATCGTCGTCCGCCGGCTGACGATGATCGCCATCTCGGCGTCCTCAGGCTCGGGCCTGTAGCCGGCCCTGAGCGGTTCCGGCAGGCCGTCGGCGAAGCGCAGTTCGCGCGCTCCGGCCGCCAGCAAGGCCTCGAGCAGGGCCGGATGCTCGGTGGCGATCAGCTTGCGCAGCCTGGCCAGGAAGGCGTGGCTGTGGCGCAGCTGGCTGGCCCCGCGTCTCTGCCAGCCGTCGAACACCGCCTCGGCGTCACCGGCCGGCGGCGGCGCGTCCCGTTCCAGGAGGGTGATTTGCCGGCCGGTTGGGGCGAGCGCCAGGGCGGCGCTGAGGCCCGCGATGCCGGCCCCCAACACCACCACGCTTTCCGCCTGCTCGCCCGTCATCCCGCGCTCCGAAGGGACCTATCACGCAACAGACACACGGCGCCCCGAGGGAAATCAAGGTGACGCTGTGACCTCGGGCGGGCGCCCCCCGCCGGCGTCTGTGGACCGGCGCGGCTGGCCGCCGAAGCTTGGGCCGAGGGCCTGAGCCTGTTCGGGATCCCCCGAACGGCATTTGCGGCCTTCATCTGGCGCCCACAAACGTAACAGGTGCGCCCGGCGCCTGTGTGGCGCCTTCTAGCGGCTGTAGCACCTGACCAGCGCCCGGCGCAGAACGCTGTCTTCGAGCGAATAATAGAGGGCGATCTGGCCACACTCGGCGACCGCCGAGGCGGCAAAGGCGATGTCGGTGGCGGCGCGGCTCCTGGCGGGCGGCGGCAGCACGACCGGCTCCAGGCCCCTGCCGGTGACGCGCTTGAAGTCGGGATCGAAGCTGATCCAGCCGATCCGCCAGCGCGCATCCAGGGTGGCGCCATTGTAGAACATCACCGGATCGACGCCGTTCAGTTTGACGATCGGGCCCGTCGACAGGTGCCAGTCGTCCCAGCTTTCGCTACGAACGGTGAACGGGTCGGCCTGGACCGTCCACGGGCCATCCGCCGTCGGTCCGGAGGCCATGCCGATCCGCGAAGCGTCATAGGCGGCGTATTCATAGAAGAGACGCCAGTCGCCGCTCGCGGCTTGCGCCACCGTGGCTTCCTTGATGTTGCCTTCGCCAGGCGGGGCCTTCAGCACCACCCGCTGTTTGGTCAGCTTGGTCAGGCTAGGGCCGCTGGCGACGAGCATCCGGCCTTGCGTGCGGCCAGCGTCGACGCCGGTGTAATAGATCAGATAGTGGCCTTCCCTGGTCACGACCACGGTCGGGTCCTCGCAGCCGCCGGCGTCTTCCGCCGACGCCCCGGCGTCAGGCGTAATCGACAGTTTCGGATCGCTCTCAAAGGCCAGGCCGTCATGACTGTAGGCCGAGCCGATGACGCCGGTCGGATCGTGAGGTCCCAAGGGATCACTCACGCCGCGCACCATCATTCGATAGGTGTCGCCGTCCTTCCAGACGAATGGACTCATCAGCGCAAGGCCATCGAGGGGCGAGCCGGGCGCAATCGTGACCGCATCGAGTTGCTCGACCGCATAGGTGACCGTCTTCATGCCTCAAGCGCCCTGAGCAATGGTCAGCGACAGGGCGCCGTCGATGACCACGGTGGCGCCGGTGATGTAGTCGGCCGCCGGCGAGAGCAGGAAGCAGACCAGGGCGGCGACTTCCTCCGGGCGCCCGGCCCGGCCCCAGGGAATGTTGGCTTCCAGCTGCGACAGGTAGGTCGGGTCGCTCTCGGCTCGCGCGTTCATCGGGGTCAGGATCATGCCTGGCGCGACGCCGTTCACGGCGATGCCTTTGGGCGCGAGTTCGAGGGCCAGGGTCGCTGTCAACTGAGACAGACCGCCTTTGGCCGAGTCGTAGTCGACGCCGCCGGGCCGCGGCGCTTTCTCGTGGATCGACGAGATGTTGACGATCCGCCCCTTCGCCCCCTTCGCCTCCAAGCCGCGGACCAGCCGCCGGCAGGTCAGGAACGGGCCGTAGAGATCCGAGCGGATAACCCGATCGAACTGGCTCAGCGCCATATCTACCAGCTTCACCCCGCTCATGTTCAGACCAGCGGAATTGACCAGCAGACTGACCGTTCCAAAGGCCTGCTCGGCCTTTTCGAACAACGCTTCGACTGCGGCCTCGTCGGTCACGTCGGTCTGGGCGGCGATGACATGAGCCGATCCGCCCGCCGCCGCGCATACCGCCTCGGCCGCTTGTTGGTCCTTGAAATAGGTCAGGGCCACGCGGGCGCCGGCCGCGGTCAATGCCGCGACACAGGCAGCGCCGATCCCGGACTCGCCGCCGGTCACCACCGCCGTCTGGTTGTCCAGCCTCATGCGGCGCTGTCGCGTTCTGCGTAGGCCCAGTCCTCTGGCAGCAGGGCCAGACCCATCGAGAGGGTGCGGGTCTCGCCGACGGGGATGTTCATGATCCCGGGCTTGTCGCGAATATCGCCATTGAACCCTTCGGGGTCGGATAGACCCTGCCACGGTTCGATGCAGATGAAAGGCGCGCCCGGCCTGGTCCAGACGCCAAGGGTCGAGAAATCCTCGAAACTCACCTCGATGCACGGCCCGCCCTCCGCGCCATAACGAACCGACCGACTTTTCAGCTGGTCGAAAATCAAAGCGTCGTCGGCGAACAGTTCATCGCGCAACCATAGGCGATCCCCCACGATCGGCGTAGGATGTGGGGTCGGTGTCAGCAGCCCCGCGCCGTCGATGCGCCGCACAGGCGCGAGCTCGGGGTGAGCGAACCGGATGAGGTGTTCTGCGCGCGGGTGGTCGAACGGCAGCGGCCATCGGAGCGCGGGGTGAAACCCGAAGCTGGCCGGCATCGGCCCGTCGCCGCGATTGGCGATCGCCGCCGTCACGTGCAGCGCCGACACCTGAACAGCGAAGGTGAGCTCGAGGCGAAATTCGAACGGATAGATCGCCCGGGTCGCCGCCGAGGCATCCAACCTCATGGTGACGGCGTCAGCCGCCCCCGGAAGGATCTCGAACATCGAATGCCGGGCGAACCCGTGCTTCGGCATTTCGAAGGCTCCGCCATCGAACCTGTACCGCCCGTCCCGCAGCATGCCGATGACCGGGAACAGGATCGGCGCGCGCCCGCTCCAGACAGCCGGATCGCCGTTCCACAACAGGTCTCTTCCCCGACGGTCCCTGATCGCCGCGAGCTCGGCGCCCAGCGCCGAAATCTCGACCTCCAGCGCCTCCGAGGCTATGTTGGCGCATTCTGCACCCGGCTCCATGGCGCGCTCCATTCGGTCACGGACTAACGGCCGAGCTCGCAGATTGATCCGGCCGCCGTTTCCCGCCAGTCGCGGGCGGCGGGCGGGCTTCGCCCCCGACCGGGCGGTGCTCGAGGACACCCTCCTGGCTGCCCTGCTAGCGGAGCCTTCGCTCCCCACCCGCGCCGGCGTGTGAGCCGAGGATGGCGGCAGCGCTTGTTCAGCCACAGTGGGCGACAAGACGGCGCGCCGGACTGTGAAGCGGGAACCATTCCGGGGAATTAAGCTTAAGGGTGAGGCGGAGCGCTGCCAGCGCACAGTTCGTGGGCGGCCGTTCGCTAGGAATTCCAACCAATGCGGCCCCCGAAATTGTTGTCTGTCGCCACGGCGACGCCGCCGCATTGCTTCGCGCAGGGCGACATCGCCATCGCGGCGCGCAGTCTGTTCGCGGGGCGCTTCGGCGATTTCGACCGGATGGCCCGCGTCTTCGAAAGCTCGGGCATCTCCCGGCGGTTCGCGGTCCGCCCGATCGACTGGTATTTCACGCCGCTCGGCTGGCCTGAACGCATGGCAGCCTATCTCGAGGGGGCCGTCGAGCTGTTCATTGACGCTGCCGGCAAGGCGCTCGAGGGGGCGAGCCTGCGCGCCAGCGACGTGGATACGATCGTCACGGTCTCCTCCACCGGCATCGCCACGCCCAGCCTGGAAGCCCGCGCCGCCGGCCGCCTCGGTTTTCGCGCCGACGTCGAGCGAGTGCCGGTCTTCGGTCTCGGCTGCGCCGGCGGCGTGTCCGGTCTCGCCCTGGCCGGCCGCCTGGCGCAGGCGCGGCCTGGCAGCGTGGTTCTGATGGTGACGGTCGAGCTCTGCACGCTGGCCTTCCGCCACGATGAACTGACCAAGGCCAATATCGTCGCCACCGCCCTGTTCGGCGATGGCGCGGCCGCTTGCATCGTAAAGGCGGACGACGCCGGCGAACTGGCCATTGAAATGAGCGGCCAGCACACCTGGCCGGACACCCTGGAAATCATGGGCTGGACCGTCGATGCGCCCGGCTTCGGGGTCATCTTCGATCGCGCCATCCCCCCTTTCGCCCGCGAGAGCATGGCCCCCGCCGTCAGCGGTATTCTCAGCCGCGGCGGCCTTACCTTGGGCGATGTCGACCGCTTCGTCTTCCATCCGGGCGGCGCCAAGGTGATCGAGGCCCTCGAGGACGCCTTCGACCTCGGTCAGGGGGCTCTCAACGTCGAACGCGAGGTGCTGGCGCAGTTCGGTAACATGTCAGCGCCGACCGCCCTCTTCGTCCTCGAGCGCGCCATGGCGACCGGTCTGCCGGGCCGGACGCTGCTGACGGCCATGGGTCCTGGCTTCACCGCCAGCAGCGTGGCGCTGTCGCAGGCCGCATGAGGGGCGCCGCATGACGGTGGCCGAGGCGCTCCTCCTCCTGGTCGCGGCCGAACGTCTCGCCGAGCTCTGGCTCGCGCAACGCAACACCGCCGCCCTGCTGGCGGCCGGCGCCTATGAGGTCGCCGCCGCGCACTATCCGGTCATCGTCCTGCTCCACGCCAGCTGGCTGGTCGCCCTATGGTGGCTGGCCAGGGACCATCCCCTGCAATGGGGCTGGCTGGCGATCTTCCTGCTGCTGCAGGGCCTGCGGGTCTGGACCCTGGCGACCCTCGGGCGGCGGTGGACGACCCGCATCATCATCCTTCCCGGAGCGCCCCTGGTGACCAGCGGGCCCTATCGCTTCTTGCGTCATCCCAACTACCTGGTGGTCGTCGGCGAGATCGCCTGCCTGCCCCTGGCGCTAGGGGCGCCGTTCGTCGCCCTGGTATTCTCGCTGGCCAACGCCGCTGTGCTGGCCATCCGGATTCGCGCCGAAAACGCTGCGCTGGCGGGAGCCGAACTTGCCGCCCGCGGCTGAGGCAAAGCGCCATGAGTTGGGGCCGGCTGCGGCCTGGGTCGGCTTTGCGGCCATGAGCGTCGGCATGTTCATGGCCATCCTCGACATCCAGATCGTCGCCACCGCCCTGCCGACGATCGGCGACGCCCTCGCCATCGCCCGCCAGCGCATCAGCTGGATCCAGACGGCCTATCTCGTCGCCGAAGTAATCGCCATCCCGCTCACCGGCTTGCTGATCCGCGCGCTGGGCATGCGGCGGTTGTTCGTCATCTCGATTGTCGTCTTCACCGTCGCATCGATCGGCTGTGCGTTCAGCGGCGGCTTCGCCTCGCTGATCGGCTGGCGGATCATCCAGGGCTTCGCCGGCGGCGTGCTCATACCGACCGTGTTCTCGGCCGTCTTCCTGCTGTTTCCAGTCGAGCGGCAAGGCCTGGCGACTATGATCGCCGGCGTTCTGGCCGTCCTCGCCCCGACCGTGGGGCCGATCGTCGGCGGCTGGATCACCTCGACCTATTCCTGGCGGTGGCTGTTTCTGATCAACGTCACCCCCGGCGTGGTGACCGCCATTGTCGTGACCCTGTTCGCGCCGCGCGCGCCGCTGCGTTGGCGCGAGGGCCGCTCCCTCGACATCCTCGCCCTCATCCTGCTGGCCCTCGCCCTGGCCACGCTTGAGATCGGTCTGAAGGAGGCGCCGTCGCGCGGCTGGTCCTCGCCGCTGGTGCTTGGCCTGCTCGCCCTCGCCCTCGCCTCGGCCGCGGCCTGCGGCAAGCGTCTCTGGCAGGCCCGCGCGCCGATCGTCGACCTGCGCACCTTCCTCGATCGGCGCTTCGCCATCGGCTGCCTGCTCAGCTTCGTGCTTGGGATCGGCCTCTACGGCTCGGTCTACATGATGCCGGTGTTCCTGGGTTACGTGCGCGGGCACGACGCCGTCCAGATCGGCATCGTCATGCTGGTGACCGGCTGCTGCCAACTGGCCGCCGCGCCTGTCGCCGTGGTTCTCGAGCAGCGCCTCGACGCCCGCTGGCTCACCGCGTTCGGCTTCGCCCTCTTCGCAATCGGGCTGGGACTGAGCGCCGCCGCCACGCCGCAGACCGATTTCGCCGGCATGTTCTGGCCCCAGGTCCTGCGCGGCGCGGCGATCATGTTCTGTCTGCTGCCGCCGACCCGCCTGGCCCTGGGCCACCTCGCCGACCACCACGTCCCCGACGCCAGCGGCCTCTTCAACCTAATGCGCAACCTGGGTGGCGCCATCGGCCTGGCCCTGATCGACACCGTGATCTACGGCCGGGTCCACACCCACGCCGCGGAGATCGCGCGCCGCCTGGCGGCCGGCGATGTCGCGATGGCCAGGTTCGTCGGCATCCCGATGGACCTCTTTCTCAACCGACCCCCGGGACCGCCGGACGACGCCACCCGCGAATTCCTGCGCCCGCTGGTCGACAAGGCGGCCATGACCCAGTCGATCGACGAGGCCTGGGCTCTCGTCGCCCTGCTGACCGCGGCCGTGCTGATCAGCGTGCCATTCGCCAGGTCCGGGCGGAGGGAGAGCTGAGGGCATCATATTTTCTCGCCCATGACGACTGAAAGTGCGTTGTTGAAGCATGCGCCTCGACTGGATCTCCGCCCGCCGCGAAGGCGTCTTCCTGCCGGGCGCCGAGACCTGGATCGATCCGTCGATCCCGGTGGCGCGCGCGCTGGTCACCCATGGTCATGCCGACCATGCCCGTAGCGGCCACGGCGAAACCATCGCCACCCGCGAGACACTGGCGATCATGGCCTTGCGCTATGGGGCTGCTCCCGCATCACGCCCGTTGGCGCTGCACGAGCGGTTGGCGCTCGACGACGGGATCATCGCCTGGCTGGCTCCGGCCGGACACGTGCTCGGCTCGGCCCAGGTGGTCCTCGAACGCGGCGGCGAACGGGTGGTGATCACCGGAGACTACAAGCGCCGGTCCGACCCGACCTGCGCGGCGTTCGAACCGGTCAGCTGCGACGTGCTGATCACCGAAGCCACTTTCGCACTGCCGGTCTTCGTCCATCCGCCGATCGCCCACGAGATCGTCCGACTGCTGGCGGCCCGGGAAGCCAATCCGCAGCGCTGCGTGCTGGTGGGGGCCTATGCGCTCGGCAAGGCCCAGCGGGTCATCGCCGAACTCCGCCGCGCCGGCTATCTCGAGCCGATCTGGATCCATGGGGCGCTCGAGCGGATGTGCGCCCTCTATGGCGATTTCGGGATCGACCTTGGCGACCTGCGGCTGGTGGCAGACGCCCCGAAAGGCGCGCTTGCCGGCCAGATCGTCTTCTGCCCGCCGGCCGCGCTCAATGATCGCTGGAGCCGTCGCCTGCCCGACCCGATCACCGCCATGGCCTCGGGCTGGATGCGGGTTCGCCAGCGCGCGGTCCAGCGCAACGTCGAACTGCCGCTGGTCATCTCCGACCACGCCGACTGGCCCGAGCTGACCGCGACGATCGGCGAATTGCGGCCCGCCGAGACCTGGATCACCCACGGCCGCGAGGACGCCCTGGTCCACTGGTGCGCGCTCCAGCAGCTGCGGGCCCAGGCTCTCGACCTGGTCGGCTACGACGACGAGGACGATTGAGCGGTGGAAGCCTTCGCTGAGCTCATCGATCGGCTGATCTACACCCGGTCGCGCAACGGCAAGTTGGCCCTGATCGCCGACTATCTGCGCCGCACACCCGATCCCGATCGCGGCTGGGCCCTCGCCGCCCTGACCGGCGGCCTCGACTTTCCGGCCGTCAAGCCGGCGGCGATCCGGGCCCTGATCAGCGAACGGGTCGATCCGGTGCTGTTCACGCTGTCGCGGGACTATGTCGGCGACACCGCCGAGACCGTCAGCCTGCTGTGGCCCGGCCCGGAAACCCCGCCTGCGGCCACGCCCACGGTCGGCGAGGCGGTGGCGGCGCTGTCGATGATGACCCGCTCGACGCTGCACGCCCAGTTGGCCGCCCTGCTCGACCGGCTGGACGCCAACGGACGGTTCGCGCTGCTCAAGCTCGCCACCGGCGCGTTGCGGGTCGGGGTCTCGGCGCGCCTCGCCAAGACCGCCCTGGCCGAGGCGTTCGCGCTGCCCCTCGATGAGGTCGAGGAGGTGTGGCACGCGCTCATTCCGCCTTACGCGCCGCTGTTCGCCTGGGCGCGCGGAGACGCCCCGGCGCCGGAATCCAGGGCCCTGCCGGTTTTCCGCCCGTTCATGCTCGCCCACCCCCTGGGCGAGGGCATGGCGCTCGATCTTGCCGACTACGCCGCCGAGTGGAAATGGGACGGCATCCGCATCCAGCTTGTGCGCGCCGGCGGCGAGACACGGCTCTACAGCCGCGGCGCCGACGACATCACGGCCGCCTTTCCGGAGGTTGCGGCCGACTTCCTCCACGACGGGGTGCTCGACGGCGAGTTGCTGATCCGCGGCTCGCTTCAGGGCGGGGCGGAGGGCGGCGCGGCCAGCTTCAACGCCTTGCAGAAGCGGCTGGGGCGCAAGGCGGTCTCGACGAAGATGCAGGCCGAGAGTCCAGCCTTCGTACGTCTCTACGACGTGCTGATCGATGGACCTGACGACCTGCGCCCACTGCCGTGGCGCGACCGGCGTGGCCGCCTCGAGTCTCTGGTCCAGACCTTGCCGCCGCATCGGTTCGACCTCTCGCCCTTGGTCGCGGCGGCCGACTTCGCCGCCTTGGCCGCCCTGCGCGACAGCGCCCGCGACGCCGCGATTGAGGGCTTGATGCTCAAGCGCCGCGACAGCGCCTATGTCGGCGGCCGGCAGGTGGGTCTGTGGTATAAATGGAAGCGCGACGCGCTCACCGCCGATTGCGTCTTGATGTACGCCCAGCGTGGGTCGGGCAAACGCTCGAGCTTCTATTCCGACTACACGTTCGGCTGCTGGACCGCGCCGCCCGAGCAGGGGGGCGAACTGTTACCGGTCGGCAAGGCCTATTCGGGCTTCACAGACCAGGAGCTGAAGTGGATCGATTCCTTTGTCCGCAGCCACACGGTGAGCCGGTTCGGCCCGGTGCGCGAGGTCGAAAAGTCCCTCGTCTTCGAGGTGGCGTTCGATTCGATCCACGAGAGCCGGCGGCACAAATCGGGCCTCGCCATGCGCTTCCCGCGCATCGCGCGGATCCGCCGCGACAAGCCCGCCGTCGAGGCGAACCTCATCGCTGACCTGCGCGGGCTGATAACCTGACCCGACCACCGTCGATCCGGAACAGCCGCACACCCCGCGGATTGAAGGTGTATGAAAAACCTTCGTGCGCTCCAATCCATGGCTTGCCTCACCGCGCTGGCCGCTTGTTCGCAGTATGACGGCCGCGGCGGCTCAACCACCCAAAGCTCAGCCAAGCCTGCGCCGATCGTCGCCCCGGCCCCGGCCGGAGCGCCAGGCGTCCTCTCGATGGCGGCCGTGAACGACGCCCAGTTCGCGGAAGCCGCGCCGAACACCGACAGGGGCGCCGGGGCGCCCAACAACACGCTGGGCGGCAATCTGACCGCGGCGGACACCAACACCTCCTCGGCCGACGTCGGAGACGGCAAGACTACCGGTCCCCTGCTCCTGAAGGCCGAGGTGCTCATGGACCGCGCCCAGGTCTCGCCGGGCGTCATCGACGGCCGGATGGGTCAGAACGTCCAGAACGCCTTGAGCGCCTACCAACAGATGCATGGCCTGACGGCGACTGGAGATCTCGACCAGGCGACGTGGACCAGCCTCACCGGGGCCGATCAGGCGCCGGTCCTGAAACCCTACATCCTGACGCCGCAGGACGTCGCCGGACCATGGTCACCAGCCGTTGGCGAGGACTTCGTGAAGATGAGCCAGCAGCCGGCGCTCGGCTACACCTCGTCAAGGCAGATGCTGGCCGAGCGCTTCCACATGGATGAGCAGCTGCTCACCGAGCTGAACCCAGGGGCCGACCTGACCAAGGCTGGGACCCGGATCGTCGTCGTCGACCCCGGCGAGGCCAGCCTGCCCGAGGTGAAGACCATCGAGGTGGACAAGAACAAGGAAGAGGTGACCGCCTTCGACGCCAACCACAGGGCGGTCGGTGTATTTCCCGCCACCGTCGGCTCGACCACTCGCCCCTCGCCAAAAGGAACCTGGAAGGTCAAGGGCGTCCGCCAGAATCCCGACAAGCTGACGTGGGGTCCCAAGGATGCCGGCAAGCTGCACATCCCCCCCGGTCCGAACAATCCGGTCGGCGTCGTCTGGATCGCCCTCACCGCGCCGGACTACGGCATTCACGGTTCGCCCGATCCGCATGTGATCGGCAAGACCGCCAGCCACGGCTGCGTACGGCTGACGAACTGGGATGCGGAGGCCCTGTCCCGGGCGGTCAGGCCCGGCGTGAAGGTCACCTTCCTCAGCTGACCGCCCGCGCCCGCAAACCGATCGCCGCCATCTGTTACGGTCCGTGGACGCTCATCAACGCCGAGGCGATTTAGGGCCGCAGGATGACTTCCTGGCCCTCGCTTGAAATGGGCTGGCGCCGACTGGGTCGACGCGGAGGTCGTCGTCGATCGCGGGCTGGTGACGTCGCGCAAACCCGACGACCTGCCCGCGTTCTGCGCCAGGATGATCGACGAATTCGCCGCCGACTGGGCGCCGGCCGGCCGCCACGCGTCGGAACGCTCGGCGACCTTTGCTGTTAAGAAAAATGTGGTGCTACAAAAGACTCCGGTGTCGGCGGCCTTTTGGCTGCCCGTAGCGTGACCAGGTTGCGTGCGTAGATCCCAATTCCCACATGCCGGCGCTCCCCAAGGACGGATCCTAGATGGCCAACCCGATCAAGAAACTCTTCGGACAGGTTTTTGCGGCCGGCGGCGAACGATCCGAGGTTCCCGCCATCACAGACATCGCCGTGTCGGGCGATGGTGAGATGCTATGCCAGCTTCACGAAGGCAGGTGGGTCCGTGGCCGCTTCGCCTACAACGGCGAGCAGCCCACCCGCCTCGGCGACGAGCGCCCGCGCAAGGCCATCGTCTACGGACGGAAGGGCGACCAGCGGGTCGCGGTCAATATCGACGACGCCACCGGCCACGGCGCCAAGGGCAAGCTGCGCCGCGTGGACGCCGACGCTCTGCGCGACCTCGGCTTCAAGGTGCCGCCCGATGATGTCGTTCATTGGTCCGATCTGGGCGGTCCGCTCGAGATTCTGCTCGACTAGCAGGTCGGGCAGGGGAGACCAGCGATGAGCCTCGTCGAGACGGAGCTCGCCGACGCCGTTGCGGTGGTGACTCTCAACCGCCCCGACAAGATGAACGCCCTGTCGCGCGCCCTGCAGACCGAGCTGGCCGCAGCCGTAGGAGCCGCCGCCGCCGACCCGGCCGTGCGGGTGGTGATCCTGACCGGCGCCGGCGAACGCGCCTTCAGCGCCGGCCTCGACCTCAGGGAGGTCGGCGAACACGGCCTCGGGCAAGGCGAGGCCAGGACGCCCGACGCCGACCCGGTCCGAGCCCTCGACGCCTGCGCCAAACCGGTCATCGCCGCCATCAACGGTGTCGCCGTAACCGGTGGCTTTGAGCTGGCCCTGGCTTGCGACATTCTCATCGCCTCGACCAACGCCCGCTTCGCCGACACCCATGCGCGGGTTGGCGTCATCCCCGGATGGGGCCTCTCGCAGCGACTCTCGCGCCTCGTCGGCGTCTCGCGCGCCAAGGAGCTGTCGCTGTCAGGAAACTACATCGACGCCGAGACTGCCCTGGCCTGGGGCCTGGTCAACCGCGTGGTCGAACCGTCCGCGCTGATGCGAGAAGCGCGTCAGCTGGCCGCCGACATCGCCTCATGCGAACCGGACATGGTCAGCAACTACAAAGCGCTGATCGATGACGGATTCGCTTTGCCGTTCGGCGAAGCGATGACGCTCGAACGCCAACGCTCCCGAGCCGGCAATGTCGCCGTCACGGCCCAGTCCGTGGCCAATAGGCGCGCCGCCATTCAGGCGCGGGGTCGCAGCCAATCGGACGGAGGTTAAGGCCGGCCGATCAGTCCGGCGCGCGAGCGCCGACGCTCGGACGCTCAGGCCACCGCGCGCAGTAGCGGTCTTGCGATGACCTTCAGCCCACGCCATGCCCACCCGGCTTGGGGATCGAGGGCGCAGGCGAGGACGACGAGACCGTCGCAGGCTGACCACATCTGGGCGGGGAGCTCGACCGAGCCGTCCGTCCAGCGGTCATCTAGCCGCCCTCAGGACGCTTCGCGCCTCGAGGCCCTCGTAGAAGACGATGCTGCGAGCCTTTCCGCCCTTCTTTCGAGGCGACGGCGCATGGCGGCGGTTGTGGCTTCATCGATCACGAACGGCCGGGCGTAGCGGGTCAGGCTTTCGGCGACGCGTTCCGCATCGATCGTTTCCAGGCGGCCGTACTGGCGGCCGAAGAAGGCGCGGTTGCCGGCGTCCATGTAGCTCTCGCAGGGCAGGCCTTCGGCCAGCAGCACGTCGTGAGTCTCCAGCTCCACGTGCCAGTAGGTGACCTCGCCCACCGCCTCGCGGACAATCGTGGCGTCGTTGATCAGCTCGCTCACCGGAACGAACACCTCTTCGACGAAGCTCAGGCACACCGCATGGCCAGGTGAGAGCCGCAGACGCCGCGCCGGTAGGCCCTCACCAATGGCGTCCGGCGCCACCCGCACCGGCTGCTCAACGCGGCTCGGCCGCAAGATCCGCTTGTGGCCGATCCAGATGATCGGACGCGCCTCGCCCGAAGCCGTCACCGCCAGGTCGCCGACCGTCAGGTCCTCGACCGCCACCTCGCCCCGCGTGGTGCGGATCAGCGTCCCCGAGCAGAAGCAGACGGGCGGTGTGATGGTGATTTCGCCGTTGCCCGCATGGCCCTCGCTTGAATCGCCGTCGGCCCCGAACGTGTGCGTGAAGCCGCTGGCCAGATAGGAGCCGCCGCCACCGCCGCCGCTGTTGGTCCCCCCGCCGCCGCCGCCAAGGCCGCCGCCACCGCCGCCGCCGCCGTGGAAGCCGGTGCCGCCATAGCCGCCGCCCGCGCAGC
>Ga0302317_10001180_pt1 | contig 19984 bp, 20 predicted proteins | sample III_Palsa_N3_3_FD_200450 | JGI IMG/M metagenome (GOLD analysis project Ga0302317, IMG submission 200450) | Peat permafrost microbial communities from Stordalen Mire near Abisko, Sweden - III_Palsa_N3_3 | ecosystem: Environmental > Terrestrial > Soil > Palsa > Peat permafrost | place: Sweden...
AAATTGTCTGCGCTGCGTCACAGTGTCTTCCTCATCCTTGATCCTCGTCACCCCCTGAAAGGGGTGGATTGACCGCCACAGGTCCCGGCGGTGTCGCCGCAGCAGCGGGATTGCCGCGACTACGCTATGTGTGCAGGGGCAAGCGGATCGAGACCCGCGTGGTGCTGGCGTCGCCATGCAGTGTAAGGCTACCGCCCAGGCGCTGCATCCGCTGATCCATGCCGCGCAGGCCCAGGCCGCTGCGCCACTGCTCCGGCGGCAGCGTGGCGCCGTCGTTGTCCAGGGTGATTTCCAGCGTCAGCTGGACCATCGCGATATCGATGCCGATGCGCCTGGGCTGCGCATGGCGCAGCGCGTTGCTGAGCGCCTCGCGCAGCACCCTGGCCAGATTGAGCTGCTGCGGCGCATCCAGCAGCGCCGTCGACGACAGGGCGCATTCGGTCCAGTCCAGCTGCACCCCCATCGCCTCGCAGCGCTCGCCCGCCTCGGCGCGCCAATGCGCCAGACAGTTGCCGATCGGCTGCGGCCGCGCCCCCAGGCCATAGACGGTCAGTCGCAGACTGGCCAGTACTTCCCGGATCGCCTGCGCCGCTTCGCCTTCGGAACGGTGCAGCAGGGTCAGCAGGCGCGCGCCGATGTCGTCATGCAGGTCCTGCGCCACGCGCGCGCGCTCCTGCTCGATGCCGCGCTCGACCGCGACCTGGTAGGCGGCGACGCGGTCCAGCACGGCGCGCACCGCCGAGGCCACTTCGGCATCGCGGCGGGTGAACAGCCGCTGCCCGTCACCTGGAAAACGCGCTTCCCAGGCCGGCTCGGCGCCGATGCCGGGAACGCGCAGGGCCAGTCCATCGTCGGCGATGGCAACCTCGGTCGGGGCCGCAGGCAGGGGATGCAGCGACAGGGGATTGAACAGCTGGCGCAGGGCCTCCGGCAGCAACTCGTTGACCGCGTAGGCATTCGGCGCCAGCACGTCGCGCAGCAGCGCCGGCACGTCGTCGACGCGCAGGCGCCGCGCACCGGTGAGGAAGCGCGACATCAGCCATTGGCGCGCCGGGAAGTACATCCAGCCGGCCAGGATCAGGGAGGCGGCCAGCGCCGCCGGCGCCTCGAAGTGCAGGGTCGCGGCGAACAGCACGTCGAGCACGATCACCGAGAAGCCGCCGACCACCAGCATCACGGCGCGGAACCACCAGGTTTCCAGGTCGTACAGGCGATAGCGCGAAATGCCCAGCGCCAGGCCGATGTCGATCAGCAGCAGGAAGCCGAAGGCGTAGGCCTGCAGGCTGCCGCTGTCCAGTCCCGCCATGGCGGGCACCGACACCAGGGCCAGGATGGCGCCGCTGCCGACGAACCAGGACAGGATGAACCATTGCAGCGCGGCGCGGCGCAGCGGGTCGCCGCGCGCCGCGCGCCATTGCAGAGCGGCCAAGACCAGGCTGCCCAGGTAGCCGCCGAGGATGGCGGCCTGCTGGAACTGGTTGCCGAACGGCAGCCACTGCATGAAATCGGCCAGCCAGATCAGCAGATAACCCAGCACCAGCGGCACCCCCGGCCGGGCGCTGCCCAGGGCCTGCGGGTAGTACCACAGCACGGAGAACATGGCGCTGCCGGTGAGCAGGGCGCCGAAATGGTTGGCGCCGGACAGGCAGCGGAACAACTCGCCCGGCAGCGCCAGCTCGCGCGAACTGTAGATGGCGGCGCTGGCCACCATGATCAGCGCGCCGAAGCCGGCGACGGCGCTGTATTTCGCCGCCGGCAGCTCGGGCCGGAAGGCGAAGATGGCGGCGCCGGTCAGCCAGCTGCCGATGGCGCAGACCAGCTGCAGCCAGAAGATGAAAGGCAGATCGGACAGCGGCCGATGCGCCACCGGCCGCAGCCGGGCAACGCGCCCGTCGGCGGCCTGCAGCTCGATTTCCGGGGCGCGCTGGATTTCGGCGATGCGCTGCTGCCGCTGCATGAACTGGTTGAATTCGGGGTAGCCGGCGAACACCGAATCCGGCTCCTCGGACAGGTCGTCGCCGCGCAGCGCGAAGCTCGGACCGCCGACGGCGGCAATGGCGGCGATGCTGGTGCCCGGCTCGAATGGCGGCGGCTCCGCGGTCGAGGCGTACAGCAGCGGCGCTGCCTCGGCGCCGACACTGTGCAGCTCGATGCCGGGATGGGAGCGGCCGGAGGCCAGTTCGAGGCAGGACACGATGGTGGCCAGGGACAGGGCCACGGCGAAGCCGATCACCCGCGAAGGCGGCAGGGCGCGGGCCTGGCTGCGGGTGTCGGGGCTGGCGGCAATGCTGGTCATCTGCCCCGACTGTAGCGAGGCGCGCTGCGGCGCGCCATGCCGCAGCGCACAGTAGAAAGGCGGACGGGAGCGAATTAGACTCCCCTCCCGGCTTTGCGCCTGTGCCATGCCCCCATCCCCGCCCCCATCGCCCCAGGACACCCTGCTGGTCTTCATGACCTGCCCCGCCGCGGCCGCCGATGCCCTGGCCGGGGCCCTGGTGGAACTGCGGCTCGCGGCCTGCGTCAACCTGCTGCCGGGCGCGCGCTCGGTGTATCGCTGGCAGGGGGCGGTGGAGCGCGCCGACGAAACCCTGCTCGTCGCCAAGACCAGCCAGGCCCGCTATGCCGAACTGGAAGCGGAGGTGCGGCGGCGCCACCCTTACGAACTTCCGGAGATTGTTGCGGTCCATCTGGCGAGCGGGTTGCCCGCTTACCTGCAATGGATCCACGATTCGACGGCATGAAATGCGCCGCCCCCACCGAGAACCGACAGCCGAAGGCTGTCGACCGCTGCCCCTCGCCCGCTATGCGGGAGAGGGGAGGGCCGTCGGCGGACGCCGATGGCGGGGGGAGGGAAGACCGCCCGGCTCCAGGGCAGCTGGCGCAGGCCTCGCGCCGGGGCGGTCTCTTTCTGACAATCGGTGCCGCCCTGCTCTCCTGCACTGCGGCGGCGGATGGCTTTTGGCCGCAGAAAGGCGGCGCCACCAGCGGCAGCCATGATCTGCTCAAGGCCGATGAGGCCTTCCGCCTGATCGCCGCCGAGCGCGAGGGCGATGCCCTCAAGGTCAGCTGGGACATCGCCCCGGGTTATTATCTGTATCGCAAGCGGATCAGCTTTCAGGCGCTGGCCCCGGCCGGCGCGCAGCTGGACGCGCCGCAACTGCCCAAGGGCGAGATGGTCCAGGACGAGCACGAGGGCAGCGCCGAGATTTATCACGGCAGCCTGCTGGCGGCGCTGCACTGGCCCCGGGGCTCGCAGCCGCCGCAGCGGCTGCAGGTGAGCTACCAGGGCTGTGCCGAAGCCGGCGTGTGCTATCCGCCGCAGACCAGGCAGATCGACGTGATCGATCTGTCGCATTGATTTGATGTCCCGAATTGATTATCCGAGAACCCGATGCGCTCCATCATCCTGATCATCGCCGCCTGCGTCATCGCCGCCGCCGCGGGCTACGGCTTTTACCGTTATGCCCACGAGGGCGCGACCGTCGCCGGCGAACCGCTGCCCGCCGGCCTGCAACTGAGCGGGCTGGACGGCAAGCCGCACGGCCTGGAGGAATGGCATGGCAAGCTGCTGCTGGTGAATTTCTGGGCCACCTGGTGCACGCCCTGCCTGCACGAGATTCCGCAGCTGGTGAAGCTGCAGAAGCAGTACGCGGCACACGGCTTGCAGATCATCGGCCCGGCGGTGGATGATCCGGACGCGGTGCGCAGCATGCTGGGGCCGCTCGGCATCAACTACCCGGTACTGACCGGTTCGCCGGACTCGATGATCGATATCATGGAGAAACTCGGCAACGGCCCGGGCGGCTTGCCGTTCTCCATCCTGGTCGGCCCGGACGGCCTGATCGTGAGCCGCCAGCTGGGCGAATTCACGCCGGCGCAGCTGACCAAGCTGATTGAAAGCCACCTGCCCCCGACACCGGCCTCGTAGCCAGCCCACCGCCCAGAATATGCGGCTAACCGCATTCATCATGCGGTGAAAATCACTTAACTTCGCCGCTGTGTTGTTTCCAGCAGACGATTCATGCACAATGCGGCGACACCTTGATGAGCGCCTTGTGTGAGCCGATTGCTGCTGCTGAATGGCCCCAACCTGAACCTGCTCGGCAGCCGGGAGCCGGAGGTGTACGGCACGCAGACCCTGGCCGGAATCGAGGCCGGACTGGTGGCGGAGGCGCAGCGGCTTGGGCATGAGCTGGACTGCTACCAGAAAAACCAGGAAGGCCTGCTGATCGAGCGCATCCACCAGGCGCGGCAGGACGGGGTGGCGTTCATCCTGTTCAATCCGGGGGGCTTCACCCACACCAGCATCGCCTTGCGCGACGCGCTGCTGGGGGTGGAAATCCCGTTCATCGAGATTCACCTGTCGAACGTCTACGCACGCGAGACATTTCGCCATCATTCGTATTTCTCGGATATCGCCGCCGGCGTGATCCTGGGGTTGGGGCCCCTGGGTTACCGGCTGGCATTGCAGGCCGCGCACGAGCGGCTGCAGCGCATCTGAGCTTCATTGCAAAACCCTTATCACAAAACCCGTATCACGAAACTGATACACGGCATTCCGGGAGACAGCTAGGCCATGGACCTGCGCAAGATCAAAACCCTCATCGAACTCGTCGAGGAATCCGGCATCTCCGAACTGGAGGTCAAGGAAGGCGAGGAATCGGTGCGCATCAGCCGCCAGCCCATCGGCGCGGCGCTGCCGGCACAGTATTACGCCCCGCCGCAGCTGGCGGCGCCCGCCCCGGCTCCGGCCGCAGCCCCTGCGCCGGCGCCAGTAGCCGCGGCGCCCGCCGCCCCGGCTCCGAAGGCCGCGGACAATCGCCACATCATCAAGTCGCCGATGGTCGGCACCTTCTACCGCTCGCCCTCGCCCGGCGCCAAGGCTTTCGTCGAAGTCGGCCAGACGGTCAAGGCCGGCCAGACCCTGTGCATCATCGAGGCGATGAAGATGCTCAACCAGATCGAGACCGATCGCGCCGGCGTGGTGGTCGAGGTGCTGGCCGACAACGAGAAACCGGTCGAATTCGATCAGCCCCTATTTGCAATCGACCCGGCGTGATGGACCTCCTGTCCAAGATACCGGGCATCCATGCCCGGACTGTTGAAACAAACTATTCGACGATTTTGCACAGGGCGGTGCGTTAAACCATGTTCCAGAAAATACTGATCGCCAACCGCGGCGAGATCGCGCTGCGCATCCTGCGCTGCTGCCGCGAGCTGGGCATCAAGACGGTGGCGGTGCATTCCACCGCCGACCGCGACCTCAAGCATGTGCGCCTGGCCGACGAGACGGTGTGCATCGGCCCGGCGCCGGCCACCGGCAGCTATCTCAACATGGCGGCGATCATCAGCGCCGCCGAGGTGACCGAGGCGGATGCGATCCATCCCGGCTACGGCTTCATGTCGGAGAACGCCGACTTCGCCGAGAGCGTGGAGAAGAGCGGCTTCGTCTTCATCGGCCCGCGCTCGGAAACGATCCGCCTGATGGGCGGCAAGACCACCGCCAAGGCCGAGATGATCGCCGCCGGCGTGCCTTGCGTGCCCGGCTCCGACGGCATCCTGCCGGACGACGAGGCCAAGTGCCGCGAGACCGCGGCCAAAGTCGGCTATCCGGTGCTGATCAAGGCCGCCGCTGGCGGCGGCGGCCGCGGCATGCACGTGGTGCGCAAGGAAGAGGACCTGATCATGTCGATCGGCCTGGCGCGCAACGAAGCGCTGCAGGCCTTCAAGGACGGCTCGGTATTCCTGGAGAAGTATCTTGAGGTGCCGCGCCACATCGAGATCCAGGTGCTGGCCGACGAGCACGGCAACGCGGTCTATCTGGGCGAGCGCGACTGCTCGATGCAGCGCCGCAACCAGAAGGTGGTGGAGGAAGCGCTGGCGCCGCACATCACGCAGGCGCAGCGCGAGGAGATCGGCAAGCTGTGCACCGATGCCTGCAAGCGCATCGGCTACCGCGGCGCCGGCACCATGGAGTTCCTCTACGACAACGGCCGCTTCTACTTCATCGAGATGAACACGCGCATCCAGGTGGAGCATCCGGTGACCGAGATGGTCACCGGCATCGACCTGATCCGCCAGCAGATCATGGTGGCCTCGGGCGAGCCGCTGCCGTTCCGGCAGGAAGACATCCAGTTGCGCGGCCACGCCATCGAGTGCCGCATCAACGCCGAGGACCCGTTCAAGTTCATTCCCTCGCCGGGCGAGGTGAAGAAGTATCACGCCCCCGGCGGGCCGGGCATCCGCGTCGACTCGCATGTCTACGCCGGCTATCGCGTGCCGCCCAACTACGACTCCATGATCGGCAAGCTGATCGCCTACGGCCCGACGCGCGAGTCGGCCATCGCCCGCATGCGCACCGCGCTGGCGGAGATGATCGTGGAAGGCATCCATACCAATATCCCGCTGCAGCGCAAAATCCTCGAGGACGAGGTATTCGTGCGCGGCGAGCATCACATCCATTATCTGGGTGAGCGGATACCGGAGTGGGCGGCTGAATGAAGCTGTGGTTAGTGGCCAGTGATTAGTGGTTAGTAAAAAGGGAATCCCGCCACTCCACCGCTTTTGCTTTTACTAATCACTGACCACTAATCACTATCTTCCATGTGGACTGAACTGCTCGTCACCAGCCGCTATCCCGATTTCGCCGAGGAAGCGCTGCTGGCGCAGGGCGCCGTCTCCGTCACCATGACCGATGCCGGCGACGAGCCGGTGCTGGAGCCCGCGCCGGGCGCCACGCCGCTGTGGCAGCACACCATCACGCGCGGCCTGTTTCATCCCGAAGTGGATCTGCAGCAGGTGCGCGGCGTGTTGCGCGAGCTATTGCCGGACGGCGCCGAGCTGGTGTTCGAGCAGCGCCGGGTGGAAGACAAGGACTGGATCAACGCCTGGCTGCAGCATGCCAAGCCGATGCGCTTCGGCACGGCGGATGCGCCCGGCCTGTGGATCTGCCCCAGCGGTCACCGCATCGAGGAAGCGGCGGCGACCGTGGTGCAGCTCGATCCGGGCCTGGCCTTCGGCACCGGCACCCACCCCAGCACCGCGCTGTGCCTGCAATGGCTGGCGGAGCATGATCTGGCCGGCAAAAAAGTACTCGATTACGGCTGCGGTTCCGGCATCCTGGCCATCGCTGCGCTGAAACGGGGCGCGGTGCACGCCGACGCGGTCGACATCGATCCGCAGGCGCTGACCGCGACCCTGGGCAACGCCCAACTCAATGATGTGGATGGCCGTTTGCGCTGCGCGAGCGTTGCACAATTCACTGAACAAGCTGTGGATGAAGCTGTGGACATCGTGTTGGCGAATATTCTGGCGAAGCCGCTGATGCAGCTCGCGCCGATGCTGGCGCAGCGGCTGCGGCCCGGCGGCCACATCGTCCTCGCCGGCGTACTGCAATCGCAGGCGGACGAGGTGCGGAGCGCTTATGCGCCGTGGTTCGACTTCGACGCAGACGGACTGCGCGAGGACTGGGCACGCATCAGCGGCACGCGATGTGTGACGGATTCGTGATTTGATGACTGTAACGTGACGAACGGTGCTTTCGCTGCCGCGATCACTTGAGTATTATCGCCTCCCCGTTTTTCGATCTGGCCAAAAAGTGTCCAACCGGGGAGGTGGACACCGACCAGCGAGCGGGTTAATTCAATACGCGATACGGCCTGAACACTGACACTGAGTCACGAAGCAGGGCGATGTGAACCATTGGTGTGCGGCCGCGGTTGCCGCATCCGATTGACCTGAAGAGGACCGGCAGTCAAATGTTGCGTGGCCTCATCAATAACAACTCATGACAAACAGGGCTGCATCACTCTCTTGTATGTCCAAACCTGATTCCAGCAAAGCGCTCTGCCACTCGGTGGCCGACTGCCTCGACGAATATTTCAGCACGCTCAACGGCCACGCGCCCAAGGATCTGTATGAAACGATCCTCGGCCAGGTGGAGCCGCCGCTGCTGCGCGCCACCCTGCGCTACTGCGACGGCAACCAGTCGCGTGCCGCAGACCTGCTGGGCCTCAACCGCGCCACGTTGCGCAAGAAGCTGAGCCAGTACAAGATCGCCGCCCGGTCGAGCCCGGCAGCCGACGTCTTCGCCCGATGAGCGCGCTCCAGCCGCGCCGGGCCCTGCTCTCGGTTTCCGACAAGCACGGCCTGATCGAGTTTGCCGCGCAGCTGGTCGCGCATGGCATCGAGCTGATTTCCACCGGCGGCACTTACAAGTCACTGCGCGCCGCCGGCATCGCGGCGCAGGAAGTGTCCGACGTCACCGGCTTTCCGGAGATCATGGACGGCCGCGTCAAGACCCTGCATCCGAAGATCCATGGCGGCATCCTGGCCCGCCGCGGCACCGACGAAGCGGTGATGGCCGAGCACGGCATCACCGCGATCGACCTGATCGTGGTCAACCTCTATCCCTTCGAGCAGACCGTGGCCAGGTCCGGCGTCGGCATCGCCGAGGCGATCGAGAACATCGATATCGGCGGCCCGGCGATGGTGCGCGCTTCCGCCAAGAACCACGACCATGTCGCCATCGTGGTGGACCCCGCCGACTATGCCGCCGTGCTGGCGGCGCTGGACGGCGGCGGCATCGACCACGCCATGCGCCGCGCGCTGGCGACCAAGGCCTTTGCCCACACCTCGCGCTATGACGCGGCCGTATCGGCCTACCTGTCCAGCCTCGATGCCTCGGGCGCGCGCGATTTCTTCCCCGGCGTGCTGGGCCTGCAATTCGACAAGAAGCAGGTGATGCGCTACGGCGAGAACCCGCACCAGCGCGCCGCGTTCTACACCGAACGCAATGCGCCGCTGGGCAGCGTCGGCGCCGCGCACCAGATCCAGGGCAAGGAACTGTCCTACAACAACCTGGCCGATGCCGACGCCGCGCTGGAATGCGTCAAGTCCTTCGTCAAGCCGGCCTGCGTCATCGTCAAGCACGCCAATCCCTGCGGCGTGGCGGTGAGCCTGGACGGCATCGGCAAGGCCTATGACCTCGCCTACCAGACCGATCCGACTTCCGCCTTCGGCGGCATCATTGCCTTCAACCGCGAGCTGGACGCCGCCACCGCGCAGGCCATCGTCGAGCGCCAGTTCGTCGAGGTGATCATCGCGCCGCTGGTGTCCGAAGCGGCGCGGAAGATTGTCGCGTCCAAGCAGAACGTGCGCCTGCTCGAAACCGGCCCCTGGCCGGACGATCCCGCGCCGGCGCTGGACTACAAGCGCGTCGGCGGCGGCCTGCTGGTGCAGGACCGCGACGATCATCGCATCAAGGTGGAAGAGCTGAAGGTGGTGAGCAAGCGCGCGCCCACCGAGGCCGAGCTGCACGACCTGGTGTTCGCCTGGAAAGTGGCGAAATTCGTCAAGTCCAATGCCATCGTCTACGCTCGCGACCGCCACACCATCGGCGTCGGCGCCGGCCAGATGAGCCGGGTCTACTCGGCGAAAATCGCCGGCATCAAGGCCGCCGACGAGAAGCTGACCGTGGCCGGCTCGGTGATGGCCAGCGATGCTTTCTTCCCGTTCCGCGACGGCATCGACGCCGCCGCCGCCGCCGGCATCCGCGCCGTGATCCAGCCGGGCGGCTCGATGCGCGACGGCGAAGTCATCGCCGCCGCGGACGAGCATGGCATGGCGATGGTGTTCACCGGCATCCGGCACTTCCGGCACTAGGGCCTGTTAACACTTATTGGATCGCTGCTGCACCGAACCAGCCCTCCCGCTCCATCCGCCGCAAGGCGGCGCCTTTCAACCGGGGGTCGGGGGAGTTGGAGGCGTCGGGGGCGTTGGGGGAGTAGGCGGAGTCGGGGGCGTCGGCGGGGTTGGAGGAGTCGGCGGAGTCGGCATGGAGAATCCCGCCGACAGCCGGTCGATCCGCACATCACCACTGAAGGTCGACAGCTCCAGGTTCACGCCCTTGCCGTCGCCGAACATGAACTCGCGCTTTTTGTCGCTCGAGCTCCTCGACGACGAGGCCGATGTGCTCCGCGGCAGATCGCATTGGGCTTCGCCGCTGAAGCTCTTGACCATGGCGGTGCCGGACACATCGGCCGGCACATGCAGGGTGATGTTGCCGGACAGGCTCTCGCCGGTCACCACCGCCTGCGGCGAGAAGGAGGCATCGAGCCCCATGTCTCCGGAGACGGATTTGAGCCTGAGCTCGGTGAAGCGGCCGCCCTTGACCGAGACATTGCCGGACACCGTTTCGACCGTGAGCTTGCCCTGCAGGCCGCTCAGGTGCACGTCGCCGCTGACGGTGTTGGCCTGGGTGGAGCTGGAAGGGGCGCGCAGGATCATGTCGCCGCTGACGGTCTGCACCGCCACCTGCTGCGACTGCACATCGATGCCGACATCGCCGCTGACGGTGGAGATCTTGACCGGACCGCGCGTGCCCTGCACCGAGGCGTCGGCGCTGACCGTCTCCAGTTCCACGCCGGCGCCGCTCGGCACCATCAGGCGCAGATCGCTTTCCCCGGCATTGTGCGAATGCTTGGGCAGCTTCACCACCACACGCAGGCTCGAGGGATCGCCGCTCACTTCCAGGTGATCGACGCCGGGGCCGAGCTCGCCGGTGATCAATACCTCGTTGCGGTTCCAGCCGTTGACCACAACGGTGCCGGACACGTCGTTGACGTAGACATGGCCATCCGCATTGAGCGGATGACGCTCGTTGACCTGGTTGTTGTTGCTGCCGCCGGAGTTGTCGTCGGAGTCCGCGGTGTGCCGATGCGAGTGCTGCGGCATGGTGTCGGGAGACAGCGCCGCCAGCGGCAGACTGTTCAGCGCGAGCAGCTGGGCCTGCCGCACCTGCCGTTCGATCTCGCCTACATTGACGTCCTTCAGCGCCTTCTGCGTCTCGATCCGCGCCGTGCGCTCCGCCTCTCGCGCCGTGCGTTCCGCGTCTCGCGCGGCGCTCTCCGCTTGCCGCGCCGCGTCTTCGCGCTGCCGCGATTCATCCATGTCCTCTGCCGCCTGCATCTGCTGCATTGCCGCCTGCCTGGCGCGGTCGGCCAGCTGCTGCCAGTCCGCGTCATCGCCGTCCGCGGCATGGGCCGGCAGGATGCAGACGCCGAGCAACAGCGCCGCGGCCAAGCGGAAGCAGGGGCCGGAGTAGGGCTTGGATCGGGCGCCGGGAAGCAGGGTATGCGCCTGCGGCCGGCCGATGGACTGCGCTCGCTTCATCGTGCGTCCGCCAGCACGACATGCAGCTGTTCCTTCTGCTGCTGGGTGGTGGTCAGCAGGCTCTTCAGGTAGGCGCCGTCCGGATCGGCGGCGATGGCCCGCCGGATCTGGGTTTCCGCACTGTCCACGATCTTCAGGTTGGCCTTGACCAGGGCCCGTGTTTCCGGATGCAGGCGGTTGGTGGCGGGCAGCAGCGCGTTGTCGCTGGCCGCCATCTGGGGCAGGACGGCCGGCGCGTGCAGCGGCGGCGGATGGCTGCCGCCCAGGCCCTGCAAGCCGATGGAGGCGGTCAGCACCAGCAGCAGCGAAGCGGCAATGCCGACCGCGATCAGCCAGGGCGCGCGCTGCCGGCGGATGCGCTGCGCACCGATGCGCGACTCGATGCCGGGCCACAGATCGCGCTGCGGCGCCAGTTCCAGCTTGAGGCCGGCCAGGCCCGGAATCGGCGGCTCTTCGGCGCCGCCGGGCGCATCCTGCAGATGCCGCTTGTCGAATTCACTCATTGCAACCATCCTCTCATCAGGCGCCGCGCGCGATGCAGCTGCGCTTTTGAAGTACCGACAGCGATGCCGGTCAGCGAGGCGATCTCCTCGTGCTGATAGCCCTCGATATCATGCAGCACCAATACCGTGCGCGCGCCATTGGGCAGACGCGACAGCGCGCGTTCCAGGTCCATTTTCAGGCCGGCATCCTCATGCTGCGACGGAAGCGCCGCATCGCTTGAGGATTCATCTTCCGTGCCGACCCCATCCTCGAACGTCACCCAGCGTTTCAGCAGGCGATGCTCGCCCAGCACCACATTGACCGTCAGCCGGTGCAGCCAGGTGCCGAAACGGCTCTCGCCGCGGAAGCTGCCGAGCTTTTCCCAGGCGCGCACGAAAGCGTCCTGGGTCGACTGGTCGGCCCGCGCGGTGTCGCCGTTGCACAGGCGGCAGCACAGGCCGTAGATGCGGTCCACATGCATGCGGTAAAGCTGCTCGAACGCGCGCGAATCCCCGGCGGCGGCTTGCCGCACCAGCGTCAGGTCTTCGGACTCCGCTACCGCGCTTCCGTTAACCATGCTCGCCGCCGCGGCAGTCAAGCCGGCCTCCAGGGTGGAACATAAGGTTGCCGTGGTCATTTGCTATTCAGATACGCCAATCCCACGTAAGGTTTGAACCGGCGGCCGGCCAATGCTGCAAGCCGGTAGCCCCGCAGGTGATTATCATCCCGAAATCACCGGCTTGCACCCGGCGGATCGCGGCGGCGGGTCATAATGGGCTTCCGCCCGCCGCCGAGCACCCCGTTGTGCCCACTCCCCTGACCCTCTCTGCCTCCCTCCTGGCCAGCAGCCTGCGCGGCTGGCGCGGCTCCGCCGCCTTCCGCCCGCGCACCCGCCAGCCGGAACAGCCCCTGCGCCTGTACGAATACGAGGCCAGCCCTTACTGCCGGCTGGTGCGCGAGGCGCTGACCGAGCTGGACCTGGACGCGCTGATCCTGCCCTGCCCGCAAGGCGGCCTGCGTTTCCGGCCGGAAATGGGGGCCAAGGGCGGCAAGCAGCAGTTTCCCTACCTGGTCGACCCCAACAGCGGCCGGGACCTATACGAATCGGTGGACATCATCAATTACCTGAGCCAGACCTACGGCGGCCGCCAGCGAGCCGCCACCGGCCTGCGCCGCGGCGCAGCCGTCGGCGGCGCCTTTCTGGCCAGTTGCGCCCGGACCAATCTGCATGGCTTCCGCGGCTACAAGGCGCGGCCGTCGCGGGCGCCGGCGCAGCCGCTGGAGCTGTTCAGTTTCGAGTCCAGCCCCTACTCGCGCCCGGTGCGCGAAGTGCTGTGCGAGCTGGAATTGCCCTATCTGCTGCGCAATACCGCCAAGGCGCGCTGGGAGGACATGGGTCCGCCGTCGCTGCGCCGCACTCTCTTCCCGAAGCTGCCGGTGGAAGGCCGCAACCGCCTGCGCCTGCTCGAACTGACCGGGAAGGTGCAGGTGCCCTATCTGGCCGATCCCAATACCGGCACGGCGATGTACGAATCGGACGACATCATCCGTTATCTGGAGCGGCAATACGGCGCCTGAGCGCGACCTAGTAAAATCACCCTGCTTCCAAAATCAGTGTAATTCCCAGCGCACGGACTGCCATGACGTCGTTTCTGTTCTCGCCTTTCGGCCTGCTGTTCTTCCTGCTGCAGATCGCCTGCGCGGTGCACATCGTGCGCACCGGCCGCGACTACATCTGGCTGTGGGTGGTGCTGTTCTTCTCGGTGGCCGGCTGCGCCGTCTACCTGATCACCCAGGTGCTGCCGGGCCTGCGCCACAGCGGCACCGTGCGCGGCGCGCGCAAGACCGCCACCAAGCTGCTCGACCCGCAAGGCGAGAAGCGCCGCATCGAGGCGCGCCTGGCCCTGGCCGACACGCTGGACAACCGCACCGCGCTGGCGCGCGAGTGCGTCAAGCGTGGCGACTACGCCAATGCCGCGGAGCTGTTCCGCTCCTGCCTCAAGGGCATGTACGCGCACGATCCGGCGATCATGCTGGAGCTGGCGCAGACGCTGTTCACGCAGGCCGACTACGCCGCCACCCGGCAGACGCTGGAGGAGCTGGCGCAGCTCAACCCGGCCTTCAAGTCCCAGGATGCGCAGCTGCTGTACGCGCGCACGCTCGAGGCGCTGGGCCAGACCGAGCTGGCACTGGAACAGTACGGCAAGCTGGAAGTGAGCTACTCCGGCGAGGAGGCGCGCGCCCGCTATGCCCTGCTGCTCAAGCGCAGCGGCCGCCTGGAGGAGGCGCGCACCGTGCTGGCGACGATGCTGACCCGCTACAAGGCAGCGCCGGCCTTCTACCAGCGCAACGAGCGCAACTGGATCGAGCAGGCGCGGCGCGAAGTTGGCTGACGCCGCTTCATTATTCGCGGTGGTTGCGGCCGCCCACGGTCTGGCGGTGATGAGCCCCGGGCCGGACCTGGCCGTCGTCACCCGGCAGACCCTGGCGCACGGCCGCGGCGCCGGCCTGCGCACCGCCCTGGGCGTTGCCGCCGGCATCAGCCTGCATATCACCTACGCCCTATTCGGCCTGGCCTGGGCGATTCAGCACTATCCGCCGCTGCTGACCGGCCTGCGCTATGTCGGCGCCCTGCTGCTGTTGTGGATCGGCTGGGGTGCCTTGCGCTCGGCTCCCTCGCCCGCAGCCGCCGCGGCCGCGCCGGCCGCTCGCGCCGCGGCGCGCGATTTCGGCATCGGCTTTCTGACCAATGCGCTCAACGTCAAGGCCATGCTGTTCTTCGTCGCGCTGTGTTCGGCGGTAATCACCGCCGATGCCTCGGTGCGGCTGCGGCTGGCGCTCGGCGCCTGGATGATTTTCGCCACCGGCCTGTGGTTCTGCTTCGTCGCCTGGACCCTGGGCCATCCGCGGGTGCGCGCGCGGCTGCAGGCGCATGGCCACTGGCTGGACCGGGTGATGGGCGCCATCCTGCTGCTGTTGGGTTGCGCCATGCTGTTTGAGGCGCTTACTGGCTGAATCCGGACAGATGACGCATCCCTGAAACCGTCGGCGGCGTAAAGTGCCGGACAGGCCGACACAGGAGCAAGGCATGAGCGCAGCAGGACAGGTGGTGGCGGAACAGAGCATCGCCGTTGAAGAAGTCGAGTTCCCCAGCCATGGCGTCACCCTCCGCGCCGGGCACTTCCTGCCGGCATCCGGCCCGGCGCAGGAAGCGCTGAAAAACGCCGGCGGCCTGCCTTGCGTGGTCATGGCCCACGGCCTCGGCGGCACCCGCTCCGCCGGGCTGGAGCCGTTCGCGCGGCGCTTCGCCGCCGCCGGCCTGCACGTGCTGTGCTTCGACTACCGTTACTTCGGCAGAAGCGACGGCGAACCGCGGCAATGGGTCAGCGTGAAACGGCAGCTGCAGGACTGGGCCGCCGCCATCGCCTATGCCCGCACCCTGCCCAGCGTCGACGGCAGCCGCATCGCCCTGTGGGGCAGCTCTTTCTCCGGCGCGCATTCGGTGGCGGCCGCGGTCGAGGACGGCCGGGTTGCGGCGGTCAGTTCGCAGGGCGCGATGATGGACGGCTTCGCTTCCCTGCTGAACTTGCTGCGCCAGGCGGGGCCCTGGCATGTGCTCAAGCTCAGCGCCTTCGGCCTGGCCGACGGTGTCGGCGGCCTGCTGGGCCTGGGCCGCGTCCGCATTCCGGTGGTGGGCCTGCCCGGCGAGAACGCCGCGCTGACCACGCCGGACTCCAAGCCGGGCTATTTGAAGATCACGCCGCCGGAGTGGCGCAACGAAATCACCTGCACCTGGGCACTGGGCCTGGCGACCTATCGCCCGGGGCGCATGACGCCGCGGCTGCCTTGCCCGGCGCTGTTCTGCATCGCGACGGGCGATCTGGTGGTGCCGCCGGGAGCGATGGAGGATGGGGCGCGGCGCGGCGGGGACAAGGTGGAAGTGAAGCGCTATCCGCTGGGGCACTTCGAGATTTATGTCGACGAAGGCTTCGAGAATGCTTCGCGGGATCAGACGGAGTTTTTTACGCGGGTGTTGAAGGCGGCGTAGGCGATAAGACACTCACTTGATTCACGACACCGCCTTATTCGCTTCACTGATAAAGCCCTGAGCGCCCAGCGAAACCATTCATGCAAATACTGCAATTCAGCATCGCTTCGCTTGGACTACTCCTTCTATCAAGCAAGGTAGGGCGGGAGCAGCGCAGCGGATCCCGCCTTCCGCGCACCTACTCGAACTCTAGCTCTCGAATCTCATTTCCCGCGGCCCAATCTGTCGGGTAAACGCCTGCCGCCGCAAAACGATGAAAACTGCTGTGAGGCCATTCCACCACCGTTCGTGCATGGCCGTGCTTCACTGGATTGTAGTGAATGTAGTCCACATGCTTTTCAAAATCCCGCTCGTCGCGGATCGCGTGTTCCCAGAAACGCCGTTGCCAAATGTCGCGCTCGCCTTTGCTCAACCGCCGCTCCGACAATCCCTCTCCCCGTGCAATGCCGCGCGAAAACGTGGATTTAATCGCATGCCAGCGGGAGGAAAAATCCGCGTCGTCAGGCGGCAAGGTCCAGATGCAATGCAAATGATCGGGCAAGACCACCACGGCATCGATACGGAATGGGCGTTCGGCGCGCACTCTCGAAAATGACTGGCGCAGCAGATCAACGTGGTCGGTCAATAACCGGCGGCGCCGTTCCAGTATGGCGACGGTAAAAAAGAATGTGCCACCTGGAACGAAGGCTCTAACGTAATGGGGCATGGCGGATGGATCGGCGCGAAAGGCGAGATTCGCTTCGCTGCTCCCGCCCTACGAAAAAACGTCTTCACACCGGCTTGGAAATCGCCCGCCACAGCATCTCGAACAGCACATTGGCCTGCTTGGTCAGCGATTCCCGCTGCCCGCGATGGAAGTACATCTGCACCAGGCGGAACATGACGCCGAAGATGTAATCGAGCAGGATCTTCTCGTCGACCTGGTCGTTGAGCACGCCCTTGGCGCGGCCCTCGCCCAGCACACGGATGAAGGTGCCGAACAGTTCCGGGTTCTGGAAGGTTTCCTGTTTGCGCCAGGTGTTGAGATAGACCGAGCTCATCACCAGCTGCATCACCTTGGGATTGCGCTCGAAGAAGTCGAGCGAGACCCAGAAGACCTTGCGGAATTTCTCCTTGTAGTCCTCGATGCCCTGCAGGTGGTCGATCATGCGCGAGCCGAGCTTGCCCATCCAGGTGTCCAGGCTGCTGAACAGCAGCGCTTCCTTGCTGCCGTAATACTTGTAGATGGTCTGCAGCGAGACGTTGGCGCCGCGCGCCACCTCGATCAGCCCGACGCGATGGAATTCGCGCTCGGAAAAAATATCCAGCACCGCCTGCTCGATGCGCAGGCGCGTCTCCGGATCGAGTTGTGAACGATCCGCCAGCGCCGGCGCCTCCCGTTCCTGTGCCGCGCCATTCTCTTCCGAAGCCGTACCCAAACCCATGTTCATTCCCGAGGTGCCGAAGCCTGAAGTATCGAAGTGCCAGTATTCACAGGGCAATCACAGTTAGTAATCGCAGTTACTGAAGCCTATTACCGTCCGGCGCCACGCCATACGCATGCGTATTGACCTGTGCCCAGCATAGGATTATGCTCGCCTGGTCAAGATTTAAGCGTGGAGCGTAACGCCATCTCCGCCGCCAGCCTTGATGCAGGCCGCAAAGCGAGATGCAAGAGTAATAGACATTACCGTCATCTTCAACTCCCCCACCCCAATCCCCGAACTATCGTCCAAGGACAGCCAGCCATGACCGAAGCTTTCATCTACGACGCCGTGCGCACCCCGCGCGGCAAGGGCAAGAAGGACGGCAGCCTGCACGAAGTGTCGCCGGTGCACCTGCTCGGCAACTTGTTCCATGCGGTGCAGCAGCGCAATCAGCTCGACACCAGCCAGGTCGACGACGTGGTGCTGGGCTGCGTCACCCCGGTGGGTGAGCAGGGTGCGGACATCGCGCGCACCGCGGTGCTCTATGCCGGCTGGGCCGAGAACGTGCCGGGCGTGACGCAGAGCCGCTTCTGCGCCTCCGGCCTGGAGTCGGTGAACCTCGCCGCGATGAAGGTGATGTCCGGCCAGGAAGACCTGATCGTGGCCGGCGGCGTGGAGAGCATGTCGCGCTGGCCGATGGGCTCGGACGGCGGCGCCTGGGCCATGGACCCGCGCATCAATCACCAGCTCGGCTTCGCCCCGCAGGGCATCGGCGCCGACCTGATCGCCTCGCTGGAAGGTTTCACGCGCCATGACGTGGACAGCTTCGCGGTGCGCTCGCAGCAGAACGCGGCGAAGGCGCAGCAGGCCGGCTACTTCAAGAAGTCGGTGATTCCGGTGACCGACCTCAACGGCATGGTGGTGCTGGACCACGACGAATTCATCCGCGCCGAAACCACCGTCGAGGGGCTTGCCACGCTGAAGCCCTCGTTCGAGCAGATGGGCCAGATGGCGTTCGACGCCACCGCCCTGCGCAAGTACACCACCATCGAGAAGATCAACCACGTGCATCACGCCGGCAATTCCTCCGGCATCGTCGACGGCGCCGCGCTGGTGCTGATCGGCTCGGGTGAGAAGGGCAAGGCGCTGGGGCTGAAGGCCCGCGCCAGGATCCGCTCGGTGGCGGTGATCGGCAGCGAGCCGACCATCATGCTCACCGGCATCGCGCCGGCGGCGCAGAAGGCGCTGAAGAAGGCCGGCATGACGGTGAAGGACATCGACCTGTTCGAGATCAACGAGGCCTTCGCCGCGGTGGTGCTGAAGGCGGTGCGCGCGCTGGACATCGACATCGCCAAGGTCAACGTCAACGGCGGCTCCATCGCCATGGGGCACCCGCTGGGCGCCACCGGCAGCATCATCCTCGGCACCGTGCTCGACGAACTCGAGCGCACCGGCAAGTCCACCGCGCTGATTTCGCTGTGCGTCGGCGCCGGCATGGGCATTGCCACCATCATCGAACGCGTCTAAGGAACAGGCACCAGAACCATGGCCGAGAACAACACCGCAGTGCGCTACGAGCAGGATGCCGATGGCATCGTGACCCTGACCCTGGACCTGCCGGGCCGTTCCATGAACGTGCTCGACGAAAGCCTCACCCGCGGCATCGCCGAGGCAGTGGAGCGCATCGGCAAGGATGCCGCCGTGAAGGGCGTGATCATCACCTCCGGCAAGAAGGAATTCCTCGCCGGCGCCGACATCGAGGGCCTCTACAAGAACACGGATGTGAAGACCGTGTACGACATGGCCGAAGCCTACAAGGGCATCCTGCGCCGCCTTGAGACATCCGGCCGGCCGGTGGTGGCCGCGCTCAACGGCACCGCGCTGGGCGGTGGCCTGGAGCTGGCCATGGCCTGTCACTACCGCATTGCCATCGATAACCCCAAGGCCAAGTTCGGCCTGCCGGAAGTGAAGCTGGGCCTGCTGCCCGGCGGTGGCGGCACCCAGCGCCTGCCGCGCCTGATCGGCATCCAGGCCGCGCTGCCGCTGATGCTGGAAGGCAAGGAGCTGCGCGCCGACCAGGCCAAGCAGCAGGGCATCCTCAATGAAGTGGTGCAGGACGGCGCCGAGATGCTGGCGCGGGCCAAGGCCTGGTGCCTGGCCAATCCCAAGCCGGTGCAGCCATGGGACGACAAGAAGTTCAAGTGGCCGGGCGGCGACTCCAAGTCCCCTGCCAATGCGCAGATGTGGGCCATCGCGCCGTCCATGGCCGACGCCAAGAGCCAGGGCAACTATCCGGCCCTGACCAACATCATGAGCTGCGTGTTCGAGGGCGGCATCGTCGATTTCGACAGCGGCTGCCGCATCGAGTCGCGCTACTTCGCCAACCTCGGCGTGAGCCAGGTGTCGAAGAACATGATCGGCACGCTGTGGTTCCAGCTCAATGCCATCAACAAGGGCAAGTCGCGGCCGGAAGGCTTCGAAAAGTCCACGGTGAAGAAGCTGGGCATACTCGGCGCCGGCATGATGGGCGCCGGCATCGCTTATGTCTCGGCCAAGGTGGGCATGGAAGTGGTGCTGCTCGACTCGACCGTCGAAGCCGCCGAGAAGGGCAAGAGCTATTCCGCCGGCCTGCTCGACAAGGCGATCAAGAAAGGCCGCGAGACGCCGGCCGGCAAGGGCGTATTCCTCGACCGCATCAAGCCCACCGCCGACTACAAGGATCTGCAAGGCTGCGATCTGGTGATCGAGGCGGTGTTCGAGGATCGCGCCATCAAGGCCGACGTGACGAAGAAAACCGAAGCGGTGATTCCGGCCACGGCGACCTTCGCTTCCAACACCTCGACCCTGCCCATCACCGGCCTGGCCAAGGCCAGCG